>Ga0302320_10005851_pt1 | contig 27427 bp, 23 predicted proteins | sample Bog_T0_3_FD_202130 | JGI IMG/M metagenome (GOLD analysis project Ga0302320, IMG submission 202130) | Peat permafrost microbial communities from Stordalen Mire near Abisko, Sweden - Bog_T0_3 | ecosystem: Environmental > Terrestrial > Soil > Wetlands > Peat | place: Sweden: Abisko, Stordalen Mire...
CCGTTGGTTTTCGATCAGTTTCTTTGCCATTGAAACCGCTGCTTAAACAATTTTATTGCGCATTAATTACCAGACCGATAAACCAACCGGCGATCAAAAGATCGATCGAGGCCCTGCTTTTATTCCTGACGACTGCTCAAGGACGGACTGATGCCAATGTTCAGGCTGTTAGCTTGTTTGTGAGCATTGATGATGATTGGGAAAACGATTGGCTGGAGTTGCCGCCACCATTAGTTGAAATTATTAGCGACATCGGCGGAGCTTTACATGATTCAGTTAGCGCGTCAGACATGGCTGAGGAATTTGATTCAACGCCCGAACAGCTTTTGCAACGGATACAACGTTTGCCATGAAATGAGTTTTGAAATTCAGTTATGAGCGGACGATCCTTACAGAAATAAAACAGGGGGAGCGTATGTGTTTCCAGTGGGCCAATGACATCATCAAGAAATTGACATGTTTTGATTATGCGTTTATTAAAATAGGGGTTTTTGCCTTTGCGCTAATGCTCGCTAAACTATGTCCGGGAATTCTTTGCCTTAATTGGTATTGGTATGGGCTGATTTATGCGTTAGTAGCGGTGTATTTTATAGTCAAGATTTTTGGAAAAAAGCACACTAGAGAATAATGCTGTAGAAGTGATAAAACCGTTGGAATAGGGTTATACCGGTTAAGGTGATATGGCGGAATACAATGTCGGTGACAAGGTTATATTGAAAGATGACGGCCAAGCCTATACAGTGATTGGCGTACGCACGGAAGATCATGTCGTGCTTTTTGATTTAGAGAAAGGAAATGAAAGCTCACGGGTGAGTTTTACCGTACTGCGCAGTCAGTTGGAGGTACAAAAAATCTGCACCCCTCAATATCCGCAAGTGGTTATCTATAAGAAAAGGGAAGGCTGACACTCTTTTAAAAAAGGGGGAAGTGCCATGAAAAATGCTCCACCAAAGAAGCCGGGGAAGAGATGTTGCATCTGCGGCAGATCGATCTCAATTGCGTCCAATCGTTCGGAATATTGCCCGGTATGCTCTCAGTTAAGCAAGCGAATGTCGACGGAACACTTTCCGGCCAAGACCCGGGAAGATATTTGGAAGTATGTCCGTAAGAACGGTTATGTATGTTACTACACTAAAATGGCCCTCGATATGCACAATCCTAAAAGCCCCTGGTATGCTGTTTTTGATCATTGGATACCCAACAATGCTAAGAAGATCGTGCTGACCACCTCATTGCTCAATGATATGAAATCAGATCTTTCTGAAAAAGAATTCTGGTATTTTATCGATCAGTTAGCCAACTATAAGAAGAAGCGATTGAGAGTCAAAAAGAAAAGGCTGGTGTATTGGAACCGGCTCAATCCATAAATTGATCGCCGATGGCCAGTGAAAAGGAGAATTCTAAAATGAATCAGCCCGAATTTAATTTTTGGAGCATTCCCGTGCAGGAACTGTTGGTTAGGCTCGAAACAAAAGTAGAGGGACTAACCAGCCAGGATGCCGAAGGGCGGATCTTGCGATATGGGGACAATCTTTTAAAGCCCAAGAAGCAGAATGATGCCTTGACGCTCCTTTTAGCCCAATTTAAGAGCCCCATCACTCTGATCCTTTTATTCGCGATTGCATTGTCATTCTTTGTGCATGATACTACCAATGCCTTGATCATTTTGGCTATTGTTTTAATTAGCGGCGTATTGGGTTTTTTGCAGGAAGTCAGCGCCGCAGGTGCGGTGGAGAAATTGCTTTCAATTATAAAAATAAAAGCGCAAGTCTTGCGCGACGGGAAACCCGTTGAAATTCTTATTGAGAAAGTTGTCCCTGGGGATATTGTTATTGTAAATGCCGGAGATGTGATCCCCGCCGACTGCCGGATCCTGGAATCAAGAGATCTCTTTGTAGATGAAGCAACTCTGACCGGAGAGACGTATCCTGTTGAAAAATCGTCTGAACTAGTGCCTGCGGACACCGTATTATCAGGGCGGATCAATGCCCTCTGGATGGGAACGCATGTTGTCAGCGGTAGCGGCAAAGTTCTAGTCGTGGCCACGGGAAAGCAGACCAAGTTTGGGGAGATCTCCCAACAGTTAAAGCTCCGGCCTCAGGAAACCGAATTTGAACGTGGCATCAGGCATTTTGGGTATTTCTTGATGGAAGTGACCTTGGTCTTGGTGATCATCATTTTTGCGATCAATGTTTATTTGGCGCGGCCGGTCTTGGATGCTTTTCTTTTTTCTTTGGCCTTAGCCGTGGGTTTGACGCCGCAATTGCTTCCTGCCATCATCAGCATAAATCTTTCCCATGGGGCCAAACGGATGGCCGATCAGAAAGTCATTGTGAAGCGTCTGGCATCGATCGAGAATTTCGGCAGTATGAATGTGCTGTGTTCCGATAAAACCGGAACTTTGACTCAAGGAACGGTCATCTTGCAGTCTGCGTTGGATATCTTAGGTCAGCCTAATGATAAAGTTCTTTTTTACGCATATTTGAATTCATATTATGAGACAGGCTTTAATAACCCTATTGATGAGGCGGTCAAATCTTTTCGTCCGCAGGACCTGTCAGGCTATCAAAAACAAGATGAGATTCCTTATGATTTCTCCCGTAAGAGGTTAAGTATCCTGGTGTCTCGGGGGGATGAGCGCTTGATGGTCACCAAAGGCGCATTGAGCAATGTTATTGAAGCGTGTTCCCTGGCAGACATGGGAACCACCACCACGGATATGGCGGCCGTTAAAGACAAAATCCAAAAGCAGTTAGATACGCTTAGCCGGGATGGGCTGCGGGTTTTGGGAGTTGCCTATAAAAAAGTTGGCACGGATAAGATCAGTAAGGCCGATGAATCGGGCATGATCTTTTTAGGGTTGTTGGTCTTTGCTGATCCTCTAAAACCGCACATCGTGGAAACGATCGGCGCTTTGCGGCAGCTGGGTATTTCATTAAAGATCATTACCGGAGATAACCACGTGGTTGCCGCAACCATTGGCCGGCAGATCGGATTATCTGATCCCTGTGTGCTTAGTGGGGCCGACTTACGTCAAATGAGCGATGAGGCATTGATAAAACAGGCAACCACGGTTAATATTTTTGCCGAGATCGAGCCCAATCAGAAAGAACGCATTATTATAGCGCTCAAAAAAGCGGGGCATGTGGTGGGCTATATTGGCGACGGCATTAATGACGCCTCCGCTCTGCATGTGGCTGATGTGGGGATATCCGTCGATAGCGCGGCGGACGTCGCCAAGGAGGCCGCAGATATTGTGTTGCTGGAGCATGACCTGGCCGTGCTGGTGCAAGGAGTCAGAGAGGGAAGGGTGACATTTACCAATACCCTTAAGTACATATTCATGGCCACGAGTGCCAATTTCGGGAATATGTTCAGCATGGCGGGGGCTTCGTTATTTTTATCTTTCCTGCCATTATTGCCAAAACAGGTTTTATTAACTAATCTAATGACCGATTTCCCGGAGATGGCCATTGCTACCGACAATGTTGATCCGGAGAGCGTTGATTTGCCGCGGCGCATGGACATTAATTTTATTCGTAAATATATGTTTGTTTTCGGCATTATTAGTTCTATTTTTGATTACCTTACTTTTGGGGTGCTGATATTCTTTTTACATGCCACCCCGGATCAATTTAGAACAGGTTGGTTCTTGGAATCAGTTATTTCGGCAACATTGATTGTGCTTGTTATTAGAACACGAAGGCCATTTTTTAAAAGCGTGCCTGGCAAGCATTTATTAATAGCCACCTTAGTGATCGTAGGTATTACCCTGCTCTTGCCTTTTACGCCATTGGCAGGCGTGTTGGGATTTAGTCGATTACCGCCGGTATTTTTTGTTTTGCTGGGGGTGATCGTGGTCCTTTATATGGGTATAGCCGACGTGGTAAAAAGGATCTTTTACAAGGTTGTGAAGTTTTAAAGCGGCTGGATCAGCGAAGAAGTTAAATTATATTGGAGCGAATAAATGATAAATAATAATGACATTATGAAGAAGCTTCGGGTTGCGCTCAAGCTCAGGGATACCGACATTATCGATATTCTAAAATTGGCCGAATTTGAGACTACACCATCAGAGCTATCCGCCATTTTTCGCAAAGAAGATCATCCAAACTATATGGTTTGCGGGGATCAGATCCTCAGACGTTTTCTCGATGGTCTGATTATCCGTAACCGCGGCAAAATGGAAAAGCCGCCGATGAAAGTTCAGCCGGCATGGATCAAGTGTAAGCCTCTGTCAACTAAGGAGGCTAAAGTAAATGCGCGAAAAGGGTAAGGTAAATGTTGTTGCTTTCGTAACTGTTTTAATCGGTCTTCTTATTATTGGGGTCGGGAGCATTAAAATGTTGGACGCTAAGATCGGCACGTTTAGCCTTAAAGAACACAACGGTTGTCAGGACTTTACCCAAGCACTGGTTCAGAGCCATTCAGAATACCTCAAGTTTGATCCACAGCCGTATACTACTTGTAAAGATGGTGTTTTAAAAAGGAATTTCTTCGATGGCATCAAAGTGGTAATTATTGGAGTATTGATCATTCTTGGCGGCATTTTAGGAAAGGTGTTCTTTATTAAAAATTAGCGGGGATCATGATAAGCTGAGGTAAGTGATAAAAGAGGGATAGGCTCTGTGATACCTCAGTTTATTCAATAATGCGGCGGAGGGGTTTCGTCTTCCTGGCGTTTGACCAGGTTCCCACTGGCGAACTGATCGTTCATGGCCTTTTGACGGGATTCAAGCAGTTCGATGCGCTTACTCAGGGCAAAAATAACCTCGTTCAATTCCTGAAGGAGTTTATCCTGGTAAGAGATCTTGCGTTCAAGTTCGGTTAGGCGCTGTTGCATAGGAACGTTAGAATACCACAAAAAATCGGTGGGTTCCATTGATTATGATGGTTTGAGTTAATTTGGGTAAATCTGCATATTAAGGTAAAAAACGCCATAGGAATCGCTTCTTTTGGCTAATATCTCACCCTAAACGTTGGGCTGTCTTCCGGCCTATGATCACGCTTATCGTACATGGCCGTTGTTTGAATACTCGCATGTCCCAACCAGTGTTGAACCTTCCTAATGTCTTCACCATGGATTAACGCAAAAGTGTTAAATCCGATTTAATGATAAGAAGAGAGTATCAAAGGAAGGAATTCTGCTAAAATAAAAATTATTAGCCGTTCGTCCACTCAACATGGACAGCATCATCGTAAGCATCAACATCAACGCAAAGCTTGTCCGCGGCACAGGACCAAGCCCAGATCTTGTGGCCCGCGGCCGTGTGCACGGACAACAACTTCGCACCATCTGAAGTATTTAGAATAACGGTGAGGGGCAATATTAATTTCTTAACGGGAGAATCGGTGCGTAAAACAAACTCGGCAGAGCCATCGGAAAAGGCTTTGGTCTCAATTCTGGTTTCATATCGCAGACGCAAGTATTCAAAGACGTTCGAGAATGTATCCACCCAAACATCATCGGATTTAGCATGAATATAAGCCAGATGCCGGTCCAAAAAAGACGGAGTGATCGATTTAAACGACAATATGCCATGCTTGGTGGTAACCCCATGACAATTGGCCAAAAGCCACAATTGCCGTTTAATGCCAATATCCACCAATCTATTGGCTGTCTCCACAGAAAAAGACGGTCCCCCGTAGACAATGCCTACCGTCCTGTTGTAATAGAGACGCAGAAACTCTGAGGCGCGCACCACCTTGTGCTCTCTTAAGGCCCGGCTGAGCGCTTCATCATTGTAGCTATCATGCGGGAACACATACGCTGTAACCTTGTGCCCGGTATTCTTTTCAATAAGCTCCTTGGCCTGGTCTATCGAGATATCAAAATCGCTGCCATGCAGTTTTTGGGAATCACGATGGTACATGGAGTGATTGGCGATCTCAAAACCGCGGTCGGCCGCATCTTTCCAGTCCTTCCAACTCCCCCAAAATTGGTCATCATTCTCAGCGACCATTCCCGGAATAATAGGGATGGTCGCCCGAAATCCGTACTTTTCAAACGCGGGGACCCCATTAATATAAACATCTTTTTCTCCGTCATCAAACAAAAAGGAGATGGCCATTTTCTTATTCTCAGAAAAGTTGGCCAGATAAACCTGGTCTTGCGGCATCTCCAACGGCATTTTGGCAAGATTGTCGTCGTCAATCAACCCGACGATATTATTAAAATTAGGATAGGAACGTCCGGCCATGGTCAAGGTCTCATACATTTTCTGTTCCTGCCCGGTCATCAGATAAAGCTTGATGAGCAACAGATACGGCTTGGCATTGATGGGAAAGATATCAATGGCGGTCTTGCAATATTCTAAGGCTTTTTTGATGTCCTTTTTCTTCAGCGCGTCAAAAGCCCGGTCAGCTAACTTACTCGAGATTTCCGAACTTTTGACCACAAATTCATGCCTTGACGAATTAGCCTCCTGTAAAACAGCAAGGATCCGTTGGGCGTCACCGGGATATACATTTTTTAAACTGGTTCTTTCGTCAGGAGTGATAAATCTGGGATGAACAGCATCTCCTGTCCTTTCTTCAAAGTAGTCGTTCTTCAGCAGCCAATCAAAGATCTCATCACCATTAGCGAACTTTTTCTCAAAGGTATATTTGGTAACGGGCGCGGGTTCAGGATTATAATTTTTTAGCGTAAAATATGGATTGTCGATATAGTTTTCTGCGCCCGCTTTATGCCCCAATACCCAGGCGAGGGATACTAGGCCGATAACGAGGATGATGCCCGCCGTAACCCAAAACAGCATCTTTGTTGGACGGGAATTACCTTGCGGCTGGGAATCTGGCGCTCTTGCGGGGCTATTTATACTCTTTTTATTCTTTTTCACAACGAGGCTCAATTTTGTCTTAAAAAAGGTTTAATTTTGGCATACACCCGTTGGGCCACCAGCTTATAACCCTCATTGTTCGGGTGGACCCTGTCGTGCATGTATTTTGGATCTATCTCTACATCGTCGATCACATCGGCAATAAGTACCGCCTGTTTATCACGCGCAAGCTCTTGGAATTCTTTAAAATAATATCCCGTGAGATTGTCCGGCTCAAAGGTCACCAAAACCGCTATCGCTTTTTGACGTTGGATCAGATCGATCATCAGTTCAATATTTCTTAGAGTTTCTTCTTTGGGGATGCCCAGCATCAGATCATTGGCGCGTTGAGTAATGATGACCATCTGAGGATTTAACCGAAGCACATCTCGTGGTAATCTTTCCAGCTCCTCCCTGGTCGTATTGCCCAGGATCCCGGCATTAATAACCGGTATTTGTACCATTCTTCCTAAGACTGAAGGGTAATCATGTCCTTTATCCGCCCCTTCGCCTTGGGTCAAACTTCCGCCGATACATACGATGGGAGAGGGGGTTGAATTCTTAGGGGAAACAGGGCCCCCGCATCCAACCATCAGGGCTGCCAGGGAAAAGACAAGAATGCTCTTTATATAATGGGTAGCGTTCAAGAGTTTATATAGCAAATATGGATTAATTTAAGACGCGTACATAATAACAAGCAGGTCATCAATTTTCAAGTTTTTTCTTAGTTTAATCACGTAAAACCGCCCCAGTATCGGCGCTGGTGACAAAATGTTGATAACGTTTGAGCCACCCCCCCTTGATCGTTGTCCGGAAGGGTTTTAATGATTTTAGTCGGGTTTTGATCTCCTTTTGAGAAAGACGCACATTCAGCATATTTTTATGGACGTCGATCTCAATGATATCACCATTACGCAATATCGCGATTGCCCCGCCTGCTGCCGCTTCAGGGGCCACATGTCCGATACATAAGCCTCTGGTCCCTCCAGAAAATCTGCCGTCAGTGATCAAGGCGGCTTTAATGCCCGCCCCTTTGATCGCCGCTGTGGGGGAAAGCATTTCCTGCATTCCCGGCCCGCCCTTGGGCCCTTCATAGCGAATGACCACTACATCCCCGTCTTTAACTTGGCCTTTTAGAATACCCGCGAGCGCTGAATCTTGTGACTCAAATATTCTGGCTGGCCCCTGGAAGGTCAGCATATCACGGTCAACACCGCTGGTTTTGACAATGGCCCCCTTGCGGGCGATATTACCGAACAAAACCGTCAAGCCTCCGTGCGGCGAAAAAGCGTTTTTAGGCTCACGAATGATCTCGCCGTCCGCTTGAGGAGAATTCGAAACATAACTTTTTAATGTCCCGTAGACGGTCTTCGTATTTAAATTCAAGAATTTATTTCCTGCCTGATGCACTGTTTTAAGGATCGAGCCCATCCCACCTACCGCATGAACATGCTCCAGATGAATTTCCATACGGGACGGAGCGATCTTAATGACATTGGGGGTGCTTTTGGAAATGGCTTCAATACGCTTGAGATCATAAGGAATGCCGGCTTCATGGGCCAGGGCTAATATATGCAGCACCGTATTAGTCGAGCCCCCCATGGCCATATCCAGAACAAAAGCATTGTCGATCGCGTCCCTGGTCAAAATATCTAAAGGGCGGATATTGTTCTTCAAAAGATGAATAAGCTGGCGGGCCGCCTTTTGAACCAGGGCGATGCGCTCAGGGTTAAGCGTAAACTGTCTGCCTTTCCCTTTAATTCTCCGGGTGGCGGGGATCGAGCCATTTCCGGGAAGAGCTACCCCTAGCGCCTCTCCCAAACAGTTCATCGAATTCGCCGTAAAAAGACCGGAGCAGCTTCCATACCCCGGACAGGCTCCGCAAGCCACGGATTCCAGCTCCTTGGTGGTGATCTTATTAACGCTGTATTTCCCCACACCTTCAAAGACCGTGATGAGATCCGAATTATTTGCCCCTGAAAGCATCGGACCGCCGCTGACGTAAATCGCCGGTATGTTGATCCGAACCATCGCGTTATACATCGCCGGAACGATCTTGTCACAGTTGCCTATCCCGATCCAGGCGTCACAAGGATGGGCACCGATGATCGTCTCGATCTGATCGGCAATGAGTTCCCGGGAAGGCAGAGAATATTTCATCCCAAAATGTCCCATGGCGATCCCGTCACAAATGGCCCCGCCGACATTGGTGTACCAAACATTGACGCCCTGCTTTTCTAATTCCGCTTTGACAAACTGACCCAATTGATCCAAATGGGCATGGCCCGGGATCTGGGTGGTATATGAATTCACAATTGTCACAAAAGGTTTCTTAAGGTCCGCAATGTTGCGCAAAACCCCTTCAGCCAGCATTAGAGAAACACCCGGCATCATCTGTGGACCGGAACGAAAAATAGCACTGCCCTTTTCTCGGATCTCCTGTATCCCTTTATTAACACATGCTTTGGTCATAAATCCTCCTAAGATCGACAAATTTAATTATTTTAACATAAAATGATCGCTTACTCCTCATCTATTCCGGTAGATGAAAGACTGCCAATTTTCTGGCCTGCTTTCGGTAACAAGTGTTTAGGAAAAAAGAAGAAATTGGCGATGATGGTAGGTACTATAGCACTGGCGATCACGGTGGCGACCAGAAAAGAATATTGTTCCCGGGTGATGACGCCATGAGAAAAGCCGTATAACGCTGAGATCGTACCGAACGTCAGGCCGGTGGACATCATCAAGGTGTAGTACCATTTTTCTGAACGCTCCTGACGGAACTGACCTATAACAGGATAAAGTCCAAAGATCTTTGATGCCACCTTCCCCCCCAACAGCACCAGAAAAATAAAAGGAGCAGAGATCAACGCCGGGAGAGAAACCAACGTCCCCGCCCTTAAGAAATAGAACGGCGTCAAAAAACCGACGGTCAACGTTCGCAAACGTTTAACCCAATGCTCTTCTTTGGCTGCAAATTCGGCCAGCATGATCCCGGCAATATATGCCGGCAACACCGCTTCACTGCCTGACCAATAGGCCAGCGCACCTAACCCCAGCAAAACCAGCATTACCCACTTGGCGCGGATCTCGGCGGTTTTGTTGCCGTAAACCTTGGTCAACAGCGAGGTCACCAATGGAAAAATCACCAGTAATGCCGCACTAATAACCACAAATACTATCGTTTTATAGGTAAACGGCGCAAATATCAACCCGAGAACCAATACTGTCCCCAAATCATTGACAAAACAGGCCCCCAAAATCCCTTTACCAAATTCGGTTTTGTTAAACCCGGTTTCCAGCATGACCGCATACACGACAGCCATGGAGGTTGTCGAAAGGGCTACTCCGGCCAGCCAGCTGGCTTGCATGTTCCAATGGAGAAAAAACCGCGCCAGCGCCGCACAGCCCAGGAATGGGGCCAAGAATCCGACAAGTCCGACTAAGAAAACCTCTTTCCATTTCGTACGGATCACCCGGGGATCTAATTCCGCGCCTGCCAGGAAGGTCAATAAAACCGCCCCCATCGCGGCCAGGAATCGCAGCCACTCAAGATTGCTTCCCAAAGCATCATGTCCGCAAAAGTGATTAGCAACGGCAGCTGCTACAATTCCGATGCAAATTTCGACCAGCGCAATTGAAATTTTCAGGTGATGCGCAATGACACTCGCTAAAACAGCCAAACCCAGCCAAAGTGCCGCAATAGCAAATACGTTCTCCATAGTGATCTCCGAAGGCTAGATACAAAATACTTCGATAATATCATTATAACAAACGGTTTTCCCTGTCGGTAAGAAATCGCGCTTTTAGTAATCCTTCCGCCCACTCTCCATCCTCCGTGGAATCCCAGACAATACCGCCCCCCACACCCATTTCAGCGCGCCCATTTTTATGAGCAAGAATCGTTCGAATAGGAATATTAAAGAACCAATCGCCTTTAGGTGAAATATAACCGATGGCACCAGTATAGATGTGTCTTGGCTCCCGTTCAAGAGTGCGGATGATCTCCATGGCCCGGATGCGCGGAGCACCTGTGACCGAACCTGAAGGGAACACGGCTTTAAGAACTCGGGAAAGATCTTCGTTAACGGCCAGCTGACCGGTCACTGTCGAAGTCATTTGGAAGAGTGTTCTATACCCTGCCACCTCAAAAAGCTTGGGTGTCCGTATGTCGGTGGCAATGCGTCCCAGGTCATTCCTTAAAACATCGGCGATCATGACATTCTCCGCCCGGTTCTTCTCGTCATGCTGAAAACGTAAGCGTTCCTGCCAATCATGCCGCCAGCCTTTTGCGCGCGGCCAAGTCCCCTTCATAGGCTTGCTTAAGATGCGCTGACCGTCCTTTTTAAGAAAAAGTTCGGGGGACAATGACAAAATACGAAAATCCTCGGTCTTTAGATAAGCCGCATAAGGAACAGGTTGATCACAAAGCAAGTCTTTATAACAGGCAAAAGCATCGCCGGAAAGATCAAACTTAAACTTAAGGCAGTAGGTGATCTGATAGACCTCGCCTTTGGCGATATAACTTTTGATCGTTCGAATATCCCGGGCATAATCACCCTTGGTGATATTTAATGAAAGGCCTTCAATGGCATAATTTCCCCGACGATGTGCCCTGAGCGTGCTGGCAGGGGCGCGATAAACGCCAAAACAAAGAAGTGGCAAGCCAGAGCTTTCGAAAGGAGCAAAACAAGGTTCAAAGGCATAACCTAACTCATAAGAAATGAAGCCTGCAACAAAATATCCTGCTTGTTGGGCGTGCTTTACTTCATCGAGCGCCTGCAGAACATCTGCCGTTCGTTGACATACGATAATTCTTACAGGATCACGAAAATATAGAGGCTTGGGAGAGAATTCGAGAAGGATGTCCATGATCTTGCCCACCTATGGCCTGGGTGCCGGGCAAATACCGGGCTAGATCATGACCAAAAATAAGAACTGTTATGCTATTTTTAAAAATCCCACGAACCCTTCATGGAACTCGACTGCGTATAATTCACGACGGTAGACTCAAAGAAATTCGTCTTTTCACTATTGTTATCAGCCATCGCTTCCAAATGTTTATACGGATTGACCCGGGCTTGGGGGAACAACGGGTCTTCTTTGATCATCCGCAAGCGGTCATTGGCCAGCCACCGCGTGTATTGTTCCGTTGTCGCACGCGTCATCCCGGGCAGGTCGTCCCCTAGGATATGATGCGACCATAGGATCTCCTGTTTGACCGCATCGTCAAAGAGCGCACGGACGATCTTTTCGTCATACATGTCCGGAAATTCCTTGCGGATCTCCTTGATGATATTGGAAAACAGCACCACATGGGTCAGCTCATCTCGACGGATATAATTGATCATGCGTCCCGTTGCGGTCATGCGGGAGTTATAGGCTAACGTGTCAAAAAAAGCAAACCCGTTATAAAAATACAGGCTTTCTAAAAGAAAATTACCGATTAGGGCTTTGAAAAAATTGGCATCATTAGGCGTATCATTAAAATCCTGATAGATGCGGCCGATATATTCGTTGCGCTCAAGAAGGACCTTATCATCCCGCCAGAAATAATAGATTTGGTCGCGCTCCTGCGCATCGACTACCGTTTCCAAGATCGTAGTGTAACTTTGGGAATGGATCGCTTCCTGGAACGATTGAATGGATAGCAACAAATTGACCTCAGGCGAGGTGATATAATCGGAAAAATTAGGCAGATTCACCGTCTGGATGCTATCTAAAAAGGTCAGAAAAGAGATGATGCCGCGGTAAGCCCGGCGTTCGGCCGGTAAGAGTTTATGGTACATCACCGCATCTTCCGTCAACCCGCTCACCTTCTCGGGAACCCAGAAATTCCCGATCATCAACTGGTACATCGCCTTGGCCCACGGATACTTGACCGCGTTGAGATTAAACAATCCGGTGGGATGTCCCTTGATGATCGTACGATTCTCCAACGTATCATCACCGGCAGGATTAAATATCAAATTTTTCTTTAACATAACACCCCCTTACCCGCTGCAGCTCACGCAGCCTTCTTTTACATCCCCGCTCATCGAACGTACATAGTATACGGTTTTGATCCCCGACTTCCAAGCTTTGATATAATAATCAAAAAGCTGCTTAGGACTGGTTTTGGCGGGATTGATCATCCATTCAAAAGAGATCGATTGATCGATCCATTTATAGACCACCGCGATCATTTCAATGACATCATCCATTTCCATGTTTGCATATTCCTTATAAAACCAAAAATTCTCTTGAGACAAATTCGGCGCTACAGTCACGATAGGGGCAATGGCATTCGTTTCCATAAAGAATTTTTTGTAAACCGGCAAAAGTCCCGCGGTGGTCCCGACCACCCCGGCCGTCGACGTATTGGGGGCTGGCGCTAAATGATAGGCAAAGCGCAGCCCATGTTGACGGATACTGTCGATTAGCTCCTGCCAGGCCTTCGGATCTTGAGATTCGGTCTGGTACCACACCTCCGGACGCCCAAAAAGAACTCCTTTTTCCCACTGGCTTCCTTTAAATAACGGGTAAGCTCCCCTTTCCCGCGCCAAAGCATTGGATGCCTTAAGTGTCGCTAAAGCATACTTTTCAAATAACACATCCACATCTTTCCTGGCCGCTAACGAATCATAACTTAATTTCCGGCAAGCCAGGTATTCTGCCAGGCCCATGAATCCCAGCCCAACGCTGCGATACTTTTTCGCCGTTAACTCCGCTTCTTGAATAGGATATAAGTTCAAGACGATCACATTATCCAGCAGGCGCATCGCCACCGGGATGATCTGGTCGATCTCTTCGTTGCTGTTCACCTTGGCCATATTAATTGACGCCAGGTTGCAGACCACCGTATCTCCGGGGGTGTAGCGCAAGACGACCTTGCCATCCTCAACGGTTTCGGCATCAAACTTGGAAGAATCCGTATTTTGACAGATCTCGGTGCACAGCTGGGTGGAATAGATCATACCGGCATGCTTATTGGGATTCGCCCTATTGACCGTATCGCGAAAGAAGACATACGGCATCCCGGTCTCAACCGCGGTCTTGAGAAGTTTCTTCATCAGGTCCTTGGCATTGGTGGTCACGCGTAATTCCAACCGTTCTTCTTTCTCGCATGATTCATACAATGCCGTAAATTCAAGATCAAAGGTGTCTTCAAGTCTTCGCCCCATGACCTTATTAACTTCATGCGGGTCAAAAAGTGTCCAGTCACCATTACTCTCAACCCGACGCATAAAAAGATCAGGGACCGCAACTGCCGGAAAAATATCAAAAGCTTTACGACGGATATCCCCAGTCTCAGTTTGCAGATTTAAAAAGTCCAGAATATCCCTGTGCCAGATATCCAAGGTCGGTGAAATCGCCCCAAAACGGGCTCCCAGCTGATTAACCGCTGCCGCCGTATCGTTGATGACCCTGACCCACGGGACCACCCCGCCCGAAGTAGATTTTACCCCACGAATATCCCCGCCTCTAGAGCGAATATGCCCTAGATACGCACCGACACCGCCGCCAAACTTAGAGATCTGGGCCATATTCTCTATCGCGTGATAAATGGCGCGCAGGTCGTCAGCAATGTTCATTTTAAAACAGCTGGATAATTGCGCAAAATTAGTCCGCGCATTGATCAGGGTTGGCGTGGGCAGGGACAACTTCTGGGTCGACGTGGCTTCATAGACCGCCCGGGCGAATGCCAAACGGTGTTCTTTAGGCTCCGGGATCGCCAGAAAGAGTGCCACGGTCAGGTACATTTCCTGCGGAAGCTCAGCGACGATCTTATTGGGATTAAGGAGATAGCGCTTATTGAGCGCCAATACCGTTGAATAAATATACGAAAAGTCCCGAGCAGGGTCAATGAAACTCGCCGCCATGCCGATTTCCTGAAGACTGTAATACTTCAAAAAATCTTTATAATAAAATCCTTTTTTCAGATAGTCTTCCACATGAGCCCGGTAGCTGGCAGGCGTATATAGCTCCTCTATCTTAACGGTGCGGTTGCGGCTAGCCTGTTTATAAAGCTGCATCACCAAAAGTCGACCGGCGATGGTCTGCCAGGAAATATTCTCGACCGTCAGCAGGTCGATACACGAGCGCTTCAGATTCTCAATAACCTGATCTGTCGTGATCCCGTCCACCAAACGATTTTTCAAGATCGCAAAAGCATCGTCGAATGAGCAAGTGGCCTCAAAACCCGCCGCGGCCCGATCAAAGACCTTCTTAAGCTTTCTGGGGTCAAAGGCCTCCTGTAAGCCGTCATGTTTCGAAACTTTTAATAAATTCTTTTCTAATTTGCGCAGTTCTTCGATCCGACGTTCCGCACGACGACGGGCATGTTCGGCCCGATAAAGAATGAATTCACGGGCCACCTCAAAATACCCGGATTCGGCAAGCTTACGCTCTACGATATCCTGGATCTCTTCCACATCCGCGATCCGCTGACTGTCAGCATATTTCCCTTCGATCTCATGGACTACCTTCTGTGAGATCTCTTGAGCTAATTCCGAAGGCCCGGACAGGGAAGGACCTATTCTTTCCCGGGTCGCTTCCATCGCCTTGCCTATGGCCTCGCGGATCCTGTTGACATCAAAATCTACCACATCACCCGTACGTTTTCTGATCTTTCCCAACATAAAATACCCCTCAAATATCAATTAGTTGTATGTGTAGAAATTATACCCACAATATGTAGATTCTCAAAACAAAATATCAAAAAATAAAATCGGTGCCGACAAAAATGTTTAGAGAGATTTGGAAAGGATTTCCGGCCGGTTATCCTTAAGAAAAATCATCGCATCTTCCTGCGGCATAGGCTTGCCGAAAAGGAACCCTTGAAAATAATCACAACGCTCCTGGGCTAAGTTGGTAAGCTGAAGCTCATGCTCTACCCCTTCTGCGATCACGCCCAGATTAAGCGTGTGGGCCAGATCAATGATGGTCGATGTCATCGCCATCTCGATCCCCGGGCGCATGAGCTCTTTGACAAAAAGCCGGTCGATCTTAAGGTTGGTGATCGGTAAACGCTGCAAATGACTGAGCGATGAATACCCGGTACCAAAGTCATCAAGCGAGATCTTTATTCCCATATCCCGTATCTGTTTAAGGATTTCAATAGAGGTGTCAAATGAGCCGATGAGAATGCTCTCCGTGACTTCGATCTCCAGCAATGTCGCCGGCAGGCCGGACTGCTCCAACGCATTCTTAATGGCACCGATAATAGACTGATGCCTGAGCTGGGCAACGGAAATATTAACGGACATCACAATGTCCTCAAATCCCATCTCTTGCAGTTTCCTGCCCATATGACAGGCTTCATTCAAAACCCATTCCCCAATAGGAATGATCAAACCGGTTTCTTCGGCAATATAAATAAAATCGTTAGGCGGCACAAAAACGCCGTCGCCTCTAAACCAGCGTATCAGCGCTTCGAATCCGCGGACCTTCCCATCCCGCACACCGATGATCGGTTGATAAAAAAGCTTAAATTCGCCCTTCACCAGCGCATCCCGTAAACCTCTTTCGATCTTCATCCGGCTTACCGCTTTATCGTTCATCGCCCCATCAAAGAAACAAAAAGTGTTGCGTCCCGACTCTTTGGCCGCGAACATCGCCGTATCGGCATTCTTGAGAAGGTCCTCTACGGTGTTCCCGTCATTGGGGAAGGTAGCAATTCCGACAGACGCTGTAATAAAAAGATCGTTCCCTGAAATTTGACGTGCCGTATTGAATATTTCTTGGATGCGCTCTGCGATATGCTGGGCACTTTGGCCGTCTTCAAGGCCATTTAAGAATATAATGAATTTATCCCCTCCCAGTCGGGCGATGGTATCTATTTCGCGAATGCACTCTGCCAGTTTTACGGCGGTGTCTTTAAGAAGCTCATCGCCTACCGAATGTCCCAGGGTATCATTAATCGTTTTAAAATGATCCAGGCCAACGAAAAGCACCGCACATGACGTATTGCTGCGTCTGGCATGAGACAGGCCTAAACTCGCCCGTTCGAGAAATAGTGTCCGGTTAGGAAAGGCCGTCAAGGCATCATAATAAACCAGGGTGGAAACCTTGGTCTCAAGATATTTACGATCAGTGATGTCCTCTGCCGAGCCTAGGATCTGCCAGGGATCTCCGTTTGATGTGCTCTTAAGAAGCACTTCCCTGCTTCTAAACCACCGCCACTGACCGCTGGCATTCTTGATCCGATATTCAATTTCTCGCAGATTTCCATCCTGTGAAAGCATGCGATGCTGTTCGACAACTCTAGGCTCATCCTCCGGATGTAAAAGACTGGTAAAGAATTGGTCCCCCATCTCCTCGATCTGTTGCAGGGTATAGCCTAAAGAGTTTAGAATTTCCCGGTTATAATAAATATTCTTTTTACTGACCAAGTCGTATACATAAATAAAATTCGGCGTAGAATTAAGAATGCTATCGATAAATTGCCGGCTTTCCCCGATCGATTCCTCTGCATTCTTATATTCGGTGATGTCCACGGATACGCCCAACACACAGGGAGTATTTACTCCCGACGCCTCAAAAGGGATCTTGGTCGTAGAAAGCAGCCGGACTTGACCTTGCACATCCGTAAAAGATTCCTGCGGCAAAGATTTCGGTTTTCCGGAGCGGATCACTTCTAAATCGTCTTGATGGAACCGTTGAACTTCCTCGGCGGACTTGACGAAATCGGTATCCTTCTTGCCGACCAAGTCCTCCACGGTAGTTCCATAAGCTTCGGCCATGGCACGGTTGACCAGAATGAAACGCCCTTCCATATCCCTGGCAAAGATAAAATGCGGGACCAGATCAATAACTTGCCGAAGCCGTTCCTCTTTGAGCAATAAGACTGACTCAACTTTCTTGCGCTGGGTAATATCCAAGATGGAAACCAGTACTTTAGAGAGATCCTCTTCATACCCGGGAATAACGGCCAGCTGAACCATCAGCTCCATCGTTTCACCCGCCAGAGAGCGCCCGGGAATTTCACCGGTCCATTGAGTAGATCCTCCGGCTAAAGCTATCAGGACTTCTTTAAAGATCACAAACGATTGTTCGGTGAAATAATAATCAAGATGATGCAGGATTTCGTTTTTACTCTTTACTCCCAAAAACCGTAAGCCTTCTTGATTGGAATCAGTGATCCTCACCATGGATGCACAATGCTTGACTGATAGAGGATTATTTTCAAAATAAACCCTCCAGTCACTGACCCCCAGAGCCTTTTGTTGGTCAAAAAACTCTTTCGCACCCGAGAAATCCTCTTCCAAAATAGAAATAGCCGCGCTCTCGAAAAGATGGCGATATTTCTTCTCGCTTTGGGCAAGCCCACGGGTCGCCGCACGGAATAAAGGATACAGGATCGCCGAGCTCACCAGAATAAACCAGAAATCTTTTAACGCTAAAAGTGGACTTAAGAATTTACGGTCAGGAATGACCGATATGAGGATAGTATTAGAAAAACATACCCACAGGAGGGTAAAAATCGCAAAATAAGAAACGATTTTGATCGGAACTAATCTTGAACTAGCCTGATAGGTCCTGTTTGGTTTCATAATCTCCGTAGATAACCAAATTAATTCTAGTTTAAGAACCCCGAAGAATAGAAATTATATCTCTTTCGTCGAAAAATGTCCAATTGTTTTTAGAGGGCAGGAACTTAAGTTCGGTCTATTTCGAGAGGGAAACTGCAAAGGGATCGGGGATTCTCTATATTAATATTTAATAATATAACCCATCGTCATTGAAGGCCCGATGACATTGGCTGCGGCTCCTAATCCGGTACCATCACTGTTCCCCCCGGCCAGACCTGTTTGTCCTCCTTGGGGGTCTCTGGGAGAAGAGGTACTGTTGCCGCTAAATCCTTTGACATAGCTCCAACTAGAAAAAGGATGGGTATGCGGGGCCATTTCAATAACGGTCTGACGGTGTTTTTCCTCACCAAAAATGCCGCCAATTTGGTTTACCTCATACCGGGCCGCCTGACCTTTGTTATTCGAATAGGTGTCCATAGGCCAGATCCTATTACTACCGTCGTTGATCGTCAACGTATTTATCCCCACCATTGATCTGCCTCTTAGATCAGGAACAGCAAAAGTGGTGGTGCCGTTACCTCCGAAAGTTGCCCCCAATACCCCTGCCAGATTCAGATAACTAGCACTATTATAAACACTGCCATCGCAAAGAAGGAACCCTGATGGCGCTGTTGTGCCCGCCCAAGCCAATACGGCCCCGGAGGGCAATGCACTCAAAGCTCCCGGGACACTGACAGTGCTGTACAAATTGTGCCCTGTACCCGGCGGATCAACTGTCGGACTGGAGAGTGCATTCTCGATGATGGGCTGAGCATCGGTTGGGACATTGGTAAACACCGTTAAAGAAGAAGCATTTGATGAGATATGATAGCTAAAATCGCTAAGATCCGGCTCATATTTCACAAAGGGATTCGTCGCACTCCATGCCGCGGGTAAATACCCGCCGGCTTGTAAAGCCGCCATCGGAGTCGCATAAACACTTGTATCCGGCCATTTATTATTATCAATGTAAAATTTCCTGCCGGCTTCCTGGATCGCTGAGATATCAAGGGCGGTTTTATTGGCGGCTTTTTCCAAATACGACCTGGAAAGCACGGGGGTAACAGCCGAAAGCAATATGCTTATTATGATCAACACCACTGTTAATTCAAGAATGCTAAATCCATGTTTATTGGTTAAAAATGTATTTTTTTTCATATTGCACCCTTCCGATACCTTCATTGGGTACACTTTGTGTTATGCTCACCTGATCGCCTCCGGCGTTAGTCACCACGCTTAACAAGGGCCCTAGTGTATTTAATTGGGCAATACCCGTCGGAATCGTGGTCGAGACCGCTACCAAATTGCCTTGCCCGTTGTTAGGGAAACTTAAAATATATCGGCCTCCCCACGGCGAGGAAGTAACAGCACTATTCAAATAATTAGGCCTGCCGATAGTATTGACCGCTAGTTGAGCGATGTTAACCGGCCAGGCTTTTGGGTAGTGTGAGCTATAGTAATCAGCGCTCGCTTGGGCAATGGAGGCCATTTCATTGATCATTCTTTCATATTTTGCCATGATGATACGCTGTGAGCAAATCGGTAATACATAGGCCAGTAACGCTCCCAAGATTGCCAATACCGCCGCAACTTCCAGGATAGATACCCCTTTATGAGAATACTGCTGTAAACGTGTTGGTCGTCGCATTAGAGTTCGTCGATAACGAAGTGTTTTGTAGGGCTTTGGCTAATTGCGTCTGTGCCGATGACGGAACACCTGTTAGTGTCAGCACATATTGATTGGTGGTGGTGCCATTCTCGGCGACAGAAATATTCCCCCCCCAGGGGTTAGCATTAGTTCCGGAAAAACCTGCCGGCAGATATTTAGTCGCCAGGTTGGCAATAGACACGGCGGCATAGGACCCTCCGTTATCATTGTAGAAACCTACCGCGGCACTTTGGACGGACCTGATCGTATTCATCGCACTGGCCACCCGGCCATTATCCGTTTGGGTGGTAACCGCCGGAATGACCGCCGCCAGGATCGCCCCGATGATCACCAAGACCGCGATAATTTCTAATAACGTTTGGCCTTGTTGGCCTTGCCGTTTCATGTTTTTCATGTCTTTAGTCTCCTTTGTTATTGGTTTATGGGAAATTCCCCCCTATATCAGCCATATGTTGATAGATCGGCAAGAAGAAATTGATGACGATGAACCCTAAAAAAGCAACGGCCAGGGATAATAAGATCGGGTTGATAAGCTTTAGTAAAACACTGACGGAATCTTTGGATCGTTGATCATAGAAATGATAGGTCCCTTCCAGATATTTGACTAAATTCCCGGTTTTTTGCCCTTTAGACAGATTCTGCCAAATAAAAGCGGGAAAAAAATCATCGGCCCTAAACGCATCCCCGATCGAGAAGCCTTTGATGATCCTGTTTCTGATCATCAGCAATCTTTCATTAACGTAAGATTTGTCATCCTTATACATATGGGTCATGGTTTCAATGATCGGGATCCCGCTCTTCTGATAAACATGGAGATTTAAAAAAAGTTTAGCGAATTCAAGTTCTTTTAAAGTCGTTCCCAATAAAGGCAGGCCATAGATTAATGCCGCAACCCTTTCTTTGTGTTCCGTCCACAAGTAATGAATGCCCCCTATTAATAACACCGGTATAAAAATGACCACACCCCAATAGCTCTTCATCAACATGGCATAAGAAACCAGCAGCTTGACGGACAAACTGTCGAGGGATGAGGAAGGAAGGATCCTGGCTAATTGCGGTACTAAATTGATACTGATGATGATCGACGCCACGGTTAAAGCTCCAAATACGGCTGCCGGGTAGATCAAAGAGCCTATAACTATCCTTCTGCTCTCATGATTAAATTTAAAATACCGCCCTAAAATCGTGGCAACCTCCGGTATACTTCCTGTTCTTTCAGCGGCGGCGATCAGAATGGGAACGATCCTGGGGAAACATTGCGCATTTTCAAAAGCTTCTTTTAACGATCTGCCATCATTAATGGAATTGCCGATCAGCCTTAATCCTTCTTTTAATACCACCAAAGAACAGGCCTCATCAAGGGACTCTATGGTTTCGCTCATCGACATCCCCGCCGACTGGGTCCTGGCAAAATCAACAAAAAAATCCGCTAACACAGACACAGACAATCTTCGCTTGAAATAAATAGACTGAAAGTACATTAAATAATCAGGCTTTAAACTTAGGATATCCAATTCGTCAACGGAGGCCTCGTTCTTGATTTCATCACACGAGCCTTCCAGCGTCTTGGTTATTTCCCTACCGGTCTTTGTTAAGGCCTCGATCTTCCAATACATCGTCTTTACCCCAAAACCCGTATCACTTCTTGTAGGGATGTTTCGCCGTTAAAAATGCGGTCGGCGGCATCCTCAACCATGGATCTATACGTACCCCTCTGTCTTAAAAGCGGGGCAATATCCCCTAGCCGGTCCTTATTGATCAAGCTCTTGATCTCATCATCGATCAACATCACTTCCGCGATCACGGTCCTGGAGAAATACCCCCCTTTGCAATGACGGCATCCAACGGGCCTGTACACGACTTGAGGGAGCTCTTTGAAATACTTGGCGGCAATATGGTCTACCTGGTCTTTCTTAACCCCTATTGGGCTTTTACAATGCTCACAAAGTTTGCGTACCAGTCTTTGCGCAATGACTGCCGTGAGAAAACAGGAAATATTGAAAGGTGCTACACCCAGATCTTTTAGCCGAATAATAGCCGATAGCGGATTATTGCAATGCAGGGTGGAAAAGATCTGAATGCCCAGATTGGCGGCCAGCATGGTTTCATGGGCGGTCTCGACATCGCGGATCTCGCCGATGGATATAATATCCGGATCCTGCCTTAAAAAGGCCCTGATCGCCGCAGCATAGGTCAACCCTTGCTCCGGGTTTATTTCTAATTGGCTCACTAAGGGAATGGTTCTTTCCACGGGATTCTCCGCCGTCCAAATCTTTTTCTCAATTGATTTTAGCTGGTTTAATAACGCCGACAGTGTGGTGGATTTTCCGCTTCCGGTCGGCCCGGTCACCAAAATGATCCCTTCCGGTTTGATGGTGGCCAGTTTAATGAGCTGCAAATGATGTTTTGAATAGCCTAATTCACTAAGCGGTGTCGTATCATTCTTGTTTAATAGGCGTAAGGTAATGCCCGGGCCATAAATGGAAGGAGACTGTCCAAAACGGATGTCTACCTGCCTTTCCAAGTCTTGATATTCAAAAACAAAGCTGCCGTCCCTGACTTTATAATCGGTGGTATTCGCATTGCATTTAGTTAATAAAAAATTCGCAATTGTATGGATCACCTCCGGCTTATGACAGCAAACCGGGTCCAGGATACCGTCTATGCGAAACCTGAATCTGGTGCTTTTATCCGTAGGTTCGATATGGATGTCCGAGGCCCTGGAAAGGATCCCTAATTTGATCAAGTTATCAATTAATTCGGCTATTGAGTCCTTTCCGTTTAATTTGAGCTTTTCGATCTTGGCTGTCAAATCCAGCTGCTTTTGCTTTAACATCATTACATCAAGCGCCTGGCGCACATCCTTCTCGATGCCTATATAAAATTTAATGTGTTCATACCCGAAATTATTTCTTAAAAGGTCGGTCACTTCAATATTGTCAATATAGGAGATCACAAAGGTCGGCTTTACGCCATTCTTGAGAGGGAACATTTGATGTTTGCCTAGAAAATCCACCCCCACTTTCCGTATCACTTCTTGATCAGGATCAAAATCGCCCCGATAAACCGGCCAGCCAATTTGCTTGGACAAAGCTTGCGCCAAAACTAAATCATCAATAAACCCGTGATATTTTAAGATCGACCCTATCCGATCTTGGGGATTGGCCTTCTTGAATTCAATACAGAAATTCAACTGCTCCTGGGTTATTTGCCTGTCTTGAAGAAGTAGTTCACCGATCGGCGACATATTTACTCCGGCTTATATTCGATAGTTGTTTTTAAATCCTGAGGCAGACTAAAATGGAGCGTTACGCTATTATCCGTGATGGCATCCACCCGGACATTCTTCACCGGCATGTTCTTCTCTTTGACTGAATAATTATTGCCGTTAATTGACACAATGGCTTCCTTGCTGCTTGCCGTTGTGCCGATATATACCACCTTCACATCCGGGTATTTGTCTTGACCTTGTTGGTTCGAATCATTGACCACACTGATGTTCTCTTTTTCCAGTTTACTGATTTGAGACCTGGCTTTTTCCTGTTCCAGCTGCAAATTTGTTTGTTCCAGCTGTAGTTTCAACATTTTGATCTTCTTTTGTTGAAGCCTGTCGGAGTCCATCTGTTCTTTCATCTCCTTCATCGATTGGGAGTCTTCTTGTAGCGTTTCTTTGATAGGTATCCTTTTGTTGACCGGCCCAGGGGACACCGCTTGATTTGGGAAAATCTCAGGCTCAACATTCCTGCTCTCTATTGTTGTTACCGCTTCACGAGATTGCGGCGCTTCAGGAGCGCTGAAGAGCATCTTTGTTATAACGACGAGCAAAACCAAACCGGCACCTACGAGCAACCCCACCGTTCTTAAACTTAACTTTTTAAACGCCATAGACATCTCCTTTGACAATTAAGACATTCCCTTCTTTATTAATTTCCCAAGCTTTGAAATCGGTATCCGCCTCAAGTTGATAGATATCATTTAAAACCGCACCCATATCGGTTTCCCCGGAGAATTTATCGACTTGGATTATCACCGGCAACTTTCTGACTTTCCTGTAGCAGGACGCCACATAATGATTTGAAATATCTTCGTTATCATGGGACTTCTCGATAGTTAAATTCATGGTGGTCCCGCTATTTTCCTGTAAATACCTCATGTCATTGATGACCAAGTTATAGGCTTTTGATATCGTTACCGGCGGCTGGGGGTACAATTGCTGCTTTTCAATAATCTCGGCATTCATGCGCTTATTTTCAATCAAGATCGCTGCTATTTGCCTGGATAAACGATCGGCCTGTGATTTATACCATAGCCCCCCATGCGCAAAAAATATTGATGCCCCCATACACACAAGGATGATGATTTTATTCATAGGCCGATTTGGATCCTTTTGCCCGGCTTGTCTTTGATAAAATAATCACTGACACTGGCCCCCTTCAAGATATTGACCCTGGGGATCTCGTCAAACGATTCACCATCTTTAGAGAAAATATAGGCCTCTAGTTTCCAATGATCTGTTTTATAGTACCTAAAAGAATAGATCTCATAGCTGGGCGGCAGCATGTTCAAGATTTGGAAATGAGAAATGGCATAATTGATAAAATTCTTAACCTTAAGATCTTCACGGTAGGTATTGATGTCCAGGAGTACTAATCTGTCTTCTAAAATTTGGGATTCTCCCTTTAACCGCTCATACTCTCGGCTTCGCCAGTCTGACTGTATTTTATTCACCAGCCCAAAGCCTAGTCCGGCGATCAAAATGCATACAGACAACCCGATCAAGAGGACCTTTTCTTTTAGCTCCTTTTTCCTTTTTTTACTCTTGATCTCCTCCGGCAAGAGGAATTTAACACCCTGCGGGTAACTTTCCTGGCCCTTGAGACCGTCGATGGCCGGATACTTAACATCAAAACATTTTATATTGATATTTTGTTCGCTCTTTAAAAAATGATCGGTGATCTCCTGGCTATTGGTTACCAGCGTCAATTGATCCGATTTCCAATTGTCAAATTCTTCGATCTTCTTGCTAAACCCAATTTGAGTGCGTTTGATCTCAGGCAAAATATTCTCTATGTCGCCGGATGTGATAGTTCGAGTTACGCTGAATTTAAGACCTGAAAATACGGTAATGAGTTTTTCTTTTCCCAGATCATCAATAAAGACGATCCCCTTGGTCAATTCAATATTTCTATTGATGAGAAAATTTCGGATAGCGATCGCATACGGGATAAAAACCCTTACTTTCTCGCTGGGGATCAAAGCATAGATCTCCCTTAATTTCTCGGTCTTGATGCCTATGACCTGAAAAATATTGTCACTGATCTTCTCGTCTTGGATGATATATTCGTTCTGGGGGTGGAGTTTGGCGAATTTACGCGCCAGCATACTATCTTTTTTCTCTATTTGAGTTTCCGGAGCCGAGGCTAATTCAATATCGACATCGACCACGCAAATACCGGCCGCCTCGATTAACCCTAGCGCTGATTTAGCCTGGGGACCTTTTTCGATCTGGGCCACCTTTGCCCCATCACTTAAATAAATATTGTTGTTAAACAACAAATAATTCATCATTAAATGTTCTTTTCTATCTTCATCGGCCTGATAAAAATGACCAGTTCGGATTTTTTGGCTGATTTGTTCTGGTATTCAAAAGCGTTGCCTAAGAATGGAATTCTAGATAAATAGGGAACGCCTTGAACCGAACTGCTCTGAGTCTTACTGATAAGCCCTCCGAGTATTAAAGTCTTGTCTGATTCAATTTCGACATTGGTAGTAATGGATTTGGTCGATACCTGCGGCTCCTGGATGGTTAAACCACCCCCAGCTGGGACATTGCTTATAGAGTCAAGGGTGTTGACGGCCACCGATACATTTAATACTGTCTTATTATCCTCAGACATTTTGGCTTCCAGTCTCATGGTCAATCCATCTGATACCTGGGAAGTGGTGACATTAGAAACCGTTGAATTATTGGAGATAGTCTCCCCTGTTCCGGAAATATAAGGAATGCTGGTAACCTCTTGGATCACGGCAGGAAATAAATTGGTCACGGTGATCTTAGGTTTAGAAATGGTGTGCACTTCCCCTTGGGACGCTAGGGCCTTTAATACCGCGGAAACCCCATTAGCCCCCGAACTACTGGTATTCCCGCTTAAACTTAACAGCTGTCCGCCCACAAATCCCGCCGATGAATAATTGCTCGCCAAACTCAGGGCATTGACACCCTTGATACTTGTTTCCACCGCGCCCCAGTCCACTCCTGTTTCATTCGCATCGGACAAAGTTATTTCATAGATCTGGATCTCGAATGTCTGCTGGCGGCTTAAGACCTCATTGATGGATTCAATGATTTCTGCGATCTTGTCTAATACTCCCGGCTTATCTGTTACCGTAATTGTTCCGCTCGATTTGGAAATTGAATAACTGCCTGTCGATACGGTTATTATCGATTTAATGCTGTTTTCCAGGTCTGACCATAGAGAGAGTTTGGGAGCAGCATTTTCATAGAATATTTTTGTCCCTACCCTGATATCCTGGCCTTGCTGATTGGTAGTACTGCCGGCGGTGTTGTTATTGTTGGAAATATTTTGATTATCCGCAAACGACTCATTAGATGTTTGGTCCGTGAAGGTCTGGTCAACAGCCGGCATCCGGATATTAAAAATACGCGTTTCAAGAGAAGTTATAATAAGGTCCTCTTGGGAAACCTTAAATCCCCAGCCGAATTTATACAAAAGGCTCTTTAACGCTCTCCAAACTTCAATATTCTCGACATTAATAGATGTCTTTTTAGCATCAATTTCAGGAGTGGTAATAACGTTGTACCTTGTTGCCTGGGAAATAGTGGAAAAATAAATCTTAAGCGGCAGATCATTGCCTTTAAGGGTAATTTTATCGTTCAATGCGGTGGGCAAGTTTCCCCCCGTCCTTTCGCTGTCACTCGGGGGGGCATTGATTGTCGTTTCCAACGCAACTTTTACTGTCGGCATTACATCATCCTTAGCGACTGTTTCTTTACCATCGGTCAACAGCGCCCTTTTATTTAACGCTACCGTCATAGCCAGTATTGTTAATTTGGAATAAAAGTCCTCTTTAGCAACAAACTTAAGCATATAATCTTCTCCGGAGAATCCGGTAATGGTCATTTCGGCGGCCTCAAGGTCCGTCGGCATTAGGACCAACGTATGGGGCTCTTTATCTGTTCGTCTAACGACATAGCTGTCCGCGCCAAATCCCCTGATGACCCCATTAATAGGCTCAGGGAAGATAATGGTGGTCACATGGTCTTTTTTGACATGTACATATATTTCCTTGCCATCGTAGACATATTCTTTAACTTCCGCATACGCCATTGAACAGAACAATAAACCAATAACAAAAACGACCCGTGA
>Ga0302320_10005852_pt1 | contig 27426 bp, 21 predicted proteins | sample Bog_T0_3_FD_202130 | JGI IMG/M metagenome (GOLD analysis project Ga0302320, IMG submission 202130) | Peat permafrost microbial communities from Stordalen Mire near Abisko, Sweden - Bog_T0_3 | ecosystem: Environmental > Terrestrial > Soil > Wetlands > Peat | place: Sweden: Abisko, Stordalen Mire...
ACTCAGCGGATCAAGGCCGCTCATCAAGCTGAAGACATTCACAACTCCAGCGTGTACCAGCACTGGGACTCGATGGACAGGCGCAGCCAGGAGTTTGAAAACTACCAATTGGGGTATGCGGTTGTATCAGACACGGGGAACAATGCGCATGGCACGCTTTGGGCTGACGATGCGGCTGCTTTGGTCCAGAACAATCCGGACAAATATGAATACGTGAGCGCGCCGAACTATTGGAAAGGGATCGACTATTAGAGCGGTTGCACAATCCACGTGCCTTTTGTGGCGTTGCGGAATGTGGCTTTTCCTTGAGGAAAAAGCCACTTTAGGGCAGTGGTTCCCGGGTACGCCAATTGTGGAACAGCAATAGGCGAAGAGTGGGCGGCGATTGAAGCGAGGCGAGAGGGGGGACGGCGCTCAATATTCCGCGCCGTCTTCCACTTCGGGCAGCACATCGTCTTCGCGCGCCATCCAGACATAGATCGCGGGAAGAAGGAAGATGCCGATGACCAGGTTAGCCAGCAAGCCGCCGACAATCACGATTGCGAAAGGGCGCTGCGAATCCGATCCGATGGCGTGCGAGAGAGCTGCAGGAAGCAGCCCCAGCGTGGCCACCAGCATGGTCATCATCACCGGACGCAGGCGCAGCACAGCGCCTTCAACGGCGGCTTCAACGATGTGTCCTTCGTTGGTTTCTTCCATGCCCTTGCGCCGCGCTCGCAACTGGTTGATGAATTCAATCATGATCACGCCCGTCTCGACCGACACGCCGAACAGCGCGAGGAAGCCGACTGCCGATGAGACTGAAAAGTTAGTGTGTGTGATAAAAAGCGCGAGCGGGCCGCCGATCGACGCCATCACCACAGTAACGAGGATTACCATGGCCCACTTTGCCGAGCGGAACATGGTGTAGAGGATCAGGAAAATCGCCAACACAGTGATGGGCACAATCAGCGCCATGCGTTTGTTGGCGCGTTTCTGGCTTTCGTATTCGCCTGCCCATTCGAGATGGTAGCCGGAGGGCAACTGGACGTTGTGCTCTACCTTGGCGATGGCTTCTTCGACGGTGGAACCGAGGTCGCGGTTTCTCACCGAGTACTTGATGGCGATGTAGCGCTGACCCGACTCTCGATTGATCTGCTCTGCGCCGTCGTCGGTGGATGTCGTGGTTAATTGGGCGAGTGAAACGCGCTCTCCGGAAGGGGACAGCAGGCGCACATTCTCAATCGCTTCGCGTGTGTCTCTATACTGCTGTTGATAGCGCAGTGTGACGTCGAAGCGCGCCTCACCCTGCTGTACCTGGGTTAATGCATTGGCGCCCACCGCGGTCTGCAAGGCGTCTTGCACGTCGGCCACATTGATGCCATAGCGGCCGGCGGCTTTGCGATTCACTTGAAGGTTGAGATTCGGCTGGCCGACGATGCGGAAGATGCCAAGGTCGCCCACCCCCTGAACTGTTGCCATCTGCGATTGAATCTTGTCGGCTGTTTCTTCCAGCTTGCGTAGATCGTCACCGTAAAGCTTGACGGCGAGCTCGCCTTTCACACCGGAAACGGCTTCCTCCATGTTGTCGGAGATGGGTTGCGAGTAATTCCAGATGACGCCGGGAAACTTGCTCAACTCCTTGTCCATGGCGGCGATCAGCTGTTCCTTGTCGCGGTGGAAGACGGGTCGCCAATCTTCTTTGCGTTTCAGATCGACGAAATATTCGGTATTGAAGAAGCCTGCCGTGTCTGTGCCGTCATCAGGGCGGCCGGTCTGGCTTACCACCTGGGTCACTTCAGGAAACGAAGCCATCACGAGGCGTGCTTTGTTGGTGAAGTCGATACTCGCCGTCGGGCCTTCACTGGGAGGCAACGTACCGCGCACCCATATCGATCCTTCGTCGAGATGCGGCAAAAACTCCGAACCGATGGGTCCGCCAACGGTAAGATAAATCGCGATGAGGAACAGCACCGTGGAAATTCCTACCGTGGTGCGGCGGTGCACAATCGCGGCGCGAACGGCAACGCGATAGTGCAGAATGAGCCACTTCATGATAGGGTTCTGCCATTCTTTTGCTCCCTTGCTGAAGAGGAAGCTGGCCATTACCGGTGCAATCACAACGGCAAACAACAGCGCGCCAATCAGCGCGAAGGTCACCGTCCACGCCATGGGCTTGAAGAGCCGGCCTTCAACCGCCTGCAGCGTAAAGATGGGCAGGTAGGAAGCGATGATAATGGCACGCGCGAAGAAAACTGGCCGCAGAACTTCATGGGATGCTTCACGAATCCTCTGCCCCGCAGTGCGTGTATCGTCTTTCTGCGAGAGGTGGCGGACGATGTTCTCAATCATTACAACTGAGCCGTCGACGACCATGCCAAAGTCCAAGGCGCCGAGCGAAAGCAGGTTGGCGGGGATATGGCTGAGGTCCAGACAAATGGATGCGAACATCAGCGCGAAAGGAATGGTCAGCGTGACGATAATTGCGCCGCGCACGTTTCCGAGAAACAGGAAGAGGATGATGGCCACCAGGATCATCCCTTCGGTCAAGTTGTGCTCAACCGTCTCAACCGTGTAAGCGACAAGTTTTGAGCGGTCGAGAAATGGCACAACTGTAACGCCTTTGGGAAGGATGCCGTGATTCAGTTTTTCCACTTCCGCATGAATGCCTTCGAGCACCGGGTCGGAGTCGTCGCCCTTTTGCAGTAGCACGATCCCTTCCACCGTGTCGGGATTATCGATGATTCTGCTGGTCCCTGACGCATCAGTAATGTGCGTGGCCCGGCCAATCTGCCCCAGGCGAATCTTTGCGCCTTGCGTTACGGTGGCGATGTCCTTGATGGTGATTGTGGCGCCGTTCTGGGTCTTCACGACCGTGTCTTCTATATCCTGGACGCTGGTGTAGAGGCCCTTGGACTGCACATTGATCTGCTGTGCGCCCTGCTCGATAAAGCTTCCGCCGCCATTGGTATTGTTGTTGGCGATCTGCTGCTCTACCTGGCCAATCGACAATCCATAAGACACCAACTTATCCGGATCGAGCTTAATCTGGTATTCCTTGGTCGGGCCGCCAAAGCTGGAGACGTCCACTACGCCTTTGACGCCTTTGAATGACTTTTCGAGCAGCCAGTCTTCGAGCGACTTCTTCTCCATCACGTCGTAAGCGGGATTGGTGCTCTCCAGGGTGTACCAATAGATCTGACCGACCGGGCTCCAGTCGGTGCCCATCTGCGGGGTGAGGTTTGCGGGCAGGCTGACCTGGCCGAGCCGCTCCAGCACATGCTCGCGGTTCACGTCGCTTTTTGAGTCGTCGTCGAATATCAGCATCAGGCTCGAGAGCCCGGCCAATGTAGTGGAGCGCAGATGTGTCAGATGGGGAATGCCCGCCATCTGAATTTCGATGGGAACGGTAACCTGACGCTCGATCTCTTCAGCGCTCCGACCGGGCCACTGGGTAATGATCTGGACGTAATTATTGGCTACATCCGGGTAGGCCTCGATCGGCAGGCCGCGAAAAGAAATGACTCCCCACGCCGCCAGCACAACCATTCCGCCCAGCACCAGCCAGCGGCTCTTCAATGCGAAATCAACAAGCGCTCGGATCAATCGGGAATTTCCTGCGGTCCAAGGCCAAGGATACTAACCCCTGAGCAATAGGGCAAGGAATGCCGCCCCTTCATCAATGGGCGGCAGAGGTTTTCGGGCGATGAATACGCGGCGTGATTTATGCTGAAAAAGCGCTAAGGGGTGAAAAGACGATGAGTGTTATGGCTGTGACGCCGGAAATCCGTACTCACGAAGAGAAGCTTGACCTGTTTGCTCAGGTTGCAATTCGAGTTGGGCTGGGGCTGAAAGCTGGGCAAGAACTGGTGATGACGGCTTCATTGGACGCGCTGCCGCTGGCGCGCCGCATCACGGAGCAGGCGTACCGCGCCGGCGCTTCGCTGGTGACCACACTTTATACCGACGACGAGGCGACGCTGATGCGCTACCATTTTGCGCCGGACGAGAGCTTCGATCACGCGGCAAAGTGGCTGTACGACGGAATGGGTGCGGCGTTCAAAAGCGGCGCGGCGCGGCTGGCCATTGCGGGCGGGAATCCGGGGCTGCTTTCCAATGAAGATGGGGAAAAAGTGGGGCGAGCCAATCGCGCCGTTTCGCAAGCATACAGGCCAGCGCTGGAGTTGATTACGCGGCACGAGATTAATTGGACCATTGTGGCCAGCGCGACACCGGCATGGGCTGCGGCGATGTTTCCCGACGATGCACCTGACGTGGCGTTGGCAAAGCTCTGGGAGGCAATCTTCCAGACAACGCGGATCAATGGCGACGATCCAGTAGCTGCGTGGAAGTCGCACGATGCTAGTTTGCACAAGCGGGCGGCACGACTCAATGAGAAGCGCTACTCGGCTTTGCAATATCGTGGACCGGGAACGGATTTTCGTCTTGGGCTGGCGGACGACCATCTTTGGATGGGGGGCGGAACGACGGCCGGCAACGGGCTTTATTGCATTCCGAATATGCCGACGGAGGAAGTTTTTACCACTCCGCACAAAGACCGAGCGGATGGGACTGTGACCGCGACCAAGCCGCTGTCGCACCAGGGAACGATGATTGAAGGCATTCATGTTCGCTTTGAAAAAGGGCGGATTGTGGAGATGCGCACAAGCAAGGGCCAGGAAGTGCTGCAAAGGCTGATCGATACCGACGATGGAGCGCGGCGGTTGGGCGAGGTGGCGCTGGTGCCGCACTCTTCGCCGATTGCGGCCAGCGGAATGCTTTTTCTGAATACACTGTTCGATGAGAACGCGGCGTCACACATCGCGCTGGGTCAGGCTTATACATCGTGCCTGCGCGACGGTGACAAATTGACGAAGGAAGAGTTGGCGGCCAAGGGCGCGAACGACAGCTTGATCCATGTGGACTGGATGATTGGGTCCGGTGAGTTGGACATTGATGGCATCACCTTTGACGATGTTGCGGAACCGCTGATGCGCGGCGGGGAGTGGGTTTAAGCAAGAATACTCAGTCCTGCCGGAGAACGCGCGTGACGACCAACTTTAAACTTTTTGGACCGGTACATCTTTGCATTCTCGGCGCTGTGCCTGCACTTGCCGGTGTTCTAGCGCTCATTCAGCGAAAGCTTCCGCCGGGATTCAAGGGGCTGCGGCTTGGACTTGCGGGCGCGCTGCTGGTGGACTCGGCTGTATATTACGGGTTTCTGATCTGGCATGGCCAACTCACCTATCCCGATCATTTGCCGCTGGAGCTTTGCGATGCCTCGCTGTGCCTGGTCATTATCGCGTTGTTATCGCTGAATGAAACGGTCTACGATCTGGCTTACTACGGAGCGCTGGCTGGCGCAACGATGGCGCTGCTTACTCCAAACCTCTGGGAGCCGTTTCCTTCCTTCGGAACTATCCAGTTCTTTGTAGCGCATGGCCTGATAGTGGCCGGTGCGCTCTATCTTGCCTGGTCAAAACTTGCGCGACCGCGAAGAGGATCGGTGCTCAGGGCGATGCTTGGCGTAAACATTTATGCAGCATTCGTTGGCGCCTTTGATTTTATTTACAAGACGGACTATATGTATCTACGCGCCAAGCCTCAGAATGCGTCGCTTCTGGATCTTCTCGGACCGTGGCCCTGGTACATTGTGGCAGCAGAGGGCGTGGCACTGATCGTGTTCACACTGCTTTACCTCCCGTTCAGGCAGTCTGCTTTGAACTCCGTCTAGCCTGCATTTCTCACAGATGGTGTGACACGTCGAAATGCAAGGCTTGGCGAGGTCTCTGCGGGCCGGGAGGCCCCCAGGACAGCCGATCTGGAGATCGGCGCTACAAATTTCAGCAATCTGTGAGAAATGCGAACTAGTTACAAACAAATGCAGATAACCTCAAAAACAAAATGCGGAGCAACCAAGCGCAAGATTCGCGCCTCAATTGCTCCGCATCGTTTTGTGCCAGTGCTTGAAGAGTCGTCGGACGGTCCGCGTTAGCTGGGCGGATAGTGGCGGCTCCTATTCGATTGACCTGTTACTGCCAGATCCTCTTCCGCAGGAAGCACTTCTTCCCGCACAACGGTTGGATCATACCGGTCTGCAACCACAGTTGAGCTGGGACGAACGCGCTCGTATTCCACGCCACGCTCGGCGTCGCTTTTGAGATACGCATTGTTCAATTCGTATGTTGCCTCAGACTGCTTTTCATACGTTGCCTCAGTCTGCTTCATTGAGTTGACATTTGGGGAACTCTCTTCACCACTGGAAGCGATGTCCTTGGCGCCGGTTTCTTTCAGTGCCCGCTTGGCCAGGGAAACAAACTCCGAAGTCTCGCAATGTACGGAGAGCAGTGTTCCGCCATTCTTGACCGAGCCTTCAAAACGCTTGGCCTCATATTCGGGAATCCCCATCCCAACCAGCGCTCCTACGAGGCCGCCTACGGCCCCACCGGCGCCGAGTCCAGCCAGCGCAGCCATGATCGGGCCTGCGGCAATCATTGGGCCGACACCTGGAATTGCCAGCATCCCAATACCGGCTAGCAAGCCCAATGTTCCGCCGATCACTCCGCCAGTAGCTGCGCCGGCAGCGGTGCCTTCAGGCGCCTTGGTGCTCTTCTCGTGTGCAAATGCGCGGGTGCTTTCGTCATCCGGCAACAGTACCGAAATGTCGGAATTTCTGAAGCCGGCGGCTATTAAATGGTCGACCGCATTTTCTGCGAGACCTGGAGTTGCGTAAAGACCGAAAACTGCGGTGTTTTTTGCCATTTTGAATCTCCTGAGAACTACATGTGTCGTTAGTTCGCTGCGGTTATGGACTACTGCTTGACAGTGAGTTGGTCCACGAGGTTGTCGCGTGCGACGACGCTCGCTACATCGCTCTCCACTTTTTGTTTTTCGTCATCCGATTGGACCGGTCCTTTGAGTGTGACAGTTCCATTGCGGGTGATGATCTTGATGTTGTGCGCATACATGGAGAGGTCTTTGTCGGCGATGATGGCCTTGCGGATTTTTGCGGTTGTCTCCCGATCGCTCTGGACGTTCGACTGGTCCTGAGCAGTCTGGCTCTGGTTTGTGTTCTGCGCTGAGTTGTCTGGTTTGGAGGCGGCATCTTGCGCTAGCGCTGAACGGCTGGCAACAGCCAAGTTAAACGCGGCACCCATAGCCGCAATCAGAAGCGTAGTTTGGAGTGACTTCGTCATAGACTGCCCTCGTGGAATTAGAACTTTGTTCTTTGAAGGCATGATTTCTCTCTGCCGCGAAGAACAACATTGGTAGGATGGGTAGCTATGACGGCAGGTTGGCTTTGAAGACTATAAGAGGGACTAGCCGGAGCACTTTGACATTCACAAGAGTGAAATGTCTGGAACCGGCGCGACTATAAACCAGCCTGGGTGCAAAATCGAGAGGTATCACTCTCTAAAGGAGAGGCGCGCAGTTTTAGTTGCAGCGCCGAACAGCCAACACGGTCATGTCGTCGAAACCGGGTCCGCCGTTGGTAAATGTCCGCAGATCGTCAAGGCAGGCGGCGATCATTTCCGCAGGCTGTCGCGCAGAATGCTGGTGTACCAGTGTCATGATGCGGTCTACGCCATACTCATCGTTCTCGTTGCTGGCTTCGGAAAGGCCGTCTGTAAATAGGAACATCGTGTCGCCTGTTTCCAGTTGAATGCGCGTGGCTGAAAACTCTGTTTCGAGAAACATCCCCAACGGCAGACCGGTAGATTCAATACGAAACACGCCGTCGCGACCAGCGACGATTGCGGGGCAGTGGCCAGCGTTGTGGATCTCCACTTCTCCGGTTGGCTTCGCAAGTCCACACACCAGGGTGGCGTATTGCCCCGCGAGCGCACTTTCACAGAAAAAGCGGTTGACATAGGGGACAATCTGGCTTAGCGGGAGGGACATTCCAGCCAGGCTGCGGAACAAGGCGTGAAGCTGCGCCATCAGCATGGAAGCGGCAACGCCCTTGCCGGAGACGTCACCCACCAGGAAGAGAAGCTGCCCATCGCGCGGGATCAAGTCGCAGTAGTCGCCGCTGACGGCGCCGAGAGGCTCGAAGTGATAGCTCGTCTCCCAGCCGCCCACACACAGACCCTGCGGCGGCAGCAGGTTGCGCTGCACTTGCGAAGCCAGGTTTAGGTCTCGCTGCAGCGCGACTCGCCCCTGTTGTGTCAGGTGGCCGAGACAGTAGCGCACCAAGGGATCCGCGAACAACCGGTCGTTCTCGATCGTGTCGTGGCATTCCAGACATAGGCCGTAAGTACCTTCGGCCATCCGATCAAGCGCCGAATCTACTTCGCGAAGGAGGCCGGTCAGGGTGGAATTGCCCGGTGCGGAGGCAACCGCCGCTTGCAACCGGCGTTTGCGGCTCTGAAGTTGGTCTTGCAGGAATCCTTGCTCTAGCGTGGCCATGAGAATCCCCCTCGGTCCAACTGCTTGTTGTTTGATCCTACAACGTGTGGTTTCGATGCGCGTATCGGCGCCACACCTCACAAATTGTTACTACCCTCGTGAGAATGAGAAGAAGCGCACGGCTTCTACAGCGCAATCCGGTCTAATTGACTCGCCGAGCTGCTCAGGGGCCATCTTTATCGGCACTCACGAGCGCTGCTTTGCGTTCCTTGACTACCGTGCTCACGCCCATCCATCGCCGCAACAGCCGCTGCGCCGGCTTCTCCACCGCGTAAAGCGCGAGCAGCGCAAGGCAGATCAGCATCGCATAGCTGATCCACGGATCGAATTTAATGAGCCCCGTTTTCTCCAGCACATGAGAATCGTGAATCATGTTCCAGAGATTGAAGTGGAGCAGGTAAAGGCAGTAACTTGCCTCACCTACAAATACCAGCGGGCTCCAGCCCATCGCGCGAGCGAGGGGGTTAATTCCCGCAAGGCCAAGGATGATGCAGCCAAAGAGCGGCATCAGCAGGCCGTCGTGAACAATGGCGTACGGAACCGATGCACCCAACCAAAGAACCAAGAAGGTCGCGGCAAACCCTCCCGCTCCGAGGATCAGGCGCAGACGGCTGGTTCGTCCGATCAGCTCGTCAAGGTTGGCCAGCATCACGCCGAACACGAAGCTCGCCAGATGCGGCAGCGGTGTAAACTTCAGAACCTGGAGCCAGGGCCCATAACTCCACCGGTCGACGTGCACGAGGCCGTCGGGGTTGAAAATAACGTAGAGGAGGCCGGGAACCATTCCCAGGCACCACACCGCGGCCATCCTGATCAGATAGGGTCCGGCCCGCTCCGGCCTCTTGCTCTTGGCCAGCCAAGGGAAGGCTATGTAGTACGCTGACTCCGCAGACATGGTCCACGCAGGAGTGTTCAGGAAGGTCGCTATCTCGGGAATCCACCCTTGCAGAAGCAGCGGAGAAAGGATCATGCCCGACCAGAACATGCGATGCGAGTGTACCGCGTATTCCCCCGCGACCATGCGCCAGCTCAGTAGAAGACTCAACAGGTAGACGGGATAGAGCCGTGTGAATCGGGCCTCCCAAAAGCGACCTTTATCAAGTTCGTCAGCGCGCGCCCGTCCCGCATAGTTATATGCCAGCACAAACCCCGACAGCAGGATGAAGAAGCTGACAGATGCGTAGCCGGCGTTGACTACCGGCGCAAGAAAGCCAAACCAGTTTGGGTTGGAGAAATGGAAGAAGACGATGTTGATCGCTGCGAAGGTACGCAGGCCCGTCAGTCCATTCAGCCGTGCTGGCTTGCGCTCATCCATTGGCAGTTAGACGCTCCCGCGAGCTTCTAGCTCCTAGCTTCTAGCTGCTAGCTGCCAGCCCCAACTCCAGCGCAAACAACTTAAGCTGGAAGCTAAGAGCTAGAAGCTGAAAGCTGCGTTTACGCCGTCACCAGCGATCCCACTTTTTCTCCCATCACGACGCGCCGGATATTGCCCGGCTGGTTCATGTTGAAGATGATCATGGGCAGACTGTTATCTTTGCAAAGGCTCACCGCGGTCAGGTCCATCACTTTCAGGCCAAGGCGCAGGATTTCCATGTAGGTAATCTCGTCGTACTTCACCGCATCCTTATTGAGGACCGGGTCTGAGTTGTAGACGCCCTCAACCTTAGTGGCCTTCAGCAGTACTTCTGCCTTGATCTCCATGGCGCGCAGGCTGGCCGCGGTATCGGTCGAGAAAAATGGATTGCCGATGCCGGCTGCGAAGATGACGACGCGTCCTTTTTCCAGATGCCGAACAGCGCGGCGGCGAATGTAGGGCTCGGCCACCTGGTTCATGAAAACCGCGCTCATGACACGGCATTGCACGCCGCGGCGCTCGATGGCATCCTGCATGGCGATGGCATTGATAACGGTCGACAGCATGCCCATGTTGTCGGCGCTGACGCGGTCCATTTCTTTGGCCTGCTCGGCTACGCCGCGGAAGATGTTGCCTCCGCCCACTACGACGCCAATCTCGACGCCCAGTGCGTGAACATCGACAATTTCGTCGGTAATCGCTGTTACTTTGTCGGCGTCCAGGCCAAAGCCGCGAGAGCCTGCCAGCACTTCACCCGAAAGCTTGAGAACGATGCGTTTGTACATGCTTTTCCGAGTATCGCATACCGGACGCCCCCCAGCTTTCCGCGTCGATGAAGGTTTCAAAGCCTTTTCATGGGCGGATTCGCAGCAAGACGGCGACCCCGCAGTGTAAGCGTGTGACCTCGGGTATGCGTCTCATGATTTGAAAGCTGGCGCACAAGGGCATTCAAGGGCTATGCTCGGTCCAGTGGAGTCGCTGATGAACTGGTCCCCTCAATTCGTTTCTCTGGTTTGCGGTGCCAATTTGAGACGAATCTTGGTGTTGGCATTTCTCGTCGGCGCAGGATGGGCGACTATGGCTCACGCCCAGAGTTCCACCCCAGACACGCTCCAGACTGTGCCCGCAACCCTCCCCGATGACCCACCGCCCGCACCGGGGTCGTCTACCGCCAATACGGCACAACCCGCGCAAGACTCTGGGACCTCCGACGTGGTGCAAGACCGGAGCCAGAAGCGGGCGCGGCCCTTGTCCGGAGGCAAAGGCGAAGACGCTTCTCAGTGGAACCGGTCCATGCTTGATCCATTCGAACCGGGCCCGGGCTTCGGCAAATTCGCAGACTCTCCAAGCGGCGAGAACGGATTGAACGGACCGAATGGAATGGGAGCATTTGGGGGAAGGCAAGACTCAGGCGGGCCCAACTCATTCGGCGGTTCGGGCACGGGTGAACGCAAAAACGGCGGTCCTAGACCCCTTTTCCCGCTCGGGGGTGGCGCGAACGGGTCTTTTGGCGGTGCTCCGCTCGCTCTCCCATCCCTCAACCAGCTGATGCGAGGCAGTTTCAATTTACCCGTAAGCTCTTCATCAAACGCTTTTCGGCTTTCGTACCAGGATAGCCTCAGGCCCAGAGGAAGCCTCGGCGACCTCGAGCGCCCGTCCGCGTCTGCCATGTTCACAACTTCGGACCTGGGAAACGGGATATTCCTTTCCGCAGGCACGACCTACGGCAGTCATATGGCGGGTGCTCCAGCCGCCACGCTTGGGAACGGCTCGGCGGGCGGACCTAAGCATCCCGGTCCGGGAGTGGCCATCAAGCTTTCGTTCTAAGAGTCACTTTCGGTGATTCAATCCACTTCGATGGCTTCGAACTACAAAGTGCAAACTTTAGATTACAAATCAGCAAGAGTTTAACCTCATTGAATATGCACTTCCTGCCGATGACTGCAGTACGCCATCACCAGGAGGCCTGACATTGAATGGACGAATATTGATTGCCGATAACGATCCACCAGTCCGCAATGGAATGCAAACGTTACTCTCAAACGCCGGCTATACCGCTCTGTTCGCAGTCGATGGAATTAGCCTGATCGAGCGGGCTCGTAAACACCAACCGCATCTGATCATGATTGATTTCTGCCTTCCGGCCGGCAACGCCGCTGTTCTGGTTCAAACACTTCGAAGATTCCCCGAGTTTACGCATACCCCCATCTTCATCATCGCCGGAAGGGAGTTCCGGACAAGTGCCGTTCAGGCATTTGATTCAGGAGCAGATGCTTTCTTGCCGAAGCCGTTCAATCGGCAAGTTCTGTTCTCGCTCCTGGCCAGATTCCTTCCCTCTGAGCCGAACTTTGAAAGTACGATTCCAATCGAGAATCTGAGTTTGAGAACAAGCCCACCACCATGCTTTTCGCGTGTGTTTTACAACTGATGCCGTAGATTAGAGCCTCAATCCGCCCAAGCTGCATGATCCATTCCTAAGTTTGGACCGGCTCTGAAGACTACGAAAAAAGGCTCCGAGCCTGAGCTCCGAGCCTTTCCTATTTCCTTTGTCCTTTTTGCTCGCTATTCCGCGACTTCGACAGCCTTGGTCGTAGCCACAGTCCAGTCAGGGGCGCCTACCTTGAAACGCGCGAAACGCCGCACGGTGATGTTCTCTCCGAGCTTGCCGACTTTGGTGGCGATCAGCTCCTTGATGCTCACGGCCTGGTCCTTGATGAAGGGCTGCTCAAGAAGGCAGACTTCCTCGTAGAACTTGGCCATTTTTCCGTCGACGATGCGCTCGATTACTGGAGCCGGCTTGCCCGTTGCTGCTGCCTGTGCACGGAAGATTTCCTTCTCGCGCTCCAGATCCTCGATGGTCACGTCTTCCGACCGCACATAGCGCGGATCGCTGGCTGCGATGTGCATCGCGATGTCCTTGAGCAGATCCTGGAAATCGTCGGTACGGGCCACGAAATCGCTTTCGCAGTTGACTTCGATCAGCACGCCGATTTTGCCGCCGGCGTGAATGTAGGTCCCGACAGCACCTTCGTTGGTGCTGCGTGCCGCTTTTTTCTGCGCGGAGGCCATGCCACGCTTGCGCAGCACAACAAACGCTTCCTCCATTTGTCCCTTGGTTTCCTGCAAAGCCTTGAGGCAGTCGCCCATGGGCGCTCCGGATTTCTCGCGAAGCTCTTTTACCAACTTGGCATCAATCTTTTCGCTCACTGTAGTCATCTCTCTTTTCCTAATTTCCCAGCTCCTTCTGGAGCCTGTGTTCGTAGATCTCGCGCAACAGTGTTGTCACGTCAACCGCGCACTGCAGCCGAACCCGCGCCTTTTTTCTGGTGCGGACCAACCGAGGGATCTGCCGCACTGCAAGTGCCAAAAGAAAAGCGTGGCTGTCTTGGTTGGCGGCCACGCTGTCCTTAATTTGCGCACTTGCGTGCGATCTAAGTTCAGCCTTCGGCTACTTCAGCCTCGTCCAGAGCGGCAACTGCTGCCGGCGCCTTGCGAATTCCTCCGCCTAATGCCGCTTCCAGGTCGACTTCCTCGACCGGAGCCGATACGGCTTCTTCCGCCGCGGGAATCGGGAGCTCTTCAGCAAAGGCCTTGTCACCCACCAGGTTCACGCCTTCGGCTGCCGAGTCGGCAATCTTCGAGGTGAACAGGCGAATGGCGCGCAGCGCATCATCGTTACCCGGAATCACGTAGTCAACAACCGTCGGATCGCAGTTCGTGTCAACCACGGCGACTACCGGGATGCCAAGCTTGCGGGCTTCCTTCACGGCAATCGCTTCGTTGTTCGAGTCGACGATGAAGAGCGCGTCGGGCAGCCGCTTCATGGTCTTGATACCGGCCAGGTTGGCCTGGAGGTGCTTGCGCTCCCGCTCCAGCTTGATGACTTCCTTCTTGGTCAGCAGCTCATAGCGGCCATCGGTGGCCATTTCATCCAGTTCCTGAAGGCGCTTTACACTCTTCTGCACCGTCACCCAGTTTGTGAGCAGGCCGCCCAGCCAGCGCTGGTTGATGTACGGCATGCCGGCGCGGTTGGCCTCTTCGGCCACTGCATCCTGGGCCTGACGCTTGGTGCCGACGAATAGAATCGTCTTGCCGCTGGCGCACAGGTCGGTGACGAACTTCGACGCATCCTTGAACAGCTTGAGCGTCTTCTGCAGGTCGATGATGTAAATTCCGTTGCGCTCGCCAAAGATATATTCCTTCATCTTTGGATTCCAGCGCTTCGTCTGATGCCCGAAGTGAACACCTGCTTCGAGCAGCTCCTTCATAGTGATCGTGGCCATTGGCCTCCTTCGTAGATTGCATCCGGGCCGGCTTTGCCTTCCCCGGATTGAACCCGCTATTGCGGGAATTTGGAAACTTAGTTCACAGTTCATAGTTCTTAGTTCACAGCCAAAATAGCCGGCCGACAACTGTGAACTGCGAACTAAGAACCGTGAACTGCAAGTGCGTTAGCGCTTGCTGAACTGGAACCGCTTGCGGGCGCCCTTCTGACCGTACTTCTTGCGCTCCTTTTGGCGCGCGTCGCGGGTCATGAGGCCTTCCGCCTTCAAAATCTTGCGTAGCTCGGGGTTGAATTGGACGAGAGCGCGGGCAATGCCCAGCTTGACGGCATCGGCCTGGGCTGCAACTCCACCGCTCTTGACCGTGGTTACCACGTCGAAGCTGGAGGACAATTCAGCCACAACCAGTGTCCTCTTGGCCGCTACGCGCTGCTGCTCCGTCACAAAATACGTCTCAAAAGGCTTGCCGTTGACTTTCCACTCGCCCGTGCCGGGACGAAGGAACACGCGGGCGATCGCCGACTTGCGCCGTCCCGTCCCGTAATACTGAACCAGATCTGCCATTCTCTTTTTAGCTCCTAGCTTCTAGCTTCTAGCTTCTAGCCTCTAGCCAAAAGCCGTAAAACTCCGAATCCCAAATACTTAAGCTAGCGGCTAGAAGCTAGCAGCTAGCGGCTGCTCTTACTTGATCTCCATCGCAACCGGCATCTGAGCCTGGTGCGGGTGCTTGTCGCCGCGGTAGACCTTGAGCTTGGTGCCCATCTGGCGACCCATTTTGCTCTTCGGCAGCATGCCTTTAATGGCCTGCTCCAGAATGTGCTCCGGCTTGCGGTTCAACAGCCGCGTAAACGACTCTTCGCGCAGGCCGCCGGGGAAACCCGTGTAGCGGCGATAAAGCTTGCTTTGCGACTTCAAACCGGTGAGGCGGACCTTCTCCGCGTTGATGACAACCACATGGTCGCCCATGTCGATGTACGGCACATACTGGGGGTTCAGCTTGCCGCTCAGCAAATCGGCGGCCTTGGTCGCCAGACGCCCCAGCGTTTGACCGCTGGCATCCACTACATACCACTTGCGGGGAATATCTTTCCCACTTGGAACAAAGGTACCCATCTCTCTCCTGCCCTCTAAAAAGAACTTGCCCGGCCGACCCTGAAAAAACACCGCCAACCGTCTCAACCAGAAACTTCGCACAAAGCGTATCTGCCCACGCAAAACGCGCACGGGCCTGATTCTACCCACGTCCAAACAAATCTGTTCGGGTGAGAACTGCTGGTGTTTGCCCTTCAATGGGCTCTCACTCTGCTGAAACTGCACGCCTTACTGTAGATTCAGCAGCCGGTGGCCTGTTCCAGCCGACCCCCCGATAAGGGCATCGTCCAGTCGAGTCCGGGTGGTTACTCAGCACCCCATTTGACGAATACCTGTCGATGGGAACCCCGCAAACACAGACCCCAGGCGCAACACCGCGCAAGGTCTCTAGAATATCCGAATCCGGGTGTAGAGTCAACGAAAAGTCTGGTCTGGCAGTCTCTTCGTTTTAATTCTATCGACCTTGCGCGCGTCCGGTTGGGATTTCATACTGGGGATATGGCGCAGGAGTTTGCCGCGGTTTTAGGTTTCGATGGACGGCAGGCGTTTAAGACAGGAGCCCAAACAGTGATAGCCGATGAATCCAAACCAACTGCCCCGCTTCCCGTTCTCACATCAGTTTCCGCGCAACTTTTCGTTGCGGACATCGAGGCATCCTGCGATTTTTTCACCGGCAAACTCGGTTTTAGCGTTGATTTTGTTTATGGCGATCCGCCGTTTTATGGGCAGGTAAGTCGTGACAACGCCAGGCTTTCGTTGCGCCACGTTGATGAACCTGTCTTCGCTGCGAATGTCCGGGAGCGTGAGCATCTGCTCTCTGCTTCGATTACTCTGGCCACGGCGGAGGAGACCAAACAACTCTTTCTGACTTATCAGGCAGCGGGAGTGTCGTTTCAGCAGCCACTGAGGATTGAGCCGTGGGGCGCCATAACCTTCGTCGTTCTGGATGTTGACGGAAACCACATACTGTTTGCCGGCCCCGCCGATTGAAGCGCCGATTTCAAGGAGAGATTTGGACGGGCGTAATCTCGGTTCCGGCCGGGGTGAACTTGAATTGCAGAAGCCACTCGCTGGGGACGGCCTCACCTCCGACTTGTGGCGCTTTGAACTTCCAGCGCTGGGCCGCTTGCATGGCTACCTTGGCGAAATACTTGCTCGGGCCCGGCGAGTCGAACTCCGCATCGGACACATTGCCCGCCGAATCGACGTTGAGCCGAATCGACAGGTTGAATTGGCCGTGAATGGATGCAGTCGCCTCGGGAAGGACGTCCGGTAAAACCTGCTTGGCAACTGCGCCATTTCCCACTTCGCCTTTTGTGGCTACTACTTCACTCGGCGCGGTTTTGGTCTTCGACGCTGGAGATTTAGGCGAGGGCTTGGCGATGGTGGACGCGGGTTGCTGCGCTTCGTGCCGAACTTCGTTTTGATCCTCGTGCAATTCCCTTCGAATCCCGCGAGAACGTGCGAGCACAGCCGCTACCACTGCAACGGCCACAAGGGCGGCTATGATAATCAGCGCTACTACCAGGCGTTTGGAGGACCGCGGATCTCGTGCCTTTTCGGTCTGGACCGGTTGCGCTGCGGCAGGATTGAGACGAGACCTGATGTCGCTGAGTGTGCACCGGCGCGCCGGGTCTAGACGCAGAGAGTCTTGCGCAATCCCGAAAAACGGTTGCGGAATGGATTGCGGCACGACCGGTTCGTTCTGTGGCGATCCGTCCCAAACCGGGGTTCGCTGTGTGAGAGCTTCGACAATGGTGACGCCGAGCGACCAGATGTCGGCGGCTGGGGAGATTGCCTCGCCGGCGGAATCCGGTGCGTCATACACACTGTTCATCGGAAGATGCTTACCGGCCATGCCCGTGACGTAAAGTTTGTCCCAGGAGAGCTTCACCTGGTTGTCGACGACAAGGATGTTCGATGGCTTGAGGTGGCCATGCACGAAGCCCTTTCCATGAAGATAAGAGAGCGCGTCGAGGACCGGGTCAAGCATCTCCTTGGTCTCGGCGGGCGTGAGGGGGCGCTCGGGAAGGATTTCTGCGAGGTTCTCCTCGGCATAGTCCATTACTTGATAAAGCAGCGGGACGGTGTCGATCTCGCAGCGTCCGGTGTGAATCAGTCGAATGAGGTAAGGATGAGAGGAGGGCGAGCCGGCGAACCAGGCTTTCGAGTCTTGGGCATCGGCTGGAACCAGCTTCAGGGCGGCTTTCCGCGATCCATCTCCTTGGAGATCGGTCCGGAAAACACCGCTCCCTTCGGAGCCGCCAAGCCATTGATGGAGAGTGAATCTTCCATCGATGACCCGTCCAACCCAGTCGCTACGAATTGGGGCAGTCGTCATGGCTTGGAGTAGTTTATAGGAGCACCGGCTCAGGGTTCACCAAAGCACAGTTTATTTCGACCACCGGCTTTGGCAAGATAGAGAGCTTTGTCGGCCCGTTTAAAGACCTCTTCTTCGTCCTCAACTTTTTTCAAGCAGAGCGCTGCGCCAATGCTTACGGTGCCACTGTACTCCTGTTCAGCAAGAGTGTAGCTCTTATTGAGCTGCGCGATGATGGTTTTTCCAATCCTGGCGATCTGGGGCGACGCCTCCTCTGGCCGTTCGTGCAGATTCTCAAGCACGACAACGAACTCATCGCCACCCCAGCGGCCCACGATGTCGGACTCACGGAGGCAGGAGGGCAGACGGCGCGCGACCTGTTGCAGCAGGGAGTCGCCCGCATGGTGGCCGAGCGTGTCGTTGACCTGTTTGAAGTGGTCGAGGTCTATCAAAAGGACAGCGCACAATTTGCCGCTCCGCCGGCTGGCTGCCAACGCAACTTTGAGCCTTTCCGACAGGAGGCGCCGGTTCGGCAGGCTGGTCAGGTGATCGTAGAACGCCAGACTCTTGACTTCATCGTGCATCTGCTTGAACGCGGTAATGTCCTGCGACCACATGATCAAGCCGCCGACTTTGCCATCCGGATAATTCCAAGGCTTCAATTCCCATCGTACCCAAGTCACGGTGCCGTCCGGACGCAGGAAAGTATCCTCGTCGCACCGCTCAACCCCGCCGCCGGCCAGGCAGCGTCGATGCGACTCCCTCCACCTTTCTGGGATATTGGGCAGCACATCGTAATGACTGAGGCCGACGATGTCGCGGTCGCCCAAGCCGAGGTGTTCATTCCACTGGCGGGTGGCTACGAGGTAACGCATTTCGCGATCGAACATCGCCACGGCCGTGGGTGCCGCGCTGGCAAATACCTGCAGAATTGCCGAACGCTCCCATAATTCGCGTTCAATCTTCTTTCGTTCCGTAATGTCCTGGTTAATGGTAACGGCGCCACGAATGCTTCCGTCCTGCCTAATGAGGGGAACTGCGGAATCGAGGATGATCTTGCGCGTTCCATCGAAAGCTTCAATCTCAATTTCTTCTTCAAAGGAAGCTTCGCCTTTTTCAACGGCACGCACCCCTGGCCATTGGCGCGCCGCGATCGGCAAGCCGTTATCGTGACGCCAACCTTTGTATTCGCCTCTCTGCTTCATGCCGCCATATCGAATGTCCCCCCAAATTTTCTCGGCAGCGTCGTTAGCAAAGAGAATTTTTCCTTCCGGATCAAGAACCCATAACCCCAGAGGCAATAACTTCACGATTGCATTGAGAAGCTCCTGATTCTCACGCTGCGATTCTTCTCCAAGTTTGCGGAGAATTATGGCAGCGCCAACAACTTTTCCATTCTGATCGCGAATGGGTGAGATAGATAGGGAAACATCGAGCAGTTGTCCATCATTGCGGCGGCGGACCGTTTCGTGATGCTTTACGAAAATGCCGCTGCGAAGGCTTTCCAACAACCCTTTTTCTTCGTCGGCATACTCTTTTGGAACAATGATGGAGATAGACTGCCCCATCGCTTCATCGCGGCTGAAACCGAAGATCCGCTCGGCGCCGCTGTTCCAACTGGTGATGATTCCGTCCAATGTCTTTCCAATAATCGCGTCATTCGACGACTCCACGATGGCTTCATATTGGAGTTGCGTCTGCTCGGACGCGCGACGAGCGGATATATCAATCACGGCGGTGAGAACGGCGACACCATCTTCGGTTTGAATGGGTGTCAATCCAATCTCCGCGGGGAACTCGGTGCCATCTTTGCGCACGGCCCAAAACTCGCGTCCAACACCCAATGACCGTGGCTGCGGATTTGATTGAAAGCTGGCTCGCAGAGCTTGATGGCCGTCGCGGAAGGATTGTGGAACCAGGATCTCGATGGGCTGGCCAAGCAGTTCGTTGCGATCGTAGCCGAATAGGCGCTCAGCGGCGATATTGACCATTTCGATCAACCCCGCGCCATTCACCATTAACATGGCACAGGGAGAGTATTCGAAGGCGAACCTGTACTGTTCCTCGCTTGCCGAACCCTTGGGGTTCATGGCCGTTCACCTCTCGGGAAAATTGACGATCACCTGACCCCTTTGACTCCCTCCGGAGATATTACACGGCTTCTCCAGAACTCCGTTCCGAGGGTGTCGAGGTATTTGCGCGCAATTTGGTTTTCCTAGATTAAGCCATCCGAGCCGGAACCGGCTGGATTTATTCGAATGCTGACGCAGGACGGACAATGGCAAAAAATCTACAACAAAGGCTGCCACGGTTAGAGAGTTTAGTTTGCTTCCACAATAAATATGCCAATGGTCGATATATGAGGCAGCATTTTCTTCAGGAGAAATGTACGCGGGAGCCGTAGCTTCGATGTATTGCAATTATGGAATCGCGCTAGTCGCCGCGGACCAGAATCAGACGCCGAGTGCGCGAGCGGCTAATTCAGTTCCCTCGACTCTTGCGCGGATTTTGCTGAATGCAATTTCACGCGCAGTAGAGGTGTCATCGGCGAAGGGAGAAAAGCCGCAATCATCCGTCGTTCCCAGTTGCGCGATGGGCAAAATCGAAGCCGCCTCTAAGACCCGATCGCGAACCTGTGCTGCTGTCTCGACAACAGGGTTGATGGGGTCGATTACTCCGATAAAGACTGTGTGGCCTGGCGAGAGTAGGCTGTTCACGATGCCAAGCACACGCTTCCTGTGTGGCTCGCTGGCCATCTGGAGATAGAAACGGCTGACGTTTAATTGGAACAGGTCTGGCAGCAGTGCAGCATAATCGATATCCGCGCTGTGCGTTGAATCGTGATCGCCACCGGGGCAGACGTGAACTCCAATGCGCAACCGCTCTTCGGGAGTGAAACGATCGAGAACCTGGTTGTTCAGCGCGATAAAACTGCGCAATAGATTGCTTGAAGGATCGAGTTTGAGCGATAGCCTTGCCTCAGTGAAATCGATTTGAACGCTGGCTGCACCTGCATCCAGCGCGCCGCGAATATCCGACTCCGCTTCGTTGATAAGGTCCGTCAGAAACGCCTCGCGGGGATAGTCCGGAATTCCATCGCCTGGATAGAGCAAGCTAAGTGCTGAAGCGGAAATGACAGCTTGTTTTATTGGCGACTTGGTGTAACTGCGGGCGGCTTCAACATAACTGGCCGCATGCACGCCATAGCGGAAGGGTGCGGCTGTCACGCGAGGTAACCGGCGCGTATGCCCGTCGGCGAATGGGATGGTTACACCGTCGGACGCAAGGTTGTTGAGTCCGGAAAGAGGATAGGTGGCAAAGCTGGGCTTGGTTTGCTCGCCATCGGTTATGACCGGCGACCCAGTTTGCTCAAGCCGCAAGATCGTGTCGCGCAGCGCTTCGGCGTAGGCTTCGTCCAGCTTTGCTTGAGGAATTTTTCCTGCTTGAAAAGAGACAATTGCCTGGAGCAAGGAAGCAGGACGTGGAATGCTGCCAATTGGTTCGGTCAATATCGACATGCTGGGGAGTCTAGCGCGCGCGAGGTAGATAGCCATCCACCGAAAGGTTGATCACAGCATTAAGACTTAATGAATCAGATCTTACTCTTCGCGCAAAAGGATCATAGGATTGACGGACAATGCGCGCTGAGCGGGAATCCACGTTGCGAGAAGCCCCAATAACAGCATGGATAAAACTACCCCAGCCAGCACGAGAGGATCGCGGGGGGTTGCTTGATACACGATGAAGGCCAGCACCCTTGACGCGAGTAATCCAAGGAGCAGTCCTGCAATCGAACCAATTGCCAGCAGTTTCAATGCGCGTCCCAAGGCAGCCTGCAACACTTCTCTCCGCTTGGCGCCAAGAGCCATGCGAATTCCCAACTCGCGCATCCGCTTGCTGACCGAATACGCTGCCATGCCAAAGATGCCGGTTATGGATAACATCGCGCCCATCATGCCCATCACCCCTAGTGCCATGGTCGCCACCTGAGACGGAAACAGGACCGTCTGCAGCAAATTGGCCCATGTCTCGGTATCGACGGGCAATGCCGCATCGAGTCCGCGAATCTTGTTTCTCATCGCAACGGCGAGTTCCTGCGGATCGCGCCTGGAGCGGACGACAAGATAGGCCGAACTTACGGGCGAAAGTAGAAATGGAAGAAACATCGCGGGCTGCTGATCTTCGGTAAGGGTCTGGTATTTTCCGTTCTCAACCACACCAACTACCTGGACAGGGGTTCCGTCCTGGAGTTTGTAAATCCTGCCAACCGCATTGGTGACTGAGCCAAAAATCTTCTCCGCGAAATCGCGATTGATTACAGCAACCGCGGGCGCGTTCTTATCGTCTTGCCAGGAGAGACTTCTGCCTGCGAGCAGGCTGGTCCCTGCCGCTTCGAAGTATCCCGGAGATATGTCGTAGCGGTAGGGAGATATCGCTGCATTGGCCAACTTCAGGTCACTGGTTTCCTGCCTGAACACAGGCACTTGGGTACCAGCGGTATAAGCAAGCGGCGGATAACTATTCACCAGTCCCACGGCTTCAACACCGCGAATGCTTTGCATCGCATCGATCATTCGCCGTTGCATTGCAGGCACCTTTTCAGCGGGGTAGCCAGCCATGGCCAGGTTCACCCCGGCCAGCATGGTGTTGTGGGGCTCAAAGCCAAAATTGCTGTGCAACGAGCGCACCAGCCCACGCACGGCCACCATGGACGAAGTAACCAGCACCGCGCAGATTGCGATTTGGACAACCAACAGCACATCACGAAGATTGATGCGGCGCCCCTGCCTGGCAGTAGAACCGGCCTTGACGATTTCATAAGGGTTGGCTCGCAGTACCTGACGAATGGGAACAATGCCGAATAGCAATCCGCTCACCAGGGCAAGAGCCAGCGCGAACCAGTAGAGCTTCGCATCGGGAGTAACAGGCAGGTGAATCGGAGTTCCGGCAATGGGTTGCCACACGCTGATGCGGCGCAATAACACAACGCTGCCGAGGACTCCGATGGTGGCTCCTGCGAATGAAACCAGAATTGCCTCGGTCAATAGCTGGCGCAGGATTCGCTTGCGGCTGGAGCCTAGCGCGAGTCTCAGGGCCAATTCTCGTGAACGGTCGGCAGCGCGGGCTGAAAACAAGCTGCCCAGGTTCGCGCATGCGGCTAACAGAATTAAGGCGGCGAGAAGCATCAATCCGGAAACGAAAGCTCGCACGCCGGGACCGAACGAGGTAAGTCCCAGGTGGGAAAGAATTGTGCTGTGATGAGCGATCTCTCTGGGATAGGACTTTTCCAGATAAGCGCTCACGGCGTCGACGTCGGCCATGGCCATAGCGGGAGTTACTCCCGGCCTTAAATGTCCGAATACTTCAAAAATCCCGCCAGTATTACTGCGATCGTTTGGATTGCCTCCGCCCATTTCTTCCTGATTGACAATCGGCAAGAAGAAATCGGGAGAGACGAAAAGCAAGGTTCCCTGGAACCCGGGTGGCGCTACGCCGACGATTGTGTATGGATGCTTGTTGATTTGAACGGTGCGGCCCACTGCGGTTCGATCACCTTGGAAACGGGTGTGCCAATACGCGTATGTGAGCACGACGTAGGGCACGCTGTTCGTCCCGTGCTCATCGGAGGCATGGAAGAATCGGCCGAGATAAGGATGAATGCGCAACACGTCGAAGTAGTTTCCCGTCGTTGCAAAGCCGTTCGCCGCAAGCACATCCTTGCCTGTATCCAGGCCCACGCCGAGGGCGAAATTAAAGGCCGCAAGCTCTTCAAAGCTGCGGTTGCGATCGCGCAGATCCAGATAGTTTGGATAAGACTGCCATGCCGGGTTGTCGCCGTATTGCGTTCCGTACAGGGTCTCCGGCTGCGAGACATTGAGCGGGCGCAGGATCAGTCCATCCATCAGGCCAAAGACGACGGCATTGGCGCCAATCGCTAACGTTAGCGTCAATATAGCGGCGATGGTGAATCCTGGAGATTTGCGCAACTGGCGCATACTGAAACGCAAGTCTTGAAGGCAAGTCTCGATGAAGTTGCCGCCAAGCGCATGATGAATTTCCTGTCTGTACTTCTCGCGTCCGCCAAACTCGATGCGAGCACGGCGTTCTGCTTCGGAGCGCGCAAGGCCGGAGCGCTCAAGATCGTCGGCGCGGTGTTCGATGTGCGAGCGAAGTTCCTCTTCCATATCGGCGTTCATCGCGGAGCGCTGAAAGAGAACGACGAGACGAAAACGGATCGAGTCGACGATGTGCATGGTTCCTCCAGTCGCGCAGCCAGCGCGACAACTCTTTCAACAAGGCGTTTCACTCTTCGCGCAACAAGATCAAAGGATTGACCGACAGTGCGCGCTGCGCCGGAATCCAAGTAGCCAGCAGCCCCAACAACAACATCACCAGGACCACGCCACCCAACACCATAGGGTCGCGAGGACTTGCTTCATACACGATGTAAGACAGCACGCGCGCAGCCAGCACTCCCAGCAGCAATCCCGCAGTAGAGCCCACAAAGAGCAGTTTCAGTGGCCGTCCCAATGCTGCTTTCAAAACTTCCATCCACTTCGCGCCCAGGGCCATGCGAATCCCTAATTCACGCAACCGCCGGCTCACCGAGTACGCAGCCATTCCAAAGATTCCCGTGATCGACAGCATTGCGCCCAGCAGGCCAAGCACGCCCAGCGAAACTGTTGCTGCACGCGCTGGGAATAACGCTATGCCCAATCCTTCAGTCCAGGTTTCGATGTACAAGGGGATGCCGGAATCCAGGTCCCGCAGCTTGCTTCGGATCTCCGGAGCCAACTGCTGCGGATCGCGATCCGAGCGCACCACCAGGCACATAAGTCCGGTGGGGGATTGCATAAAGGGCAGAAACACCGCCGGCTTCGGATTTTCGGTCAGTAGATAGTATTTTCCTTGCTCGACAATACCGACCACTTGAATCCGTGTGCCGTCCGCCATCTTGTAATATCTGCCCAGCGCATTGGCCACCGTACCGAAGATCCGGGTTGCAAACAGCTCACTCACTACAGCCACGCGCGGCGCGTCCTTGTTGTCTTGCCATGAAATGCTTCTGCCGGCCAACAATGCCGTGCCCGCTGCATGAAAATATTCCGGAGAAATCTGGTACACATTGACGTTGCCGGCGGCATTCGCCGTTCTCAAATCCGTGGTTTGGTCGGTAAACACATCGTCCGTCGACGTACCGCCTCCTAAGGGAATTCGACTGATGAGTCCCACAGACTTCACGCCTGGAAGCGTCGCCAGCGTATTGATCATCCGTCTTTGCATGGCGAGCGCTCTGTCACCGCTGTATCCCGCCAATCTCAGAGTTGTATCCACCAGAATCGCGTTCTCAGGGACAAATCCGAAGCGGCTGTGCATGGAGCGCACCAGCCCGCGCACGGCCACCAGGGACGAAGTCACCAGCACCGCACAAATGGCAATCTGCACAACAAGCAGCACGTCCCGCAGCGTAATCCGACGTCCGGTACTCCCCGCAATGATGCCGGTTGAACCCGCTTTGACCACCTCGTATGGGTTGGTACGCAGTATCTGCCGCACCGGCACCGCGCCAAAAAGGAATCCGCTGACCAAAGCCAACAGCAATGCGGCGAGATACACGCTGCGATCCGCATAAACGGGAACATGCATCGGATATTCGGGAATCGGATGCCAAACGCTCAACTGGCGCAAGAGCGCGACGCTGCCCAATAATCCCAGCGCGCCGCCGAAGAGTGAGAGCAACAAGGCTTCGGTAAACACTCCGCGCAGAATACGGCTACGTCTTGATCCAAGCGCCAGACGCAGAGCCACTTCACGCGAACGGTCGGCAGCACGCGCGGCGAACAAGCTGCCCAGGTTGGCGCATGCGGCCAGCAGAATCATCCCGGAAAGCAGCATCATTCCTGTAACGAATCGCTTCAACCCTGGGCCCATCGAGTCGCCGACAAGGCTTGGCCTCGCCAGGGAATACGTCATGTCGGCTTCCGTTTTGGGGTAGGTCTTTTCGAGGTACGAGCCCACGGAGTTCAGGTCGCCGATGGCCTGGGCCGGCGTAACTCCCGTCTTCATATGCCCCAAAACCATGAAAATGTCCCGTTCATTCCGGTCGTTCAGTACATTGAATCCCTGGAGCTGTTCCTGCTGCACCATCGGCGCCCAAAAGTCCGGAAAGAAGAAAACCAGCGTTCCATTGAACTCCGGTGGCGCCACGCCGAGAATTGTGAATGGATGCTTGTTGACTTGAACGACACGTCCAATGACGTTGCGATCGTCCTGAAACTGGCTGTGCCAATAGGCGTAGCTCAGGACGAGATAGGGAGCGCTATTGGGGCCATGCTCATCGGCATCGTGAAAGAAGCGTCCAAGATAAGGCTGCATCCCCAATGCGTCGAAGTAGTTTCCGGTAACCTCGTAGCCCCAACTCTGAGACGGATTGCTGCCGGTATCCAGGCCCACCGGAACCATGATGTATGCCGTCACATCATCGAAACTGCGGTTGCGTTCACGCAGGTCGAGATAGTCGAGATACGAGGAGTTCTGCTCTCTATAGCCGCCATGCTGGATCGTGAAAAGGCTTTGCGGATGGGGCAGATTGAGCGGCCGCAGGATGAGCGCATTCAGCACGCCGAAGACTACGGTATTCGCGCCGATTGCCAATGCAAGCGTTAGAACAGCGGCGATGGTAAACCAGGGAGATTTGCGCAACTGGCGCAGGCTGAAACGCAAATCCTGGACACAAGTCTCGATGAAGTTGCCGCCAAGCGCATGGTGAATTTCTTCCTTGTATTTTTCGCGTCCACCGAACTCGATGCGCGCACGGCGTTCTGCTTCGGAGCGCGCAAGGCCGGAACGTTCAAGATCGTCTGCTCGGTGCTGGATGTGCGAGCGAAGCTCCTCTTCCATCTCGGCGTTCATCTCGGAACGCTGAAAGAGTGTGGCTAAACGAAAACGAATGCTATCGAAGAATTTCATGCTTCCTCCGGTTGCGGACCGAGTGCTGCGGCAATGGCGCCGGCGAGCCGGTTCCAGCTGTCCGTCTCTTCCTGCAAGCGCTTGCGCCCGGCGACGGTGAGTTCGTAAAACTTGGCGCGTCGATTGTTTTCCGATGTGCCCCAGCTCGCCTTCAACAACCCTTGGCGGACGAGTCGAAAGAGGCCGGGATAAAGCGCGCCCTGTTCAATAAGCAGAGCGTTGGCGGAGATTTGCCCGATGCGAAGAAGGATGCCATACCCATGCAATGGACCGAGCGAAACCGCCCTGAGGATGAGCAAGTCGAGAGTTCCGGGAAGAAGCTGCGCCTGGTCGTTCAAGAAAACACCCCTAACTTGATTAGGAGACTATGCCCGCTCCCCTAAGCTGTCAAGGAGAAAATTGCTCGCTTTTGCAGGATTTTGGGAGGCTACGGGTTCAAAAAGCCGAGAAATATTACTTGACGCCGTACACTGTATGTGACACAGTATTTGTTGTACAGTGTATGAGGCACAGCATGACCATCGCAGAAAACCTGTTTGAAAACCTTCGCCTCGAGCTTCGCAGAGGCTGCCTTACTCTGGCAGTCCTTGCCCAGCTTCGCGAGGAGCGTTACGGCTACACGTTGCGCAAGGCGCTGGCAGACGATGGCCTGGTCATCGATGAAAGCACGCTCTACCCGCTTCTCCGGCGCCTTGAAGCTCAAGGGCTGCTGGCCAGCGAGTGGCGCGAAGAAGAAAAGCGCAACAAGCGGTTTTATCGCCTGACTCCGGACGGCGAGCAGATCTTCGCGCAACTGCTCGGGGAATGGAATGCCATCAACGCATCCGTCACGGCAACGCTGAATTCGACCACCAATACCACCAGCAACGGCACCCTCTAGAAAAGCAAAGGAACACCCCATGGACCTTCTCAATCGTTACCTCGAAGCGGTAAGAAAGCACTTGCCCTGGCAACGGCAGGACGACATCATCGCCGAACTTCGCGCCAACCTCGAATCGCAGCTGGAGGAAAAAGAAGAG
>Ga0302320_10005854_pt1 | contig 27422 bp, 20 predicted proteins | sample Bog_T0_3_FD_202130 | JGI IMG/M metagenome (GOLD analysis project Ga0302320, IMG submission 202130) | Peat permafrost microbial communities from Stordalen Mire near Abisko, Sweden - Bog_T0_3 | ecosystem: Environmental > Terrestrial > Soil > Wetlands > Peat | place: Sweden: Abisko, Stordalen Mire...
CCGGTGGCTGCCCACGGTCCCTCGCCCTTGCGGACCGGGGATTGAACACCACACTACGCGCAATGGTACTGCAAACAAATCCAAAATAAGCAACGCATTATCAATAACTTAAGCCAACATCTCCTGCGGAATCAGAGCCTTTCGCCCAAAAGCGTTCAATTCTCCTCAACCCTTTACCTCGATAAGCTCAATCCTGCGGTTACGAAAAATGCGCGCAGGTGCAACCCACGGTCTATGTCTCGAAGAATCGCAACCATGGATTGCAACATTACGCATGTTTTGTAACCACTTAAGCCACCCAATACCCTATGTAGCACAACCTGCCGATGCAACATTTCGCACATCGTTTACCGGCATGAAATTGCAATTCAGTTTTTCGTTTCGGTGCTCATTCCCACTCGATCGTCCCCGGCGGCTTCGATGTAATGTCGTAGACCACGCGGTTGATCCCGCGCACCTCGTTCACAATCCGGCTCGAAATCCGCTTAAGTACCTCATAGGGCAGGGGCGTCCAGTCAGCTGTCATCCCGTCTTCAGAATGCACGGCCCGTACCGCGCATGTGTAGGCGTATGTGCGCTGGTCGCCCATCACTCCCACGCTCATTACCGGAAGCAGCACCGCAAAGCTCTGCCAGATTTTGTTGTAGAGCCCGGCCGCCTTGATCTCCGCAACTACAATCTCATCAGCCTCTTGCAGCAGCGCGACGCGTTCGGGCGTTACCTCGCCCAGGATGCGCACGGCAAGTCCAGGCCCGGGAAATGGCTGTCGTCCCAGAACATCTTCCGGCATGCCGAGATCGCGCCCGATCCGCCGGACTTCATCTTTAAACAAGTCCCGCAACGGCTCAATCAGCTTCAACTTCATCCCCAGCGGCAACCCGCCGACGTTGTGGTGGCTCTTGATTGTTTGGCTCGGACCCTTCACGCTGCTCGATTCAATCACGTCGGGATACAGGGTTCCCTGCACCAGCCAGTCCACCCCTCCAGACTCCTTCGCGATCCGCGTAGCCTCATCGTCAAACACAGCGATAAACTCCGCCCCAATGCGCTTCCGCTTGGTCTCCGGATCGGTGACACCAGCCAGTTGCGCCAAGAACCTTTCGCTTGCATCGACACCCACAATGTTCAGCCCCAGTTTGTCGCGTAAGTTCTTCTGAACACTCAGGAATTCGTTCTTGCGCAGCACTCCGTTGTTCACAAAAATGCAGGTCAACTGGCTTCCAATCGCCCTGTGCACCAGCACCGCCGCCACCGACGAATCCACGCCACCAGATAGCCCGCAGATCACGTGCCCTTGGCCTACTTTCTCGCGAATGCCGGCTACGGTGGTCTCGATAAAGTGCGCAGGAGTCCAGTCGCCAGCCGCCTGGCAAATATTGAAAACAAAATTGCGAATCAATTGCGGTCCCAGCGGCGTGTGGTGCACCTCGGGATGGAACTGAACCGCCCAAATTCGCCGTTCCTCGTTCACAATCCCGGCTAGCGCGTTTGAAGTCACGGCAGTGCGATGAAATCCCCCTGGCAGGGTTTCAGCCTCGTCCCCGTGGCTCATCCAGACCTGGATCGTCGCCGGAAGCCCGCCGAACAGGGCAGTTCCGCCGTCTTCAATCTCGACCTCGGCATGCCCATACTCCCGCAGCGGCGCCGACTTCACCTTGCCCCCCAGGTGATGCACAATAAAGTGCAGCCCGTAGCAAATGCCGAGCACCGGCACACCCATCTCGAGCACCGCGGCATCCGCCGCCGGCGCGTCCGAGTCGTACACCGACGACGGGCCGCCCGACAGAATGATGCCGAGCGGCTTTAGAGCTCGAATTTCGCTTAGGGGAACAGTGCAGGGAAGTACGACCGAAAAGACATTCAGTTCACGTATTCGCCGCGCAATGAGTTGCGTATACTGCGAACCAAAATCGAGAATAACAATTGTCTGGGTGTCCACTTTTTATTGTGGCAGGCCGATCGCCGGAATGTAAAGACTACCGCGAAGGAGATTGGCCTAAGGAGTATTTCGGCAGCTATCATAGTCGCCTGGAGATACTGTGATCCCCACCCAACAAAAGTCCGGAGACGAATGGCCGGCGCTGCCCCAAACCGCTTGGAGCGAAACCTGCGCCACGCTTCAACTCTGGATGCAGATCGTTGGCAAAGTGCGGCTCGCGCTCATGCCCGCAATCAACCACACCTGGAGTGTGACACTTTATCCAACAGTTCGCGGCCTAACAACAGCGCCCATGCCTTTCGGCGCACTCATACTGCAGATCGATTTCGACTTCATCGATCACCTGCTCGTCGTCGAAACCAGCGATGGCGAGCAAAGGACAATCCCGCTGAAGCCGATGACTGTGGCGGCGTTCTATCAGCAAGTCATGCATGCGCTTGAAAGCCTAGGCTGTCCAGTCCACATCTGGCCTGTCCCCTGCGAAGTTGCGCAGCCGATTCCATTTGCAGAGGACGAAACCCATCAAGCCTATGATCCTGAATTCGCGCAGCGCTTCTGGCATATTTTGCTTCAAACCGCGCGGGTCTTCACTGTCTTCCGAGCCCGTTTCATCGGTAAGGTAAGTCCAATCCACTTATTCTGGGGCGCGCTCGATCTCGCCTGCACACGATTCTCTGGCCGTACTGCGCCGGAACACCCAAGCATGCCCGGCCTGCCCGATCGTGTGACCCGCGACGCTTACTCGCACGAAGTCAGCAGTTGCGGGTTCTGGCCCGGTGCGCCCGGCATGGAGCCGTTCTTCTACAGCTACGCTTATCCTGAGCCGCCTGGTTATCGGGAATATGCAATCTCTCCGGGCGAGGCAGGGTTCAACCCGAGCTTCGGCGAATTCGTGTTGCCGTATGAAGACATGCGCCGCTCGTCCGATCCTGACGCGGCGTTACTGGCTTTTCTCCAGAGCACCTATGATGCTGCCGCAGATTGCGCACATTGGGATAGGGCGGCCCTTGAGGTCGCACCCAATCCAACTCATTCCTGAGGGCGATGTTCAGTCAGCATTCAAGACCAATTTGCTACGGCAGTTTTTCTGCTTCTGCTTCCGCATCCCAACGGTCTGTCCCTGCCAGGAACACGCGCGGTTTAAACTGCGCCGCCTCGCTTGTTGTCAGCTGATGCGACCAGGGGACGCGCGCTGTCGGGTTCGCCCCGAGGCCGGTGCTGTTGAATTCCGCGTACCACGCTTGCGGGTCGCCTGGCGTCTTGCCCCACTTGCTCCATCCCTCTGGGGTCACGTCGGCGCACAGATCTGTGTTGATGTAGACCACTCGAGAGAACGGACGCCACGGGCGGCCGAGACTTGTTGTTTCTCTTGACGACGTCGCCGAGTCCACAGCCGCGCTGTGCACAATCCCGCTGGTTACTTTGCTGTTCAGAATCACGTAGCCCGTCGTTTGATCGGGCGACGTGCGCGACTGTGCCGTCAGATAGCCGGGAGCAATCGCATGAATCTCCGAGTGGTCGAACACTGCAGTTGCGTTTCCAAAGATGAAATCGGTTCCACCTTCAATGTAACTGTCCACATAGTATTGCCGCCCGTAGTCGGCGAAGAGCGTGTCCTGATGGCCGAGAAAACGGCAGTGTTTGAAAATCGCTCGATCCGCGCGCACGGCAGCCGCCACCGCTTGGCCGGTATTGCCCGCGGTGTTCTCGAAGGTAATATTGTCGGCTTCAAATCCGGTACCGTTGATTTCTACTGTCTCCGTGAAGAAGGTGCCACCAGCCTGCTTTGCGTTCAGGCTGTTGGTGATCACCACATCGTCCGGCGATTTTCCCATGCCTAGCAGCGTGATATTGGCGTGATTCTGGGTCACAATTACACGCTCATGATAAGTTCCAGGCGCAATCTCAATAAAGACGCGACCCGGTTTCCCGCCTGGCCCGATGCCGGCGAACGGGTGATGGTCCATAGCCATCTGGATCGTGGGGAATTGCGTTGTGCCTTCAATGCCGGTCGTGACATCGGAAGATACACGGACATGCACATCCTGTGCCCGACTCGAAGCGGCAGGCAACAGGGCCAGAATTGTTATTCCTAAAAACATTGATACGCGCATGGACACCTTCAGCAAGGACACCGTGTGAACCACGGCAGCCACGGCCCGAAATATAGCACGAGCACCGGTAGGCAATCACGCTTGCGTCTTCTCGTTTCCGTGACTGCTACGGGTGCCACAGCTTGCGTTTCTACTCAAGAATGACGGCCGGCTCGGTAAGTGAACCTGCTTCGTGTCCACGAGTCGTCAAGGTGACCGCCGCTGCCAGAATCAGCGCTCCGCCCGCCCACGCATAGGGCCCAAGATGCTCGCCCAGCATGCGAACGCCGAGCCACGATCCGAGGGCCGGCTCAATATTCAGAAAGACCCCGGCGCGCGAGGCTGGCACATGATGAATGCCCCAGTTCCAGAGCAGCGTGGTGGTAGCCGTGCAGAGCAGACCACTGAACGCCAGCGCAAACCATGCCGTGTGGCTGAGGTGTGCGAACGGAATAGGTGCGACGACTTGATGAGTCAACGGACTGAGCAGCCATGGTACCAGCGCCATTGCCGCCAGCATCGCGGTGCCCGACAGAATGGTGTAAGCCGTGACCACTGGCGGGCTGTGTGTCTGCATGAGCTTCTTGCTCAGCAGGATCCATGCCAAGGCCAGGATCAGCGAGGCCACAACCAGCAGGTCACCTTTGAGCGAGGGCTGTCCCTGCACTACCGAGCCGCGGCTGCCGCCCAGCACAATCAGCGCCGCGCCCAGAGTTGAACCGCAGAGCGCAGTCCATCCAATCCAGTCGAGCCGTTCGCCGGCAAAGATTGCTGCCGCCGCGGCCAATAACACCGGCATCGATCCCACCATGAGCGAAGCGTGGCTTACGGTGGTCAAGACCAGTCCATGAAACTGCAGTAGAAACTGTATGGGAATACCGAACGCGGCGGAGATGAAGAGAATCAGCATCTCTCGGGCTGTCAGGCGAAACCGCCCCAGGTTCATCAGGACCAGCGGCAACATACCTAGCGAAGCAAACAGGAAGCGGTAAAGCACCATGTGCTCCACGCTCATCTCATTCAGCGCGAGTCTGCCGAAGTAGAAGCCTGTGCCCCAAAGGCATCCGGCCAGGGCGCACGCGCCGTATCCCAGGTACCGTATGCGCCGGCCCGCTTTTAATTGCTCTTCCATTCCTTCTTTACTGTCGCATAAGGCGGCGGAAGGTTAGAGGAGCGGGCGTTGCATGACGTCCGAAACTGGATGTGGATAGCTAATCCAAATTGCTGTTGTTCTGAGCCAAAACGATGCGAATACTGTAGAAAAGTGGCTGTTTGGGGCTATTTTTCAGCGAAAAACGCGTGTTTTTCAGGGGTAAGGTTTACTGAGTGGTACATAGCGATAATTTGCAAGTCATTGATTATGTTGTTATTGCTCGCAAGGAGGACGGCTGGAGGGGCGGTTTTTTGGGGGGGTGGGGTGGGGTAATTAATTGGTACAGACCGGGGGCATCTCCGACACTGCGGCGGGCCGGGTGGGAGCAGGTGCATTCCTGAGGTGCTCCGCATGCGGATTTTAGGATTGTGATCACAATTCTGATTTTGCGCGTTTGAAGGGAATTAATCGGCAAACGGCCTTTCGCGAACTCCGTTTGATTGATCGCCAATGGAAACACTACGAATTTAGTTGAAGTCATTCGCAACGCAAAGAGACCATTGGATCGACCGCGGATGCCCGGCGCGCCGGGAGCCAAGCTGAGAGCACGGTAACTGCCGCAATCCCTGCCGTTGCCCCAAGGAAGATGAAGGGATCGAACGGACTGATTTGGTAAAGCTGGGCGCGAACCAGGCGAGCTGCCGCCAGAGCGATGGGAATACCGAGTACGATGCCCGTTGCAAGTAAGGTCAGCGACTCGCGCAGCACCATCCATTGCACACTCTTGGCGCTCGCGCCAAGAGCGATGCGGATGCCAATCTCATTGCTGCGGCGCACGACGTTGAAGCTCATTACGCCATAGAGTCCGATGGCCGCAAGCAACACGGCAAGAGAAGCGAAGATGGCCGTGAGCCGCGAGACCAGCGTCTCCTGGCTCATGAAGGCGTCCATATGATCCTGCATGGTGCGGACCTGGAGAAGCGGGAGATTCGGGTCAACGCTCGCAACGGCGGCCCGAAGATCATTGACCGTGGATGTTGGATCGCCCACAGTGCGCAGGATAATTGTGGAGGCAAAGCATTCTTGAATGCCTTCTCCGTGCTTACCCGCAATTTGCGCAAGGGGGAGATATACCATGCGCTGCGAATTTTCGCGCGGGTTCCCAGATTTGGTATCGCGCGCAACGCCTACGATTTGCCATGGGCCCTCGACAGTATCAATCCCGATCTTTACGGTGTGACCAATGGCATTTCCGTTGGGGAAGAATTTTCGCGCGATGGTTTCATTGACGACGGCAACCTTCATGCTGTTCACAGTATCTGCGGGCGTGATCGCTCGGCCTGCGACGATCGAGATTCCCGCAGTTTCGAAGTATTGACTCGAAACGCGGTTCAGCACTGTGCTCATGTCCTCCTTGGGCGCCGGAGTATACCCGGAGGCAGAGAAGAAGGAACTCCATACGCCGAAACTAATGGGTGGCGCCTCAGAAAGAGCTGCGGAACGAACGCCTGGGATGGACGAGAGGCGGTCAATCAGGAGCTGGTTCAAGGCAGGCGCCTGTTCCGGTTTGTAGCCTCCAAGCTCAGGAGCAAACTGGGCAATCACGAGGTGTGTGCGCTCAAAGCCGAAATCCTGATCCTCAAGGTTGCGCAGCGTGCGGAGAAACAGACCTGCTGCAATAAGCAGAAGCAGGCAGAACATGATTTGCGCGGTTACCAGTGCCTTGGGCCACCAGCGGCTGGTGCGACCTCCGCTGCTGACTTCCGTGCGAGCGTTGGCGTTCAGTGCGGCCATGGCGGATGAGCGTGCTACATGCAGAGCCGGCGCCAGGCCGAAGAGCAGACCAGACAGAAGAGACACAGCGAGCGTGAACAGGAGCACTGAGCTATCAGGCGTTGCATCCAGAGGGGTGTTTGCAGTGCCCTGCGCCACAAAACCAATGAGTGCGCGCGTGGCTGCAAAGGCAAGCGCAAGACCGAACACGCCGCCTGACAGCGAGAGCAACAGGGCTTCCATCAAGCTTTGCCGGATGATGCGTCCACGGCTCGATCCGAGGGCGAGGCGCGTGGCCACTTCCCGTTGTCGCGCTATAGCCCGGGCGAGCAGGAAGTTGGCGAGATTAGCGCATGCGATCAAGAGCACAACTGCGACGATCGCCATCAGGATCTTGAGCGAATCCCCGTAGCGGGAACGAAGCTGCGACACACCGTGTGCGGCGGAGACAAGGCGAACGCTGATGCGCTCAATCTCCTGCTGGCGCGCAGGCGCGACGGTGGCGCCTTCACCAGCTCGAACGTAATCACGGATTTGGCGATCGAGCCACACCTGGTCTGCGACGAGCTGCGACTGGGGGCTGCGGCGGGCCACCATGTGCATAAAATCGAGCATCCGCGGGGTGAGCATGTCGGGCTCGAGCAGGATCTCCTGGATCATCGTAATCGGCACCCAAATGTCGGGCGGTTCAAGCTCTTGGGTGATGCCGTGAAAAGCTTCAGGCATTACGCCGATGACTGTAAACGGCGCCGCATTGATGGAGATTGTTTTGCCGATAATAGCTGGATCGGATGAAAGGGATTGTTGCCAGAAATGATGGCTGATGACCGCAACCGCGTTGCTATGGGGAGTGACCGCATCAAACGGCGAGATGGTGCGCCCGAGGAGTGGTATGGCACCGAGGACGTTGAAAAAATTGCCGGAGACAAGGTTAGCCGGGACTTGAAGCGCCGCGACGGAGTTGGGGAGGCGGACATTTGCTTTTGGCGAATGACTCTCGTATGCGGCCACTCCCTGGAATGGGCCAGGCCTCGCTTCGAGCTGCCGGGCGAAATCATAAGTGAACAGATCGGCGGTGCCCATGTCGACGCCGCCCAGGATGCCACCGCTTGTGGAATTGCCGAATGTGACCAGCTGTTGCGGATCGCGCACTGGCAGGTTCTGAAGAAGAACCTGCTTAATCAGCGTAAAGATTGCGGTGTTGGCGCCGATGCCGAGCGCAAGGGACAGTACCGCAATCAGGGTGAAGCCGGGGCTCTTGGCAAGGGTTCGCACGCTGACGCGAAGGTCCTGCAGAATTCCTTCCGCGGTCGACTCCCAGCGCGAGGACCAAACCTTGTGCTTCACTGAATTATTGCTGCCCAGTTCCACTTTGGCCGCGCGGAGGGCGGCTTCGTGCGTCATGCCGGTCCGTTGCTTATGAGCTGTCGAAGCTTCAAGATAGCCTTGCAACTCCTCGTCGAGTTCGCGTTCAACATTCTGGCGATGAAGCAACGATGCAATTCCTTTGGCGAAGTTTATGAACCAGCTCATATTTGTCCTCGTTTGCCTTGGTCTGAATTTCACGCCTCGAGAATGCGTGCGATTGCGCCGATTTGACGGTGCCACTGTTCGGTCTCGGCAGACAGAGACCGCCGGCCCTTCGCGGTTAAAAGGTAATACTTTGCGCGGCGGTTGTTTTCCGTCGCGCGCCACTCCGATTTCACATCGCCCGCGCGTTCCATCCGGCTCAGCGCCGGGAGCAGCGATCCGGCATTCACCTTGAACACACCGCCGCTGATTTGCTCGATGCGGAGGCCCACTCCATAGCCATGCATCGGCTCAAGCGCCAGTGTCTTCAAGATGAGCATCTCCAGGGTTCCCTGAATCAGGTCACTGGACTTTGCTTTGAGAGCTTCGTGTTCTTCAGTTTCACGTGGCATACGGTTCCTCTAGATAGACTAGAGGTTAAAGTCGTTACTCTAGATTGTCAAGAGGAAGCTGGTGAGCACCTTGGGATGGCTTTTTTCCCCGAGAAAGTGGCATAGGGTCTGGGCAGCACTCCCCCAAGGCCGGTCGAATCGGCGAGAATACTCTTCGATGGTGAATCGGCATTTTGGGATGAGTGTTTGGATTTGTGCGGGCATTTGCCTGGCATTCGGCGGTCTGGGGCTGGCGGGCTCGCATGCACAGGCAGGCACCGCGTTTGCTCCTGATCCAACGCGTCTGGAGAAGCAGCGGATTGTTAACGATTCGCTTCCCAGCAAGCCTACAGTTCCGCCTACGATTATCATTCCCGCGGAGCCTCTCGGCTTCTCGGCTCCCGGCTCCATTTATCTTGGCCAGCGCAACGCCTTGGTTTCGCTCGATTTTCTAGATGAAAACCGGCTGCTGTTCACGTTTCGCGTACCTGGCCTGATTCGCCGGGAACCCGGAGAACGCGGCGATGAACGCAAGATTCGCGCGGTGGTGCTTTCTCTGCCAACGGGCAACGTTGAGGCCGAGGCACTTTGGCCAGTGCACGACCGCATGCGCTACCTGTGGATGCTGAATGATGGGCACTTTATCCTGCGGGACCGCGACGGACTCCAACTGGGCGATTCAGCCCTACAATTGAAGCCCTTTCTGCATTTCCCAGGGCCGGTAACATTTCTGGAACTCGATCCCCAACAGCAATTCCTTGTCACCGATTCGCTTGAGCCAGCCGCTTCTGCAACCATTGCTGCGAATGACGCGAAGCCAACCTTGCATACTGGGGCGAATGATCAATCGCCGGCGCTATCCGGAACCTCCGCGGCCAGTACGGATCCGCCAATCAAAGAAGCCGGCGAGCAGCAGGACAACGTGCTTCGTATCATGCGCCGCGATTCGGGCAAGGTGATGCTGGTTGCACGGGTCCCCACCGCCATCCATTTGCCGCTCAACTCTGAAGGGTATATTGAAACCCTGCGCGGCAATGGTACGCGCTGGATGCTGAACATGAACTATTTCAGCGGCGGTAGCAGGGTGGTTGGCCATGTGGACTCAAACTGCAGGCCCGTCTATGAATTCATCTCCGAGCGCGAATTGCTGGCGACCGTTTGCGAATCCTGGGGTGGAGACAGGCTGGTTGCGATGGACGCGCATGATGGGCGCCGTCTGTGGGATGTGCTGGCTTCGAGTTCGGGCGTATGGCCGCTGCTGATCAAGTCGCCGAACGGCTTGCGGGTGGCGCGCGAGACGCTTGCGGTGAGTCATGCCGTGAACGCGTCTTCTCCTCTCGATCCGGACGAGATCAAGGGCCAGTTGGTGAGAGTGTTCGATGCGGCCAACGGGAAGGAAGTGCTTGCGGCCCCGGCCACACCGGCCCTTGACGCCGGGGGGAATGTAGCCATATCGCCTTCGGGGCGACGCGTGGCGGTGATCAACGCTGGTGCGATTCAGGTTTTCGACCTGCCGCAACCCGCGCCATTGCAGGATAACCCGGCGGTTCAGGCAGCGCATTGAGGAATCCAACAGGAATATCGAGATCAGAGTTCGTATTACTGTTTGTATTGCTCGTCGGTGACATGCTCCAGCCAATCGACGACCTTGCCATCGAGTCGTTCCTGAATTGCGATGTGTGTGAGGGCAGTGGTTGGGGTAGCGCCGTGCCAATGCTTCTCGGCTGGCGCAAACCAAATTACATCGCCAGGATGAATTTCCTGGATTGAGCCACCTTCTTTTTGCACCCAGCCACAGCCGGCAGTGACGATGAGCGTTTGTCCAAGGGGATGGGTGTGCCAGGCGGTGCGTGCTCCTGGCTCAAATGTGACGCTTGCGCCGGCGACCAGCGCGGGGTCGGGCGCCTGAAATAGTGGATCAATCCGGACGGTGCCGGTAAACCACTCTGCCGGCCCCTTGCCGGATGGTTGCGAGCCGATGCGTTTAATTTCCATGATCCATTCTAAAGGGGCGGGGCTGAAGTGGCTCGGTGATGCTTCTTGCACCGATGCAGCCGGTTTCTGTGGGTCCGTGTAGACTGGTGGATGGGAGATTTTTCTTGGCCACGGCTGTCATCAACTATATGGCTGCGGCGGTCAGTGATCGCGGCCGCAAGCGCCCAACAAACGAAGATGCATTCGGGTTCTCATTGGAGAGCGGAGTCTTTTTAGTTTGTGACGGCATGGGGGGCGCGGCAGCCGGGGAGATTGCCAGTTCGCTTGCGGTGGACGAGATGCTTCGCTCTCTCAGCGCCCGTCATCCTTCGAGCCGCGCTGCCGGGGAAACGCCGATGCCGCAGCTTGCGGAAGAGGCTATCTTCTCTACAAACCAGGCGATTTTCTCCCGTTCCCAGCGCAACCTGAGACTTAGCGGGATGGGCACCACGCTGGTTGGGTTGGTGGTGGAGGAGCGCCGGGTTTGGGTGATCAATGTTGGCGACAGCCGTTGTTACCGGCTACGCGCAGGTCGCCTGGAACAGATTACCCAGGACCACTCGCTGGTTGAGGAACAAGTCCGACTTGGCCGCATGACCCGCTCCGAGGCGCTCCGTTCGCCGCTCAAGAACGTGATTACCCGCGCGCTGGGTACTCAGAATCGCGTAACTCCGGATATTTTCGAATTGGAAGCGGAACCGGGCGACATTTTCCTGCTGTGTTCCGACGGCCTGACTCGCGAGCTGTCAGACCCGCTGATCGAATCTATCGTGGGGATGGATTTGGCTCCGGAGGAGCTCTGCGGACGCCTGGTGAATGCCGCCAAAAAGGCCGGCGGACACGACAACATCACTTGCCTGCTGGTTCGCGCTGCTCAGTAAGAGATAGTTAGACTTTGCAGCTCGGCCCGATGTCTGCAGTGGATTGAATTGCGCTGATATTGAACCGATTTTGTCGCCTCCTCCACTCTACTGCGATTGACATGCTGAGGGGTCGGACGTATTCTTCGATGGCTGGAGTTAGCGTTAACTTCTTCGCATCCTTTTATCCAGGAGCCAAAATGGGCGAGGCAAACGGAAGGGGATCGGTCTCAGTCGATCCTGCGGCGATTCCGCAAAGAAAGCTTTACACCGGGGCCGATATGCCAGCAATCGGCCTGGGAACGTTTGGGTCGGATCACGTGACCCCCAGGCAGGTTGCCGAGGCCGTCAAGGGGGCAGCGGCGGCTGGGTATCGGCATTTCGATTGCGCGTCCGTCTACAGCAACGAGCTTGAAGTTGGGGCTTCGCTTGAAGAAATTCAGCGGGGCGGAGTGAAGCGGGAGGAACTCTGGATCACGTCGAAACTGTGGAACGACAAGCATGCAGAGGACGATGTGATTGCGTCGTGCCGGAAGTCTCTGGCTGACCTGCGGCTTGAATATCTCGATCTTTACCTGATTCACTGGCCGTTCCCAAACTTCCATCCGCCGGGGTGCGATGTTACCTCGCGCAGCGCTGACGCCAAACCTTACGTACATGAAAGCTATATGAGGACCTGGCGGAAGATGGAAGAGTTGGTGGATTTGGGGTTGGTGCGCCATATCGGTACCTCGAATATGACGATTCCAAAACTGAAACTGGTGTTGAGAGACGCGCGCATCAAGCCCGCGGTGAATGAGATGGAATTGCATCCACATTTCCAGCAGCCCGAGCTGTTTCAGTTCGTGGTTGAGCATGGGATTCAGGCGATTGGTTACTCTCCCATTGGCTCGCCGGGACGCCCGGAGCGGGACCGAACTGCGGAAGATACCAGCCCGGTTGAAGATCCGGTCATCTTGAAGATCGCCAGGCGGCACGGACTACACCCGGCTGTCGTTTGCATCAAGTGGGCTGTTCAGCGCGGCCAGACTCCCATTCCGTTTTCGATCAACAACTATGGCGCCAATCTTGCCGGTGTTATCGCCGCTCGGCTTACGGACGAAGAGATGGGGGAAATCGCCGCCATTGATCGAAACTGCCGACTGATCAAGGGGCAGGTCTTTCTTTGGAAAGAGGGCCAGACCTGGGAAGATCTTTGGGATGTTCACGGAGAGATTACGCCACCGTGAAGCTCGGGTGGCTGACGACCTTGTAAGACTCCCGAGAGCAACAGCAGATCCTTCGACTCACCACCCCCGAACTGAAGAACGTTCGGGGGCCCCGTTCGCTCAGGATGACAGGCCTTGTTTTGTTATGCACTCTAGAACCGGGAAACTAGAAAGCGGAGACTAAGAAATGCAAGCAACGATGAATGCGGCCTACCTGCCGGGGAACTCGACCGTCGAACTGCGGACCGTCCCGGTGCCGGTTCCAGGTCACGGAGAGGTGTTGCTGCGCATCAAGGCATCGACCATCTGCGGTTCGGATATTCGGGCGATATATCACGAGCATCTTGGCAAAGGACCTGAAGGCTACCAGGGAGTGATTGCCGGCCACGAACCCTGCGGCGAAATTGTGGAAACCGGTGAAGGCTGCCGCCGTTTCAAGACCGGCGATCGAGTCATTGTCTACCACATCTCCGGCTGCGGGGTGTGCAACGATTGCCGCCGCGGCTACATGATCTCCTGCACAAGCGAAAAGTATCGCCGTGCCTATGGGTGGCAGCGCGATGGTGGCATGGCTGACTACATGCTGGCCGAGGAGAAGGATCTGATCGCTCTGCCCGATGAGCTTTCGTTTGCAGACGGAGCTCAGGTCGCTTGCGGATTCGGAACAGTTTACGAGGGTTTGGAAAAGATTGGAATTAACGGAAATCATGCTGTGCTGGTTACAGGATTGGGGCCGGTGGGGCTGGCGACGGCCGCGCTTTGCCGCAAGCTCGGCGCAAATAAGATTATAGGTATCGATGTAGTCCCTGAGCGCATGAAGATCGCGATCGATCTTGGCCTATGCGATGATGTGTTGGCTTCGGGACCCGACAACGTGGACCAGGTGAGGGCACTGACAGGTGGATTCGGCGTGGAGCGCGCCGTCGACTGTTCTGCGCACCATGCTGCGCGTGCAACAGCCATTCGCGCCACGCGGAAGTGGGGCAGGATTGTCTTTATTGGCGAAGGCGGCAAGGTGGAGATCAACCCGTCTCCAGACATGATTCACGATCAGAAGACCTTGTATGGATCGTGGGTGACGTCCACCTGGCTGATGGAAGAGCTGGTGGAACGGCTGGTCCGCTGGAATCTGCATCCGGCCGATATCATCACGCACCGTTTTCCTCTGGAACGCGCCGGCGAGGCGTATGCGCTGATGTCCTCGGGCAAGTGCGGGAAGGTGGCGGTTTGCGCAGATGAAGAGTTGCGTTGAGTGTTGTGCTTTCCCGCCTTCGCGCCAGCGAACTGCCTCCCGCCTTGCGCCAGAAAGAAGGCGCAAAGCGGGGCACGGTGCTGTTGTGCCTGGTCCGGGGCTGGTTTATTTGAGTTGTAACTTGCCGAGGCAAGTGATGTCAGGATGACGGGGCTTGTCTCGCTTTTGGAATTTGAGAAAAACGGAGAGAAATCGCAATGGCATTGAATAGACGCGAACTTATTAAGCGGATGGGGAGCGGAGTTTCCGCTCTTGCGCTCTCAAGGCTCTTGAAGGCCCAGGCAGCTTCTGGCAGCAGCTTCGCTGCCACGCGTGAATCCCTCCAGGCATACCAAATACCTGAATGGTTTCGGGATGCGAAATTCGGCATCTGGGCACATTGGGGTCCGCAGTCTGCGATTGAAGACGGCGATTGGTATGCGCGCAACATGTACGTGCAGGGATCAGATCAGTATCGTTACCATGTTGAGACGTACGGGCATCCCAGCAAGGTTGGATACAAGGACCTGGTGAATAACTGGAAGGCCGCGAAGTGGGATCCGGAACACTTGATGAGCCTCTACAAGAAGGCGGGCGCGAAGTATTTCGTGAGTATGGGCGTGCATCACGATAACTTCGACCTTTGGGACTCGAAGTACACTCGCTGGAATGCCGTCAACATGGGGCCCAAGCGGGATGTTGTCGGCACATGGGAGAAAGCAGCGCGGGCCCAGGGTTTGCGCTTCGGAGTCAGCGAGCACTTATGGATCAGTTACAAGTGGTTTGCGGTGAGTCACGGCGCGGACAAGTCCGGACCTCTGGCTGGAGTCTCCTATGACGGCGTCGATCCGCAGTATGCCGACTTGTACCATGATGCCGGCTGTGCGAAGTTCGTCGAGAAGCTCGATTGGAATGACGACGGCATTCCAGACACGTGGCGCCAACATTATCTTGACCGAATGACCGACCTGATCGACAAATACCAGCCCGATCTGCTTTACACCGACGGTCATCTGCCATTCAGCGAATACGGACTCAAGATGGTTTCGCATCTTTATAACGTCAGCGCTCAATTGCATGGGGGCCGGACCGAGGCGATTTATACCAGCAAGGAAGCGTCCGATTGCGCCATTGGCACCTGCTTGCTGGATCATGAGCGCGGCGTATCCGATGGAATTGCGGCGAACCCATGGCAGACGGACACCTGCATTGGCCAGTGGCATTACAAGCGCGGACAGAGTTACAAAACGGCCAAGAAAGTTATCGACCTGCTTGTCGATATTGTGAGCAAGAACGGTAACTTGCTGCTCAATTTTCCTTTGCCGAACTCGGGCGAACTGGACTACGAAGAGATGGTCACTCTTGAAGGCATCACGGCATGGATGGCGGTTAACAGCGAGGGCATCTATGGTTCACGACCCTGGAAGATATACGGGGAAGGCCCATCTACGCAGGTCAAGATCGTTACCGGCAACTTTAATGAAGATAAGACGAAGGATCTTGGCGCCGAAGATGTGCGGTTCACAACCAAAGGCAGTACGCTGTATGCCTTCGTGATGGGCTGGCCGGATAAGGCTGCGGTCATCCACGCGCTTGGCCTCGGCAGTCCACAGAATCCGGGCAAGATTCGCAGGGTGGAATTGCTTGGCTACAACGGTGTACTCAATTGGAAGCAGGATCAGGCTTCGTTAACGGTCGGAGTTCCGGCTGGGAGGATTTCCGATGTGGGCATCACGCTCAAAGTCGACTTGACTTGAATCGAATTAAAAAAGCCATCAGGCGAAGTGGATTTTCATCTGAAAAATCGGTTTACTTCGAACGTTGGATTTTATTCTTGACAAACTCTCGGAGCCAGGAATAGGTTCGTTCGGTGTTTGAACAATTATATTGTTCGAACCTTGGATTTGATTCAATTCCTGGAGGCGCATCATGATCGCACGCAAAATATTGAGACCCATCCTTGGGTCCACCTTGGCTTTGTTCTTGCTTTGCCTTTCGCATGCATTGCTGGGCCAGGCAGTGAACGGCACACTCCTTGGAACGGTAACTGACCCATCGGGGGCAGTAGTGGCGAATGCCTCGGTCACAATCGATCTGGTCGGTCAAAGTCTTCAACATACTTCGATCACGAACGAGAGTGGAAACTTTACTGAACCCGACCTTCCGCCAGGGACGTATACCGTCACGGTCGTCGCCAAGGGCTTCAAGAAAGAGACCCGCGAGAACATTGCTCTCCAGACAAACACGACGACACGTGTCGATGTACGCCTTGTTACGGGCAGTGCAACGGAAACAGTCGAAGTTACTACGGCACCGCCGGAACTCCAAACCGATCGTGCGGACATCTCAAGCACGATCGAGAGCAACCAGATTGGGAATCTCCCCCTGAGCAGCGGAAACAGCTTTCAGTCGCTTTTGAATACAGTTCCTGGAATGGCCCCGATTGTCTTCAACAATTCGCAGTTCTACAACGCCAACAACGATTTGTCGACGAATTCAAACGGTCAGTCATCGTATGTGAACCTTTACCAGATCGAGGGCATTGACGACGACCAGCGGACTGGAATCCACATTATCCTGGTCCCGCCCGCGGCGGCGATCCAGAACGTGGATATTACCACAAACAACTTCGAAGCAGAGTTTGGACGGGCGGTGGGCACCGTTGTCAACGTGACGCTCAAGTCGGGAACTAACCAATTTCACGGATCGGCTTTCCAGAACATGGAAAACAACGGTGTCAATGCCCGCAATTACTTTGCACAGGGACCAAATGGACGCCTGGTCTACAACTATACGGGCGGCTCGCTCGGCGGACCAATCGTCAAGAATAAGCTCTTCATCTTCGGCGATTTTCTCCGCACTTCCGACCATGAATCTGCGACAACAAACGCGACCATCCCTTTCTATAACGTGACCAACAACAACATCAATCTGAGCGAGTACTCAGGCCAGGTCTACGACCCCAATACCGGAGATACTGCTGACTGCGTGGGTAGCGCCGCAAACAACAGTTGCGGCACGGGCCGCGTTCCATTCGCCGGCAACCTGATTCCAATGACGAACCCGGGGCTGAGCACCGTGGGACTAACGGTTCTGCAGGACCTGGACACGCTTGCGAGAAATCCCAAAACGAACCTGGCATCAGCCGCTTACATCGCCGGCGCAACAACCAACAATTTCTCGCAGAACCTGCCGTTCAGCAAAGATGCCATCAGCTACGACATCAAGTCGGACTACACGATGAATGAGAAGAACCATTTGACCGGGCGGTTCAGCCATCAGAACACTACCACCTACCAGGCTCCGCTTTTCGGAGCATTCCTTGGGGGGCCCGGGGGCGGCGGATTTGAAGCGACCGGAATTGCAGCGGCGTACAGTACTGGTTTCAATTACGATCACGTGTTCTCGCCAACGCTATTTACCGAAGCGCGTGTTGGCGTGGCGCACCTGCGTAATTCCGCGCAGCAGACGGACTTTGGCAAGGACGATGCGACGACGCTTGGGATCCCCGGCAATGGCCCTAACGGAACGGACAACACTCCCACGAGCAGCGGACAAGTTGCTATCTCGGCAAACGTCTTTTCGGGGCCGCTGATCGGTTATTCGGCATCACTGCCCTGGCTACGCGCCGAGTCCAACATTGATTTTGCTAACAACTGGACCAAGATTATGGGGAACCACACGCTGAAGGGAGGCGCAGACGTCCGCCGCGTTCGCGACGATCTTCTGCAGGGAAATAACAATGCGGCAGCCGGGCAGTTCTACTTCGAAGAACAATCAACATCCGCTCCGGGTGCGACTCCTTATGGCGGCGCCGCGACTGGAGAGGCGAACGACATGGCCAGTCTTCTGTTCGACGTTCCCTATAAGGTTGGCCAGGACACGAACAGCACTTTCCCGTGCTACAGGCAGAGCTGGCTCTTTTTCTTTATCGCCGATAAGTGGCAGGTAAGTTCGAAGCTGACTGTGGACCTTGGCGTGCGCTATGAGTTGTACCCACCGGCCACTCCGCGAAAGGAGGGCGGCTTCGTGAATTACAACCCTGCCAATGATTCGCTTGTGATTGCCGGGGAAGATGGAAACCCTTCGAATCTGGGGATGAAAACGGATTTCAAGAATGTTGCTCCTCGGTTGGGAGCTTCCTACCGTCTTAACGAGAAGACCGTTTTCCGGGCCGGATTCGGAGTTAGCTATGTTCCTTTTGTGGACAACAGCTATGCATACAACTATCCGATCAAGACAAGTACCGGCTACACGAACACGCCTACCTACGGTCCAGCTCTGAACCCGGTCGGCGGCGTTATCAACTTCACGACGGGCATACCTGCCACTCCGACTGTGGCTTTCCCATCCAACGGAGCTCTCATGGAGAGTGCAGCCAACGGGACGATTGGATTGTCGAACCTTTACATTCCCCTAAACTTCAAAAATGCTTACGTAACCTCGTGGAACGCAGCGGTAGAGCAGGCACTGCCAAAGAACATGTCCCTGCAGGTTGCCTATGTTGCGAATCATGGGACAGGGATTGACTTGGCGCAGAACATCAACCAACCCCAGATCTATGGACAGAGCGGCACATACGATCCATTCAAAGTTGCGTTTGGGAAAACCGCCTCGGTAACGCAATACTTTATGGGTTTTTCCAGCAACTATGAGTCGCTGCAAGCCCAGCTTACTCGTCGCTTCAACAATGGCCTGGCATTTAACTCCGCACTCACATGGGGCAAGGCGCAGGGCTACGTGACTGGGGCTCAAGACGGAAACTTGCTGTTTTGGAGCGGCAACTTGCGCCGGAACTATAATCTGCTCGACTTCGATCGAAAACTGAACTTTGAACAGACGGTTACGTACGCGCTGCCGGCGGGACACGATCACCGGTTCATGAGTTCTGGCGTTGGTTCGTACGTGCTAGGCGGATGGAAGACGTCGGCGACCATCGGGATGCTGTCGGGCCTGCCATTTACGATTTCAACTGCCAGCAGTGCGACCCCTGGAACCACCCAGACGGCCAATCAGACGGGTGCCTACGCGGTGACTCATAGCGTCGCTGGTGGGAAAAATCCTGCCCCTACATGGTTCAGTCCAGCTTCGTTTGCTGCTCCCGCCGCTTGCACCGCTTACTCCGCCAGCAACCCAGTTCCGTGCGTCCTGGGCAACACGCAGCGAAACGAATTCCGCGGGCCCGGCTACTTCAGCGATAACCTGTCACTCTTCAAGAGCTTCCCGATTTATCACGAGTCATCGCTCGAAGCTCGGTTCGATGCGTTCAACATGAGCAACACCCCAGCGTTTGGTCTGCCGAATGGAACTGTGGGATCAAATCTGGGCAAAATCACCGGTACTTTAGGCAGTGGTGTAGGGAACGTCAACGGCGTTGGCGGACCTCGTGTGCTTCAGGCGGCGGTGAAAATAAGCTTCTGAGACTACGTAAATCTCAGAAGCAAGTGGGTGGCGAACCTTCGCAAGGCCAGGTTCGCCTTAAGGCAGATTTAAGGCCACTCGATTACGATACGGGAACTGGGATATAGAATCATTCTGATTCAAGTTCGTACTTCGAACTACACTTGCAAGGAAGAAATCGGGGTATCAGCAATGGAGAAGCTTTCGAGGCGAAAGTTTGTTGCAAGTGCAGTTGGGGTTATCGCGGCGGCGTCAGTGCCGGTGCGTGGATGGGGCAAAGACTCACCCTTCAGAGTCTCCGTCATCAACGACGAAATCTCACCGGACTTCGATCACGCCTGCTATGTTGTTTCGCATGACTTTGGGTTGAATTGGATTGAACTTCGTTCGATGTGGGGCAAGAACACCGTGGCGCTCAGTGATGCTGAGATCGCCGAATCGAAGAGGATCCTTGCCAAATATAACCTGCAGGTTACGGACATAGCCAGTCCTCTTGGCAAGACGGACTGGCCGGGCGCGCCTAAGTCTCAATATGGCTCCAAGGGTGACATGCACAATGCTGCTGAGGTCACTTTCAAGCAGCAGGACGACATTCTGGAAAAGTCAATTTCACTGGCCAAACAGTTCGGCACAAATAAGATTCGCGGGTTCGATTTTTGGCGTCTTGACGATGTGGCTCCATATCGCGCGGCCATAGACGAGAAGATCCGCTCCATGGCGGAGACTGCCGGCAAAGAGGGCGTCCTGCTGGTGTTGGAGAACGAGTTTGAGTGCAACACGGCGACCGGGCGCGAGGCAGCGCGGACATTGAATGCTGTGAAGACGCCCCACCTGGCGCTTAACTGGGATCCGGCAAATGCTGTTATGCGCGGGGAGCTGGATGCTTTTCCTGCGGCATGGGATCTGCTTCCGAAAGATCGAATTCATCACTGTCATTGCAAGAATGCAGTGAAGAATGCGGAGGGCAAAATTGAGTGGTCGCCCGTGGATAAGGGATTCATTAATTGGGCTGCGCAATTTCGCGCCTTGAAGCAGATTGGTTATCGCGAGGGAGTGAGCCTTGAGACGCATTGGCGTGGCGGTGGCACAGCGGAAGAATCGACCCGCATCAGTTGGGCGGGCATGAAGGAAGCTTTGAAAGATGCCTCGGCGCTTTAGCTCGATTTGAAGACGCCTTTGGAAGTTCACCCATGATCGAACAACGCAGACCTTCGTTGGTTTGAAGGAGAAACAAATTGGTTACTCGCCGTGAATTTCTTGACACACTTGCGATAGGAACTGCTGGAATGGCCATCGCCTCAACTGCAAAGAGCTACGGGCAGATCATGGGCTCCAACGATCGTCTCAACTTTGCAGTGATTGGCGTCCATTCACGCGCCTACGCGCACCTTTCCGCGCTGAAGGCGAACAAGGCCGCGGCCCGGATTGGCTATGTCTGCGATGTGGACAGCAACACCATGCAGAAGTTCGCCGCCGATACCACGCGTGAAATGGGTGAAGCGCCAGCCACTGAGAAGGACTTTCGCAATATCCTCAAGCTGAAAGAAATTGATGCCATCACAATTGCCACCCCGGATCACTGGCATGCGCCGATTGCCATCGCAGGGTTGCAGGCGGGCAAACATGTGTATGTTGAAAAGCCCTGCAGCCATAATCCCGCCGAAGGAGCGCTGCTGGTTGCGGCACAGAAGAAGTATGGAAAACAAGTGCAGATGGGAACGCAGCAGCGTTCGTCTCCACACACGATTGAGATTGTGGACAAGATTCATAATGGGCTGATTGGCAGGGCATATTACGCGAAGGCCTGGTATAGCAACGTGCGCAAATCGATTGGGGTCGGGAAGGAAGTTCCGGTTCCTCCGCAACTCGACTGGGATTTGTTTCAAGGGCCCGCGCCGCGCCAGGCATACAAGGATAATTTTCAACCGTATAACTGGCATTGGTTCAGGACCTGGGGTACGGGCGAGACATTGAACAACGGCACCCATGAAGTGGATGTGTGTCGCTGGGCACTTGGAGTTGATTTTCCCAATCGCATTACTTCGTCTGGTGGGAGATACCACTTCAAGGACGATTGGCAGTTTTACGACACGCTTGTTACCAGCTTCGAATACGACGACAAGCTGATTTCGTGGGAAGGCAAATGCTGCCAGGGGATGAAGTTCTACGGCAGGGACCGCGGCTCGGTGATTATGGGAACGACTGGATCTGTGCTTGTGGACCGCGATGGCTACGAAGTCTATGACCTGAAGGGAAACAAGACCAGTGAATTCAAAGTTGGCAAGGGCACCTCGTCTGGTGACCTGGTGGGCGCTGACTCAATGACCGATGCGCACTTCGCAAATTTCATTGCGGGGGTTCGTACAGGCGAAAAGCTGCATGCACCGGTCTCAATTGGCAATGTCGCTGTAACGATGCTTCAGCTTTCCAACGTTGCGTGGGAGGTGAATCGGGAGTTGCATCTTGATGCTTCCGACGGAAAAATTCAGAAGGACGCAGAAGCGATGAAGCTTTGGGGCCGCGATTACGAACCGGGATGGGCACCGCACTTGTAAACCGCCTGGCGACTTGTGCTCTGTCGAAACTATCAACCGAGAAGTGAGGCAACTGAAGGAGCTGTACTTTTATGAATGAAAATCTATCGCGCCGCAACTTCGTTCAATCGGGCGCGCTTATTGCAGCCGCGTGCGCTGTGTCGGGTTCGGGTCCAGCGTTCGCGGAGCCTGTACGCGCATCGGTAAAGCCGTCGCCGGTTCACTTGGGATTGGCCAGTTACACGTTTCGGAACTTTACACGTGCCCAGTTGATTGGCTACATGAAGCAACTCAATCTGAGCGAGTTGAATGCCAAGGATGCGAAGGATCATTTGCCGATGGATCCCGCGGGGGAAGCACTGGCGCTGGCGGACTATGCGGCTGCGGGTATCAAACTTCACGCTGCAGGAACCATCTACTTTCCAAAGGATGAAGACGAGGACATTCGAAGCAAGTTTGAATATGCAAAACGGGCCGGCATTTCGGTCATCGTTGCGGGCGATCCGACGCCGCAGATTCTGCCTCGCATTGAGAAATTCGTCAAGGAGTACGACATTCGTTTTGCCATTCACAATCATGGGCCGGAAGACAAGGTTTGGCCTTCGCCGCTGGATGTGTTGAAGGCGGTGAAGGGCATGGACCCGCGCATGGGATGCTGTATCGATGTTGGCCATTGTGAGCGTGCGGGCACGGATGTTGTCCAGGCGATTCACGAGGTAGGGCCGCGGGTGTTCGATCTGCACATCAAGGACTTGACGAGTTTTCAAAACAAGGAGAGCCAGGTTGCCGTAGGGCAGGGCATCATGCCGATTCGCGGGATCTTCGAGGCGCTGACCGCGATTGGGTACAAGGGATTCGTCGATTTGGAATACGAGATTCACGGCGACGATCCGATGCCGGGAGTCATTGAGTCCTTTGCCTTTATGCGCGGCGTTCTTGCGGGCATGGGCTACGCAAATAACGCATGATCGTCTGTGACTTTTTGAACGCCGGGTAGGGAACTGCCATTTCGAATGACTATAATAGTGGTCTGACCACTCAACTGGCCCGGCCACGACGACCTATCTTGAGAGAGCAAGGATTCAGTCATGCTGATCCACGAAGACCGCTTGTTTCCCTCCGAAACGGAAGCACGGAAGATAGCCAGGGGGCTGTACGAGCACATTCGCAGCCTGCCTATTGTGAGCCCGCACGGCCATACTCAGGCGCGCTGGTTTGCAAGCAACGAGCCTTTTCCTGATCCGACGAAGCTCTTCGTGCAGCCGGACCACTACGTCTATCGGATGCTGCTGAGCCAGGGTGTTTCAATGGAGGATCTCGAGATTGGCGAACCGGAGTTGAAGGATGCGCGCAAGGTTTGGCACATCTTCGCCAGGCACTATTATCTGTTTCGCGGGACGCCTACGCGCATGTGGCTGGACTTTGCTTTTCAAGAGCTTTTTGGACTGCAAGAGCGGCTGTCAGAGCGCACCGCGGACCTCTATTTCGACACGATTTCAGAAAAGCTGCGCACGCCGGAGTTCCTGCCCCGCGCCCTCTATGAGCGCTTCAATCTTGAAGTGCTTGCGACTACGGATTCTCCATTGGATTCGCTTAGCGATCACCAGGCGATTCGCGATTCGGGATGGAAGGCAAGAGTGGTGCCTACCTTCCGTCCAGATCCGGTGGTTGATCCGGAATTTCACGGATTTGAGCGCAATATTGCGTTGCTGGGCGAGCAAACCGGAGAAGATACTGCGACCTGGACTGGCTATCTGAACGCTCTGCGCAAGTCACGGCGACGATTCAAGGCGCTCGGATGCACGGCGACCGATCACGGCCATCCCACTGCGCAGACAGCGGATCTTCCTCTTTCTGAGGCAGCCGGGCTGTACCTGCGTGTCCTCGACGGGAACGCCGATCTCAGGGAGAGGGAACTATTTCGCGCGCAGATGCTGACGGAAATGGCGCAGATGAGTTTGGAAGACGGACTCGTGATGCAGATTCATCCCGGCAGCGTGCGCAATCACAATCGCAAGGTCTTTGAGCGGTATGGACGCGACGCTGGCGCTGACATTCCGCGAGCCACTAACTACGTGGACGCGCTGCGCCCGTTGCTTGACCGGTTCGGCAATGAGACTGCGCTCACCGTAATTCTGTTCACGCTGGACGAAACCACTTATAGCCGCGAATTGGCTCCGCTGGCCGGCCACTATCCGTGCCTCCGGCTTGGGCCCCCGTGGTGGTTTCACGATAGTCCCGAGGGGATGATGCGTTTTCGCGAGCAGGCAACCGAAACTGCGGGCTTCTACAATACGGTAGGATTTAATGACGATACGCGAGCGTTCCTTTCTATTCCGGCCAGGCACGATGTGGCACGGCGCATTGACTGCGCTTTCCTGGCAAGGCTGGTTGCTGAACACCGGCTTGAGGAAGACGAGGCGTTCGAAGTAGCGCATCAATTAACTTATGGGCTGGTGAAAAAAGCGTACCGGCTTTGATTGATTAATCGTATGCCTGAGTGTTCCGGCATGCAGCCGGGAACGGAGATTGCATGACATCTTACCTTATTGACCTTGCGGGAAAGTGTGCAGTTGTGACTGGCGGCACGTCCGGCATTGGACGCGCATTGAGCCTCGGATTGGCCGATGCTGGAGCAGCCGTAGTCGCATCCGCACGCCGCCAGCAGCAGGTGGACGAGACGGCCGATGAGATTGAAGCGCGCGGAGGCCAGACCTTACGGCTAGCTTCCGATGTGTGTGACCGCGGCTCTCTGGAAGCCCTGTTGGCTGCAACACTCGACCGCTTCGGAAAAGTTGACATACTCATTAACTGCGCGGGCAGGATCAAGCGTACACCGACCCTGACCCAACCAGAGGAAGAGTGGATTGGGATACTGGACACTAATCTTACCGGTACGCTTCGTGCATGTCAGGTCTTCGGTAAACATATGTTGGAGCGCGGATATGGGCGCATCGTCAACATCGCGTCGCTGAACAGTTTTGTCGCGCTTAACGAGGTGGCCGCGTATGCCGCGAGCAAGGCCGGTGTGGCCTCACTCACGCGCTCGCTCGCGGTCGAGTGGTCCAAGAAGGGAGTTACAGTGAATGCCATTGCTCCCGGCGTCTTTCGTACCGACCTGAATGCGGACTTTCTTGACGGCACGGCGCGCGGGAAGGAATTGCTTATGCGTACGCCGATGGGCCGATTCGGCAAGACGGAAGAATTGGTCGGAGCAGCCGTTTATCTGGCTTCCGATGCAGCGTCCTTTGTCACCGGACAGACTCTCGTAGTCGACGGAGGGTTTCTGGCGAGCGGCGTGAATCAGTAGACGAACTTGTTCAGAGCTGCTACAAATAGCGAAAGTCTGGTAGACTCATCGATTAATTGAGGATTGGCCGGAATCGATTGCGAAATCGGGCCGGAGGGTTCTTCACTAATAAAACGATTGAGGACAGGAAGCCACCCGGGATGCCGACGACTCGCTACGCCTTCACGAATAAGCAGAGCGCGTCGAATAAAATGCCGCGGCAGATTAATCGAAATCTTATATTCAACCAGATTCGTACCCGACAACCTATCTCGCGCGCGGACCTGGCCCGGTCGTCGGGGCTTCAGAGGAGCACTGTCTCTCTGATTGTGGAGGAACTGCTCGCGGAACGATGGATTGTGGAGGGATCGCTGGGGCGCCTTCCCCGCGGCCGCAGGCCAACCTTTCTCAATCTGAATGGGCAAAGGGGCGTACTTGCCATGGATATCCATCCCGGCCAGACCACCCTCGCAGTCACTGACCTGGGCGGAAAGATCCTCGCCCAAAGCGTGATTGCACTTCCGGAAAATCCGCAAAAAGTCGTAGGCGTCATCGTTAGCGAAATCCGCAAGATGATCGCCTCCCATTCTGGTCGTTCTTTCGATGGGATCGGGATCAGCGTGCCTGGCCGCTTCGATCTTCAGTCCGAAAAATCGCATCCCGGTAAGCACTCGCAGGCGAGTTCGATGTTCGCGCCTAACATCAACTGGCCGATTGGATCCATTAAATCGCGCGTGGAGCAGGCCACCGGTCTCCCGGTTGTTGTGGATAATGTCGCGAACGCCTGTGCACTTTCTGAGGTTTGGTTTGGTTACAGCGACGGCGTGAAGGACCTTGTGGTGGTGAATGTCTCGGAAGGATTGGGCACCGGCATTTTTGCCAATGGCCGCATCCTTCGCGGAGAAGGTGGATACGCGGGCGAATTTGGCCACGTCCAGGTGGATCCGAATGGTTTGATATGTGGATGTGGAAGCAGGGGGTGCTGGGAGACCGTAGCCTCCAATCGCGCTGGAATGCGCTATTACGCGGAGATTGCGAACCGGCCTTCACCGCTCTTTGAGGCTCTGCTGAAGTTGGCGGCTGAGGGTGACTCCGTGGGCAGGCAGGCGCTGGGAAAAATGTGCGCTGCATTGGGCAGGGGGATGGCGATGATCGCGTCTGCTCTTGCGCCCAGCGAGATTGTGGTGGTTGGAGACATTACCGGCCTCTGGGAGATGGCTGGCCCTCTTGTGGAGGCTGAGATGCGCCGCAACCCATTGCCGAGAGTTCCTTTGCTCAGGCCGGCTTACGAAGGCGATAAGGCTCGATTGCGCAGTGCGGTTGCCCTGGTGATGAACGAGAACTCGCTCTAACCACGCACCTCTCGCGGCGGGTTTGGCTAGTCGGAAACAAACCCATTGCCCAACCGGCGCGTTTCAGTTAACTTCAAAGACTCAAACTCTTTCGATTGGAGTAAGCGTAATGCCCCGAATCGTTCGATGTTCCATTATTCAGGCTTCAAACGCAATACCTGCGACCGAACCTCTGGCTGCTCAAAAGGAAGCCATGATCGAAAAGCACCTCGGTCTCATTCGCAAGGCAGCCGCGGATGGCGCACAGATTGTTTGCCTGCAGGAAATCTTCAACGGTCCATACTTCTGCGCTGAGCAATCCGTGAAATGGTACGACAGTACTGAGGCAGTTCCAGGTGGCCCCACTGTGAGCCTTATGCAATCGCTTGCCAAAGAACTTGGCATCGCAATGGTTGTGCCGGTTTATGAAGTGGAACAGGAAGGCATCTTTTACAACACAGCCGCTGTGATTCAGAACGACGGATCGTATCTGGGCAAATATCGGAAGACGCATATACCTCATGTCGCTCCGGGATTCTGGGAGAAGTTTTATTTCCGGCCCGGCAACCTCGGGTATCCAGTTTTCGACCTGGGCTTCGTCAAGATCGGCGTGTATATCTGCTACGACAGGCATTTTCCCGAGGGCGCCCGTTGCCTCGGCTTGAATGGCGCGGAAATTGTGTTTAACCCTTCGGCGACGGTGGCAGGTTTGAGCGAGTATTTATGGAAGCTTGAACAGCCTGCGCACGCTGCGGCCAATGGCTACTTTATCGCGGCGATCAATCGCGTTGGCACT
>Ga0302320_10005856_pt1 | contig 27421 bp, 12 predicted proteins | sample Bog_T0_3_FD_202130 | JGI IMG/M metagenome (GOLD analysis project Ga0302320, IMG submission 202130) | Peat permafrost microbial communities from Stordalen Mire near Abisko, Sweden - Bog_T0_3 | ecosystem: Environmental > Terrestrial > Soil > Wetlands > Peat | place: Sweden: Abisko, Stordalen Mire...
GTCGGGCAAACTGTCCCATAACCACTCGGGAAAGGGCCCTTGAAACGACGCTCGATAACTGATGAATTGAGCTGAGTAACCCCCACAAGAAAATGAGCCTGAAAAATGGTTGGATCATGCTGGCAGCCGCGGGCTTGCTCGCGGCCACGGCGGCGGCGGCGGAGTCGTCGCCCAGGCAGCGCGTCACGATGGATTTCGGCTGGAAGTTCATGCTCGGCGACCCCGCCGGGGCGGAGGTCCCCACCTTCGCCGACTCCGCCTGGCAGGCGGTCGACCTGCCCCACGACTGGAGCATCCATCTGGCCTTCGATCCGGCGACTCCTTCCGGCCGCGCGGGCGGCTTCCTTCCGACCGGCATAGGCTGGTACCGAAAGACGTTCCGCCTCCCACCGGCCGACGCCGGTCAGAGCGTAGAAATCGAATTCGAGGGAATCCGCGAGCGCGCTCAGGTCTGGATCAACGGCCATCTGCTCGGGCAGCGCCCCTACGGCTACACCAGCGTGGTCTATGACTTGACGCCGTTTCTGCAGTTCGGGGATCAGGACAACGTCCTCGCCGTACGGGCCGACAATTCCCAACAGCCGAATTCGCGGTGGTACGCCGGATCAGGCATCTACCGCCACACCTGGCTTCTGGTGACAAACCGGCTCCACATCCCGCCCTGGGGCACCCAGGTCACGACGCCGGTGGCGACAGCAGACCGGGCCGTCGTCGCAGCCTCGATCCAGGTCGTGAATGGGGCAGACTCTGCCGCGTCCTTTACGGTAGTCTCCACCCTGCTCGACCGGGACGGAAGGGAAGTCCAAGGCGCTGTCAGCGAGCAATCGCTCGGAGCCGGCGCCAGCGCCGAAATCGACCAGGGCCTCGCGATCGCCCATCCGAACCTCTGGTCGATTGAGCAGCCATATTTGTACTGTGTTCGGACAACGGTCACGGTGGGAAACGGCGTCGTGGACCAGTACGACACTCCGATCGGCATCCGCTCGATCGCCTGGGACGTCGACCGCGGTTTCATCCTGAATGGTGTTCCCACGAAGCTGAATGGCGTCTGCCTCCATGCGGACGGCGGCCCGGTCGGCGTGGCGGTGCCCGAGGGCGTCTGGATCCGGCGGCTGAAGCTTCTCAAGGAGATGGGATGCAATGCGATCCGCGTCAGCCACAATCCGCCAGACCCCGGTTTCCTCGATCTTTGCGACCGGATGGGCTTTTGCGTGATGGACGAGGCCTACGACGAATGGGAGATTGCGAAATCGCAGACCCCGCAGGGCTGCCACCTGTTCTTCGACGAGTGGCATGTGCGCGACACGACCGATTTCATCCGGCGGGACCGGAATCACCCGAGCATCGTCATCTGGAGCGCGGGCAACGAGATTCCCGAGCAGGTCCCCGTTTCCGGCACGGCCGTTTTGAAGGAGCTGGCGGACATCTTCCACCGGGAGGATCCAACGCGGCCCGTCACCTGCGCCTGCGACCGGGTGTACGCCGAGCCCGAAAGCGGCCGGCCCGAGTTCATGGCGCTGCAGGACGTGGCCGGCTACAACTACGTCGATCGCTGGCGCTCACGGGCTAGCACCTATTACGACACCGACAGGCGCAAATACCCGGACCGAAAATTCATCGGCACCGAGAGCGTCGCCATGAGCGGGGCCCGGGGCGAGTACGGTGATCCGTTCCCGCCCTCCCCTATTCAGGCCCCTGACGCGCAGCCGGCGCCGGTCTTGGCGGCGGGGGCCACGCCCGCCGCTCCCCCGGCCGGCGATGCAATCCGGCGATCCCGCCAGGGCAGCCTGCCGAGACTGCCCGTCGAGGCGTTGTGGAAATTCGTCCGGGTGCACGATTACGTTGCCGGCGATTTCATGTGGACTGGCATCGACTACCTCGGTGAAGGCGGCGTCGGCTCGACCTCCGGAATGCTCGACACCTGCGGCTTCCCGAAGGATGGCTACTATTTTTACAAGAGCCAGTGGACGACCCGGCCGATGGTGCACGTGTTTCCCCACTGGAACTGGCCGGGCCACGAGGGCCAGCGGCTGACCGTCTACGCCTACACAAACTGCGACACGGTGGAGCTGTTCATCAACGGCCGCTCGCAGGGCATCCGCGGCTACGAGTTTCCCCGGGAGGGATCCGAGGGCGGCTGGAACAGCCTGGCTGCGCGCGCCTTCGAGGTTCACACGACGGACGACCTCCACCTCTCGTGGGACGTCGCCTACGAGCCGGGCGTCCTGCGCGCGGTTGGCAAACGGGCGGGGAAGGTGGTCGCCGATGAGGAGATCGCAACAACCGGCGCCCCGGCGGCGGTCAAATTGGCGACCGACAAATCCGTGGCGACCGCTGACGGCCGGGATGTCATTCACGCGGTCGTCGAGATCGTCGACGCCCAGGGCAGAACCGTCCCGACCGCCGACAACGAGCTCACCTTCGATGTGCAGGGCGAAGGCCGGATCATCGGTGTCGACAGCGGGAGCCTCTCGATGCAGGAGAGTTTCCAGGGCGACAGGCGCCGCGCCTTCCATGGATTGTGCCTGGCCATTCTCCAAACAACCCGGAACACGGGGAATATTCAGATCACTGCGCGGGCGCAGGGATTGCGCGAGGCAACGGCAACCGTCGCCTCCCAGGGGGCGCAGAAGGAACCGGCTGTTCCCTAGCAGCAGGCTGTTGACAAAGGAGTGGCGGCTTTCGCCACCACTCCAAACCTACCGGACCGGCCGGTAATCGACGCCCAGTTCATTGATCAGGAACATGAACGCGTCGGTTCGCAGCGCGATCGTTTCCGCCAGCGAACTGCCGATGCCGTGGCCCGCGGCGTCGCTTGTGCGCAGAAGGACCGGCCAGGGCGAACTCGTCGCAGCCTGAAGCCTCGCGCAGAACTTCCTCGAGTGCCACGGATCGACGCGGGGGTCGTTTGCGCCCGTCGCGAGCAGGACCGCCGGGTACCTCACCCCGTCCACCACGCGGTGGTAGGGCGAGTACCCGAACAGCGCATTGAACTGGGCCGGATCCTTCACCGTGCCGTATTCGGTGACATTGAAGGCGCCGTTCTGTGTCAGCTCCACCCGGAGCATGTCATAGATCCCGACCATGCTGACAACCGCTCTGTACAGCTCGGGATGCTGGGTCAGCGCGACCCCCATGAGAAGGCCGCCGTTGCTGCCGCCCATGATTCCGAGGCGGGCCGGCATGGTGTAGCCGTGGTCGACCAGCCAGCAGGCGCAGGCGTAGAAGTCGTCATAGTCGTTCTGCTTCTTCAGGAGGTTGCCGTCGAGGTGCCATTGGTCGCCGTATTCGCCGCCGCCCCGGATGTTGGCGATCACGTATACGCCCCCCTGCTCAAGCCACACCCGGGTCGAGGCCGAGAACGTCGGTTGCATGCTGATTCCGTACCCGCCGTAGGCATAGAGTATGGTCGCGTTGTTGCCGTCAAGTTTCGTGCCCTTGCGCCGGATGATGTTCAGCGGGACCATCGTGCCGTCCTTCGAGCGGGCAAAGTCGCGCACGACCTCGCAATCCGAGTAGTCCGCGATCGAGGTCATCGCCAGCGCGGTCCGCCCGACCGTCCCCGCCTGCGCGGAGTAGCGGTAGGTCGCGGGCAGTTTCAGGTAGCTTCCGTTGATGAAGATCATGTCGTCGCCGTCCAGCCGGACGAGTCCGCTCGCGGCGGAGACCGGGAGAATCGGCACGTCCGGCCTTGCTCCTCCGGCCAGATCGAAAACTCCCACGCGGGAAGGCCCCCCGGCCAGATAATTGACGTAGAGCAGCGACTTCGCCGGCAGGAAGGTTTCGATCGCCCCTTCCGACTCCTTCACGATCTCAACGGCGCGCGCGAGGGAGGGCTGCCCGTCCAAAGGCAGGCGCAGGATCTTCCCGCGCGGCGCATCCGCCCGCGACATGAGGTACACGGCGTCGTCGACCCCGAATTGCGCATTCACCACCTTGTCCGAAAACTTCGAGACCTGGACCCAGCCGGCCCCGGCTTCCGTCGAGCGCAGATAAAAGGCCGCCTCGCCCCCGTCGCCGTTTGCGACCCGGGCCATGATCCAGCGTCCATCCTCCTTCGCCTGCAGCTCGATTTCCGCGATCTTTGGGAAGTCGCGCCCCAATTCATAGGTGTCGGCCTCCGTCGCGGTGCCGATCCTATGATACCACACCTGCTGGTAGAGCCCCGCATCCTCGGGCGGCCGCTCGGCGCCCCGCGGATAACGCGTGTACCAGAATCCCGCCCCGTCTGGAGCGAAGGCCATGCTGCCCCCGGCCGTGCCATTTTGTACATGGGGAATCACCTCCCCGAATTCCTTGCGCGTATCGACATCGTACAGGTGCAGGTCCCCCGCCTCGCTGCCGCCCTTGGACAGCGAGACGGCCAGTTTCTTCCCGTCGAGCGAGACCGCAAACCAGTCGATCGCGATGAGGCCGTTTGCGGCAAGCGCATTGGGGTCGACGATCGCCCGCTCGGTGCCCAGGTCGTCGAGGGAACCCAGGGTGACGATCAACGGCTGCTGCAGCTTCGGATCGCTCTTCATTGCGAAGAGCTTCCCGCCGCGGTCGAGCAGGATCTGGTAGTTGACCGAGTTCGACCGGATGAGCTGATCGACCCGCGCCTGGACTTCCGGCCGATGGGGAAGGGCGTCGAGGTAGCCCCGCGTCCGCATATTCTCGGCCTTGCTCCAGCGCTGAACCGACGGGTCGGCCGAGTTCTCCAGCCAGCGGTAATTGTCGACGACAGTTACGCCTTGGTAGGTGTCCGAAACGGGAACTTTCGGCGTGTCCGGCTGAGGCGGCAGCGCAGCGGCCGCCGCGGAAACGAACAGGAGCGGGGCGAAGAGGGGCAGGATGGGACTTTGCATGCGAACACGCCTAGACGAAGAATTTGCCATCCCCAAGGGGAAACTTCCAATTCGCTCGACCGTCGTTGGCGGGCGGCGGGCCCGCTGCCCATGCCAACCGGGATTGCCTCGGAATCGAGGGATACATTAGCTGGATCGGATGAAATGGGACCCCAAACGGCTCGCGGCGGCGGCGATCATCGCCGCGGGACTCGCCGCCTATGCCGATTCGTTTTCGGGGGTTTTCATATTGGATGACCAGCCGTCGATCGTGGACAACCCGACGATCCGGCACTTGGCGGATTTGAAGACGGTCCTGACCGGGCAGACCGGCAGCGGCCTGCCGACCGACGGGCGGCCCCTTCTCAATCTCTCCCTGGCAGTCAACTACGCAATCAGTGGCACCCATGTTTGGAGCTATCACGCGGCAAACATCGCCATCCATATCCTGGCCGGCCTGGCGCTGTTTGGCATCGCCCGCAGGACGCTCGAGGGGATGGCCCGCCGGCCGGGCGCCGCCCGGACCCTTGGCCCTGACGGGCCCGTCCTTGCCGCCCTGGCCGTGGCGCTTCTCTGGGTCTTGCATCCGCTGCAGACCGAGTCGATCACCTACATCGTTCAGAGGGCGGAGTCCCTGATGGGTCTTTTCTACCTGCTTACGCTGTACTGCTTCATCCGGGGGGCCGAGTGCAGCGCCCGTCTACGCTCGCTGACTCCGGGTTCACCAGGGTCCGTGATGCATCAAGGTGCGAGCTGCGACGCGGCAATTCTAACGCCGTGCTCCGCAGCGGCGCAAGAATTGGGCGAAAAGGCCGCCAGGCATCAATCCTGGTTCTGGTTCGGGCTTTCATGGCTGGCATGTCTTTTCGGCATGGCGAGCAAGGAGGTCATGGTGTCGGCTCCGCTGATCGTTTGCCTGTACGATCGCACGTTTGTCAGCGGCTCATTCCGGAAGGCCTGGCAGGAACACAGGGGGGTCTACATCGGGCTGGCCTCCTCCTGGCTTTTGCTCGGATTGCTGGTGATCAGCACGAATTCCCGCGGGCATTCCGTCGGATTCGGGCTGGGCGTGACCTGGTACACCTACGCCCTGACCCAGTTCTACGCGGTGGCCCACTACCTGCGCCTCTCGTTCTGGCCTCACCCGCTGGTCTTCGACTATGGCTCGGCGGTGGTCAGGGGCATGGGCGATGTCGCACCGCAAATGACAGTGATTGTTTTCCTGTTCGCGGCGACCCTTGTCGCACTCCTCCGATGGCCTGCGATTGGATTCTGCGGCGCCTGGTTCTTCGCGATCCTGGCTCCCACCTCGACCGTCGTGCCCGTGGCGACGCAGACCGTTGCGGAACACCGCATGTATCTGCCTCTGGCCGCCGTTGTGGCCCTTGTCGTTGCCGGCGCACTCGCGGTGGCTGCCCGGCGGGGTGTTCTCGCACTCCTCGCCATTGCGCTGGGGCTGGGATTTCTCACCGCCCGCCGCAATGCGGATTACCACAGCGCCGTGTCGATCTGGAACAATACGCTGGCGCAGCATCCCGAGTCCTGGCGCGCGCAAAGCGACCTGGGGATCGCGCTTGCCGAGGATCCCGGCCGCCTGCAGGAGGCGCTGGCTCACTTCGAGGAGGCGCTGCGGATCAATCCGGATTCCGCACAGGAGCACCTCAATCTGGCGACCGTGCTCGTAAAATATCCCGACCGCGTGCAGGAGGCGATCTCGCATTACGAAACGGCCCTGCGGATCGATCCCAATTCCGTCGAGGCGCACTTCGATCTGGCCATTGCGCTGGCCGACAACGCCGGTCGCGCGCAGGAGGCGATTGCGCACTACAACGAGGCCCTGCGCCTAAGACCCGACTTCGTCGAGGCCCACAACAACCTGGCCATCCTGCTGGCCAGAATCCCCGGGCGCGAGGAGGAGGCGATTGCGCATTACAAGGAGGCCCTGCGCCTCAAGCCCGACTATGCCGAGTCGCATTACAATCTTGCGTTTGCGCTGGCCAGGGACCCCGGGCGCCGGCAGGAGGCGATTGCGCATTATGAGCAGGCCCTGCGGATCAGGCCCGGTTACGCGGAGGCGCACTTCGGCCTTGCCGCCGCGCTGGCCGAGGACCCCGCGCGCCTGCGGGATGCGATCGCGCATTTCGAGGAGGCCGTGCGTCTGAAGCCGGATTTCACCGAAGCGCACGTCAGTCTCGCCAATGTGCTGGCCGGGGATCCCGCCCGCCTGCAGGATGCGATTGCGCACTATGAATCGGCCCTGCGCCTCCAGCCCGATTACGCCGAAGTCCACTACAATCTGGCCAATGTGCTGGCAACGGATCCCGCGAGGGTGCCCGAGGCGATCTCGCATTACGAACAGGCGCTGAAGATCAACCCCGATTATGCCGAAGCGCATATCAATCTGGCCATTGTGCTCGCAAGGGATCCCCGGCGCCTGCCGGAAGTTGTCTCGCATTTCGAATCGGCCGTGCGCCTCCAGCCGGATTCCGCCGAGGCCCAGAACAACCTCGCCAATGCGCTGGTGAGGAGCCCCGGACGCCTGCAGGAGGCGGTCTCGCATTACGAACAGGCCCTGAAGATAAGACCGGACTATGCGGATGCGCACTGCAACATCGCGGTGGCCCTTGCAAGGATGGGTCGCGCGGACGAGGCAATCGCCCACCTGGAAGCGGCGCTCAGGATCAATCCCGACCTGACCGCAGCGCGCAACAATCTGGCCAGGCTCCGGGCGAAGGCAGGGCGTTGAGGTCCTGCAGGCATAGTTTGGGCTGACATCGACACGCTTGGGCCCCTTAATGGGCGGATGCGCTTCCCCTTGCGTTGCGTTGGCTGGATCAGTGCGGGATTGATCACGGCGAGTTTGGGGCCGGCGGCGGCGGCCGCCCCAGATGACACCTGCGCGTCGGAGATTGCGGCCGCCCGCGCCTATTCCGCCGAGGGGTCGCATGCCCTGGCGTGCAAGGCCTATGCCGCCGCCCGCCAGCTCGCGCTAAACGACGATCAGCGCCACTGGTGCGATCTTTGGGTTCTGGAGGAGGGTGTCATGTCAAACTCAACCCTCACCGGACGGGAGGACGAGGACCTCCACAAGCTGCTGTCCCCGTATGACGAGGGAAAGCAGAAGCGCGATGCGTATTGGGCTGAGGCGCGGGAGGCGGAAGCGCGGCTTGCGGATCGCAATTGGCAAACCAAGACCAAGGCGGACCAGATCCGGCTGGAAGTCGCGACCTTCTGGAGCGGACAGGCCCCCTTGCCCGAAGCCTCCGCCCAATTTGCGAAATCCCTTGTGGTTCTGGGCCGGCAGATCACCGAGCGGGCCTGGTACTTCGACGAGAGCGGGGCTGCCGCAGGACGAACCCTTCTTCGCGCTGCAAGCCGCACGCTCCTGGATGCCATCGACCGCGCCCATGCAGCGATTCTCTACGCCCAATGCCTGGAGGCCAGCCACTATCCCCGCCCGGCTGGACCGGACGGAATGCGGCCCGCGGCGGTCGTGGATGAAAGCGACATCACGGCGGCCTACGAAGCCGCTGTCCTGGCCGCAAAGGATACGCCCGTCGCCGGGGCGGCCCTGATTGCGCGCGCAAAGTGGGAGGCGACCCTGCCGCTCAGCCGCGCGGAGGGTGCCGCGCGTTTCGTGGATGCCGACGCTTACAAGCACCGCCTGGCGTTGATCGACGGGGCGCTCGCCGCCGCTCTTCCGAAGGGGCCCGATTGGAACTTCGACCAATCGATCGCGTTTCTTCGGCAGGCCCGGGAAAATCTGGTGACGCCCACACTCCGTGTCCCGCTCGAGCAGGCCTATTTCCCGGATGCTCCAATCCAGATCCCCGTCTACGCCCAGCACGTCCGGGAGGTCGAATTCAGCCTGTATGCCCTCGACCTTCGCCAACTCGCCCAAACCGCCGGCAACCGATCGATCGACGAGGTCGCAAAGGCATTATCGGGGCTCACCCCCAAGCAGGTCTGGCGGCATCCGACGGGCATTCCCTCGGATCTGGGGTACGCCTTCAGCACGTTTCCCTTGCCGGACAAGCTCCAGCCCGGAGGCTACGCGCTCATTGCGCGGGATCCGACGAACCCAAAGTTGAGGGTCTCGGCGATTTTCCTGGTCACCCGTGTCCAGGCGATGACGGATTCCGGGGACGCGGCCGGGTTGTCCCTTTACGCATTTGACCAGGAAAGTGGGAAGCTTATCCCAGCCCTCGACGGTTTCATCTGCGCCGGCAGCCAGATCCAGCCTTTTTCGCTTTCGTCCGCCGATCGGCGGCGCGTCGATTTCTCATCTCAGCCGGCGCAAATCGAAAATCGCACGACGATCATCGCGGGCGAGGCGAACGGGCAGCCTTTCCTGATCCGCAGATTCGCCGGCTACGTTGCCGGATCGCTGAACGAATGGGAATTCCTGCTCTCATCCGATCGCCCGCTTTATCGTCCCGGTGAAACCGCCCATTGGAAGATCACCGCCCGGCGCCTGGTCGATGGCATTCTCAAGGTCCCGGCCGGGCATCACCTTCAGGTCAGGGCCAATGGCTCCGACCGGGCAAACCTCGGCCAATGGCAAGTCACCCTCAGCTCGCTTGGCACCGCCTCGGGCGATCTCCAGATTCCTCCGCAGCAGGCTTCCACCCAGGTCAGCTTCGAAATCGAGGGCCGGGGTTCCGGAGTGCCCTTTCACAACTGGACTCAGGCCTTCGCGATCGATCGTTTCCGCGCCCCCGAAAGCGAATTGGAGATTTCCGCCGATTCCGGCCAGATCCAGCACGCGGCCCCGGGCCGTGAGGTGCTCGTTTCCCTCAGGGCCCGGTATTTCAGCGGAGAGCCGATTGCACAGGCAAAAGTCGATATCACATCAAGTTTCTCCCCCGATTGGTCCTGGCGTTCGATCCATCCCGGCCGCACTTCCGTTTCAGGCAATCAGTTTAACCGCACTTCCGAGTCCTCCGCGGTCACCGATTCCAATGGCCACGCCGTTGTGCCAATCGATCTTCCGGCCGATGCACCGCAGGCATTCCAGGTCTCCATCGATGCCCGCCTGAGCGCGGGAGGCGACCAGTCCCATGCCCGGTGCGAGTTCCGGGTCCTGCCGCATGGTTACGCGGTCACAATCCAATCGGGAGATCCGGCAACAAAGGCGCTTCCGGTTCCTCCCCGCCTGGGGTATTCGGCCTCCGGACAGCCGTCCGCCCTCTACGGGGAACCCGGCCACCCGGTCGCGCTTGCGTTGATCGCGCGCGACGGCCGGGACGCCCCGGCAATGGCACATGGCAAAGTGGATATCTACCGGCGGGATTGGGAGGAGATCTGGCGCCGTTCCGATGGAGAGATCCTGACCGGCGCAGCCGTTGCCCGGGAAAAGAGCCAATCCTTTGACTGGCCGCCCCGAAGCCCGGAAAGCGGGAAGCCCTGGGAACTCATTCATTCGGGCTATCGAAGGGAACTCGTCGAAACCCACGCGATCGAGACCGGCGCCGATGGCAATGCCTCGCTTCAAACGACCGCCCTAGGGGCAGGCTGCTACCAGGTTGTCTTCACTCCGGCCGGCGAACGGGCCGTTCCCGACGATCCATTTGCCGAGTTTGAAATCCTGGTCGCGGACGGCCAATCGCCCGACTTGAACTGCAAGCCCGAGTTCGCCCCACGCGTCATCCCGTGCAGCTCCGTTCAACCGGTCGGACAACCCTTGCGGGCCCTCGTGATTCTTCCCATCGCCGGTCGAGCGGTGCTCCTCCAGGCATCGGGTACGTCGGTGCGGGATTCGCGCGTCGAATGGGTTCCGGGGAACACGGCAATCGTCGAATTCCCCTGGAAGCCGGAATACTGGGCGGGGGCGGCGATCTCAGCGACCGTGCTTGCCCCCGACGGAGGCAAAGTCGGCTTTGGCAGCATCCAGATTTCGCGTGCGTCGAACTCGCTTCAGGTGGCCGTCGATCCGGATTCATCGCAGCCCCGCCCGGGTGGAAAAGCCCGTTTGCAGCTCCGAATCTCCGACGATTCAGGGAAGCCGGTTTCCGGAGAGGCGTCGATCGCTGTCGCGGATGCGTCCGTGGCGAGTTTGTCCTCCGGCATACGGCCGACTCCGGAAAATACCTTTCTCAGGGAAGCCTTTGTGTTTCCGAGGCGAATCGATTCATCCCCGCGTTCCTACAGGCCCGCGGCAAAAGGCAACGGGAATTTGCCGCTGGAAGCGATCACGCTCTACGAAGGCGGTGCCGCCGGAAGTCCCGATTTCATCGCGGGCAGCGCCAGCATCTTTGACTTGGGCACCCTCTCGGGCACCAGGCTCGCCGCGGCCCAAGCAGCCTTGCCCATGTCAGTTGGGAGCGTGACCTTTGACGTGGAGGCAAAAATGGAGCCTGTTCACGTGCGAAGCCAGTTTGCCTACACCGCCTACTGGCAGCCGGACGTTGCATTCGGGCCCGACGGCACAGCCACGGTTGATTTCACCTACCCTGAAAATCTCACGGCCTGGCAAATCGACGTCTCGGCCGTCGCGCCCGGCAATCGTTTTGGAATCGCGCGTGCCACCACCCGGACCGATCTGCCGTTTCAGGCCCGGCTGCGGGCGCCCCTGTCCATTGTCGCGGGCGACACCACGGCGGTTTACGGGGTTATCGTTGACAAGCACGGTGCGGACGCGACGGCGAGCGCAAGCCTCACATCAAAGGCTCCGGACTGTGTGAGCGTGGAAGGCGGACCGAAGCATTCTGCGGCGGATCCCGCCGGCGGCGAATCCACGCTCGCTTGGACCCTTCGCGGCCGGTCGCCGGGCGAGGCGCAGTTGACCCTGACGGCCAGGGCTGGCGCCGACTCGGACGCAATGGAACTGAAACTGCCCGTGCAGGAAGACGGTTTTGACCAGCGAACGGGAGTCGCGGGCCGCCTGATCGACCGTCCTTTGAAACTTGAATTGATCCTGCCCGATCCGCTCGATCGCAGGCGGAGCGCCGTCGATGTCCAGGTCTCACCCGGGATCACCCCAACCCTGATCGAGTCCCTGCCCTACCTGATCGATTATCCCTATGGTTGCGTCGAACAGACCATGAGCCGGTTTCTTCCGGCCGTGGCGGTGGCGAAGACTCTCCGCGACATCGGCTTCAAGCCCGACGAGATCGAGAGCCGGATCATCCCCAGCCCCGCTCCCGGCCGTAAATCCCCCGCCGGGCTGGGCAGGCTTGACGACGTCGTGTCATCTTCGCTCTCCCGTCTGACCGACGCCCAATTGCCAAGCGGCGGATTCGGGTGGTGGCCGGGCGGGTCGGAGGATCCCTACATGACGGCGTACGTGCTTCGCGGGCTCAATGTCGCCGCCGCATCGGGTGTGGTCCTGCCGGCGAACATGCACGCCCGTGTCTTCGGCGCCATTGTCAGGATGCTTCAGAATTCCAATGACGACCGCCGTTTCGAGGCGCCGCAGAGGCGCGCCTGGGAACTATCGGCTGCGGCGGCCTATCCCGCGCCCGTGAGCGCCGAACAGCGCCAAACCCTGGACCAGGCGTATGCGCTCCTTTTTCGGGAGCGCCAACAGTTGACTGCCGCGGGACTGGCGCTCCTCGCCTGCTCTGCCCATGACCTGGGCAACCAGGCGGATATTCCGGTGCTTTTGCGCAACCTGGAAAACGGAGTCTTGAGCGGGCAGTCGGCTGAACTCGGCGGCACCGCCCAGTGGGGGGCGTCGTCCAACTACTTCGACGGCATGGACGGCTCGGTCGAGACGACCGCCCTCTGCCTGGAGGCGCTGCTTCAGATTGAACCCGGCAATCCGCTCGTGGACCCGGCGGCCAACTGGCTTTTGGCGAACCGTCAAAGCGGCCACTGGACGAACACACGGGACACCGCGCTCGCGCTCCTGGCGCTCAATCACTACGCCAAGCTTCGCGGCGATGCGACGGCCGACGGAAGCTACAGCCTCGGATTCAACGGCCATTCCGTGGCCGAGCGGCGCTTCAGCCGGGACTCCCTCCTCGAACCCGCCTCGTTTGCCATCGACCCGGCGTTTCTGCGACCCGGACGCAATTCCCTCACCCTTGGGCGAACCGGGGGCCGGACTCCCTGTTATGTTGTCGCGACGGCAAAAAACTGGGCGATTTCGGACAAGGTCCGGGCCTCCGGCAGCTTCCTGCACGTGGAGCGCTCGTTCTTCCGCCTGGTCGAGCAGCCCACCCTGGGCGGAGAAACCCATGTTGAAACCGCGGCGATTTCGCCGGACTCGGCAACGGCCCTCGGCGAGCGGGTCGAGTGCCGTCTTGTGATCGAGGCCCGGCAAGACATCGACTACATCATGGTGGAGTCGCCAAAGCCCGGCGGGTTCGAGCCCTTGAATCCGCTGAGCGGCTGGGACGCCGGCATGCGGCGGCTCGACGCCGGCGAAGCCACGGCGGATCGCACCGGCCGGAACGCCTACAGGGACGAGCACGATGATCGCAGCGTCTTCTTCCTCCAACACCTGCAGGCGGGGCGCTGGGAGATCCGCTACCGAATGCGATCGGCTTTCGCCGGAGATTTCCGCGCATTGCCGGCGACCGCCGCAGCCATGTACGTGCCCGTCCTGGCCGCAAACACCACAGCCGGGCGGATCGAGATAACCCCGAAATGACGCCAGTCGTCCCGCCGCCTACTTGGCGGGGGCGCCCAACTCAGCCAGCACGACGGGCAACTCCAGCCCGGACAGGCCGCGGACCGTGCGAACGGCCTCGGCGGGATTGCTCCCGCCTTGTTCCAAGGCCGCCTTGAGATCTGAAAGGTAGCGAGCCTCGTCGCTGCCGGGCTTTGCGGATGCGAGTTTGGCCCCGGCGGCCTGAGCCGCCAGCTTGCAGCGCCGGCCAAGGTCGCGGAAGGCCGGGTCGTTGCCGACGGCGGGCAGGGGCGGCGCCTGGGTGTCGCTGTCGCGGTCCTGCGCGAGCGCCCGCGACAGGCCGCCTACATTGATATCGACCGCCGGACCTGACAGCGCCAGATCGGCCGGCTTGACGGACTGGATCATTGGTCCAGCCAGTCCTGGTGACGCCTCGGCGATGGTGTCCATAGCCGCCTGGTCGCTTGATTGATAGGCTTGGACCTTGGAGCGGATCCCAAGGGCCTGCGCGGGCGTGCCGGAGGCCGCCTGCAGCTCCAGCGCCCGGGCATTCTGGTCCGACTTGGTCTTGGCCACGGCAATCGCCCTCACCATCAGGGCCTGGACCTGGTCCATGAAGGCCTTGGCTTGTTTGTCCTTCGTGGCTTGGTCCGCTCCGAGGGACACCACGCCGGCTTGCTCGGGCGTCTGGTGCGCCTTGAGGGCCTCGATCTGAGACTTGAGTTTCGGTTCTACTGCCAGCGATATGCCTTCCCCTGAAAGGACCTCCACGGCCTTCGAAGCGCTCTTGCCGATCACATGCAAGTCCGGCGGCCGGGAGTTCCCCAGCCCCGCACCCACCGCCTTGCCCGTGTTGGCCAGCACCGCGCCCAGCGGATCGTTGGTGTCGCCGGTCGAGGTCCACTCGAAGCCGCCCTTGGTCCCGAACTTATCGCTGTTGGGCAGCGTTCCAAAGATCACCTCCGCCTCGAACGAGCCGCTGCCCGGCTTGTCCGCCCCAAAGCCGGGCTTCCATATCGTGGCGTCGCTGGTGGTGTCGACCCAGCGGTCCCCGTATTCGTCTATGTTGTGGCCGCGCTCTTTTAGCGCATCGGTGTATGCCTTGCCCTTCTGGTAGGCCTCATGGGGCGTGCTTCCCACGGGAGTGAAGTCCATATCGCTCTCCGCCGTCGTTGGCTTGCTGCCCGTGGGCTTGATGTCCTTGTTGTTCTTGTCGTACGTCGGGTCGAACCCCAGCTTTTCCATCACCTCCTGATGCTCCTGGTTCCGGGTCTCCTGCTTCGCATACTTGGCGTTGATGTCCTCGAGGGACTTGTTGTAGTCCTCCAGGGCCTGCGCCGGGCCGGCGCCCTGCCGGACTGCATCGTCGGCCCGCTGCAGCGCTGCGTCCTTTTCCGCGCCCATGGCCTGGCGCTTTCCCTGGATCGCATACTTCTCGTTGATGGCGGCCCGCTCATCGGGCGTTGTCGCGCTCTCAAGTGCCGTCTTGTACCGCTCCTCCGGCGTCTTGAAATCGAACTCCGTGAGCCGCCCCTCCCCGGGCGCGCGCGCCACCGGAGCGAACCCCGGGCCGCCCGTCGCCTGCCCGGCCAGGGCTTGTGCAGAGTCTTTCGGGCTCACTGTGGCCTGCCGCCCCGTGGGGGCAGCGGGCGTAAGCCCGCCATTGCCGGCAGCCTGTTGGGCCAGGGCATAATCGGCCTTGGCTTTCTGGATCCTTCCGCCGATCGCCTCCATGGCCTTGTTGGTGCCGATTGACCAGAGCGCCCCTTCAACCGCTCCCAGGGCACCGGCCGGCTGTCCCGTGGCGGGATCGATCCTGGTCGCCCCCTCGTATGCCGAAATGATGACGTCGGCCCGGGAGCTGACGCTTCGGACAACGGCGACGGTGGCGCCTTTCACCCCGTCCTCGGCAAACCCGGTCGCGCCAGCATACCCAAGCGCCAGGGATCCCACTTCGGCCGGTGCCCAAAGCGCGCCGAGCGTTACGCTCAGGCCCGCCGCCATTTCCACCTTTTCCGCAACGGCGATGCGCCGGTCCCAAAGATCGACCTTGTCCTGCGCCGCCTCGATCTGGCGCTGCCCCTGGTCGATGACCTTGTCCTGCAGCTTGCCGTAGATCGCGGCCAGCTTCTTCACCGCATCCGGCGAGTGGACCGCGTCGGTGATTTCGCCCTGTATCTGCTCGCGAAGTGTCATCCCGTCCGCTCCGGCGACCATGTCAGCCACCTTTGGAATATTCGCCAGCAGCTTGTCTTCCGCATCGAAGGCCGCAAGTTCGCCCTTGATGTTGCCGACGACCGCCTGGTGCTGCTGCTCATCCCAATCCGTGCGTGTGTGCACGATAGTCCCTATGCGCAGACTTTCGGCGATGTCCTTCTCGGCCTGGGCATCGGCATACATGTTGGCGGCCCGGCTCTGCAGTTCCTTGCGCCGGTCTGAATTCTGCTCTTTGGCAGCGTCAGCGGCCCAGCGATCGGCCTGACTTCGGGATTGATCGGCCAGGGCGAGGTGCTCGGCAATCGCCTCGGCGTTGACCTTCGGGTCGTTCTCCGGATCTGCCGTCTGCGCCGCCGTTGTAGCAGCGGGCTGGTTGTCGGCGGCAGGCGGACCCTTGGCGATGACCAGCGGCCCCTCGCTGTCGACGTCCATGATCGCCCCTGGGCCCGCCGGGGCCGCTTTCGGGCTGTCTTGATTTTCCGGCCCAAGAATCGCCGCGTCCAGCGCCGCCTTCTGCCTGCCCAGCTCCGCATCGCTCACCTGTCCCGATGCCTGCGCATTGGCGAGCGCGGCAATCTTGTCGTCGTTTTGTTTCAATGCGCTTTCCTGCCGCGCGCGCACATCGACCTGGTAGCTCATTTTTTTCTCATATTCGCTCTGCAGATTCAGGATGTTGGCAAAGACGCTTCCCTTGTTGTCTTGCGCCTCCTGGACCGGGACCGCCTTGTGGTGTCGCTGGCGGGCCGCGCACTCCGCGGCGAGCGGGTTCGGCGGATTGCCGAGCGCCGCAATCTTCTTCGAGATATCGTCGAGCTGCGCCCGCTCGGCCTTAACGCGCTGAACCTGGGCGGCGGCAACGCGGGCTGCTCCGCTTTGCGGGTCTCCACCGGCGAGCATCGTTCCCTGCAGCGCCTCCCCCATCCCGGGCAGGAGGCCATCGAGGTTGGAAAGGGTGACCGCCATTTGATCGAGAAGCGGAGTGATCTTTTGAAAATAATCCAGCGCCTCCCTCGTAGGATGGTCGTAGAATGGCGCCCAAAAGGCGTTGAAATTCTTCTCTTCCACCGGCGTGAGCGGGCCGTAGAGAAGCCGCAGGCTCTCCATCGTGTGCCGGAGCATCGCCTCATACTGGCCGAGCTGGCCGGACCCGACCGTTCCGGGAGGCGCAGAGGCGTCGGGGCGCCAGGGGACGCCCTGTAGCGTTTGTGGCTGCGTGCACGGAGCGCCCTCGGCATAGCCATTGAATGGAGTCAGCACCCGGGAGTTTTCCGAGGGTCCGGATGGCAAGAACGCGGGTGAACCGCCGGGCGGTGCCACCTGCTGTTGGTTTGGCTTTGACGGCACCCCACTGCCCAGCGCCCGGTTTTCCGAAGGCGGGTTGAAGCCGATTGTCGGGGGTGCGGACGATGCCTGCTGGCTCCCGGAGGGCGGGAGTTTCGCTGCGTTCGTCGCGGAAGGCGCCGGGTTTCGCACGCTGGCGGCCGCCGCGCCGACCGAGGCCTGCAGAGCCGTCATGCGATTCTTGGCCGCGGCCATCGCAGGAACGAGGGCCAGTGCGCGCTGATAGTCGGCAACGGCGCCCGCCCGGTCTCCCAGTTTTTCAAGGGCGAGCCCGCGGGTGTAGTAGGCATTTGCGACCTTCGGGTTAACCTCGATGGCTACATTCAGGTCGGCCCGCGCCCCGGCGGCATTTCCCGTGACCAGTTCGAGGCTCGCCCGCTGCTCCCTCGCGCGCAGGTTCCTCGGCGCCATCTGGAGCGCCCGGTTGTATTCCTGCATGGCCGCCTGGGTGTTGCCCTGGCTCCGGTACAGATCGCCCCGGTTGGTGCGCACCGGCTCGTAGTTCGGGTCCAGTGCGATGCAACGGTCATAGTCCGGCAGGGCCCCCTTCAGGTCGCCCATCCGCATCTTTGCATATCCGCGTTCATTATAGCCGACCGCATCGCCCGGGTTCAGAACGAGCGCCCGGTCGAAATCCATGATGGCGCCAGCGAAATCGTTCGTGTCGATGCGGGCCATTCCCCGGCCATGGTACGCCGCGCTGTTGCTTGGCGCGGCGGCGATGATCCCTGTGAAAGCCTCAGCCGCATTGGCATACTCGCCTGCGGCCAAAAGCGCCTGGGCGCTGCTCAAGTCGCTGTTCGTTCCCTGAGCGCGTGCCGCGGGGAGAAGCGCGATCAGAGTCGCGCAGATCAGGGAAGAAATGATCCGTGCATTCATGGGGATTCCGCGCATTCCGCGGAGGAATGGTGCTTATTGGATTTGCGCTCCCCTGGCGGCTGCCAGCGGGCTGGACAGTCCGGGAGTCTGCCGTTTCTCCGGCAGATGTCTAGAGGCTATCCGAAAGCTGCCAACGGCCATTGCGAACCATCTTTTGGCCTGGTGCTTCGTTACCACATCAGGGCAAGCCTCTCTGGGAATTGCACCCTCGGCGTCGCCTTGCTCCCGGCCATAATCTGATTCGCACTGTCCATAGTCAGTTTTTGGATAGCCTCTACAGGATGGATCTAACGGAAGCGGCAAAGCCTCCGCCATGGCGCCCTCCAATACTCTCGACTCCGCCTGCATTGGGCGGCACTGTATAATCTGCTATGAATATCATGACTGTGTTGCGGGCCGCCGCCGCCATGGGAGTCATGGCGGCCGTTCCGGCCGGTGCCCAGGATGCGAAGGTCTTCTTCAGCACGTTCAACGGCGGCGGGGTCGCCAATCGGCCCACAGTGCCCGCTGTTGTCACCTTCTCCCAGCCGATGCGCGTGAAATCGATCATGACATATCACTGGAACGGCGGACGGGGTTCCCCCGGAGGGACCCTCTCGCTGCGCGGGGCCAACGGACGGGTCTTCGGTCCCTGGACAGTGGCCGCCAGCGGCGGCAGCGGCGCGCAGAACGTGAACTGGACTGTGCGGCCGGACATTGTCCTGCCCGCGGGCAACTACACGGTCCTGGACTCCGATCAGGCCACGTGGTCCCAGAACGAAGGCTCCTCGGGAAGGGGATTTGTGGAAATCCGCGCCGTCCCGGACAGCCTGCCTTCTGACATCGGTGTCGAACAGCAGGTTCCCACGGTCACTGCGGCGCCAGCGCCAGCGCCGGCCCTCGGCAATCACAAACTGGTCCACGAGGTAATTCCCAACCTCTGGGGTCACGCGAAAGCCGACCTCACCTGGTACGCCGGCGCCTATTCCGCGGGGGACGCCTGGCTGGGCGCCGCCGGCGCCGGCCAGTACAAGATAGTGCACGGGACCGCCAAATTCTACTCGGCGGGTGGGGCGCTGGAAATGACGGTGGAATACCGCGACGGGCTCCGGGAGGGCGAGTCGCGCTCGTATTGGGACAACAGCAAGCTGCAGAGCACGGGAACCTATCATTTGGACAAGATCGTCGACGGCACATGGAAGGTCTGGAATCGGGATGGACAGCCGTCCACGAGCCAGGAGACGGGCGTTCTTCCCTGACGGATTCTTCCGGGCCTATCTGGGCTGATAATCCGGCGTTCCAAACCCCCGCATGCGCCCCGGACTTGCCTCGATTCGAGAACCCCGCGATATCTCCGTTCTGATAGCGGGCGGCGGCATAAACGGGGTCGGCCTTCTGCGTGAACTGGCGCTCCAGGGCGTCGATGCCCTGCTGGTCGAAAAGTCCGATTTTTGCGCCGGAACGAGCGGAGCGATGACACGGGTGATTCACGGCGGACTCCGGTACCTGGAGAATGCGGAGTTTCGGCTCGTGCGGGAGGCCCTCCACGAGAGAAACCGGCTGCTGCGCAATGCCCCCCACTACGTGAAGCCCCTGCCGACGACGATCCCGATCTTCAGCTGGACTTCCGGGATAATTCCGGCGATCCGCAATTTCCTGGGCTCGCCCGCAAAGCCCGGCGACCGGGGGGCGATTCTCATCGAGACCGGCCTGACGCTTTACGACCTCTTGGCCGGCCGCGCCTCCCCCCTGCCCAGGCACCGTTTTCGTTTTGGACGGGCGGCCCGGGCGCTGCGTCCGGCCCTGAATCCCGAAGTCATTTGCACCGCGACCTACTATGATGCCAGGATCACCCACCCGGAAAGGCTGTGCCTTGAGTTGGTCCAGGACGCGGAAGCCGCGCATCCCGGCGCGCGTGCATTGAATTATGTCCGGCTGCAGAAAGCCGCGGGCGACACGGTTGTCCTTTGCGACGAGCTCACTGGCGAGACCTGCGAGGTGAAGCCGCGGATCGTCGTCAACGCCACCGGCGCATGGATCGACGGCACCAATTGCAGCCTCGGACGGAAATCCCGATTCATCGGCGGAACCAAGGGCTCCCACATCGTTCTCGACCACCCCGGACTCGCGGCGGCGGTCGGCGAGGAGATGATTTACTTTGTGAACAGGGACGGCCGCATCTGCATCTTCTATGGAGTCGCGGGCAAGGTCATCGCAGGCGCCACCGACATCCCGACCGAGGACCCGGAGGCCGTCTGCGACGAGGGCGAAACCGCCTACCTTCTTGAGGCCATGCGGCTGGCGTTTCCCTCGATCCGGGTGGACCGCGGGCATATCGTTTTCCGCTTCTGCGGAGTCCGCCCCCTGCCCCGCAGCAACGCCCTCACCCCGGGCCAGATCAGCCGAGACCACAGCTTTCCGGTCCTGCCCCCCGGAAATGGAGCCGATTTCCCGATCTACTCCCTTGTCGGCGGGAAATGGACCACCTTCCGCGCGCTGTCCGAGCAGGTGGCTGACGCCCTTCTGCGGGTCCTGGGCCGCCCGCGCATCCGCAGTTCGGCGGAGCTTCCCATCGGCGGCGGCAGGGATTATCCCAGGCTGCGGGAGCACGCGAGGCTGTCCCCGCAGCGGCTTGCGACGCTTTTGGAGCGCTATGGGACCGGGGCGGACAGGGTCGCCGACCACCTCCTGGCAGGCCCCGACGAGCCGCTTGCCCGCCACGGCGGCTACTCGCGCCGGGAGATCGAGTTCATCGCACGGAACGAACGGGTGGTCCATCTCGACGACCTGATCCTCAGGCGGACATTGATGGGGATTCTGGGCGAGGTGAGCCTGCCCCTGCTGCAGGAACTGGCGGAGATTGCCTCGCCGGCGCTCGGTTGGTCGCAACATGCCGCCAAGGCCGAGGTTGAACAAACCACCGAACTTCTAAGAAGGGTTCACGGCGTGACGCTGGCCAGGTGATCGAAATCGCCCTTCAGGTGCTCGTAGATGTCCCGGAAGACCTGATAATTGCGCGCATACCTCTCGTGATTCGCCGGATTCGGTTCAAAGCGCCTGTCTAGCTGCACCATTTCCAACAGCGACTTTCGCACATCGGGAAAGACCCCGACTCCCATTCCGGCCACTACGGCGGCGCCAAATGGCGAGCCGACCGAGGTGCGCGGCAGCAGAAGCGGACGCCCCAGCACGTCCGCCTTGATCTGATTCCAAAGATCGCTGCGACTGCAGCCGCCCACGCTTCGCACTTCCCTGACTTCGGCGCCCGCCCGGAGCGCGACCTCCATGTTTTGCCGCAGCGCAAAGGCCGTTCCCTCCAGGATGGCGCGAACCAGCGCCGCCCTGGGCGTCGCCAGCGAAAGGCCGAAAAACACGCCGCGGGCGTTGGTGTGCCACAGGGGCGAGCGTTCGCCCATCATGTACGGGAGGAAGATGACCCCGCCGCTGCCCGGATCCACTCCGGCGGCCTGCTGCGTAAGCAGATCGAATGCGTCGGCCTTGCCGGAGGCGGCCTGGGTCTCCGGCTGGCCAAACTGATCCCGGAACCAGCGCAGGCAGCCGCCTGAGGCGACCATGGCGCCCAGAAGCAAATGAATTCCAGGCAGGGCGTGCGGCATGGCGATTAACGCCGGTTCAGTCAGGCCGCGGTCGTTCGGAATGATGATGACCGTCGAGGTGCCCGTCATTTCGGCGGCGATTCCGGGTTCGACCACGCCGACCTCCAGCGCCGCCGAAGCGCTGTCCACCGTGCCCGCCATCACCGGAGTGCCCGCCGCAAGGCCCGTCGCCTCCGAGGCCTCCCGCGTGACCCCCCCCTGCGGGCAGTCGGCCGCCACAACCTTGGGAAACTGCGATGGATCGACGCCGCAGGCGGAGCAGATGGCCTGGGACCATTCACCCGTCCGGTAGTTTCGCATCTGCAGGAGGACGGCGTTCGAAGGGTCCAAGGTGAGCCGCCCCGTGAGACGGTAGTTGATGTAGCCGTTCACCTGGACGAACTGCCAGGTCTGCTGGAGGATCTCGGGCTCGTGGCTTCGCATCCAGAGCAGCCGCGCGGCCACGTACAGGGCGTCGGGCCGGTTGCCGGTCACCCGGAAGATTTCATCCGGCCCCAGTTTCTTCGCCAGATCGAGGATCTCAGCCTCGGCTCGACGGTCCATCCAGATCGTTGCCGGACGCAACGGCCGCCCGGCGCGGTCCAGGGCCAGCAGGGCGGGCGCCTGGCAGCTGACCGCCAGCCCATTGACCCGCTCGGCTCCCTGGGGAACTTTGGCTAGCGCCTCCCGCACGGCATTGCATGTGCCACGCCACCAATCCTCAGGATCCTGTTCCACCCAGGCCGGCCGGAGGTGATGCAGCGGGTATTCCGCCTGGCCCGTGGCGTGAAGCTTTCCGTTCGGGTCGATCAGCGCCGCCTTGACGGCGCTCGTCCCGACATCGATGCCGAGAAGCAGGGGTCCCATGGCCAATTCGCCTAGTGAACGGCGTGCAGGGGCGCGATCGAGACCACCACCAGCCCCACGATGTACAGCAGGAACATGAAGACGAGGAGCCTGTATACGCGCGCGCCTCCTCCCGCAAACTCCTTCCAGACCAGAACGCCCCAGAGCGCTCCCACCATGCACGAGCCCTGTCCGATGGCATAGCTGATCGCAGGGCCGACCTGCAGCGCCCTGGGGGCGCTCGCCGCGACGAAATTGGAAACGGATCCGGTGATCCACATCGCGCCGCCCAGGATGCCGAGAAAATGCGCCCACGCACTGCCCTTCAGGTAGTCTCCGAAGGCCAGCCGGGGTCCGTCTATTGGGAAGCGCATGAAATATAGATTATAGATGAAGATCGAAACCAGGACGCCCAGGCCGAATACAAATCCGACCGCATAGGGCCCGAGCCCGCGCTCGCCCTGCTTTCCAATCTCGACCAACGGATAAAACATGCCCATCAAAATGCCGCCGACCACGGCCAGCTTGATCCCTTTCCAGGTGGCCGCCCTCTTCGCGGCGGCGTCCGCCACGTCTCCCGCCGCGGCCTTTCCCGCCGCGAGCGCCCTGTAGGCAACCGCGTCCACGATGATGGCGCCGATGACCAGCGCCACACCGGCAAACAGCAGCCTGGGATCGCCCTGCGGGTTGACTATATAGTTCCAGATTACGCCCACCACCAGGGCCAGGCCCACGCCGATGGGGAATCCGACCCCCATGCCCGCAACAGCAATGGCCCCAACGACAAGGATGTTCGACAGGTTGAAGACGACCCCTCCAGCGAACGCCGAAAGGATATTGAGACCCCCGGCGTGCGAAAGGTCATTCGAAAAGCGCAGGCCGTCCGCGCCCCAGGTGCCGAAGGTCAGCCCGATGAGCGCCGCGCCCAGCGCCACGCCGATCGAGTAGTCGTAGTACAGAAGCTCAAATCGCCAGCCCTTCGTGAACTTCAGCACGTTGGCCCACGAACCCCAGCAAATCATGGTCAGGATGGTCAGCGCCAACACCAACCCGTACGAGTGCGGCAGAGTCATAGGATATCCTTTCGTCTTGGCCCAGGCTATATCATCGTCCGCTTCATTAAATAGCGAGCCCCTTGTTGCCCCGGCCGCACGGCTTTTGGCTCGCTAGCGGGTGCGGAACCGGCAGATTACCGAGTGTGCAGCAAAAGGAAGAGGCCGCGGCCTGTCCGCCAATACGGCTGGCCCTCTTTTTTGACGGGACCTGGAACAAGCCCGAATCCAACACGAACGTTTGGCGCCTTTCGCTGATGCCTGCCGAGCGGGGCAAGGACGGCGTGGATCTTCTAGGAGCCCTCTCATGAAACTTCGGTCGCTCGGCATCGGCGCCAGCCTCGTTCTGGTGGCTGCCCTGGCGGGCGCGGGCTGGTGCTTTTCGCGGTTGCGGGCGAGCCTTCCATCGCTTGACGGCTCCCAGCGGATGACGGGCCTGGGGGCGCCGGTGACGATCGAGCGCGACGCCCTGGGCGTGCCGACCATCAAAGCGATCACGCGCGCGGACGCCGCGCGGGCGCTCGGCTACCTGCACGCCCAGGACCGGTTCTTTCAGATGGATCTCCTGCGGCGGCGGGGTGCGGGCGAACTGGCCGAAATCATCGGCCCGGCTGCCCTCCCGCTCGACCGGGGGTCCCGCCGGTTCGGCTTTCGAACGCTCGCCGAGGGGGTGATCGCGCGGATGGACGCCCGGGACAGGGCTGTGATCGCCGCTTATGCGGAAGGCGTCAACGCGGGGCTCGCCGGCCTCGGCGCCAAGCCGTTCGAGTATTACGTTCTGCGGACGGATCCCAGCCCTTGGCGGCCGGAGGATTGCGTCCTGGTCGAGTTTGCCATGGTGCTCAATCTGGCCCTCGAGGACAGCACGGGCCGCTACGAAAGCTCGCTTGGAACGCTTCGAAACGTGTACGGCGATGCGGCCGTCGCCTTTTTCGCGCCGATCATGACGCCAAAGGACGCGGCCGTCGACGGCTCGGTCGGTGTCGAGCCGCCGATTCCGGGACCATCCGTCATCGACCTTCGCGGCACCGCCCCGCCCGAGGCCCCGGCGGCTGCACCGGTCAAGACGGACTATTCGGGCACGATTGATCCATCGGGCGAGCCGCCGGACATCCCGGGCTCAAACTCGTTCGCTGTCGCGGGAGCCCGGACGGCCTCCGGCGCCGGACTCCTTGCGAACGACATGCACTTGGGCCTGTCCGTGCCTAACACCTGGTACCGGGCCTCGATTTCCTGGGGCCCGCACAAGGTCACCGGAGTCAGCCTGCCTGGCATTCCGGCAATAGTGGCCGGGAGCAACGGCAGCATTGCATGGGGATTCACCGTTGCCGGCACCGATGTGAGCGACGTGGTCATCCTGTCGAGCTCGGCGCCGGACTTTTACTGGGTTCCCTCCTCCGCCGGCGGCGAACAGCGGGAGATCGAGCGGCGTCACGAGACGATCCGCGTCAAGGGAGCGAAGCCGGTGGAGGCGGTATACGACTGGACGATCTGGGGGCCCGTCGTGGGACGCGATCCGGGTGGCCGCTCGCTCGCCCTGCGTTGGGTGGCGGACGATCCAGGGGCGATCGATCTGGGGCTCATGAAACTCGAGGATGCCCACAACGTGGAGGAGGCCGTCGCGATCGCGCACCGGGCGGGAATGCCACCGCAGAATTTTCTCGTGGCCGACTCGGCCGGCCACATCGCCTGGACAGTCGCCGGCCGGATTCCGAAACGGGTGGGCTACGACGGGCGCTTCCCGGCGACCTGGCACTACGGCGACCGGCGCTGGGACGGATTCGTCGCCCCGCAGGATGTCCCAACCGTCATGGACCCGGGCGGCTCGATCCTGTGGACCGCGAACAACCGGGTGGTGGGAGGCGCGGCGTTGCGGATCCTGGGCGACGGCTTTTACGCCCGGCCGCCGCGCGCGGCCCAGGCCCGCGACGACCTGCGGGCGCTTTTGGTCCGCGGCCCGGTGGCGCCCCGCGACCTGCTCTCGGTGCAACTGGACGACCGGGCCCTCTATCTCGCACCGTGGCAACGGCTTCTTGTGGACACGCTGACGCCGGCGGCCGTTGCCGGGAACGCCTCGCGCGGCGAATTGCTTGCCCTGATCCAAAAATGGAACGGACGGGCCTCGATCGATTCGGTCAGCTACGGGCTGGTGTCTTCATTTCGAAACCGGGTGGGCCACCGGGTCTTGGACCCGATTTTCGCGGCCTGCCGGAACGCCGATCCGGACTTCACCTGGGCGGAATTCCATTGCGAGGACGCGGTCTGGACCTTGCTCCACGCCCAGCCCATCCACCTGCTTGCCCCCCGGTACCGGACCTGGTCCGAGCTGCTGCTGGCGGCGGCGGACGACGTCACAACCGAGGCGCAACGGTCGGGCGTCCACCTGCGCGACGCCACCTGGGGACGTCGCAACACGCTGCACATGGTGCATCCGTTCAGCGGAATCCTGCCGGGCTGGCTCACGGGATGGCTCAATATGCCGGCCGTGGAGCTGCCGGGGGACAACGACATGCCCAGGATTCAGGGCCCGACTTTCGGGGCGAGCGAGCGCTTCGCCGTTTCCCCGGGCCGCGAAGCCGAGGGCATCTTCGAAATGCCCGGCGGGCAGAGCGGCCATCCCCTGTCCCCCTTCTACAGGGCCGGCCACGAGGCCTGGGTGCGCGGCGAACCCACTCCCTTCCTGCCGGGCCCGGCCGTTCATACGCTGGTCTTGCAGCCGTAGCTTAGAGCGTGTCCCCTCACCCCATGGCTGCTCAGTCGCCTGCGACCCCAAATCACGCCATTCACCGCGTCGAGGCGCACAAGCTGGCCCGCATCGCCCTGTTCGGGTTCATCGTGGTCTTCATGATGGCGCGCGGATTCGTGTTCATGATCATGGCGCATCTGATGCCGAACCTCTATTTCTTCATGGAGGGCACCCATGTCCACCATTTGAACTACGGGATCTTTTTGCTGGCGGCCGTAAGCGGATACAGCGTTTTTCGCCGGCCCGTGGGGCGCAGGGCCGAATTCGTCGCACTGCTCTACGGTGTCGCGATGGCGCTTACCTTCGATGAGTTCGGCATGTGGCTGCACCTGGGCGGAAGCTACTGGCAGCGGGCCAGCGTGGACGCCGTCATTGTAATCGCGGCCGTCTTCGCCCTGTTCGCCTACGCGCGGTCGATCGTCCGCCTCGAATCCCGCCACCGCTGGGGGTTCCTGATACTCCTTCTGACGTTGGGCGCTTTCGTGTGGGTCCTGTTCAGGGCGGGCAACCGCCTGGGCGACATGGTCGGACCCAGGCTTCACGAGCTGGAGATGTCGTCGTCACCCTAGCCCGGAGCGTCCTTGAGCAGGGCGTCCAGGTCGAGGGGCCGGGTGACCATGGCGAGCCCGCCGTCGGCATCGCGCGGCCATTGGACCGCCGGCCGGTCCGTGTAAAGCTCCACCCCGTTCCCGTCCGGATCGCGCAGGTAGATCGCTTCGCTGACGCCATGGTCGGCGGCGCCCTCGAGCGGCACGCCCGCGCGCACGAGCCGTCGAAGGGTGTCGGCCAGTTCCGCGCGGGTCGGGTACAGTATTGCGACGTGGTACAGGCCTGTTGCCCCGTGCGGCGGCGCGTGGCCGCCCGCGCTTTCCCAGGTGTTGAGGCCAATGTGATGGTGATAGCCGCCGGCCGACAGAAACACAGCCTGCGAGCCGTAGCGCTGCGTGACCGAGAAACCGAGCACGTCGCGGTAGAACGCAAGCGAGCGGTCCAGGTCGGCGACCTTCAGATGGACGTGGCCGATCCGGACCTGCGAATCCGCCGGCAGAGGCTTGGCGATGGGAGAGGTGGCAACCATGGATTGGGTCAGTTTAGATCGAACAGGAGGACCTGCGATGGCTTCACGGCGGCGAGTTCCAGTTCGGCGGCCCCTTCCAGCGAAGCGGCGTCGCCGCCGCTCAAAGTCTTTCCATTCAGCGTCACCTCTCCCTCGGCGACATGCACCCAGGCGCTTCGGCCGGCGGCGAGCCGGTGCGCAACCTTCTGGCCCGGCTCGAGCTTGGCCAGCCAGAGCTCGGCGTCCTGGTGGATTGCGATCGAGCCGTCGCGCCCGGTCTTGCTGGTGACCAGATGCAGGGCGCCCG
>Ga0302320_10005857_pt1 | contig 27421 bp, 20 predicted proteins | sample Bog_T0_3_FD_202130 | JGI IMG/M metagenome (GOLD analysis project Ga0302320, IMG submission 202130) | Peat permafrost microbial communities from Stordalen Mire near Abisko, Sweden - Bog_T0_3 | ecosystem: Environmental > Terrestrial > Soil > Wetlands > Peat | place: Sweden: Abisko, Stordalen Mire...
CGCGGCGTACCCGAGGACGTGCTTGAATTCCTGGCGCGCACCTTCACCCACAATGTGCGGGAGCTGGAAGGCTCCCTGGTCAAGATCATGGCCCTCAGCTCGATCCTGGACAAGGAAATCAACCTGGACCTGGCCAAGGAGGCCCTGCGCGACCTGCTCAAGGCCCAGGCCCGCCCGATCAGCATCGACCTGATCCAGGAAAACGTCACCAACCGCTTCAACCTGAAGCTGTCCGACATGAAGGCCCGCAAACGCACCGACGCCGTAGCCTACCCGCGGCAGATCGCCATGTACCTGAGCCGTGAGCTGACCCCGGCCAGCCTTCCGGAAATCGGGAACGCCTTTGGGGGCCGGGACCACACCACCGTGATCCATGCCATCAACAAGATTGAGCAGAAAATGAAACAGGACGCCGACCTGGCAGCCAGCATCGAGAGCCTGATCCAGCAGATCAAGGGAGGCGCCTAGACTGTCCGCAACCCGTTCAAAACCCGCTCAAGCCCCTGTTCATGCCCGCATGGATCCCGGGATACCCGTCCCACCTGTTCACGGCGTGCATTCAGGGGCCAAACCTTGACCAAAGTTTGAACAGGCCTCCGCACTACAGCCATAAGGTCCGGGCGGGTTTATCCACTAATCCCCAGCTCCTATGACTAAAGCTACTAAGTAATGAATATCTTATAAGAAGTATCCCGCAACGGAGGAAGTGCATGAAGATCGTTTGCCAGAAGGCGGAACTGTCACGGATCATCGGTCTGGCCCAAAGCGCGGCCAGCACCAAGAATGTGATGCCGGTTCTGACCAACCTGCTTTTTGAAGCCGACAAGGATTCGCTCACCGTCACCGGCACCGACTTGGAGCTGGGTGTACGCGTGCGCATCAACCTGGAAGTCGCCGAACCCGGAACCGCCACCCTGCCCGCGCGCAAGCTCGCTGAATTGGTGAAGAACTTCGACGACGGCGAAGTCGAACTTTCCGTCAAGGACGGGGTCAAGGGAGAGATCAAGAGCGGCAGGGCCACCATCAAGCTCATGGGCGTGCCCGCCGACGACTACCCAAATTTCCCCGGCTACCGCAAGGAGCGCAGCCTCACCCTGCCGTCCAAGGTGCTGCTTGACATGATCCGCCGGGCGGCGTTTTCAGTCTCCGTGGACGAAACCCGCTACATCCTCCAGGGCGGCCTGCTGCAGAGCGACGGCAAGAAGGCGCGCCTGGTCACCACCGACGGCCATCGCCTCAGCTATATAGAGCACGAGCTGGGCGCCGGTCAGGAGCCCGTCTCCGCGGTGATCCCCAGCAAGGCGCTCAACGAGCTCAGCAAGGTGCTCGAGTCCAAGGACGACCCCGTCACGGTCTACTTCACCGAAAACCAGATCTTCGTCGAGATGGGCGACCTGACCGTCTTCAGCCGCCTCCTCGACGGGCAGTTCCCGAACTTCGAGCAGGTCATCCCCAAGAAGAACGAGCACACGCTCACGGCGGAAGTCGCGCCGCTCATCTCCGTGCTCAACCGCATGAGCCCGCTGGCCTCGGACAAGGGCAACAGCGTCAAGTTCCACCTCAAGGACGACTCGCTCCAGGTCACCGCGGCCACCGCCGACGTCGGCGAAGGCAGCGAAACCCTCGACGTAGATTTCAGCGGCCCGCCCATGACCGTCGCCTTCAACGCCCGCTACCTGCTCGACGCCCTCAAGGCCCTCGGCAGCGAACGCATGGAAATGAAGCTCAGCACGCCGCTGAGCCCCACCCTCATCACCCCCGTCGGCGGCGACACCGCCTGCCGTTACGTGGTCATGCCCATGCGCGCCTAGAGCGGCGAAGCTCCACGGCGTCTGCAGCCCGCGCCGGCGGGCGCGCCGCGACCCCCACACCCGACTGACGAGAGACACCAGCTGATGGCGAAGAAAGAAGAGAGCGGCACCCCGGCACGGACCGGCGGCATCCAGGGCGTGAACATCGAGGAGGAGATGAAATCCTCCTACATCGACTACGCCATGAGCGTCATCGTGGGGCGGGCCCTGCCCGACGTGCGTGACGGCTTCAAACCGGTGCACCGGCGCGTGCTCTACGCCATGTGGGAGATGGGCCTGGAATACAACAAGGCCTACCGCAAGAGCGCCAAGATCGTCGGCGAGGTCATGGGCAACTACCATCCCCACGGCGACGCGTCCATCTACGACACCATGGTGCGCATGGCGCAGGAGTGGAACCTGCGCTATCCCCTCGTCGACGGCCAGGGCAACTTCGGCTCGGTCGACGGAGACCCGCCCGCGGCCATGCGCTACACCGAGGCCCGCCTGGCCAAGATCAGCCAGGAGGTCCTCGCCGACATCGAAAAGGACACGGTCGAGTTCGGACCCAACTACGACGAGAGCCGCGAAGAGCCCCTGGTCCTGCCCGTCAAGATCCCCAACCTTCTGGTCAATGGAAGCTCGGGCATCGCCGTGGGCATGGCCACCAACATCCCGCCGCACAATCTGGGCGAGGTGGTGGACGCCCTATGCGCCCTGATCGACGACCCTGAGATCCCCATCGAAGGCCTGATGAAGATCATCAAGGGGCCCGACTTCCCCACGGCCGGCTTCATCCTCGGCCGGGACGGCATCAAGGACGCCTACCGCACGGGCCGCGGCTCGCTGACGATCCAGGCCAAGGTCGAGGTGGAGGAGGACAAGCGGGAGCGGCAGCGCATCATCGTCACCGAACTGCCCTACCAGGTGAACAAGGCCAGCCTCATCGAGACCATCGCCTCGCTGGTGCGCGACAAGAAGATCGAGGGCATCCGGGACCTGCGCGACGAGAGCGACCGCGACGGCATGCGCATCGTCATCGAGCTTGCCAGCGGCGCCACGGCCCAGGTGGTCCTCAACCAGCTCTACAAGCACACCAACCTGCGCACCACCTTCGGCGTCATCCTGCTGGCCCTGGTGCACAACCAGCCGCGCGTGCTCAACCTGCGCGGCCTGCTGCACTACTTCATCGAGCACCGCCGGGACGTGGTCATGCGCCGCACCCGCTTCGACCTGGCCAAGGCCGAGCGCCGGGCGCACATCCTCGAGGGCTACAAGATCGCCCTGGCGAACCTCGACAAGGTCATCGCCATCATCCGCAGGTCCAAGAACACCGAGGAGGCCCGCGAGGGCCTCATGAAGGCCTTCAAGCTCTCCGAGGTGCAGGCCACGGCCATCCTCGAGCTGCGGCTGCAGCAGCTGACCAACCTCGAGCAGCAGAAGATCGACGAGGAGTACCTGGGCCTGATCAAGCTCATCGAGCAGCTCAAGGCGCTGCTGCTCAGCGAGAAGAAGCTGATGGGCAGCATCAAGGAGGAGCTCCTCAAGGTGAAGGCGGAGCATGGGGACGCCCGCCGCACCCAGATCATCGCCAAGGCCGGCGAGATGGCGGTAGAGGACCTGGTCGCCGAGGAGGAGGTGGTCGTCACCTTCAGCCACGCCGGCTACGTCAAGCGCGTGCCCGCCAGCGCCTACAAGGCGCAGAAGCGCGGTGGCAAGGGCGTCGCCGCCATGGGCACCCGCGAGGAGGACTTCGTGGAGCGGCTCTTCGTGGCCAGCACCCACGACACCCTGCTCATCTTCACCAACCTTGGCAAGGTCTACTAGAAACGCGTCTTCGAGATCCCGGAGGCCAGCCGCGCGGCAAAGGGCAAGCACATCTCGAGCCTGCTGCCCGTCCGTCAGGAGACCATCGCCTCGGTCTTCGCCCTCAAGGACTTCAGCGACAAGACCTCGCTGGTCATGATCACCAAGGAAGGCCTGGTCAAGAAGACCGGCCTGCAGGAATACGCCAACCCCCGCACGGCCGGCATCATCGCCATCACCCTGACCAAGGGCGACGAGTTGATCGGCGTGCAGATGGGCACCGACAAGCAGGACCTAATACTGGCGTCGCACGAGGGCATGAGCATCCGCTTCCCCCTGAAGGAGGTGCGCGAAATCGGCCGCACCGGCCAGGGGGTCAAGGGCATCAACCTCGAGAAGGGCGACTACGTCGTGGACATGGAGGTCGTCAAGGACCCCAAGGGCAGCCTGCTGACGATCTGCGAGAGCGGCTACGGCAAGCGCTCGGAGCTCGCCGAATACCGCGTGCAGGGCCGCGCCGGCAAGGGCCTGATCAACGTCAAGGTCACGGACAAGACCGGCAGGGTGGTCGGCGTCAAGCCGGTCACCAACGACGACGAGCTGATGCTGATCACCGCCAGCGGCACGATGCTGCGCATGAAGGTGAGCGACGTGAACACGACCGGGCGCAACACCCAGGGCGTGCGGGTCATCAAGGTCGGTGACGGCGACCGGGTCGTGGCAGTGGCCAAGCTCGCCTCCACCGACGAAGAGGAGGGCGAGTGAACTCCGCCAAACGCCTCCACGCGATCCTGGCCGGCCTCGCGGCCGGAGCCGCGCTGCTGGTGACCGCCACCCTGTGGCTGAGCGACACCCAGTCCCTCGGCCAGGCGCGCGCGCTCAGCGACACCCTCAGCCGGACCGAAGCCGAACGCCTGGAGGCGCTGGTCGCCGAGAAGGCCCTGCAGACCCTCGCCCCCCAGGCGGTGCTGATCGACGGCCGCCGCGGCGAGGTGATCGAGTCCCTCAAGACGGTCGCGGAAAGCGCCCCTCTGGCGGGCTGGGCCGCGGTCATGCCCTACCCGCCCCAGCCCAAGAAGAGGAAGGTCAAGCCCGTGGCGCCCGCGGCCGACCCGCAGGCGGCGCTCGAGCTGGCGTGCAGGGACCGCGCCGGCCAGTGGATCTTCGCCGAGCTCGCGGACAAGTCCGGCAAGGTGGTGGCCGTGTGGCCGGCCCCGGCGCAGGGCGCGCCCAGCGACCTGGGCTCGGACCTTTCGAAGGATCCCTTCTTCAAGAGCCTGAGCGATCCGGGCATGGGCCCGGGCATCCCCCAGCACGGCTACGTCAAGGTGGCGCTGCCCAAGGCGCCCGACGCACCGGCGCCGTCCGCGGACCCCAAGGCCAAGCCCCGGCCGGCGGCCCCGGCCCGGCCCGCCGCGCGCACCGCCGCGCGCATGGTGGCCGCCTGCGGCATCGCGGACAAGGACGGCGGCTTCGCCGGCCTGCTGAAGATCCAGGTCGATGCCCGCCAGGCCCTCTTCGGCGGCGACGCCACGCTCTTCGACGCCTTCCTGGCGTCGGCCCCCCATTCCAGCGTCCTGCTGGTGCGCGGCAACGGGGAGGAGATCTACAACAGCGGCAAGGACCCCCTCACCGAGAAGCTCGACACCGTCAGCCCCGAATACAAGGCCCTGCTGGCCTCGGTCCTGGGCTCGGCCAACGGCCGCCAGAGCGTCAGCGGCTATGACGGCCTGCCCGGGGTGGTGGTCTGGGAACGCATCGGCAGCGTGCCCGACGGGGCGGCGCCCGAGGACATCCTGACCCTGCTGGCCTTCGTGCCCCGCGGCGCCTTCGTGACCCAGGGGACGAGCCTGCCGGACGTGCCCAAGCCCTTCTACACCCGGCCGCTGGTGCTGCTGTTGCTGCTGCTGGCGCTTCTGCTGCCCCCCGTCGCGGGGTGGATCCTGCTGCCCGGGGCCCTGCAGCCCTTCCGCGACACCGCCCGCGAGGCGCGGCGCATCGAGGAGTTCTCGCCGGTCCCCGAGCTGACCCTGCTTGAGAACGCAGACCCGGACGCCCAGGCCATCAACCGGGCGCTCAGCGTGCTGGCCAAGCGTTCGGGCCAGGGCGAGGAGCGCGCCCGCGAGCTCGAGGAGGCGCTTCACCGCGCCGAACGCGAGTCCCAGGAATCCGCCTCTGCCGCCAACGCCGAGCTCACCGGGCTCAGGGGCCGGCTTGCCGCCTCGGAGTCGGCCCGAACGGGTGCCGACCAGAAATTCGACGCCGCCCAGAAGGCGCGCCTGGACGCCGAGGCCCAGCTCGCCAACCTGCGCGCGGCCCTCGAGACATCGACCCGCAACACCGAACTGAAGTCCGCCGAGAACCGCAACCTGGGAGCCCAGGTCCAGGACCTGATGCGCGCGCTCGAGGAGCAGCGCAAGGTCTCGGAGAAGGCGCAGGAGGGGGTCTCGCGCAAGGAGAACGAGGTGGTGCGCCTGGCGGCGGTCAACACGCTCTCCGCCGAGCTGAAGGCGACCCTCACCGTCATCAAGAACTACATCAGCACCATGCTGGGCAGCCAGGGCACGATCAGCGACGCCCAGCAGGAGTTCCTGGGCGTGGTCATCAACAAGAGCGCCCGGCTCGAGCGCCTCATCGGGGACCTGGTCGAGATCAGCGAGATCGGATCGGGGACCAAGCCCCTGCGCCTCGAGCCCGTGTCGCCCTCGGCCCTGGTGCAGGAGGCCCTGGTCAACGCGCGCCCCCAGGCCGAGCACAAGAAGATCAGCCTGGAGCTGGCCGAAAGCGGCAACCTCAGCCCCGTGAACGTCGACCAGGAGAAGATGGGGGCGGTCCTGCGCAGCCTGCTGAGCCAGGCGGTGAAAGTCACCTCACGCAACGAGAAGATCGGGCTCCTGCTCAGCGAGCGGGACAGCACCATCGAGCTGAGGGTCACGGACCCCGGAATGAGCCTGCCCCCGGACCGCGCCGCCAAGGTCTTCGTGCAGTTCCATGGCGTCGATTCCCAGGCCGGCCCCGAGTTCATCGGCACGGGCCTGCGTTTCCCGATCCTCAAGAGCGTGGTGGAAGCCCACGGCGGAAAGATCTGGATCGAGAGCCAGGTCGGCCGCGGCAAGACCTTCGTGCTGGTGCTGCCCAAGGCCGGCAGCCAGCCCCTGCCCCTGCCACTGCCGGCCGGCCCGGCAGCCGCGCCTCAGGGACGTCCGTCCCTGGCTCCGCCGGCGCGGCCGGTTCCGGCAACGGCTTCGGCAGCCCCTTCTGCCGCGCCGGCTCCTGCAGTCCTCGCTTCTGCTCCTGCTCCAGTAACTGCCCCAGCCCCTGCTCCTGCGGCCGCTCAGGCTCCGGCTCCGACTCCAAGCCCCCAGGCAGCGCCTGCGCCGGCTTTGCCGTCCCTGGGTCCGCCGCCGGCCGCAGCGCCCCCCTCCAGTCCTGCTTCGCTTCCGTCTCCCGCCGCGGGCCTGCCGCCCTTGGGCCCTCCGCCCGCTGCCGCATCCCCTGCGGCGGCCGCTCCCACTGCATCCCAGGTCCCTGGCGCCCCCAAGGGCCTGCCTCCGCTGGGTCCTTCGCCTGCGGTGCCCCTGCCAGCGGCCGCCGCGGTTCCCCCGGCTCCGGCTGCGGCCCCCAAGGGCCTGCCTCCGCTGGGCCCGCCGCCTGCGGTGCCCATGCCCGCCGCTGCCGCGGTCCCGCCCCCGGCGGCGCCCCAGGGCGTGCCTCCGCTGGGCCCACCGCCCGCGGTGCCCATGCCCGCCGCCAGCGCCCCGCCGGCGGCTCCGCCCGCCGGTGTGCGACCGTTGGGCCCTCCGCCGATCCCGGGCTTGGCTTCCGTCAGCGAGTCTGCGGCGCCGAAGGCCCCCGCAGGCCCCATCATCCACAAGCCGGCGCCGGTGGACGAATCGCTCAACGCGCCCTGGAAGCGCAAGGAAACGGCCGCGGACGACCTCGAAGACCTGATGGAACTGCCGGCCATCCCGGAAGTGAAGCTTGCCTCCAGCGCGCCGGTCAAGCCGCTGGCTCCGCTTCCGCCCGCACCGCCGCTGCCTGCAGCCGCTCCGGCGGCCGGTCCCCTGCTTGAGCTCAAGACCAAGGCCCTGCCCACGGAATCGGACAAGGCGGATTTTGACAAGGTCTTCGGAGGGGTCCCGGCGCAGGCCGAAGCCCTGAAGGGCGGGCTGCCCAAGGTGGAACTCAAGACCGGGGCGAAGCCCACGGACAGCGACCTGGCCCAGTTCTCCGCGCTCTTTGGCGGGCCTGGAGCCTCGGCCCCGTCCGCCCCCGCGGCCCCCGCTGTGCCGGCACCTTCCGGCGCGCCGTCCCCCGCCGCACCGCCTCCGCCTCCCGGCCTGGGAGCGCCGCCTGCGCCCGGCCCCGCGGACTTTGAGAAGCTCTTTGGAGGAGCGGCTGCGCCTGCAGGGGCACGTGCGGCCCAGCCGGCGTCTCCTCCGCCTCCGCCTCCGCCTCCCCCGCCGGGACTGGGCGCTCCGCCGGCTCCGAGCCCTGCGGATTTCGAGAAGCTCTTCGGCGGTGCTCCAGCCACGCCTCCGCCGCCCCCGCCTCCGCCGGCCAAGGCGCAGGCCCCTGCGGCGTCCATCGCACCTGCGGCACCCAAGGCCGCTGGCCCTCCCCCTCCGCCTCCGGGATTGGGCGCGCCTCCCTCACCGGGAGCGGCCGATTTCGAGAAGCTCTTTGGAGGAAGCGGAGCCCCGGCCCCGGCGGCTCCGCCCACGCCCGCGCCGCCCAAGCCTGCGGCGGCGCCGGCCGCTTCCGCCGTGCCCGTTCCGGGCCCTCCCGTGTCCGCGCCCAAGCCGAGCGTGGCCGGTGCCGCGGACTTTGACGCGCTCTTCGGGCCGCCACCCGGTTCGGCGCCGACCCCGCCTCCGGCAGGGCCGGCCAAGTCCGCAGCCCCGCCCGCGGGCGGGCTCAACACCATGGACGACCTGAACAAGATGCTGGGCCAGTGACGACCGGCCGGGCCGCGCTCAACGCGCGGCTGCAGTGCTACGCCATCACGGACCAGGCGTCGGCGCAGGGGCGGGATGACCTGGCTGTGGCGGTCGGCCTGCTGGCGGGTGGATCCACCTGCCTGCAGTACCGGGCCAAGAAGGTCGATGCCAGGGAGCAGTGGCGGGTGGCCTCCCGCCTGAGGGGACTGGCCAGGGAAGCGGGCGCGCTGTTCATCGTGAACGACCGCGTGGACCTGGCGCTGGCCTGCGGCGCCGACGGCGTGCACCTGGGCCAGGACGACCTGCCGCCTGCGGCGGCGCGGGCGCTGGCGCGGTCCGCCGGGCGCCCGGACCTGATCATCGGCTTGAGCACCCACTCCCTCGGCCAGGCCCTGGCGGCCCAGGACGATGGCGTGGACTACATCGGCTGCGGGCCGCTCTGGGCCACGCAGACCAAGGAAAACAACGTCCCCCCCTTGGGACTGGAGACCCTGGAAACGGTGCTCGGGGCGGTGGGCATGCCGGTGGTGGCCATCGGCGGCATCAAGCTGCAGCACCTCGACGCCCTGGCCCGCTGCGGGGCGCGCCACTGCGCCATCGTCACCGCGCTGACCTCGGCCGCCGACATCGCGGCCGCCGCCGCCGAACACTGGGGCCGCTGGCGCGCGGCCCAGGCCTGAGCCCGCCCCTGCGCGACGCCACCACGACGCTCTGCTAGGATGCCGAAAAAGCCATGAAACAGTTGGGCAAGCTGCTCATCGAAGAGGGGATGGTCGACCAGGCCCAGCTCGACCAGGCCCTGGAAGCCCAACGCCACGGCGGCTCGGACAAGCTGGGCGCCACCCTCGTCAAGCTCGGCTTCCTCACCGAGGAGGCCCTCTACTATTTTCTCGCGGTCCAGCTCGGCCTTGAGTACGTCGAACCCAAGGAACTGGCGCCCGAGATCATCCGGCTGATCCCGTCGGCCCAGGCCAACAAGTTCGGCATCGTCCCCTACCGGCGGGACGACGCGGTCATCACCCTGCTTTCGCCGGACCCCTCCGACGCCCGCTACCTGGCCCTGCACGACGAGCTGCTGCTGCCGAAGTCGGTCGAGATCCGCTTCTGCGTCACCACCGAATCGAACCTGAAATCCCTGCTCGAGCGCTACTACCCCGCGGCGGCTCCGGCCGCGGTCGGCGAGGCCGCCCAGTCCAACGGGGCCGCCCCGGCCGACACGTCCCAGGACCTGGCCGAGGTCGAGAAGATCCTCAACCCTGAGGACATCCTCGGCGCCGAGGGCGAAGTCGAGACCGGCGGGGGATCCTCGGCCGACGACGAGTACGATGAAAACAAGATGGACGACGCCCCGGTGATCCGCCTGGTCAACAGCATCATCAGCAGCGCCGTGGCCAAAGGGGCCAGCGACATACACCTGAACCCCTTCGAGAAGAACATGGTGGTGCGCCTGCGCATCGACGGCAACCTCATCACCCAGCCGGCCTCGCCCCCGAAGTACCGCCGCGCCATGGTGGCCCGCCTCAAGGTCATGGGCAAGATGGACATCATGGAGAAGCGCAAGCCGCAGGACGGCCGCATCAAGATCAAGGTGCAGGGCAAGACCGTCGACCTGCGCGTCGCCACGCTGCCGACCATCTACGGCGAGAACGTCGTCATGCGCATCCTGGACCAGGAGAACCTGCAGCTTGACCTGTCCAAGCTGGGCTTCGAGCCGGAGGAGATGGAGACCTACATGGCCGCCATCCGCAAACCCTACGGCATGGTGCTGCACACCGGCCCCACCGGCTCCGGCAAGACGACCACCCTGTACTCGGCCCTGAGCACGATCAACGACCCCGCCAAGAACGTCATGACCCTCGAGGACCCGGTCGAATACAACCTGCCGGGGGTCGTGCAATGCCAGGTGAACCCGGACTCGGGAATGGACTTCAGCAGCGGCCTGCGCGCCAACATGCGCCAGGACCCCAACGTGATCATGATCGGCGAGATCCGCGACGGCGAGACCGCGGGCATCGCGGTCAAGGCCGCGCTGACGGGCCACCTGGTCCTGAGCACCCTGCACACCAACAACGCCCCCGCCACGGTCATGCGCCTGGTGGACATGGGCGTCGACCCCATGTACGTCGGCAGCTCGGTGCTCATCGTGGTGGCCCAGCGCCTGGTGCGCCGGGTGTGCAAGGAATGCAAGAAGCCCTACGAGCCCGACGATGACGAGCTGCTCAAGCTGGGCCTGAAGCGCGACGACATCAAGGGGCACAACTGCCACCGCGGCGGCGGCACGGCCTGCGGCCTGTGCGGCGGGACCGGGTACAAGGGTCGGGTGGCCCTCTACGAGATCATGCGGGTGACCCCCAAGGTCGAGGAGGCCATCTACGCCCAGGCAGACCTGAACGACCTGACGGACGTGTGCATCGCCGAGGGCATGCAGACCCTGCGCATGCTGGCGGTCAAGAAGTGGATGATGGGCGTGACGAGCTGCGACGAGATATTGGCCGTGACGGCGGCGGACTGAGGACGGCGATGGCTGGACCGACGAAAACGCGACGCCTGGGCGAGGTGCTGGTCGAAGAGGGCATCATCACGCCCGAACAGCTGCAGGAGGCCCTCGACAAGCAGAAGGCGACCAAGAAGTCGCTGGGCGCGACCCTGGTGGACCTGCACTTCCTGACCGAGGACGCCCTCTACCAGTTTCTGGCGATCCAGCACGGCATGCAGGTCGTCGACGTCCGGGAAGTCACCGTGGCCCCCGACCTGCTCAAGACCTGCCCTGAGGCGGCCGCGCGCCGGCTGCTGGTGTTCCCGCTGGCGCGGCCAAGGCCCAACGTGCTGCAGGTGGTCACGAGCTCCCCCGAGAACCCCGCCCTGCTGCACCTGGACTACGACCTGGTGGTGCCCGGCGGCACCGAGTTCGACATCGTCCTCTGTTCCGAACGCGACCTGCTCGACCTCATCAACCGGCACTACAAGCAGGTGGCTCCGGCGTCCAAGGGCCTCGAAGAGACGCTCAAGGAGCTCGAGACCGAGCAGGAAGAGGCGTTGCTCAAGGCCATGGGCGCCGGCGCGGACGAAGTGGAGGTCGTCAAGCGCATCGGCGAGGACGAGGAGAAGGAGGAGACCGGCCTGCTGGGCGACGAGGGCCCGGTGATCAAGATGTGCAACTTCATCCTCGACGACGCCGCCGCCAAGGGCTCCAGCGACATCCACATCAACTGCTGGGAAAAGAAGATCGTCCTGCGGTTGCGCATCGACGGCCAGCTGAGGGAGTTCCCGGCGCCCCCGGTCAAGTACAAGCGGGCCCTGGCCAGCCGCTTCAAGATCATGGCCAAGCTCGACCCCATGGAGCGGCGCCAGCCCCAGGACGGGCGCATCCGCTACAAGTTCCGGGGCCGCAACATCGACTTCCGCCTCAGCACCCTGCCCTCGATTTGGGGCGAGAACATCGTCATGCGCATCATCGACCAGGGGGCGATGAAGCTCGACATCAAGGCCATGAACTTCACGGACAACCAGATCAAGGCCTTTGAATACGCCTACCAGGCTCCCTACGGCATGATCCTGGTCACGGGGCCCACCGGCAGCGGCAAGACCACCACCCTGTATTCGGTGCTCGCCGCCATCAACGACCCGGCGATGAACATCATGACCGCCGAGGACCCGGTCGAGTACCGCCTGCCCAACCTGATCCAGACCCAGGTGAACCCGGTTTTCGGGCTGACCTTCGCGGCGGTGCTGAAGTCCTTCCTGCGGCAGGACCCCGATGTCATCATGGTGGGCGAGGTGCGCGACAAGGAGACCGCCGAAATCGCGGTCAAGGCCGCGCTCACCGGCCACCTGGTCATCAGCACCCTGCACACCAACGACGCGCCGGCCACGATCATCCGCCTGGTGGACATGGGCATCGACCCCATGTACGTGGGCACCTCGGTGCTGGTGGTTTGCTCCCAGAAGCTGCTGCGCCGGGTGTGCAAGGACTGCGGCGAGACTTACACGCCCAGCGACGAGGAGCTGCACCAGGCCGGCATGGGCAGGGAATTCCTTGAGGGCGGCAACTTCCGCCGCCCCAAGGGCTGCCCCACCTGCGTCAACACCGGCTACAAGGGCCGCACGGCGGTCCACGAGGTGGTGGGCATCAACGCCGCCGTCCGCAAGGCCATCTTCGACAAGAAGAACCTCAAGGAGCTCAAGACGGTGTGCATGGAAAACGGCATGCAGACCATGCGTCAGGTGGCCCTGAACGACTGGAAGCGCGGCCTCACCTCGCTGCACGAGGTGCTCAACGAGACCGCCGCGGACCGCTGACGGCCCGCCCACAGGGCACAAGGAAGGGATCCATGGCCAAGGACAAGATTCTGGTCGTCGACGACGAGCTGCACATACGGCAGGCCCTGCAGGCTTCGCTCGAGACCGAGGGCTACCAGGTGCAGACCGCCGAGAACGGCCGCGAAGCCGTGGACAAGTGCCGGGCCTGGCGGCCGGCGCTGGTGCTGATGGACGTGCGCATGCCCGTCATGGACGGCCACCTCGCCAGCATCGAGATCAAGTACGACAACGAGCTGAAGAACACCCGGCTCGTGTTCCTGACGGCCAACGCCGACGAGGACAGCCGCAGCCTGGCCCTGGGCCACGGCGCGGAGTCCTACCTGACCAAGCCCTTCAAGGTGGAGCTGCTGCTCAAGCGCATCGACGAGATCCTGCATCCCCTGGGCAGCGCCCGCGAGGAGGCCGAGGCCCCCGCGCCGGCGGGGGGGGCGCCGCTGGTGGACGACGCGGCCAAGGCGGCCTACCTCGAGAACCTGCGCAAGAAATTCGGGCAGAAATGACATGATGAAGCGACTGCTACTGCGCCTGCGCTCCCGCAGCGTCTCGATGTCGGCGAAGATCCTCGGCCTGATCCTGGCCGCGGTGATGGTCAGCACCGGCTTCGCGGGCTGGCTCATCTACGACGGCCTTCGGGACCGCGCCTGGAAGGACGCCGGCGATTCGCTGCAGCAGGCGGCCGTTTCCTCCGCGGTGGGCATGCCCGTGGACGGCCTGGATTCGGTGCAGGGGCCGCTCGACCGCCGGAAGCCGGCCTACCTGGGCCTCAAGCGGGCCATGCGAGAGCTCTACAACCGCAACCACTTCAACCTCGAGGACCGCTGGGGCCGCATCTCGGTGCTGCGCTTCAGCCCGGCCCAGGGCGAGCTGGTCCTGGTGGCCAGCATGGAGGACACCGGCATCGGCCAGGCCCAGAGCATCGGCAACGCCCTCTACAAGGCCGTGGCCACCCACGAGGCGGTGGTGGAGGACGTGGATAAGGAGCCCGACTGGCTGGTGGCCTACGCCCCCCTGGCCCAGTCCACCCAGGGCGCGGTCTACGTGCTCAAGCTTGAGCGCAACACCCTGCCCCTGCGCAAGGAGCTCATGGGGCACCTGGGGACCATCACTCTGGGCGCCCTGGCGGGACTGCTGTTCACGCTGGCCTGCGGCTGGCTGGTGACCAGCCAGATCACGAAGCCCCTGCGCAACTTCGTCGACGTGATGCGCCTGATGCAGTCCACGGGCGACTTCGACATGAAGATCGACCTGCACCCCGAGGACCGGGACATGAGCGTGGTGGAGTCGACCTTCCAGTCGCTCGTGCGGCGCATGCAGGACAGCCGGGAGCGCGAAGAGCAGAGCTACTGGTCCACGCTGCAGGCCCTGGTCACGGCGCTGGACGTACGGGACAACGAGACCGCCGGCCACTCCATGCGGGTGACCCGCTACAGCCTGGCCATCGGCGAGCGCATGCGCCTCAGGCCTGAGGCCATGGAGCAGCTGCGCCAGGGGGCCCTGCTGCACGACATCGGCAAGATCGGCGTGCCGGACGCGATCCTGCGCAAGGCGGGCCGCCTGACCACCGAGGAATGGCTGGAGATGCGCAAGCACCCCGCCATCGGGCGCAATTTCCTTGAGGACATCGCCTTCCTGCGGCCGGCCATGGCGGTCGTGTACTGCCACCACGAGCACTGGGACGGCACCGGCTACCCCCAGGGCCTGGTCGGGGAGGCCATTCCCCTCACGGCCCGGGTCTTCGCCGTGGCCGACGCCCTGGACGCCATCACCAGCCAGCGCTACTACAAGGAAGCCCGCAGCTTCCGGGAGGCCCAGGTCGAGATCGAGGCCTGCGCCTCGAGCCATTTCGACCCGGTGGTGGTGAAGTCCTTCCTGTCGATCCCCGAAAAGGTCTTCATGCGCATCAAGCAGGAGACCAGCCTGGCGGGGGTCGAGCTCGAGCGTCTGCGCAAGAGCGCCGCCTGAGGCCTCCGCAAATCGGGCATTTTTTCTGTTTATCATGTCAGCGCCCGGGTGCAGAATTAGCACCCTGATTTTTTCCGCCGGCCGGTATCGCCCCGCCGCCAAGGTTGCGCCCGCCCCCCCTCCACCGGGGACGGAGCCCGCTGAAGGCGGGTTCCGAGAATGGCGGCACATCCTTTAGGACTATGGATCCCAAACTCGAACGCCTCAAGCAGCGCTTCTTTCAGGTCTTCGGCGACCAGGGACGCCATGTGACGGTGACCCGCGCCCCCGGCAGGGTCAACCTGATCGGCGACCACACCGACTACAACGAGGGCTACAGCCTGGCGGCGAACTTCCCGCTGGAGGTCACCGTCGTGGCCCAGCGCCGCGGCGACGGCATGCTGGGCATGTACTCCTCCGACGTCGAGGAGCGCATCCAGGTGCCGGTCCACAACCTGCGCTACGTGCCGGGCGACGGCTGGGCCAACTACCCCAAGGCGGTGATGTGGGCCCTGGAGACGGCGGGCCAGAAGCTGGAAGGGCTCAACGTCCTCATCGAGGGGCGCATCCCCCAGGGGGCCGGGCTGGCCAGCTCCACCGCGCTGGAGGCCGCCTGCGCGCTGGCCGCGGCCAGCGTCGAGGGCTTCGAGCTCGAGCCCGCCGAAATGGCCAAGGTGCTGCAGCGTTCCGAGAACCAGTTCATGAACGTGCACAGCGGCATCCTGGACCCCCTCTGCGTGCTGACGGCGGGCCAGGGCAACGCGCTGTTCATGGATGCGCGCACGCTGGCGCATGAGGGGATCCCCCTGGCCCTGGACGGCGCCCTGGTGGTGGTCCTCGACAGCGGGGTCGCCCGCAGCCTCAAGACCGGCGACTACGCCAAGCGCCAGGAGGAGTGCCGCGAGGCCCTCAAGCTGCTCAAGACCCGCAACGAGACCTACATGGCGCTGCGGGACGTCAAGGTGCTAGCCTTCGAGCGCCACAAGAAGGTGCTGCCCAACGTCCTGTCGGCCCGGGCCGAGCACGTGGTCTACGAGAACGACCGGGTCCTCAAGGCCTGCGAGGCCCTCAAGGCCAATGACGCGGCGGCCTTCGGCGACCTGATGAACCGCAGCCACCGCTCCCTGAGCCGGCTGATGCAGTGCAGCACCGAGGAGCTCGACGCCCTGGTGGCCCTGGCGCAGGCCGATGGGGCCTGCTTCGGGGCGCGCCTCACGGGCGGCGGCTTCGGCGGCTGCGCCGTGGCCCTGGTCCGCGAGGACGGGCTCGACGAGTTCCTGGAGCGCCTCAAGCGCGGCTACTGGCAGAAGGTCGGCGGCAAGATGAAGAGCTGGGTGCTGGACCTGGTCAGCCCCGCCTCTGAGGTGGCCGAATAGCCCGGCTCGGAGGCCCCATGCAAGACTGCTTGTTCTGCAGGATCGCCTCCGGCGCCATCCCTGCCCCGCGCCTGCACGAGGACGCGCGGTGCATCGCCATCGCCGACATCGCCCCGAAGGCGCCGGTGCACCTGCTGGTGATCCCCATCGAGCACATCGCCTCCGCATCCGGGGTGGACGAGGCCCGCGAAGGGCTCGCCGGGCACCTGGTCCGGGTCGCCGCGGACCTGGCCCGGGAACGCGGGCTGGAGGCGGGGGGCTACCGCCTGGTCCTGAACCACGGGCCCCAGGCAGGGCAGACGGTGTTCCACCTGCACCTGCACCTGCTCGGGGGGCGAGACCTGGGTGCCATGGGCTGAAAAAGGCCTGCAAAACAAGGTTTTTTAACGATAAACTTTCTGGTCGGGCGCATTGACGGCTTCCCCGCGCTTGGCTAAAGTTTCCATCCTTTGCAAGCACGAATGTCACCCCGCCCAAGGCGGGGCCGAGAGGACGGTGATTTTTTCATGGTGGAAATACGGGTCGACCCCAACAAGCCTTTTGAAGCGGCCTTGCGCCAATTCAAGAAGAAGGTTGAGCTTTCCGGCATCACGGGCGAAATGCGCAAGCGCGAGCACTACGAGAAGCCCAGCGTCCGGCGCAAGCTGAAGAGCCTGGCCGCGCGCAAGCACGCACGCCGCAAGGCCCGCGCCTACTGACCGCCAAGGCGCGACGGCGCCGCGGCCGCGACAACGGCCCACGCCGACGCGCGACGCAGACGTCCAAGGCGGGGACCCATCCGGGTCCCCGCCTTACGCGTTTTTTGGACGCGAAAAGAGGGGCAAGAATCATGCCTGTAAAACAGGATCTCGACGCAGCGCTGAAGGACGCCATGAAGGCCAAGGACTCCGTGGCACTCGATGCGCTGCGCGCGGTGAAGAGCGCGGTGAAGCTGGCTGAGATCGAAGCCGGCAAGGAAAGCGCCGACCCCGAAGTGCACGCCGTGATCCAGAAGGCGATCAAGCAGCGTCGCGACAGCATCGAGCAGTTCAAGACCGGTGGAAGGCCGGACCTCGTCGCGACCGAGGAGGCCCAGGTGAAGGTGCTGGAGCGCTTCCTGCCGGCCCAGCTCAGCGAGGCCGAGGTCGAGGCCCTGGTGGCCGAAGCCGTCGCCTCCACGGGCGCCGCCGGCCCCAAGGACATGGGCAAGGTCATGGGCGCTCTCATGCCCAAGGTGAAGGGCCGCGCCGACGGGGGGCTGGTCAACCGCCTGGTCAAGGCCAAGCTGGGCTGACGTGCGCATCCTAGTGGACGGCGACGCCAGCGGGCACAAGACCTACCTGTGCTCCCTGGCGCAGGAAGCCGGCGTGGAGCTGGTCTGGGTGCACAACCCCAGCCACCGACCACCGGCCCCCGAGCCCGGGCTGCGCCTGACCCTGCACCTGGCCGACGCCGCGTCGCAGGCCGTGGACATGGTGCTGATGAACCTGGCCGGTCCCGGGGACGTCGTGGTGACCGGGGACCTCGGACTGGCCCTGGTCTGCGTGTCCAGGGGCGCCGCGGCCATCAGCCCCCGGGGCTTCTGGTACCGGGCCGACGAGATGGCCGACCGCATGGAATTCCGCGCGCTGGCCGCGCGGCTGAGGCGCGGCGGGGAATACCTGGACCGCAAGCCGCCGCAGCGGCGCCTGGACGACTGGCGCTTCGAGGTCGAGCTGCGGCGGGCGGTCAGCGGGGACGACGCCCAGGGCTGAGCCCGCCCGGACGGCAGCCACCCAGTTCCGGCGGAGCGACCGATGGCCTTCTCGCCAGAATTCATCGACCAGGTCCGCCAGGCCAGCGACATCGTGCAGGTCGTGCAGGCCTCGGTGCCGCTGAAGAGGGCGGGGGCCGCCTGGAAGGGCCTGTGCCCCTTCCACACCGAACGCACGCCCAGCTTCAACGTGCTTCCCGCGAAGCAGATCTTCCACTGCTTCGGCTGCGGCGAGGGCGGGGACGTCTTCGCCTTCGTGCAGAAGCGGCAGAAGGTCGACTTCGTCGAGGCGCTCAAGCAGCTGGCCGAGCGCGCCGGCATCGAGCTGCCCGACGAGCGCCAGGACGCCGGGGCGCGCCAGGAGCAGGAGCGCCGGCGGGCCGAGGAGGAGGCCCTGCGCCGCCTGCTCGACCTCGCGGGCGCCTGGTTCCGCCGCAACCTAGAGGAAGGCGCCGAAGGCGCCGAGGCCGTGGCCTACGCCGAGCGCCGCGGGCTGGACGCCGCGGCCCGCGGGCGCTTCGAGCTGGGCTACGCGCCCGCCGACGGCGGCGCCCTGCTGAGCGCCGCCAAGAAGAAGGGCTTCAGCGCCGGCGACCTGGCCGCGGCCGGCCTGGTGGTTCAGGGGGAACGGGGGGCCTATGCGCGCTTCCGGGCGCGCCTGATGTTCCCCATCCACGACCCCAAGGGGCGCTTGGCCGGCTTCGGCGGGCGGGTGCTGGGGGCCGGCGAGCCGAAGTACCTCAATTCTCCCGAAGGGCCGCTCTTCAGCAAGGGCCGCCTGCTCTATCCCTGGGCGCTGGCCAAACCCGCGCTGGGCAAGCGGCGCGAGGCGCTCGTGGTCGAAGGCTACATGGACGCCATCGCCTGCCACCAGGCGGGCCTGGAGCACGCGGTGGCCACCCTCGGCACGGCCCTGACCGAGGAGCACGCCAAGCTGCTCAAGCGCTACGTCGACCGCGTGGTCCTGGTCTTCGACGCGGATGCGGCCGGGTTGCGCGCGGCGCGCCGCGCAGGGGAGCCGCTGCTGGCAGCGGGGCTCGAGGCCCGGGTGGCCCGGCTGAAGGGCGCCAAGGACCCCGACGAGCTTCTGCGCCGCGAAGGGCCCGCCGCCCTGGAGGCCGCCGCCGCGGAGGCCCGGCCCCTTCTCGAATTCTGCGTCCAGGCCGGCCTGGCGGCGGCCGGCGAGCGCCCCAGCCCCACCCAGAGGGCCGCTGTGCTCGCGGACAGTTTCCCCCTGCTGGCCCGGTTGGCCAGCTCCAGCGAGGCGGACGCCGCGCTGTCAGCCGCCGCCGCCGCCGTGGGGGTCAGCCCCGAGGCGGCCCGCGAGGACTTCGCGGCCTTCCGCCGCGGGGAAGGCCGCCGTCCCGCCGCCGTCCCGGTGTCCGCGCCCGCCCCGGAGGCCGCCGCCGCCGCGTCGGCCCCCGAGGCCCGCCCGCCCGAGGCCCTGCTGCTGGTGGAGCGCGAGCTGCTTGCGCTGCTGGTGGCCCACGGCGAGCTGGTGGAGCAGGCCAAGGAGGAGCTCGGCGAGTCCCTGCTGTGCACCCCGGGCCTGCGCGCGGCCGCGGCCCTGCTGTGGCGGGCGCCCCGGGGCGTGGTCATGCTGGCCCGGGACGACGGCAGCGAGGACTTCAAGGCCGCCGACGCCCTGCTCAGCGACCTGAGCCAGAGGCGGCTGTCCCAGCTGGCCCCGCCCCAAGAGTCCCTCAAGGACATACTGCTGAGGCGCCAGGAGCTGCTGCTCGAGAAGGCGGTCGCCGAACGCACCCTGGCGCTGCGCCAGGCGGGTACCGACCAGGCGGCCACCTCGGCGCTGCTGAAGGAACTGCAGGCACTGAAGCACGCGATCCACGAATTGCGCACGGAACGGCGCTGAGCGCCCGGAATCAACCGAGGAAACCAAGCATGAGCCCAAGCACCAAGAAGACGGCCGCCCCCAGGACAGCGGCCAAGCGCGGACCCGGCCGGCCCCGCAAGGACAGCGCGGACGCCGCCGCCACCGTCGAGGAGCCCGTCGAGGGCGCCCCGGCGGCGAAGCCCGAGGGCGGCTCGGGGGAGGGCATGAAGCGCCTCATGGCCAAGGGCCGCGCCAAGGGCTTCCTGACCTACCAGGACGTCAACGACGCGCTTCCCGACGAGGTGGTCAGCTCCGAGCAGATCGACGACGTGCTCTCCATGCTCGGCGAAGAGGGCATCGAGGTGCTCGACAAGGGCCGTTCGGTCGACGACGACAGCGAAGGCGCCAAGGACGAGGCCAAGGTCCGCATCGGGGCCGACGGCCGCGAGGAGGACGGCGACGAGAAGGAGCGCCCCGCCGAGGCCGCCGAGGCCGAGGAAGAGGAGGCCGAGGCGCCGCCCAAGCGCACCGCGGACGACCGCGAAGGCGGCTCGGACGACCCGGTGCGCATGTACCTGCACGAGATGGGGCGCACGCCCCTGCTCACCCGCGAGCAGGAGGTGCGCCTGGCCAAGCGCATCGAGGACGAGGAGCACAAGGTCAACGACGTGATCCTGTCCGCCACCCTGGCCCGCGACGCCGCCAAGGGCCTGGCCGAGTCCGTGGTCAAGGGCAAGCAGCTCGCCAGCGAGGTGGTCAAGCACACCATCGACGGCGAGGTGCCGCCGGCGGCGGAAAAGAAGATGGCCGGCGACGTGTCCAAGGCCCTGAAGAAGGTCGACGCGGCCGAGAAGCGCTGGAAGACCGCCCTCAAGGCGCTCGACAAGCAGGGCCTGACCGACACCGAGCGCAGCCGGCAGATGAAGGCGCGCGACGAGGCCCACACCCAGCTGCTGGCCTCGCTGCGCGAGCTGAACTTCAAGCCCAAGGTCTACCAGGACCTGGCTTCGTCCTATAAGGGCTTTTTGGAGCGCATCGCCCACATCGAGCGCGAGATCGGCAGCCTGGACCGCCAGCTCGGCGGCCTGAGCGTCGCCTCCGCGGCGCAGCGCCTGAAGAAGACCGGCGAGCGGGTCCGCGTGGCCAAGGAGGCCCGCATCCGCCCCGAGGAGCTCGACGCCCTGGTGGAGCAGTACGCCCAGGCCGAGAAGAAGATCCTCAAGGTCTGCGAAGAGGCCCTGGTGCGCAGCGCCTCCGACGTCAAGGAGGTCTGCCGCCGCATCGACGAGGGCAATGAGGCCGCCTACCGCGCCCGCATGGAGCTCGTCGAGGCCAACCTGCGCCTGGTCGTGTCCATCGCCAAGAAGTACGCCAACCGCGGCCTGCAGTTCCTGGACCTGATTCAGGAGGGCAACATCGGCCTGATGCGGGCCGTCGAGCGCTTCGAGTACCGCCGCGGCTACAAGTTCTCGACCTACGCCACCTGGTGGATCCGCCAGGCCATCACCCGCGCCATCGCCGACCAGGCCCGCACGATCCGCATCCCCGTGCACATGATCGAGACCATCAACAAGCTGATCAAGACGTCGCGGGACATCGTCCAGCAGACCGGCAACGAGCCCATGCCCGAGGAGATCGCCAAGCGCATGGGCATGCCCGTGGACAAGGTGCGGGGCGTGCTCAAGATCGCGCAGCAGCCGATCAGCCTCGAGACCCCCATCGGCGAGGAGAAGGACTCCCACCTCGGCGACTTCATCGAGGACAAGGACGCGGTCAGCCCCATCAACGCGGCCAGCTACATCCTGCTGCAGGAGCAGATCAGCAAGGTCATGGAGACCCTCAAGGAGCGCGAGGCCAAGGTCCTCAAGCTGCGCTTCGGCCTCGAGAACGGCTACCCGCACACCCTCGAGGAAGTCGGCAACATCGAGGGTGTCACCCGCGAGCGCGTGCGGCAGATCGAGGCCAAGGCCCTGCGCAAGCTGCGGCATCCGACCCGGGCCCGCAAGCTGAAGGGCTTCCTCGACTAGAGGCAGGGGGCCCCATGGAATGGATCGCCTGGATCGCGATTGTCGTGCTCATCACCGCGGTGCCCTACGGGTACCGCACCTGGAGGAAGCGCATGGACCTCAAGACCTTTGAACCCCTTCCCGCGGGATCCAGGCCGCTGGTGGACATCGAGCTGGAGAACGGCGGGCGCATCAAGCTGGAGCTCTACCCCGACGAGGCGCCGAACCACTGCGCCGCCTTCGTGGACCTGATCAAGAAGGGCTATTACGACGGCTTGGGCTTCCACCGCGTGGTGGCGGGCTTCGTCGTCCAGGGCGGCTGCCCCAAGGGCAACGGCTCCGGCGGGCCGGGCTACAAGCTCAAGGCGGAGTTCAACGAGCGCCCCCACCTGACCGGGACCCTGGCCATGGCGCGCACCTCGGAGCCGGACACCGCGGGCAGCCAGTTCTACATCTGCCTGGCGCCCCAGCCCTTCCTGGACCGCCAGTACACCGTGTTCGGGCAGACCCTGGAGGGCATGGATTTTGTGCAGAAGATCCGCCAGGGCGACAAGATGGTCAAAGTCAGCGTTGAAGGGGTCTGAGCAGGGCGCTCAGCTCCGGATGAGGCGGGTCCGCATCGGCGGAAGGGCAGCGTCGCCCTGCGCACCACGGCATTTATGTAAGGGCATACCAAAACGGCGGCCCAGAGGGCCGTTCCGTCCCTGAAAAGGCTTCCCAGGCTTGCATTTTCCAATGGGAAGCTTGGCATTGTTCTTGCATTTTCTGCCAAAGGTTTGTCCACCCACACTGAGGCACGACGCTGTGAGCGGCACTCAACTCCCCAAAAACGTCGATCCAACCCTGCATCCCGACCTGTCGGAGGAATCCGACCTCAGCTGGAACATGCGCGCCTGGAAGCGCACCCGCAAGATCCTCATCGGCGGGGCCAAGGACCTCAATGACCAGGGCCTTTTCCACAAGGTGGCGCTGATCCCGGTCCTGGCCTGGGTGGGCATGGGCGCCGACGGCCTGAGCTCCTCGGCCTACGGCCCGGATGAGAGCTTCCGGGTCCTGCAGCAGAACCTGTACCTGATTCCGCTGGTGGTCCTGGCCTCGATGCTGACCATCTTCATCATCTCGGTGGCCTACAGCCGGGTGATCGAGCATTTCCCCAATGGCGGCGGCGGCTACGTGGTCGCCTCGGCCCTGCTGGGCCCCGGCGCCGGCCTGATCTCGGGCTGCGCCCTGACCGTGGACTACGTCCTCACCATCACCGTGTCGGTGGCCGCGGGCGCGGACGCCCTGTTCAGCATGTTCCCGCCGGACTGGCAGGCCTACAAGATCTGGATCGAGCTCGCCAGCCTGCTCTTCCTCATCGTCATGAACCTGCGCGGGGTGCGCGAAAGCGTGCTGGCCGTGGCCCCCATCTTCATGCTCTTCGTGGCCACCCACATCCTGCTCATCGGCTGCAGCTTCTTCTTCCACTGGGACAAGCTCTCGGCCGTGGCGGTCTCGGTCCCGCAGGGCCTGCACACCGGCATCGCGGCCATGGGCCTCATCGGGGTCATGGGACTGTTCATGCGGGCCTACGCCATGGGCGCCGGCACCTACACCGGCATCGAGGCCGTCAGCAACGGGCTGGGGATCCTGCGCGCCCCACAGGTGCAGACGGGCAAGATCACCATGCGCTACATGGCCGTCTCCCTGGCCGTGGCCGCGGGCGGCCTGTTCCTGGCCTACCTCATCGCCGGCATCGGCGTGCAGGGCGACAAGACCATGAACGCGGTGCTGGCCGAGGAGGTCTTCAACCCGGCCCGTCTCATGGGCAACGGGGCCATCTCCACGACCCTGATCTGGCTGACCCTGGCCTCGGAGGCCGGGCTGCTGATCATCGCGGCCCAGACCGGCTTCATCGACGGCCCCCGGGTGATGTCCAACATGTCCCTGGACGGCTGGTTCCCCAAGCGCTTCAGCGGCCTAAGCGAGCGCTTCACCATGCAGAACGGCGTGCTCCTGTTCGGCGCGGCCTCGATCGGCGCCCTGCTCTTCACCCACGGCAACGTCGACACCCTGGTGGTGATGTACTCGATCAACGTGTTCATCACGTTCTCGATCACCGAGACGTCCATGACCCACTTCTACTGGATCGGACGCCACGAGAACCCGGGCTGGATCGGCAAGATCTACATCCACATCATCGGCCTGGTGCTGTGCTCAAGCATTCTCGTGGTCATGTTGGTGCAGAAGTTCATGGCCGGCGGCTGGATCACCGCGGTGGCGACCGTCCTGCTGATCCTCTTCTGCGTGATGGTGCGCCGCTACTACCAGGGCGTGCAGGCGCGGGTGAAGCGCCTGGACGACGAGCTCATGGCCCTGGACGTCGACCAGGATCCCACCCAGGCCCTCATGGACCCGGCCAAGCCCACGGCGATCATCCTGGTGGAGGAATACAACGGCGTGGGCCTGCACTCGCTGTTCTCCATCTTCCAGATCTTCTTTCCCGGCCACTTCAAGAACGCGGTCTTCATCAGCGTCGGCGTGGTGGACAGCGGCAACTTCAAGGGCAACGAGGCCATCGAGCACCTGCACGCGAAGGTGCAGGGCGATCTGGAGCGCTACGTGCTCTTCGCCCGGCGCATGGGCATCCCCGCCACCTGCCACATGGAGATGGGCACGGACATGGTCGTCCCGGCCGCCAAGCTCTGCAGCCAGATCGTGAAGGAATACCCGGTTTCCGTGGTCTTCGGCAGCAAGTTCGTGTTCCAGCGCGAGCGCTGGTACGAGCGCTGGATGAACAACCAGGCCGTGTACAATCTGCAGAACCGACTGCAGTGGGAAGGCATCCCCATGACCATCTTGCCGGTGCGCGTGTTCGAGTAGGGAGGGGCCGGCGATGGCGCCGAGCTATGAGGTCGTCCTGGTTCGGCCCGAGATAGCCGGAAACACCGGCAACATCGGCCGCACCTGCATGGCCCTGGGCTGCCGCCTTCACCTGGTGCATCCCCTGGGCTACACCCTCAGCGACGCCAACCTCCGGCGCGCGGGCATGGACTACTGGCCGCAGCTTGACCTTGTGCAGCACCCTGATGTCGACGCCTGGATCGCCTCGGTGCCTGCCGAGGCCCCCCTGTTTCTCCTGAGCACCCACGCCGAACGCGGCTTTTCACCGGCCGAAGTGCCGACCGGCGCGACCCTGGTCTTCGGCAATGAGGGCCACGGCCTGCCCGAGGTGGTGCAGCGGCGCTGGAACGGTCAGGCCAGACGCATCGCCATGGACCCCCGAGCGCGATCGCTGAACCTGTCGAGCTGCGTGAGCCTGGCTCTGGGAAGCCTCCTGTTGCGCTGACACCCTTCCTATTCTGGCCGCCCTGCCGCGCCATGGCGCGGCCCGTCCCTTCGGTTCGGCCCTTTTTCGCCCCTTTTTTACCCCATTTTTACGCCCCCGGCCGGACCCAAGACCCCTTCTTTACCCCGCAAGGCCTATGCTCACCCCGTACCTGAACGCTGCGGCAATAGCGCCGCATCAAAGGCGGCAGGCACGGCGGTCCTCCCGGGGCTGGGGAGTCTTCGGGAGGACCAACCTTTCAAGGAGGATCCATGGATTTCGACCTTGTGCTCGCGGCCCTTGTCGTCGTCGGCCTGGCCCTGTACCTGACCTACACCGTGATCTACCCCGAGAAATTCTAGGAGAACCCCATGCGCGGCAGTGACTGGATGCAAATTCTCTTGTTCTTGGTCCTCCTGGTGGCCCTGACGCCCCTGCTGGGCGGCTACATGGCGAAGGTTTTCAAGGGGGAGAAGCACCTGCTCAGCCGCGCGCTGGGCTGGCTCGAAGCCCTCTGCTACCGAGCCGGCGGCGTGGACCCCGAGGAGGGCATGGACTGGTGGCGCTACACCAAGGCCCTGCTCTGGTTCAACCTGCTGGGCGCCGGGGCGGTCTACCTGTTTCAGGTGCTCCAGTCCCACCTGCCCCTGAACCCCCAGGGCCTTCCGGCCGTGGGCTGGGACTCGGCCTTCAACACCGCGGTCAGCTTCATGACCAACACCAACTGGCAGGGCTACACGCCCGAGACCACCATGAGCTACCTGACGCAGATGCTGGCGCTGGTCACGCAGAACTTCAAGAGCGCGGCCACGGGCATCGCGGTGCTGGTGGCGCTGGCCCGCGGGCTCAACGGCCGCCAGATCAGCCTGCTGGGCAACTTCTGGGCCGACCTGGTCCGCACCACGGTCTACGTGCTGCTGCCGTTGTCCTTCGTCCTGGCCATCTTTTTGGGCAGCCAGGGCGTGGTGCAGAATTTCCGCGCCTACGACAAGACCAGCACGCTGGAAGGCGGCTCCCAGCTCATCGCCCAGGGCCCCGCGGCATCGCAGGAGGCCATCAAGGAGCTGGGGACCAACGGCGGCGGCTTCTTCAACGCCAACAGCGCGCATCCCTTCGAGAACCCCACCCCCCTCACCAATTTCACCGAGATCCTGGCGCTGCTCATTTTGAGCTCCGCCCTGGTGTGGACCTTCGGCCTGTTGGTCAACCAACGGCGCCACGCCATCGCCCTGTGGGGCGCGATGTTCGTCCTCTTCGCCATGGGCCTGGGCCTGGCCCTGTGGGCCGAAACCTCTGAAAACCCGGTGTTCCATCAGGCCGGGGTCATGGAGGGCAAGGAGCAGCGCTTCGGCGTGGCCAACAGCGTGCTCTTCGCCGAGGCCACGACGGTGACGTCCTGCGGCGCGGTCAACACCATGCACGACAGCCTTTCGCCGCTGGCGGGCCTGGTGGCCATGGTCAACCTTCTGGTGGGGGAGGTCATCTTCGGCGGGGTGGGCGTGGGGACCTACGGCATGGTCGTCTACGTGATCCTGACGGTCTTCATGGCCGGCCTCATGGTCGGCAGGACCCCCGAATACCTGGGCAAGAAGATCGACGGAAAGGACGTCAAGCTGGTGGTGGCCGCCATCCTGCTGCCGAACGTGGCGGTCAAGGTGGGGACGGCCGTCTCCTGCGTGCTGCCCAACGCCCTGGCGAGCCTGAACAACGCCGGGCCCCACGGCTTCAGCGAACTGCTCTACGCCTTCGCCTCCGCCGCCGGAAACAACGGCAGCGCCTTCGCCGGCCTGAACGCCAACACGGTGTTCTTCAACACCACGCTGGGCCTGACCATGCTCATCGGGCGCTTCGCCTTCATCATTCCGGTGATGGCGATCGCCGGCAATATGGGCGCCAAGAAGTATTCGGCCTCCTCCGCGGGCACCTTCGCCACGGACAACACACTTTTCGCAGCGCTGCTGGTGTCGGTGATCCTCATCGTCAGCGTCCTGGCCTTCTTTCCGGCGCTTTGCCTGGGCCCGCTGGTGGAGCATTTCCTGATGCTCTCCGGCCGCACCTTCTAGGAGCCTGACATGGAAGCGATTTTCGACAAACGAGCCATCATGGTGCAGGCGGCGAAGGATTCCTTCGTGAAGCTCAATCCGGCCGTGCAGGCCAAGAACCCGGTCATGTTCGTGACCCTCGTGGGGGCGGCGCTGACCACGGTCTACGTCGTGGATTCCCTGATCACCCACCGCGCCGGAGTGGCCTTTGAGGCCCAGATCGCGGCTTGGCTGTGGTTCACGGTGCTTTTCGCGAACTTCGCCGAGGCCATGGCCGAGGGGCGCGGCAAGGCCCAGGCCGAGTCCCTGAAGAAGACCCGATCGGCG
>Ga0302320_10005860_pt1 | contig 27417 bp, 18 predicted proteins | sample Bog_T0_3_FD_202130 | JGI IMG/M metagenome (GOLD analysis project Ga0302320, IMG submission 202130) | Peat permafrost microbial communities from Stordalen Mire near Abisko, Sweden - Bog_T0_3 | ecosystem: Environmental > Terrestrial > Soil > Wetlands > Peat | place: Sweden: Abisko, Stordalen Mire...
TTTTCTTTTAATTTGGTATTATACACCAACCGGGGGGTGGGGGGGGGGGGCAAAACCCCCCCCCCGCCCGATCCCCAGGAACCGCTTGAGTGTGGCTGGGGTTAAGCCGGTTCCATCGAGCCATCGTGTTCTTGGACCGAATATCCGCGTTGTGGCCGTAGGGCTGCGATCGGCATTCCCTGGCCGCACTGCCATCCACCTTCGCTTGAAGCTACGGCGGGACGGGTCAAAATCGGCGGCTGATCCTCCGCTTGCCATGATGGCATCGTAAAGAACCGCCCGCTTCCAAGTCTTCCGTACTGCCATCGCCGCGTGTGTCACCCACGTATTGTGCCCCATCCCCAGCCCCTCTCCAATCCAGGGCAGTTTCGCAACCTGCCGGGACTTTGCCATCGCTCCTGCGTTGCTAGGAAAGGTCCCGGCAAAATCAGCCTTCAGCCCTCAGTCCTCAGCCTTTCAGCGTTTCAACATTTCTCATTCGGCAGCCAAACCGGCGTTCAGGCCAAACTATTTTCATTTCTGTACATGTGTAAAATCTGTACCCACCCCCTTTAACTCACGTATTCACAACGGTTTAGCCGGGGTCGAAACCCCGTTTTTCGACCCAAAAATCGTCCGTACCGTACGGAGACGCTTTTTCCAATACCGTGCTACAATCGCGCCATGAAGAATAGTGAAGTCGGAATGGTGAATGGTGAAACGGAGAACTCAACGGAGTGCTGGAGTGCTGGAGTAATGGGCACATGGTCAATTTTAGCCACCCATCACCCGGCTCGCCGACTCGGATGTCGGATTCTTGAACAGAAGCATACGAAGGAAACGAAGAGGCAATCCCGATTCTGGATCGGCACTTCGTTTCCTTCGTTTGCTTCTGTTCAAAATCAAGCCCAATCAAGCCTAATCAAGCCTAATCAAAGCGTTTCCCAATCGTTGCCTCCGGGCCATCGTTCCAGCCTTCGCCGCAATATACTGTGGCCTCCCTGGCCAAATGCACAACCAATGGTGGTTGCCTTCTTCGTCGGACACTACTGTTCAGCCAATCCGCAATTCCACTTAATTCCACTTAATTCCACTTAATTCCACTTAATTCCACCTAATTCCACTTCCCGGCCCCGGCGGGGCAAATACGGAGCACCAAAATTGGTGTCCTGTCGCCTCAAATGAACTCTTGCCTTGCAAAGACCTGGCGATTGCGCATAATCACTAAAAAACCGCTCGGTATATTTACAAATCCCATGAAAAAACATCAGGCATTAGCCATATCCTCTTTGGTGTCCCTGGCAATGGCCCTTTCGGCAAGTCTTCACGGTGGAACCATGTTCCCCATCGTCACCAATGACACGGCGGCAACCGGCATCAGCGTAGCTTGTGCCGGCACAAACTATTTGGCCGGCATTAACGGGGACTTCGTCACGAACAATGAGTATAAAATTACCGCCCAGCTTTTCGGTCCGGCCGGGGCGCCTGTTGGCGCGCGCATCAATCCCCTGCCGGGACACACAAGCGAAAACGTGTTCGGCGCGTTTGTCGCCTCCTCAAGCACCAATTTCCTGATGGTCTGGCCGGATGACTACTCATGCACCAACGGCTACGACAACATTAATGCGCAGATCGTCAGCCCATCGGGCGACTTGGTGGGCGGATGGTTTGCCATCACCACCAACTCGCAACAGGGTTTTACCACGCCTGAGCCGGTTGCTTATGGCGCGACCGAGTACCTGGTGGTCTGGGACGATTACAGAAGTGAAACCGGTTACGCGTCCATTTACGGCCAGCTCGTTTCAGCCGACGGCGCGCTGATCGGCGGCAATTTCCTCATTTGCGCCCCGTTCGGAGGCGCACAGGAGGAGAAAAGCGCAACGGTTGCTTTCGATGGCACCAACTTCCTCGTCACCTGGTTCAATGTGCTCGCCGTCAACAGCCAAAATACCGTCTATGGCGCATTCGTCTCCCCATCGGGCATTGTCGGAACGCCGTTTGAAATTAGCCAGACCGTCTCGGCCGAGCGGAACCCTCTCTGCATGGTCTTCAATGGGACAAATTACTTTGTGGTCTGGAATTTCGCCTCTCAACTCGGCGGCCCGGATGGCACCAATTACATTTGGAGTGTTCACGGGCGGTTTGTGACGCCGTCCGGGTCTCTTCCCGGCAATGAACTTGGGATTGTGACCAACGCAAACAAGACATTGCCGTACCTGGCTTCCGACGGCGCCAATTATCTTCTGGCGTGGGAAACAAACGATGCCCCCTCGAACCCCGGGATGGCATTCCAATTTCTCGATGCAGGCGGCCATCTCATCGGAACCCCATTCACTCCATTCTCGGCTGTGGGGAGCGAAGTGCCCCTGTTCGCCAGTGTCATTTATGATGGGAAACAGTTCGTTTCTGTTGCCACATTGAGTGCGGACGGGCAGGATGCCACGAACCACACGGGCGTCTTTGGCGCTTTCATTCCCGTCAGCGCCACGACGGAAGGTTCATTGCAAGTGACCCTCACAGGCGGCGGCTCCGGGGCGGAGTGGCAGGTGGATACCAATGGAACCTACCGGAAAAGCGGCATCACCGTCTCAAATCTGTCCGCCGGAAGTCACACTGTCTCCTTCAAACCCGTTCCCGGCTGGAACACGCCAACCAATCAAACCGTCACCCTCACCGCTGGAACGCTTACAAGGACCGTCGGCATTTACACCGTCCACGAGAGGCCCCTCTTGACCGTACTTTCTCCCCGATCCGGTCTGACCGTGAGCACTCCGCACCTTGCGGTCACCGGCACCGTCAGAGACGACGTTGCGGTGGCGTCGGTCAATTATCGAGTCAACAGCAACGGCTGGTTGCCGGCCACCAGTACCAACGCCGATACCAACTGGACGCAAACCGTCACGCTCATCCCCGGCTCCAATACCGTCAGTCTTTACGCGCAGGACATCTATGGAAACCTGTCGCTGACCAACAACTTTGGCGTCTTCTACTCCGTTCTGACGCCGCTTGCGGTGACGGTCAACGGCCCCGGCAGGGTCAGTCCCGATTACAACGGCTCCAATCTGGTAATCGGCAAGCCCTACGCCATGACCGCAACTCCCGACGCGGGCTGCAAACTTACAAATTGGTCAGTTTCCATTGGTACCAACGCCGCGGCCAATTACCACACCCTTAAGCTCAACTTCCTCATGGCGTCCGCCGTGTCCATCACCGCCAATTTCAGGGACGTGACGCCGCCGACCATCTCCCTCACCGCGCCAGCCTCGACCAAGAGCAGCAATTCGGCGGTGACGTTAAGCGGGAAGGCCCATGACAATGTGGGTGTGCAATCGGTCTATTACACGGTCAACGGCGGGCCGGTCAATGGCGCGGTCCTCACCACCGATGGATTCACCAATTGGAGCGCCGTGCTGATATTGAGTCGGGGCACAAACCTCGTGCGATTTTACGCCTCGGATGCGGCGACGAATATTTCGCTGCCGGCCGCCATCACTCTGGTGAACGAGTCCGGCGGCTTCGCGCCGCAGTCCATTTCGGGGCTGAATGTCACGTTGAACCCACTCACTCCTCAGCCCGACTCACCGGGGATCATTTATTGTGGCATGAGCACTTTCGCTTACGTCCAAAGCAGTAATAATTTCTTTGTGGGCGACTATGTCTTCTCCATGCTGGATTCCAATACAGTGCAGATGACGCGTCAGGCCATCAGCCCTGCGCCAGGCGACGCAGGCAGTTTGACATTGATGTTCAGCAACACCACCAGCGGGACCTACACCAACAGCGACGGCGACGGCGGGACCTTTGCCTTGTCCCCGGCGGCCGCCGTAGCGCCGTTTTCGGTGGATGGGTCGTTCCTTGACGAACAGCCTGGCTTCGACACTTTCCAGACCAACCTCGAATGGCAGGATTACAGGTATGTCTTTACCAATGGCAGTTTTACCTACCCCACTACGGGGCCCGGGACCTACACCTGGGCGATTTACAGCCCGCAGATGGCCCTCCTGACCGCAACATTCACGAATGCCCAGTTCACCGGAGTGACAAAATATGATTTGTTCAACTTTGCGGACGGCTCCTATGTGTCGGAGTGGGACTGGTGGTCAGCGGGGAACACTTACACCGCGGGACCTTTCGTAATTACCCCCGCCGCCCAGCTTCCCGCCGGCTTTGCGCCGGAGTCGCTGGCGGGTTGGAAACTTGCCGAGACAACGGTGATAACGCAGACAAATGGAACCGTGGAGCGTGGATCGGGAATGGTCAGCTTCGGCACAGCGACCACCGGGGGGATTGACACGTTGGGCACGAATTTCTCTTCCGAGGCCGGCAATTACACGTATTCGCGAACAGGCCCCACAACCGGCCTCATCTCCTTCTATACGATCACGCCCCCTCCAGACGTTGGCGCCGACCAGGCCGCGATCACTTTTACAAGCGCGACTTCCGGCAACTTCTCCCGTGCAAACAGCCACCGGGCCATCACCCTTTCGCAGCGCAACGCGACGGTGCCCCCTTCGCTGGTGGGAACGACCCTGACGTTCACGCCCGTTGCCTCCTCCTCGGACAGCCCAACAGTGGCGACTTTTGGTTATGACACGCTGAACAGTGTCAAGAATATGGTGACCACTCCGCAGTCCTACACCTTCGGACAGTTTGGACCGCAGACGGCGCAGTTGCAAACTTGGGACGCCTCGAAAACCAATTATCTAACGTTATGGTTCACCACGCCATCCTCGGGCAATTTTGTGTCAACAAAACTGAAATCCGGCGGCTACAGCATCAGCAATGGGACGTTCAAATCCCCATGAGGCTGGAGGACCCGGCATTCACGTCTTTGGTAGGGCGGTGCTGCTGCGCCGCCCACGAATTCAAGGCATCGCAGACGCTCCGCCCCTCCTTGAAGTCGAAAATTCTTGTCCCGCGCCCCGGCAAAGAAAACAGGCGTATTTTTTGTTTGCCAAGCGCCGCCGTATTTACTACAGTCGCCACATTCAGCTTACATCCCAGAGCCGAACGTTCGGTTTAATGATGCCCGAAGAGGGGACCGCGCGACACATGTACAGAATGGGTCAAAAGTAAAGTTATATGTCAGCCAAATTATTCGTCGGTAATCTCACCTTCACCGCTACAGAAAACGACTTGCAAGATCATTTCGCGCAAGCGGGCGTTGTTGTGTCGGTTAATATCATGCAAGACCGAATGACGGGGCGTTCCCGCGGTTTTGCCTTTATCGAGATGTCCTCCAAGGAAGACGCGGAGAAGGCCATCGCAATGTTCCACTCCAAGGACTTTCAAGGCCGCCCCTTGACTGTCAATGAAGCGCGGCCTCGTGAGGAACGTCCTCCCGGTGGCGGCGGCGGCGGCGGCGGCGGCGGTGGCGGCTATCGCGGTGGTGGCGGTGGCGGCGGCGGCTATCGCGGCGGTGGTGGTGGAGAGCGGCGGGGTGGCGGTGGCGGCGGGTATCGCTAGTTCTCCGTCAAAGACATATAGATGGGCGTCCGCGCCAGCGGAGCGACGCCTCAGATTGCCTACACGAATTTGCCTGGATTCAATATACCCTTTGGATCCAGGCTTTTTTTGATCTGCCGGTGCAGGCTGCGCAACGCCGGGGAGGCCGCCAGCGGCCACCATGGCTTCTTGGCCAGCCCAATGCCGTGCTCGCCGGTGACTGCCCCCCGCCATGCCACCACCTGCCGGAACAAAGCCTCCAGCACGGCGCGGCTGCGCGACTGCGCATCGGGCCATGCCTTGTCAAACATCACGTTGACGTGGATGTTGCCATCGCCAGCGTGGCCGAAGCAGGCCAGCGGCAATCCTGATGATTTTTGCAGGCGGGCGGTGAAGGCAAACAAATCCTCCAGCCGGCCACGCGGGACCACGATGTCCTCGTTCAGCTTGGTCAGCCCGGTGTCGCGAAGCGCAAAGGAGAATTCGCGCCGCAACTGCCAGAGCTTCTCGCATTGTTCCCGCCCATAAGCGCGCCGGAGCAGACGCGGGTTGTGGGCGCGCAAGAGCCGTTCCAGGATCGGGGTTTCCCCGCGGACCGACCTCTCCTGGCCGTCCAACTCGACCATGATCATGGCGCCCAAGCCGTCAAGCTGCCTGCTCCCGGTCCTGCGGCGGGCCGCCGCGAGGGTGAATTGATCGGCAACCTCCAGCGCGGAGGGCAAAAAACCGCCCGCAAAAATGGCCCGGATAGCGCGCGCGGCTCCGGCCATGGTTTCAAACCCCGCCACCAGCAACCCCTGGAACGGCGGCAGCGGAATGAGTTTCAACGTCGCTTCCGTCACAATCCCCAGCAACCCTTCGGAGCCGGCAAACAAGCCCGTGAAATCGAACCCGGTTTTGTTCTTATGGGTGCGACCGCCCAGCCGCACGATGGCGCCCCCGGCCAGCACAACCTCTAAACCAAGGATAAAATCGCGGGTGACGCCGTATTTCAGACAGCGCGGTCCGCCGGCGTTGGTGGCGATGTTGCCGCCAATCGTGCAATCAGCGCGGCTGGCCGGATCGGGCGGATAGTAAAGCCCCTTCTTCTCCACCGCTTCCTGCAAGGTCTGCAGGATGACGCCTGGCTGGACCACCGCGACAAAATCGCCGCTGTGGATTTCCTTGATGCGGTTCATGCGGGCCAGTGAGAGGACAATTCCGCCGTGCGCTGGAACGCATCCGCCAACATAGCCAAAGCCCGCCCCGCGAGCGGTCACGGGGATGCCGTGGCGGCTCGCAAAGCGCAGAATCAGCGCGACCGATCCGGTGCGGCGCGGCAAAGCCACCGCGTCCGGCAGACGCGAAGCGAACCACTTGTCGCCGCTATGCGCCTGCCGCGACTCGCTGTCCAGTCGCAGATCGCCCGCCGGCAGGAGCTTTTGGAGCCGCCGCAAAGGGCCTGACCACGGAGAACTCACGTGGCAGAAGGGTCTCTGTATTTCAGCAACGCCCGCGCCTCCTCGGCCTGGTCTTCCGGCACCTGCAACAAAACGCCTGCTTCCGTGCCCAGGACGCCGTCCTCGTTCTTCACATTGACAGTGAAGTTGGCGGATTCCAGCTCGCCGCGAATGAGTTCCGCGTCAGCGAGATTCAACGTGGTGTAAACAGTGACTAATTCCATGGCAGGAACATCGCACGGAAAGGAGGAGAACTCAAGAAATACCAAAGTGATCCTTTCAGCAGCCCGCGATGCGGAGGATCGTCCCCCAACCATTGTGCGGTTAGATTGAATTCATTTTGCAGGCGGCGACGGCGGCGCGGCTGGAGCCTGCAGATCCGCGAAAATGATGACCCCGGCGCCGGTTTGGAGCAGGCTCAGAACTTTCACGCCCACTTGCTGGCCCACCAGCGACTGCGCCTGGTTGATCACAACCATCGTGCCGTCGTTCAGGTAGGCGACACCCTGTCCCTTGTCCCTCCCCTCGCGCACCACCCGCAGTGTGAGCATCTCGCCCGGCAGGATCACCGGCTTGAGAACGGCGGCCATCTCGTTCAGGTTGAACCGGCGGACGGACTGCAGTTCGGCTACTTTCCCCAGATTGTAATCATTGGTGAAGAGCGTGGCTCCGAGCGCCTTGGCGAGCCGGACCAGCTTGGCGTCCACCTCGCTCTCGCCGGGGAAATCGGCGTCGTGGATTTTAACCTCGACGCGCTTGTTCTGTTGGAGGCGCGTTAGCATTTCCAGGCCGCGCCGACCACGGGCGCGGATGATCGGGTCGCTCGAATCGGCAATCTGCTGCAGTTCGTGGAGGACAAATCGGGGAACCACGACCAACCCTTCCAGAAACCCCGCGTCCAGCATGTCGGCGATGCGACCGTCAATTATAACGCTGGTGTCCAGGAGCAGGAGATTCTCGGGCCGGCTCTGCGAGGCGAAACGGACATAAGGGATAATCAGGGAGAAATCCTCCTTGTTGCTGCGCATGGCCAGAACCATGCCGATGTAGCTGAAGCCGACAAACAAGCACAGCCGGATCAGCCACCGCTGGCTTTCGTCGGAAAAATCGAAAAGCCCGGAATGGTCCACCATCCACGCGATGGCCGTTCCCAGAATCAGACCAAAGGTCGCGGCGGAGAAGGCGCGCAGGGAAAAGCCCTTGAGCATTTCGTCAACGGCGATGAGCAGCCAGCCAAAGCCAAAGCCGATGACCACGCCAAGCCACCCGGAGGCGACCAGTTCGGGCCGCATTTGGCTGGTGGCGTAGCCGCCCATGACGCAAAGGCTCAGGAGCAGGACTCGAATGGGCCAGATCGCGTGCATATTCGGAAGGGTTGCTAATGAATTGGGGTCACCGCTTCGGCGCGTTGGTGGGAGGTGTCTTGGGCTTCCATAACGACTTCCAGATCCCCTCCTCATTGAGGCGCTCGCCAAATTGGGTGAACTGGTCGGCCAAGCCGTTGAGGCTGACGAGAAGGGTGGCAAAATTCGTTCTCATTTGTTCGTCCTTCAACAATCCTCCGGCCACGCCCTGGCCGGCCTGGAGGCCGCCAACCAGTTGTTTCAACTCGGCCGAGGTGTCTTTGACAGATTTTATGGCATCCATCACGTCGCCCGTGTTGGTCAAGAGAATGCCTTCTAAACTGTCGGCAATGACTTGCATCTTCTGGGAGAGAACCGCGATGTTTGTTATGGCCACTTGAATGGAGGGAGCATTGGTATCCAGAATGCCGCGGACCTGCCTGGCTGTGGCGGTGATTTCCTCGGTGACTCCGCCAAGATTGGTCATGGTGGCCACGAAATTGGTCAAGGCTGAAACGGCCAGGATGGTGTTGTTCACGTTGCTCACCGCCTTGTCAATGTCCCTCATAGTTTGTTGTCCGATTTCCACAAAACCGGAAATCGAGCGCACCGCCTCCTGCATATTCAACGGCGTTTCGCCCAGGATCGTTTCGCCATTCGTCAGCAGCGGCACCTTGCTTTCCACTGCCACATCCCCTTCCGCCGGGGTCACTTCCACGTATTGATCGCCCAGAAAGCCCAGCGCGTCTATGTGGAAACGCGCATCTTTGTGAATTTGATATTTGCCCAAAACCTTCACCGTGATATCCACCGACCGGCCGTCCAGGCTCAAGCGGGTGGAGGCGACTTTGCCAACGGGCACGCCCGCCATCATGACATCCGCCGCGGGCTTCAAGCCGGCCACCGTGGGCATGATGACGTGTATTTCGTAAGTGGACTTAAAGAGGGTGATGCCCTTGCTGAAGTTGAGGACAAGCAGCGCCATCAGCGCCAAACCGAAGAAAACAAAAAGCCCAACCTTCATTTCAAAGCGTGTATCGTTCATACAAGTGAGTGTCTCCCTATCGGCTCGGCAATACCGTTGACGAACCGGTGGATGACGGGATCGTTTGATTTAAAAATTTCATCCGGCGTCTGGTCGGCGTATATCCGCCCTTCGTGCAACATCAAGATCCGCTGGCTGATGTGGCGCGCGCTCCTCATGTCGTGCGTCACCGCCACCGACGTCACGTGAAGAGTCTCGACGACGAGGCTGATCAATTGATCTATGCTGTCGGCGGCGATCGGGTCCAGGCCCGTCGTTGGCTCGTCATACAGGACGATTTCGGGACGGTACACCACGGCACGGGCCAGGCCCACTCGTTTGCGCATCCCTCCGGACAATTCGGCGGGCATCTTCTTCTGCGTCCCCTCCAGGCCGATCAATTCCAACACTTCCGCGACTCGCCGGGCTATCTCCGGCGCCGGCGTCCGTCCTTCGCGGCGGAGCAGGAACCCGACATTGTCCTCCACATTGAGGGAATCGAACAGGGCCGCCCCCTGAAAGAGCATGCCGAATTTGCGGCGCACTTTCAGTAACTCGCGTTCGTCCATCCCGGTGATGTTCTGGCCGTCAATGCAAACTTCGCCCGCGTCGGGTGTTACCAGACCGATGAGGTGCTTGAGCAAAACACTCTTGCCGCCGCCGCTCACCCCAATAATCGCAACGGCCTGCCCCTTCTCGATGGAAAAATTCACGCCGTCCAACACGCGGTTGGCGCCGAAGCTCTTTTGCAGATTGCGAACTTCAATCATCTTCTCAGCAGGGTGTTCAGGAGCATTGTCAAAAAGAAATTCGAGACCAGGATCGCGATGGAGGAATAAACCACCGCTTCGGTCGTGGCTCGGCCCACCCCTTCCGCGCCCTGGGGACAATTCAACCCCTTGTAACAGGCCACCACCCCAATGACACCGCCGTAGAGGAACGTCTTGATAATGCCCGTCAGCGGGTCAATGATGTCGGTGTAATGGATCATTTCGTGCCAGTCGCCCGACGCATTGATGCCGAGCAGGAACGTCGCCACCAAATACGCGGCCCCTATGCCCAGGGCAATTGACTCCGCGGTCAGCAGCGGCATCGCCATAAACATGGCCAGAAACCGGGGCACCACAAGATAATCCACCGGATGCGCCGCCAGTGTGCGCAGCGCGTCTATTTGTTCCGTCACCCGCATCGTCCCGATCTCCGCCGCAATCGCCGCCCCTACACGGCCGGCGACCATCAGCCCGGTCAGCACCGGCCCCAGTTCGCTGCACATCGCCACGGCCACCACCGCCAGCGTCGCGGTGTCCATTTTCACCCGGTGAAACTGAAAATACGACTGCGCGCACAAAACCATCCCGGTGAACATGCCGGTGATGATCACCACCGACTGCGATTTGACCCCGATGTAATACATCTGGTACACGACATCCCGCCACACCGGCTTGACCGTGGCCAGCGAGACCGCCGTCTCCCAGCACAGCGTCGCCGCCCGCCCCAAGCCCCCAAGCCATTCTCGCGCCACTCGTTTTGCCAGACTTGTCATAAATACAAAATCACCATAAACACAAATCCTCCAACTTGCCAGCATGGAAATTCCTCTTTGCCAGCCGCCCGCCCGCGATTACCCTTTCTCCGTGAACCTTCTTTTCATTGGGGACATTGTGGGCGAACCGGGACGGCGCGCTGTCAAACAGCTCTTGCCCGCGTTGCGCGCCCGGTTGCGTTTAGACATCGTGGTGGCCAACGGCGAAAACGCCGCCGGCGGCAACGGCATCACCGTCAATACCGCCAACGAGATCTTCGGCGCGGGCGTGGACATCATGACCACCGGCGACCATCTCTGGGACCAAAAGGAAGTCGCCATGCTCCTCCAAACCGAGCCCCGCTTCCTGCGCCCGCTCAATTATCCCCCCGGAGTCATCGGTCGCGGCAGCACCGTTTGGCATTCCGAAAAACTTCCCCCCGTCGCCGTTGTCAACCTCCAGGGCCGCACCTTCATGCCCCCGCTGGAAAATCCATTCCTCTGCGGCAAGACCGAGGTCGAGCTTCTCCGCAACATCACCAAACTCATTTTTGTGGACATGCACGCCGAGGCCACCTCCGAAAAAATCGCCATCGCCCGCATGTTGGATGGCCGCGTCAGCGCCGTCGTCGGAACCCACACCCATGTCCAAACCGCCGACGAGCAAATCTTCCCCGGCGGCACCGCCTACCTCAGCGACGCCGGCTTCACCGGCCCGCACGACAGCGTCCTCGGCCGCGAAATCGAGCCGGTCATCGAGCGTTTCCGCGCCAACACCCCGCAGAAATTCGACGTCGCCACAGGCCGCATCCTCCTCCAGGGCGCGCTGATCGAAATTGACAACGCCACCGGCCGCGCCCTGACCATCCGCCGCATTTCCGAGCCGCTCGCGGAAAGGCGAGGCTCTGTCGAGCCGTGACTTAATGCGATGCCCAAACAATCTTCACAATGGGATTTCGGTCCTGAGCTTTTTCCAACAGAAGCCACCCGCCGCGTTTTCTCCGTCAGCGAACTGACCGCCGACATCCGTCGCGCGCTCGAAAAGCAAGTCGGCCAAGTTTGGGTCTCCGGCGAAATCACCAATTTCCGCCAGCAAATGTCCGGCCACATTTACTTTACCCTCAAGGACGCCGCCGCGCAGTTGAACTGTGTTTCGTTTCGCGGCGATGCCGTGGCCAATCGCGGCGCGATGGCCGACGGGCGCAACGTGATTCTCAAGGGCAACATCACCGTCTATGAAGCCCGCGGACAATACCAATTGCAGGTGCTCGCCGTCGAACTCCAAGGCGCCGGCGCGCTCCAGGCCGCCTTTGAAAAACTCAAGGAGAAGCTCCGCGCCGAAGGCCTTTTCGCCCCCGAACGCAAACGTCCCCTGCCCCGCTTTCCACGCCGCATCGGCCTGGTCACCTCCCCGGGCGGAGCGGCCATTCGCGATGTCCTCCACGTCATGCAACGCCGCAATCCTGCTGTGGAAATCATCCTGACCCCATGCGCCGTCCAGGGCGCGGGCGCTGCCGCCGAAATCGCCGCCGCCATCGCCCTCCTCAACGAATGGTCCCGCCAATCCCCCGCCCCGCTCGACCTGATCCTCCTCACCCGGGGCGGCGGCAGCCTTGAAGACCTTTGGGCCTTCAACGAGGAAGCCGTGGCCCGCGCCATTTTCCATTCCGCACTCCCGGTCGTTTCCGCCGTCGGCCACGAGATTGACTTCACCATCAGCGATTTTGTGGCCGACCTCCGCGCCGCAACACCCAGCGCCGCGGCCGAGCTTCTGACCGAGGATGTCTTTTCGGGCGCGCACCGCATGGCGCAGTTTCCGGCGCAACTGGGTGAAAAAGTCAGACGCCGCCTCCTGGCCGAACGCCGCCGTTTTGAGCAACTGGCGCGCCGCCTCCAAGCCCTCCATCCGCGCCGCCAGCTCAACGAACGCCGCCAGCGCACCGACGAACTCCAACTCGCCGTTTCCCGCCGCGCGCGCCGTTCCCTGCAAAAACTCCGCCAAGCCTGGCAGGCCGGTCGCGAGCGCCTTGCCCGCGTCCGTCCCAGTCGCATGATCGCCCTTCGCCGTGAAAACCTGGCTGCGCAGCAACGCCGCCTCGACGCCCAAGTGCGACTGCGCCTCGAAAATTTGCGCCGGCAAACCGCCTCCCTCGTCGCGCGCCTCCAACTTCTTGGCCCCGAGCAAGTCCTCTCTCGCGGCTACTCCATAACTCGCGATGCCGCTACCGGCCGCATCCTCCGCGCCGCCGCCGAAACCGCCCCCGGCCAAAAATTATTGACGCGCCTCAAAACTGGCGAAGTCACCAGCGCCGTGATCCCGTTTAATTGCCAATGAAAATTGTCAATTCTCAATATCCCGCTGCCAGGGCGCATCTGACCTTTGCCGAGCCTCCCTTTTCACCCGGCGCGGAGAACAAAAGAACAACAATCAAAACCACGCCCCGAAGAAAGAGGATCGCGACAGCAAATGCCCATAAAGGTGAGAAAGACCGTTCTTGGTATGCTTGCCTTGAATTTATTCTACCCGCATTGAAAGCCGCAATGCGGGTAGAATAAATGCGGATTTGTCAAATGTCGAGCCAAAGATGGATTTTGGGGCGACTCTGGAGGTCTCTCAGCTTGGTTGGGCTTTCCTTCTGACTCTAGGTCCTCTTGGAGTGATAGAGGTGAGACGCGTCCCCGCTGCCTCTTCCGTTGTTGTGCCCACAAACCGATACCGCTGATCAGATGACCCCGCTGGACTTAAACGTTTCGGGTCGCGGTCGGATGGGGCCGAGCTTGATCACGTTGTCGGGATCAAAATCGGTCAGCTTGAGCCAATCCTCGGTGATGTCCGTCGGCGGGAAAAGATCGTTCTCCGCGTATTCCTTTTCCAGCGCAAGCAGCAGATCGGCGCGGGTCAGCGATCCTTCGGTTTTGGTTTCGATGGCGCGCTTGATGGCCAAGCTCTTGCCGCGCTCTACGATGGCTGCAATGATCGCCCCGCTGGCCAAATCACCGCGATGCAGATGGTCCCGCTTGCCGCTGCGATATACAATTTCCAGGAACTGGTTTTCCGGGACACGGGCGTAATGGGCCTCCGCCAGCGCGCGCGCCAGCACTTCGCGCGGCTCGGCCAGCGGCAACGTTTCCTTGAGATAAATTTCGTAAATCCGTTGCGCCCCGCTCTGGTCGGGACGCTTGACCTTGATCTTCCGGTCAATCCGGCCCGGCCGCAAAATCGCCGGGTCAATCAAGTCCGCCCGGTTGGAGGCGAGAATGACCACCACATTTTGCAGCGGCTCCAGGCCGTCCATTTCCGCGCAAAACATGGGCACAATTGTGCTCAACATGCTGTGGTAACGCCCCGCCTGCCGCGTGCCCAAAATGGATTCCGCCTCGTCAATAAACAGAAAGGCCAGCGAGCCTTCCGCCGCCCTCTCCCGGCATTGCGCAAAAAGATCGCGAACCTGCCGCTCCGACTCCCCCACCCACATGTTCAGAATCTCCGGCCCCTTGACATGCAGGAAAAACTCCGGGTGGTCCACGCCGGTCTCCGATCGGATTTGCCGACGCAAATTGAACGCCGTGGCCTTGCCGAGCAGCGTCTTGCCGCAACCGGGCGGACCGTAAAGAAGAAAACCCTTCGGCACATTGTGCTCGAACCGCTTGAACAGCGCGCGATGCAGAAAGGGCATCTCTATGGTATCGCGAATCGCCTGCACCGCCTCGTCCTGCCCGCCAACGGCATTCCACGGCAGTTCGGCGACAGTTTCCAGCGCGCGCTCGATGCGCTTGCCGACGCCGATGACCTCAAGGGCGACGCGCTGGTTGGCGTCCAGGCGCACTTCCATGCCCGGCTTGAGTTTCTCCTTGGCGAGCAGCGCCGAGCGCAGCAGGACCGATGGCGTAAGACCCGTTTCCTGCCCAATGCGCAGGCGTCCGCCGGAAAGCAATTCGTCAATCCGCACAATCGGCCCGTTCCGGTCAAACCCCAGCCCTTGGACAACGGCAAAAGCCTCATTGAGCAAAACGCGCTGGCCCACCTGCAAACTCGCCAGCGGTATCACGGGGTCCAGGCGGCAGACATAATCAGTCCCCCCGGCGCAGACGTGCGCCTTGTCCGGTTCGACTGCCATCAGGAAAGTGCCGACCCGCCAGGCCGGGGCGCGCAGCTTCTCCACCACGGCGTCCAGTTTTTCGATGGCCTGACGCGCCTGGTCATTGACCTCCTCCATCTCGGCCACCCGCTCGCGCAAATAGACCATGTCCATGATGGCCAGATGGCGCGGCGGCAGTTTGGTGGTGATCATATCCACCAATCGCAGCGGCGAAAGGCCGTCCAATTCATCGCGCGACAGAAGCGGCTCGGAGAAAACGGGATCAGGCCCCGGCGCCGGCGCATGCACACGGTCGGGCGGCGGAGATTTCGGCATCGCACTGCTGGCGGCCGGCTTTTTTCTCGGTTCAGCCATTCGCCGTACCGTAACCCGCCCCGGCAGATTTGCAACCGGCGGCAGCGATTTTTTTGCATTTTTTGGCCATTTCCTGCCAATTCGATGGCAAGAAATAACTGCCTAAAATGGCAGGGCGAGGTTCCCTCGAGCCGCAATTAAATCCGATGACATCGAGCCACAGCTCGATGGAGTCCATCTGCCGTCATGGGAAATCCGCAATCCGCAATCCGCAATCGAGCGTCAGGTCTTCGGGGCCACTTTTTCCGTGGTGTAGCAGTCTATGGTGTCGCCGACTTGCATGTCATTGAAACCCTCAATGCGGATGCCGCATTCCATTCCGGCGCGGACTTCATTAACTTCGTCCTGGAAGCGGCGAAGGGTCTGTACAACCCCCTCGTAAATAAGTCCCTTGCGCCGGAGAACGCGCGCCTTGCCGCGCACCACGCGTCCGCTGCTGACGATGCAGCCGGCCACATGACCACCCTTGGACAAGGAAAAGAGTTTGCGCACTTCGGCCGTGCCAATGACGGTTTCCTTGACGGATGGTTCGAGAAGGCCGGCCATCGAGGCCTTCACCTCGTCAATGAGTTCGTAAATGATCGAATAGAGTTTAATCTGGACGCCTTCGCGCTTGGCAATGTCAGCCACGCCCACATCAATGCGGGTGTGGAAACCGAGGATGATGGCCGAGGCGGCGGACGCCAGCGAGACATCGGATTCGGTAATGGTGCCTACCGCGCTGTGAACGACTTCAAGTGTAACCAGCGCGTCCTCGATCTTCTTTAGGGCCTCGACAATGGCTTCCACGGAGCCTTGCATGTCGGCCTTCACGACGACTTTGAGGGACTTGGCCTGTGTGGCTTCCAGCGTGGCGAACAAATTCTCGAGCGTCACTTTGGCGCGCGACTCCGTGGAAAGGTCGCGCAGTTCCTGCCCGCGCTGCTCGGCCATCGTGCGCGCCATTTTGTCGTCCTCGATGACGCTGAATTCCTGGCCGGCGACGGGGACGCCGTTGAGGCCAAGGATTTTGACCGCGACGGAAGGGCCTGCAACCTTTTGTCGCGTGCCTTCCTCGCTAATAAGGGCGCGGACCTTGCCCCAGTAAGCGCCGCAGATGACGATATCGCCGACATGCAAAGTTCCCTTGCGCACGAGAACCGTGGCGGTCGGGCCGCCGGGTTCGAGGCCCGATTCGATGACGTTGCCCTTGGCGTGGCGATCAGGGTTGGCCTTGAGTTCGAGCAGATCGGCCTGGAGCAAAATCATTTCGAGCAATTTGTCCACACCCTTGCCGGTGAGCGCCGAACAGTCCACGAAAATGGTCTCGCCGCCCCATTCATCGGAAACCAGCCCTTTGTCCTGCAGTTGCTGGCGGACTTTCATGGGGCCGGCGTTCGGGTGGTCGCACTTATTGACAGCAACGATGATCGGAACGTGGGCGGCGCGCGCGTGGTTCAAGGCCTCAATCGTCTGCGGCATCACCCCGTCGTTGGCCGCAACGACCAGAATGACGATGTCGGTCACGTTCGCCCCCCGCGCGCGCATCGCGCTGAAGGCGGCGTGGCCCGGAGTGTCAAGAAAAGTTATCTGCTGAACCTCCCCCTTGCGTTCGGGATGGGGGAATGAAATCGTGTAAGCCCCGATGTGCTGGGTGATCCCGCCGGCCTCGCCCGCGGCCACATTGGATTTGCGGATGACATCCAGCAGCGTTGTCTTGCCGTGGTCCACATGGCCCATGATGGTGACCACCGGCGGTCGGGGCTGCATCTGCTCCTTGCTATCCTCCGTGTCCAGTTCCACCTTCTTTTCCATCTCGTGGACCGTGCCGCCGCCGCGGACGCGTTTCTCAACCTCAAAGCGGAATCCGAACTTCGCGCATACCTGCCGGGCGATCTCCTCCTCGACGGACTGGTTGACGCTGGCAAATACGCCCAGTTCCATCAGTTTCTCGATGATCTGGAACGGCTTGCGTTTGAGGTGTTCGGCCAGATCGCGGACGATAATGGGCGGCTTGAGCGTGATGAGTTCGCCGGTGGCCGGCGCGATGATCTTCTCTGGCGACTTGGCCGCGGGCGTCGCGGACGCGCCACCTTTGGCCGCCAACTTCTGCCCGGCTGGCCTTTGACCGGCGGCCGACGGCACAAGCGCGCCTCCCCGCACGGAGCGGATGTCTCCGCGTCCGCGAAAATCGGTGCGTCCGGACGACACAGAACCGGCAGACCCGCGCGCGCCGGCCTTTTCCGGAGCCTGGCGCGAGGCAGGTTTGGGGGGCAAGTGAATAAATCCAATTTTGTCGCCCAACTTCGGGACGGGCGGCGGCGGCGGCGGCACCGGTTTGGGCGGTGGCGGCGGCGGGACGATAACGAGAGGAACAACAACCGGTGGAGGCTCGATAACCAGCGGCGGCGCTAGGTTTGCCGGCGCGGGGGAGATGCCGCCCACCGGGGCAGCGGCCTCTGGGGCCGTAATCGTCTCGGACACCGCGGGCAAAGGCAGAGCCGGCAACTCCACCGGGACGGAGGTGGTTTCCGCCGTCTTTGGCAACTCCAAGACCGGGGTTGACGTGGTCGGCGCCGGGACCGCAGGCGCGATTTCCGCGACGGGCGGCGGCGGAGGCGTGCCAGCGGAAGGCGGCGGCGCGGGCGCAGCGGCGGGTTCCGCAAGTGGCGGGCTGGGCGCGGCGGCGACCACCGGGGGCTGGGGAGGAGGCGCGGGAGCGGGTGGCGGCGGCAGTGTTTTGGCTATTTCCAGCTCAAGAAATTCGCCGGTGATTTTATCCAGCGAACTGGAAGGGACCTTGGCGGCAATGCCCAATTCCTTGGCTTTGGCAAGGACCTCCTTGCTTTCGATGCCAAGTTTCTTTGCTATATCGTAAATACGAACGGGCATAGTTCTCGTTTCGCCAAATCAGCCAATTGGGCCACAACGCTTTCATGGCTTTAACATGCGGACATTGTAGCCTCTCGTTTCACCAGTTCACGCTATTTCTGAACGTTTCCCTCGGCACCGCGCCGCACCGTCTCCGCCTTCGCCGCCGCGACTATCGCCTCCCCCGCTCCCTTGAGCTGCTCGATCTGCTCCAGATCTGCCACCTCCACCTGGCACAAATCATCCAGCGTCAAAAACCCTGCATGGACCAAAATGTTCGCCTGCTCCGCCGTCAGGCCAGGAATCGCCGCCAGATTATGCACCGCCTGCGCGACCTTCTCCTCAAAACCCAGCGTCACGACCGTCTCCGGCTCGATGTCAATCTGCCACCCGGTCAGCTTCGATGTCAGCCGCGCGTTCTGCCCGCGCTTTCCAATCGCCAGCGAAAGCTGGTCTTCGGCAACCATGATCTTCACCCGCCGCCGCGCTTCGTCCACAGTGAAGGCCTTAAGCTGCGCCGGCGCCAGCGCGTTCGCGATGTAGGTCTTCACGTTCGCGTCCCACTTGATGATGTCCACCTTCTCGTTGTTGAGTTCGCGAACTATATTTTTGACTCTCTGCCCCCGCAGCCCCACGCATGCGCCCACCGGGTCCACCTTGGAATCCCGCGTGTGTACCGCCAGTTTGGTGCGGAAGCCCGGCTCGCGCGCGATACCCTTGACTTCTATCGTGCCGTCGTTGATTTCCGACACTTCCAATTGGAATAGCCGGATCACAAACTGCGGGTCCGCGCGGGACAAAATAATCTCCGGGCCGTGCGGCCCGGTCTCCACCGCCTTCACGTAACACCGGATGCGCTCTCCGATCTGGTATTCCTCAGTCGGCACCCGTTCCCGGTTGGGCAGCAGCGCCTCGTACTTGCCCAGATCAATCGTCACGTCCGATCTCTCGAACCGCCGCACCACCCCGCTCATAATGTCCCCCACACGGTCCTTGAACTCCGTGAATATCAGGTCCTTTTCCGCACGCCGGATTTGCTGCATCAGCGCCTGCTTGGCCGATTGCGAGGCGATGCGCCCGAAACCCGACGGTGTTACTTCCACTTCCACTTCCTCGCCCAGTTGCGCGTCCGCCCTGATGCGCCGCGCGTCAAAAACCGAAATCTGGTCATGCTTGGAGGTCACTTTTTCCGACACCACCAGTTTCGCAAATACCTTGATGTCGCCATTTTTGGGGTCAATAGCGCAACGCAGATCGCGAGCAGGGCCGACCGCCTTCTTGGCGGCCGTCGTCAGCGCCTCGATCACGGCAGAGACCAACACCTCGCGGCTGATCCCCTTTTCGCGTTCCCAGAATTCGATTACTGCCAAAAAATCGGCGTTCATAACATCTTCATTTTCCCCTCATGGGGAATAAAAAAGCCGGTAGAACCTGGCTCTCCGACTTTGCGCGCTGGTCCCGTCCAGCAATACAATTTTAACAACGCCAGCATATTACCCGTCCCCAAGAAAACGTCAAGAGGCAAAAAACAGCCCCGTGCGCCCCCGCATAATCCGACCGATCAGTCCGATCCGACGGATCGGTCTGATCCAATATATGGGTCAGGCTGGCCATTCCGCCCCGCGCGGCGTATATTCATGGCCAACAATGAAAATCCACCACTCCCCCACACCATGAAATCATCCTACGAACTGGCGATGGAACGCCTGGGCAAAAGCGCCCCATCCGTCAAATTGAGCGACGAAAAAAAGAAACAACTGGCCGAACTGGATTCCAAATACGCCGCCAAAATCGCCGAACGCGAAATCTTCCTCAAAGGCGCGCTCCGCGCCGCCGCCGAAAAAGGCGATGCCGAGGCCTATGCCCAATTAGAAAAGCAACTCGTCAGCGAGCGCCGAAAATTCCAAACCGAGCTGGAAGAGCAAAAGGAAAAAGTCCGTGGCATGTGATTTAGATTGAGCCAGATCATAATTCACTCTCCCAAAGGGAGAAAATCATCCAGCCTGGGGTTGCCCCGATTCCCAGAGGGGCTACCCCAGGTTAGGCCCTTTATCTTCTCCTACCCGGAACGGGTTGAATCCTTCGTCATCTCACCCGCTCTTGATCACGCCCAAGTCCGAATCCAAATTTGAAAATTCCTTGTCCACCATTGACCAGCAGAATATCGTCCCTCCGACATGACACCCGACCGCTACGAAGTCTCCCCGCCCGGCACCCGGCGACTCACCGGAACGCTCCAGCAGCGTGGAGCCAAAATGGGAATGAGCACAGTCGGCGGATTCCTCTTTGGCGGTGTATTTGTGGGCGCGGGCGCCGCCATCATCTTGATGGGCACAAAGGTCATTCACGTGGATCCCCGTTCCGTTCATGCGCCATACTGGGTGCTGACGGTGTTCGGAGCTTCATTCGCCGCGGGCGGCCTTATGGTCTGGAGCATGGCCTTGCGGCAATTTGCAGCCAACCGCGCGCGCGTGGAAGCCACCCGCCGTTACCCAAACGAACCCGCCCTGGCGGACTACCGCTGGCATCCGGACGGCTTTGAAGTATCCGAATGGCGCCGTTTCGCTACCTTCCTCCCCTGGCCCATCGGCCTGACTGTTTTTCTCTCCATGTTCAACTGGTGGGCATTCGCCGCCAATGGGCCAACGATGGTCAAAGTCATCACCGGCCTTTTCGACCTGATTACGCTGCTAATCTGGTGCATGGCCGCCCGGCAACTGGGCCGCGCCCTCAAGTTCGGGCATTCCCGCGTTGCGTTCACCTCCTTTCCCTGCCGCCCCTCCACCCCCGTCATTCTCCGATGGCAGCCATCCAAGGGAATCAACCGCATCAATAAAGGAACCTTCACCCTGCGCTGTGTCGCCGAATGGTGGGAAAGACATGGGGCCGGCAAAGATCAGAACAACGTCCTTATTCACGAGGAACTGTGGAGCGCAAAGTGGGTCGTGGACCAGCCGCGCAATTTCCACCCCAAGGACGACGTGGAACTGCGTTACGAACTTCCCGCCAACGCCCAACCGACCAACCTCAGCGCCGAAAAGCCGATATTCTGGGAACTCGAAGTCAAACTCGATCTCCCCGGCCTCGACTTCAACGAAACCTACCTCGTCCCCGTGTACGGCCCCTCGCGAACCGCATCAGCCGCCACATCGGTTTAGGGCCATCTCATTATCTTCGCAGCCGCTATGATATCTGGTGCTTGGTAGGGCGACCCTCCTGCGGAGCCGCATTCTTCCCAGTGCCATTCCCGGCAATTGCCCATTCCCGGTAAAGTTCTTCCCCTCCGTTTCCTCTGTTTGCTCCTGTTCAATTCCGTTGGTCGCGGGTGTTCGCGCTCGGCACTCTGTCAAAATTCTCCGTCTGCGGCCCTCCACGAAAGTCTGCGGGCAACTCCAGATTCGGTTTGTCATGCGCGCAAAGATGGGTTTAATTGCAGCCATGAAGAAAAGTGCCGTTGTTGTGGTGGACCCGGAAATCATGAGCGGCGAGCCTTGTTTCGTTGGCACGCGTGTTCCCGCCCGGGCGTTGCTGGATTATTTTGAGGGCGGCGACACGCTCGACGAGTTTCTGGAACAATATCCCACCGTCTCGCGCAAGCAGGCCGTTGCCTTTCTCGAACAAGCCAGCCAAAGCCTGCTCGCCACCGCCTGAATGCGCATCCTCCTCGACGAATGTCTTCCAAAGGACTTGGCGGGGTAACTCCCAGGCCATGTTGTCAAGACCGTTCCGCTGGCGGGCTGGGCCGGCATCAGCAACGGTGAACTTCTAAACCTCATTGGCGAATCTGGCAAGTTTGACGTTTTTCTCACTGTTGACAAACGATTGCCGCGGCAAAACAAAACGTCGGGGCTTCCTTTTGCCATCGTCTTGTTGCGTGCCAAGTCCAATCGGATCATTCATATCTTCCCCTTCGCTCCGGAAATCCTGCGCCGCCTCACCGAATTTCAGCCCGGTCATGTTTATGTTTTGACCCCGCCGCATTGACCGTTTCGTTTCCATGGTCCCGCACCAGTTGAATTCCTGTGGTTACGGTATATGCGGCTGGCGGGCTGCGTCTGTTTTCGGCGCCGCAACGCCCGTCAGGCGCGTAGTGTTGCGCTTGGAACTTACCTTAACGACTCGGGTGATGGCAATGACTTGGGAACATTGCCAACGAAACCATAAACTTCGAGACCACCAAGAACACCGCTCTGATCATAGACGAAAATCCCACTCAAATCCTCATCGCTGCCAAATAAAAAACCCGCGAGGGGATGGAATCCGCCAGATCGCTCTGGATATCCCCGAATCGTTAGATGGATACTCCCGCATCCACACGCGCAACGCCAGGGAGTAACCTGCGCCTGCTCAAGCTGCGGCAGAAAGGCTCTTGCTTCCGGCGTGTCGTGCTCAAGCATCCAGCGAATGAGACACTCTTCAGCGGTTGTCAGCGGCCGGTTCATCGAAATCGTGCTTATGCCTAATGGCGGGAACTGAACCACGCCAGGGCAACATGTCAACCGGGAATGCGGAACTGAGACGTATGCCAACATGCCGGATTGGATTCGCAACAGTCCCTTGACAAAAATTAGAGCCTATGATTAAATGGCCAGCGTAAGGCAGAAAGGGACAGTCGAGGGGGCATCCGGGAGCGGGCGCCCAGTGCGGGCGGCGGCTCGGTGGCGCGGCAGCCGCATGGTTTTTCAGCGGTTTTCATCCGAAAGCCGCCACACTCCCGTCGTAGCCGCGAATGGTAATCCGCCGCCATATTCTCATGACATCGCCACCGCTTTTCGTCACGTCCTTGCCAAATCAGTATGCTCTGTTATGCCACTCCAACCCCGGTTTTTTGCGCCTTTTGCGCCTCTTTGTGGAAAATCATCGCAAGTCCTTATCCATGAACAACTTACGACTAAATTCAGGCATTTTCGATCAAGCCTAATCAAGCCTAATCAAGCTATATTCCAATGACGCCACATCCTGCAACGAACCCAACCGAGCCTTGGAGTGCCGGAACAACAGCCAAGTGGTCAAATTTAACCACCCCGCGCTACAGGCCAACCGTCCATCCTGTCCATCGTGTCCACCAAGTCCACCACCGCCTCCCCTGTCCCAATCCAACCCAATCAAGCCTAATCGCACCTAATCGTGCTATTTTCCCCAGGCCTCAAAGCCACCCAACATCCCCACCTGAGTACCGGACCAGTGAATTCCAATCCGCAATCCGCAATCCGCAATTGCCCCAACCCCTTGTAGTGCTCCTTCCGCGACACCACAACAATTCCACTTAATTCCACTTAATTCCACCTGGTTCCACTTAATTCCACTTCCCCGAGGTGGACAAAATAGTGAACAACGAATCATGAAATGAAGACAATGCCCTTTTCCACACCACCCCAACTGCGTACCGGACCAGTGAATCCCAATCCGCAATCCGCAATTCCCCCACCCCCAGCCACCCAAGCGCATTATGCTTTGACGCCTCCCCCGTCTTCCCGTAAATTTTCCATGCCCAAAAGCGCGGCCCCGCCTCCCCAGGCGTCCACCGCCGGTATCAGAAGGTTGCAAGCGGGCGCGCGGAAGTTGGTATGATTAAATACATCATCAAGAAAATTGTCGGTTCCAAGAACGAACGCGACGTGAAGAAGCTGGCCCCGCTGGTCAAGAAGATCAACGAGTTCGAAACCGCCCTCCAATCCCAGCCCGAGGAGGTTCTGCGCTCCAAAACCGCCCAATGGAAGGCCGAACTCTCCGCCATCCAGGACGACCAGGCGCTCGCAGCCCGCGTGGATGAGATCTTGCCCGAAGCCTACGCCGTCGTCAAAAACGCCTGCCGCCGCCTCTGCGGCACACAAATCACCGTCCGCGAACATCCCCTCACCTGGGAAATGACCCCCTTCGACGTCCAACTCGTCGGCGGCATCGCACTCCACCAGGGCAAAATCGCCGAAATGGCCACCGGCGAAGGCAAAACCCTCGTCGCCACCATGCCCGTCTTCCTCAACGCCCTCACCGGCCGCGGCGTCCATGTCGTCACCGTCAACGATTATCTCGCCGCCCGCGACAGCGAATGGATGGGCGCCGTCTATCGGTTCCTCGGCCTCACCGTCGGCTGCATCGTCCGCGATCAAACCCCGGCCATCCGCCGCGAGCAATACAATTGCGACATCACTTACGGCACCAATTCCGAATTCGGCTTCGATTACCTCCGCGACAACGGCATGGCCATGCGCCGCGAAGAACAGGTCCAGCGCGGCCATTATTTCGCCATCGTGGACGAGGTGGACTCCATCCTTATTGACGAGGCGCGCACCCCCCTCATCATTAGCGGCCCTTCCGTCCTCGTCATCGAGAATAAATACGACCAGTTCAAAGCCGCCGTCCAATCCCTCGTCCACGCCCAGGAAAAGCTCTGCGCCCGCTACCTTTCCGAAGCCCAGGACTTGATCAAAAAATTGCACCCCGCCGACGGCTCCAATCCAGCCCATCCCGAAGAACTCGAATCCAAAATCGGCATGTTGCTCTTCCGCGTCAAGTCCGGCTGCCCCCGCTCCACGGATTTTCTCAAGGTCCTGGAAGACGCTGAAAACCAGCGCTTCATGAACCAAGCCGAACTCGAACTTCACTCCGATCAATCCAAAAAAGCCCTCTACGCCGAAAAAGAGGAGCTTTTCTTCGCCATTGACGAAAAAAGCCACGACGCCGACCTCACCGAAAAAGGCCGCAATTTCATGCGCCCACAGGACCCCGACGCCTTCGTCCTGCCCGATTTGACCGTTAAATTCCACGAGATTGACTCAGGCCCGGAACCCGACCCGCGCAAACGCCTCGAATTGAAGGCCCAAGTCCAGGCCGAATTCGAATCCAAGGCCGGCGACATCCACACCATCTCCCAACTCCTCAAGGCCTACAGCCTTTATCAATTGGATGTCCATTACGTCGTCGAAAACGGCAAGGTCATCATCGTGGACGAGCACACCGGCCGCCCCATGTACGGACGCCGCTGGAGCGATGGTTTGCACCAGGCCGTCGAAGCCAAGGAGGGCGTCGAAGTCGAGCGCGAAACCCAGACCCTCGCCACCATCACCATCCAAAATTACTTCCGCCTCTATAAGAAGCTCGCCGGAATGACCGGCACTGCCGAAACCGAGGCCTCCGAATTCCTCGACATCTACAAACTCGGCGTCCTGGTCATCCCCACCAACCGCCCCGTCGCCCGCAAGGACGCCAACGATTCGGTCTATAAAACCAAACGCGAGAAATTCAACGCCGTCATCAAGGAAATCACCTCCATTCACAACAAGGGCCGCCCCATTCTCGTCGGCACCGTCTCCGTCGAAACCAGCGAGCAGGTTTCCAAAATGTTGCAGAAGATCGGCATCATCCATTCCGTTCTCAACGCCAAATACCATCAGCAGGAGGCCGAAATCGTCTCCCGCGCCGGCCAGCGCGGCTCCGTCACCATCGCCACCAACATGGCCGGTCGCGGCACCGATATTAAATTGGGCGATGCCGTCCCGGCCGCCGGCGGCCTCCACGTCATCGGCACCGAGCGCCACGAATCCCGCCGCATTGACCGCCAGTTGCGCGGACGTTGCGCACGCCAGGGCGACCCCGGCTCCTCCCACTTCTTCATCTCCCTCGAAGACGACCTCATGCGCCTCTTCGGCTCCGACAAAATCGTCAAGGTCATGGAGCGCGTTGGCCTGGAGGAGGGCCAGGAACTCGAGCACTTCATGCTCGATAAATCCATCCAGACGGCCCAGAAACGCGTCGAACAGCAGAATTTCCAGCGCCGCAAACGCACCCTCGAATACGACGACGTGATGAACAAGCAGCGCGAAGTCATCTACGGCTTCCGCGACGAAGTCATCAACGCCGACGACGTCCGCGACCGCCTCATGGACATCATGGAGGAAGTTGTCATCGCAAAAGTCCGCGAACTGACGCCCGACAACACCGAACCGCAGGACTGGACTCCCCGGCCCCTGGCCGACTGGGTCAACCTCAATTTCCCCCTCACCATGCCCGAGGAGGAGATCATCAAGGCCGCCAAATCCGGCGCCGAGCTGCCGGTGGAGGGTTCCGCTTTCGCCGGCCTGAGCGTCCCACAATTCGCCGTCTGCCAGTTCATCTGCAAAGCCGTCCGCGACATCTACGACTTGAAGGTCAGTTGCGAAAACCCCGACGCACTCAAATCCGTCGAGCGCTACACCATCCTCGTTTCTGTTGACAAACTGTGGCAGGAGCATCTCTACGGCATGGACAGCCTCCGCGAAAGCGTCGGCCTGCGCGCCTACGGCCAGCGCGATCCCCTCGTGGAATATCAAGCCGAGGCTTACAAAGTATTCGAAGAACTGATGACCAGCATCAAGTCCGAGATTTGCCACAACATCTTCCGCAGCGCCTCCAGCCTCATGGCCCACACCCTCTTCGAGAGCCGCCGCCCCTCCAGAACCACCCATCAGCAAGTCAGTTCCTTTGGCACCGGCCAGCCCGAGGCCACGACCACCACAACATCCTCCGGCGGCAAGAACCCCAGCGACATGGTCACAGAAGCCACCGAATACGTCTCCAAGCAGGCCCAGGCCAAAACCGCCAAGCCGGTTCGCACCGGCCCCAAAGTCGGCCGCAACGACCCCTGCCCCTGCGGCAGCGGCCGCAAATACAAGCAATGCTGCGGCAAAAACGGTTAGCCGCCGGGAGGGAAACTTATGGGTCTGTCAAGCGAACATAAATCAGTCTTATCGGTCCTGTCAGTCCTATCCGACCAATCCGTCCGATTCGGTCACGTCTCCTTGCCGCCCCGCGCCCGACGGCGAATGGGCTTCGAGGAACTTCTTCAGCTCCTCCGCCGTCTTCCCGCCAAAACCGGAAACCGCCGCAATCTGCTCCACGCCGGCCAGCCGCAGCCGCTGCACCGAGCCGAATCGTTTCAGCAGCGCCGCCTTGCGCCGGCCGCCGATCCCGGGAAATTCGTCCAGGATGCTCTCCGACATTCTCTTCAAGCGCAGTTGCGCGTTGTAAGTGTTGGCAAACCGGTGCGACTCATCCCGCACCCGCTGCAACAGCTTCAACGCCCCGGAATCATCGCTCAATCGCAGCGGCTCGGCTTCCCCGGGCCGGTGAATCTCCTCATACTCCTTAGCCAGGCCGATCACTGGAATCCGCGTCAATCCTATTGTTGCCAGTTCCCCCAGCGCCGCGTTGAGCTGCCCCTTGCCGCCGTCAATAAGAATCAAATCCGGCAGCGCGGCCGCCTCCGCCAGCAACCGCGCGTACCGCCGCCGCACCGTCTCCGCCATGCACGCGAAGTCGTCCTGGCCCGTCACTGTCTTGATGCGGTAGCGCCGGTAATTGGAGCGGTCCGGCTTCCCGTTGC
>Ga0302320_10005865_pt1 | contig 27405 bp, 27 predicted proteins | sample Bog_T0_3_FD_202130 | JGI IMG/M metagenome (GOLD analysis project Ga0302320, IMG submission 202130) | Peat permafrost microbial communities from Stordalen Mire near Abisko, Sweden - Bog_T0_3 | ecosystem: Environmental > Terrestrial > Soil > Wetlands > Peat | place: Sweden: Abisko, Stordalen Mire...
CGAGCCGAAGTTGAAGTCTCTCACATAGTTCGAGGAAGATGCCCGCTCCAGGTCGAAGCCCCAGCGCCAAGTGTCGTTCAGGTTAAACTGGCCCCTTGAGAGGATTGTGCCCTGCGGAGAATTATACTCGTAGCCGGCAGAGGCGTTCAACGTCAGGTAGCCGCTGTTGAAGCGATAGCGATAGTCGAGTCCGAGGTTCGGACCGCCGCGGGTTGTCATCATTGGCGTGATGGTGGCATCCGACTGGTCGTTGATCGCCCAGTAATAGGGCTGTGCGACGAAACCGCCGATATGAGTCGATGTCCCGATGAACGGAACCAGCAGCCCGGAAGCTCGCTTGACCGACGGGTCAACGTGCCAGAAATACGGCATGAAGGCGATGGGCACGCCGTACATCTCCATGACGGCGTCCCAGTACTCCATTTTCTTGTGCTCGACATCCTGAACCGCCGTGCGCGCACGGAGCTGCCAGAGCGGTGGTGCGTCAGGGTTCTTCGCGCAGAGATCGCACGTCGAGTAGACCACGCGCGACATTTCGTTGATCTCGCCCCCGGTGCGGCGAGCTCCGTTGGCAGCAAGCCGGCCGTTCGCGGCGAGGATGGCGCGCATATCGGTCAGCACGCCCTCCTTCATCCCCTGGCTTAGCTCGGCGTAGTCGGCAAACATCACCTGGCCGTCGGGGGTCAGCAGGACAACGTTGCCTTTGGCGGCGGCAACCCCGGTGTTGCGGTCGAAGGTGATCTGGTCGGCGCGCAGCACCTGGTTGTTTTGCCACGCCTCGACGTGTCCCTGGGCGATGACCAGCGCGTGCTCGCGGTCGTACTCGACGGAGTCAGCGGTGAAGGTGACCGGTTGCTTGTTGGCCTGCCCCTGCGAGCCGCCGACCGAGGTGAGCTGGCTAAGCTGGGCGCGCGCTCCGGCCGGCACCAGAAGCGTCGCCGCGAGAAGCGCGAGAGCGGTGCGAGGAGCCATACTCAGCCGTCCTCGACGTGCAGGAGCAGAGCCAGCGCCATCATTAGTCCGGCGGCCGCCGGCACCCAGGCGGCCATCGCCACCGGCAGGGCGCCGGATTGGCCAAATTCCTCGGCGATTTTCGAGACAACGAACAGCGCGAAGCCGGCCGCCACGCCGCTGCCGATCATGCGCGCCACGCCGCCACGCCGAGCCGGTCGCATGGAGAACCCTGCGGCAACCAGCGCCATCGTGCCGCACAACAGGGGAAGCGCCAGCAGCGCCTGAAAGTGCAGCCGATGGCGGATCGAGGAAAATCCGGAGCGATCGAGCAGGCGGATGAAGTCAGGCAGGGCCCAGACCGACAGCGTATCGGGCGAGGCGAAGCTTTCCTGCACGCGCGCGACCGTCAGATCGGTGGGCAGCGTGAGCGGCTGTGCCGGCTCAGGAACCTGGTCCGGGCGGATCAGCCGTGCATTCGTCAAATGCCAGGCGCCCGAACCGAGCGTCGCGTCGCTTGCCTCGATGCGCTCCAGCAGCCGGTCGCCGCCGTCGAGCCGGAAAACGCTGACCTCTGTGGCGTTCAGCCGTTTGCCTTCTACCTGGACGCCCCGCGCATGGATGATCGACACGCCCTGGGGTGTGATGCCGTGATCCGACTGGCGCAGCCAAAGCTGTCCGCCGGTCAGCGCCAGCGGTCCGCCGCCGGTGCGCAGATAGGCGTTGTCGAGGGCTTCCGCGCGGGCATACATCGCCGAGGAAAGGGGGCTTACCGCGCCGGCGGCCAGCACGCCGAACAGGAAGGCGCAGAAGGTTGGTGCGGCGAGGAACTCCCAGGCCGAAATGCCGGCCGCGCGCGCGACGATCAGTTCCGAGGAGCGCGTTAGCCGCCAGAAGCACAGAATTCCGCCCAAAAGAACGGCGAACGGCAGGATCTGCATCGAGATGTAAGGCAGTCGCAGCGCCGCAATTTGGGACACCAGCGCGAAGGTCGCATCCGGCTTGCTGGCGGACCGTCGCAACAGTTCGATGAAGTCGAACAGGGAGACCAGCCCGGCCAGCGCAAGCAGCATCCCCGTCACCGCGGTGGTGAAAACCCGGGAGATGTAGATCGACAGTGTGAAAGGGGCGGTCATGCGCTCAGGCTGCCCCGCCGGCCGGGCGCAGCCGCTGCGGCATCAGCTGTGGGCCGAGCAGCAGCCATAGGCAGATCAGACCTGGAACGATGGCCTGGACCCAGACCAGCGGCAGCAGAGCATTGTCACGTGCCGATAGATTGCCGAAAGCGAGCTGCAGCGCGAGCAGGACGACGACACTCAGCACGGCGACCAGCGGCCGGACAAAGCCGCCGTGACGGCGGAACGTGCCGGTCAGCACAGACAGCAAGGCGACGGAGCCATAGGACAGCGCGGTGAGCGGGCTCGTCATCCGCTTGTGTCCCTCGGCGATCCATTTTGGTATGTCGAGCGCGTTGGTCGGATGGGGATCGAGCAGCTCGCCGAGGGACACTTCGGACATATCCAGCACCCGCTGGCTTTCGCCGTGCTGGCTATCGGCCAAGTCCAGCTCGTTCTGCCGAAACGTCAGCATATCGAGCCGTCCGGTTTGCCGGTCGATCTCCTGCCGGCTGCCGTTCAGCAACAGCACCCGCGGCCCGCTGGGTCCTTCCAACAAGCGGCCGCGCTCGGCCAGTATTGTCGCGTGCGCGTTCTGGTCGCGGCCGTCGTCCACGACGATGCCCCGCAACGTGCCATCCGGGTCGCGCGAGCGAACATAGACGGTGAGCTTGTCGGAGACCTGCGTAAACACGCCCTCCTGCAGCATGAAGGCGGCCATGCGATTGCGGATCTCCCACTGGTAGTCGCGGAAGGCCGCGAGGCTTATGGGAACCAGCCAGAGCGTGAGCGTGAAGCCGGCGGCGACCGCAATCGATGCGACCGCCAGCGCCGGGCGGGCGAGCGCGAGTGGCGACAAGCCGGCCGCGCGCATGACCGTCAGCTCCCGGTCACCTGCCAGGCGCTGATAGACGAACTGAATCACCACGAAGGTCGTGATCGGCAGGATCACCGCAACGAAGCTTGGAATGAGCAGAGCCGTGAGGCGCAGAAATACGCCCATCGACAGGCCGTGGTTCACTACCAGTTCGACAAAGCGAAGCGACTGCGTGAGCCATATCAGCGCGGTCAAGCCACCTGTGACCGCGAGCAGCGCGGTCAGGAGCTGGCGAAAGATGTACCGGTCGAGTCGGGTGATTGGCGGGCCGGATCGCATGGGCCGGAAAGACTCTCCTGTCGCGCCGCGGCGGCGCGGGAGCGACCGCGGCAAGGCTGGCAAACGTTTTCTGCGGCAGCTTCGGCGCGGATGCAACGCCCTTCCGGGTCCGGCCCTACCGATCAGGCGTGAACGGTGGGTCGAACCTCGTCGCCAGAGCGGTGCCGGGCTGCCAAGACCTATCTTTAAGCCGACCGCCTCATGGCCAATCCGGGCTCAACAGCAGCCTCGAAACCTGCCCTTGTCGAAGGCGTAACGCGCCTGCTGGCGATTGCGGAAGAACTCCGCATAACTCATCGCCGGCTGGTTCGGATGAGCGCGCTCCTGATGTGCCAGGTAGGCGTCGTAATCCGGGACGCCGACCATCAAGCGAGCGGTCCGCGCCACACCGTCACAGATCAGGCGCGCTTGGGCGAGGCCCCGTCGGTGCAGCGGCGCACCGTCGCTCACGCCATCCGGGCCCATATCCGGGCGATTGTAGCTTGTCGCGGCTGGGTTCTTGGCCTGACCCATCTCAGTCATCGCCCACCATGGCGCCAAGGGCGTTGACCTCCGACGCTGTCGAGCGCGGATTGGCAAGCGCCCGGCGGATGCCGATCAGCCCAAACACGACCATCGCCGCGACCAGTGCGACAAAGGCAGCCGCCAACGAGGCGTTCACATAGTCGTTGGTCACCACCCGGCTCATTTCGGCCAAGGTCTTCGCGGGCGCAAGCACCTTACCGGCGGCCAGGGCATCGCCAAAGACGGCGGCATGACTGAGGAAGCCGACGGCCGGCCTCGCGTCGAACAGCTTTTGCAGCCCCGCGGTCAGCGTGCACACGACCAGCCACAGCGCGGGCACGCCCGTCACCCAGACGTATCGCTGCCGCTTCATCTTGCAAAGAACCACGGTGGCCAGGATCAGCGCGATGGCGGCCAGCATCTGGTTGGAGATCCCGAACAGCGGCCAAAGCTGGTTGATTCCGCCGAGCGGATCGATCACCCCCTGATAGAGGAACCAGCCCCAGGCCGCGACGGCGAGCCCCGAGCCGGCGAGGGTATTCGCCCACGAATCGGTGCGGCGAAACGCAGGTACAACGGTGCCGATCATATCCTGGAGCATGAAACGCAGCACACGGGTGCCCGCGTCCAAGGTCGTGAGAATGAACAGGGCCTCGAACAGGATGGCGAAGTGATACCAGATGCCCATCAGGGCGGAGCCGCCGAAAGCGCCTGACAAAATTTGCGCCATGCCCACCGCCAAGGTCGGGGCGCCGCCGGTACGTGACATGACGGTCGTCTCGCCAACGTCCTTGGCGATCTGAGTCAGCATGTCGGGCGTCAGCAGGAAGCCCCAGCCGGAGATCACCTGAGCGGCTTGCGCCGGATCGGTGCCGATCAGCCCGGCGGGGCTGTTCATCGCGAAATAGATGCCGGGGTGGATCACCGAGGCACCGATCATCGCCATGATCGCCACGAACGACTCGGTGAGCATTGCTCCATAGCCGATGAAGCGAGCCTGCCCCTCGGTCTCCAGCATTTTCGGCGTAGTACCGGAGGCGATCAGCGCGTGGAACCCGGACACGGCGCCGCAGGCGATCGTGATGAACAGGAAGGGGAACAGGTTGCCGGCGAACACCGGGCCGGTGCCGTCGATGAACCGGGTCACCGGCGGCATCTGCAGGTAGGGCCGGGCGATGACGATCGCCACCGCCAGCAGGCCCATGGTGCCTACCTTCAGGAAGGTTGACAGGTAGTCTCGCGGCGCCAGCAACAGCCACACCGGCAGCACGGAGGCCACGAAGCCGTAGGCGATCAGGGCCAGCGCGAGCGCCTCGGCCGAGTACGTGAAAAAGGGTGCCAGCGCTGCACTCTCGGCGACGGTCCTGCCGAAGAACAGCCCGGCCAGCAGCAACACAACACCGAACGCGGACATCTCGCCGATGCGGCCTACCCGGATGAATCGGGTGTAGACGCCCATCAGCAGCGCGATCGGCATGGTGCAGATGACGGTGAACGTGCCCCACGGGCTGCCCGCCAGGGCCTTGACCACGACAAGCCCGAGAACGGCCAGCAGGATGACCATGATCAGCGTGATGCCGATCAGCGCTATGCCGCCGGCTACCGGTCCCATCTCCGAACGGATCATGTCGCCAAGCGAGCGGCCGTCGCGCCTGGTGGAGAGAAACAGAATGGTAAGGTCCTGGACGCAGCCGGCGAGGACCGCGCCCGCCAGGATCCACAGTGTGCCGGGCAGGTAGCCCATTTGGGCGGCCAGGACGGGGCCGATCAGAGGTCCGGCGCCGGCGATCGCCGCGAAATGGTGGCCAAACAGCACGTATTTGTTGGTCGGGACGTAGTCCAGACCGTCGTTGTGCCGGAACGCAGGCGTCGGGCGCGCGGGGTCAATGCCAAGCGCTCGGTTCGCAACGAACTGCCCATAGAATCGGTAGGCGATCGCGTAGACGCAGAGCGCCGCGATGACGAGCCACGCCGCATCGACAGGCTCGCCGCGGTTGAGAGCCACGACCCCAAGACCGACCGTCCCGAGCAGGGTCACGGCAATCCAGGCGAGCTTTTCACGCCAGACCATTGTTATGTTTCCTCCCGAGCAGGCGTCGCCAGAAATATATTGAACTGTTTTTGTTTCCCGCTAGCCAGTGACGACAGGAACCAATTCCTCTCGCAGCCGTGTTCGCGAGGCGGCAAGTCGCATCAGTGCCGGCGCCGCGCGTCCGGCGGCCAGCAGCAACGGCTGACCGGCCCCCAGGGCTGCGCGGTGGATCAGCGTGGCGAGACGCATCTGGCCATGCAGGCGATCAAACAACCGCTGGTGGTAGAGTCGTGCATCCCCTGCCGCCAGCCAAGTCTCAGCCGCCAGCGCGCCGCTCGCCAAAGCGATAGACACCCCATCACCTGTCAGCGATGGGATCACGGATGCCTGGTCGCCGAGCCGATAAAGCCCCAGCGGTGCGGTCGGGGGATGCAGGTAGCCATACGGCAATCCGGCCACTGCCAGAGGACGCTCCAGCAACGGTCTGGCGCCCGCAAGCCGCGCGGCCAGGTGCGCCGACCTGGTGGTGAGCGCGTCCAGCAACGCGTCCCAGCGTTGGCCGACCTGCTCCCACCGCGCAGCCGAGACGATCAGGCACAGTGTCGCCCGTCCGCCTTCGACCGGCTGCAGCCCGGCATAGCCGCCGGGGAACAGCACCAGCTCGACATGCCCAGCGAGCGCGGCACACTGTGCCGGGGACAGCGCAAAGTAGGTCTTGAGCCCGATCGGGCCGCCGGCGCGCCCAGGCCGCGCCAACCCACGCAGGTCATGCTTGCCGGTGGCAAGGAAGACGGTCGCCGGTTCGAACGCGCCCAACGCGCCGGCATCGACTCGCAGCCCGTCAACCTCGACCCGCCGAACCGCATGACCGCGATGGATTATGGCGCCTTCCGCCGCCGCGCGGTGCAGCAGCGCCTCGTCCAGCACGCGACGTGACACGGCCATCGCGGGGAAGGGCAGGCGGGTCTCGGCCACCCCTGCGCGATGGATGAGCCGCAACGCCCGGATCGGCGCCGGATCCAGCGCGCCGAGGTCAACGCCCAGCGACGCGAGAATGGTGATTGCCTCGGCGCTCAGAAAGTCGCCGCAGACCTTGTCGATCGGACCGGGCTGGCGCTCGATCAGGGTCGGCTGACAACCGCCGCGTGCCAACCGGATCGCCGCGGCCGACCCGGCTGGACCGCCGCCGACGATCAGGGGCGCGTGCAGTTGCATCGCCCTATTCCTGGACGCGCGTCCGCGAGACGCATAGGCGGAATGGCAGGTGCCACGCGACATTGGCCTGCACGCCCACCGCGTCTAGCTGCCGGCGCAACTCGTCGGCTTTGAAGGCGCGGGCGATCGAGACGCGCCCGTCGTAGCGGATCAGCCGATGCCAGCGCGCCACCGTGGCGAGAACGCCGAAGCCGTAATAGGGGAACCAGTGCCGGTGCAGGTCGGCAATGAACCAGCCGCGGTCGGCATGCGCCTCCTGCCAGAGGATGAACCGCGTCACGTCCTCGTCGGTCAGATGATGCAGGAATTGCGAGCTGACGATGAAGTCGAAGTGCTGTTCGGGCTCGAAATCAAACACGTTGCCGGTGTGGAAGCGGATGCCTGCGTCTTGCGTCGCCGCGCGCGCAGCCTCGGTGCACCAGGGGTTCAGGTCGATGCCTTCAAGCCGCGCGGTCAGGCCGCGACGCCGCGCGAAGGCATCGATTCGGCGCAGCAGGTCGCCGTGTCCGGAGGCCACATCGAGCAGCGAGAACGCGGTAAGTCCCTTGGTCTGCTCCGCCAGCCACGCCAGCACGGGCCGGTGCGTCAGCGTGAGTTTGTTCACCTGCTCTAGGTCAGCCAGGCAGCGCGCGTACTCTTGATAGTCCGCACATTGCGAGTCCATCAGCTCGGGTTCGGTGCTGCGCTGGGAGAAGTCCATGCCTGCCTGCACTCCCGTTGTCGCGTCGGTCAGGGGCGGCGGAAAGCGAAGCTTTCGACGCTGAGCCCCGGGCCGAACGCCATGGCGAGCCCATCTCCGCTCGTCGACCCCTTTAGGATTCGGTCCAGTACGAACATCAGCGTGGCCGAGGACATGTTGCCGAAGCTGCGGAGTACCTCGCGCGAATATCGCAACGAATCCGGTGCCAGGTCCAGGCCGCCTTGCACCGCGTCAAGGATCGTGCGGCCACCGGCATGCACTGCCCAAAGCGCCACGTCGCGCGGCCCGCGGTCGCCTAGCAGTACGGCGCCCTGCGCCATCAGGAAACGGCGGATGCGTCCGGGCACCTGACCGGACAGGTACATTTCGAAGCCCTGGTCGCGGATGTGCCAGGTGATCATCTCATCCGTGTTTGGCACCACCACCGCCTGGAAGCGGTCCAACGCCAGGCCGACCGGTTCCGCCGAGACCAGCGCCGCCGCCCCCCCGTCAGCGAACAACAAGAAGCTCAGCATTTTCGGCAGGTCCTGGAAATTCTCCTGTAGATGCAGGCTGCACAACTCCAGGTTCACCACCAGGACCTTCGCATGCGGTTCAGACCGGACGATGTGGCGGGCGAGCTTCAAGGCGTTCACCGCGGCGAAGCAGCCCATGAACCCGATGATGGTGCGCTCAACCGAGGTCCGCAGCCCGGCCGCTCGGATGATCTGGAAATCCAGCCCGGGCGCGGTGAACCCGGTGCAACTCGCGACGATCACGTGGGTGATCGCGTTACGCTCGCGCTCGATGTCGAGCGCCTCGACCGCTTTCATGGCCAGGGCCAGTGCCTCGGGCTCGTACCGCGCCATCCGGTCGGCGGTAGAGGGGAAGGCGCCGCGGCGGTAGAAGCCGCCCATGTCGAGTATGATCTCCCTTGGCGCCGGCGCCGCCTCGAAGATAGCGAACCGGTGCTCAATGTCGGCCAGCCCGGCCATGCGCTCAAACAGCGCTCGGCTACGCTCGTCCGGCATGGCGGAGAGGGCAAAATCGACAAACTCGGCATGGATATCGTACGGGGGCACCGCGGCGCCGATCCGGTTCAGCCAGGCCTGAGTCGTCACCGCCGCTCCTTCCCGTAACGCCGCCGGATGGTTTCGGCCGTCATGCTAATGGACGCATCTCGATCGTTCCAGAGGTGGCGCGCCGCCGGCGCATGCGTCTCTTTAGGGGAGCACCTTGCCGGGATTCATGATCCCCGCCGGATCGAGCGCCGCCTTGATCCGGCGCATCACCTCCAGCTCCGCGCCACCGCGCCAGTCCGGCATCATGTGCGGCTTGAGCTGGCCCACGCCGTGCTCGGCAGAAAAGCTGCCATCGAATTCGCGCACCACCTCGTTCACCGTGTCCATAATCTGCTGGTCGTGGGCAAGGAAGGCGCCCGGGTCGGCGCCCTCCGGCTGCTCAAGGTTGAAGTGGATGTTGCCGTCGCCGAGATGCCCGAACGGCACGGCGCGAACTCCCGGGATCAGCCGTTGGCAGGCCTCCGTGGCCCGGCGGATGAAGGCCGGCACTTGCGAGACCGGCACCGAGACGTCGTTCTTCACCGACGCGCCTTCGCTCTTCTGAGCTTCCGAATGCTCCTCGCGCAGCCGCCAGAGCGCCGCGCGCTTTGCCTTGCTGTCGGCGAACACGGCGTCCAGCAAATTCCCGGCCTCGAACGCCGCGGACAGGACCATCTCCATTCCGGCCCGCAGCACGGTATCCGAGCGGGGCGAGGCGAGTTCCACAAGAGCGTAATGGGCGGCAGGCTTGGCGAAAGGCAGTTTCGACCCCGGGATGTGTTTCAGCACCAGATCGACACCCAGACCGGACATGTATTCGAACGCCTGCAGCGAGGCGGAGTCGTCTGATTGGAAGCGGGCAAACAGGTCCAGCGCCGCCTCCGGCGAAGGCACCGCGCACAGCGCCGTGACAACCTCCCGCTGCTGCGGCGCCAGTTTCAGCACGGCGGCGGTGATGATGCCGAGAGTGCCTTCCGAGCCGACAAACAGATGGCGTAGGCAGTAGCCGGTGTTGTCTTTCCTCAGCCGGCGCAGTCCGTTCCACACCGACCCATCCGGCAGGACCACTTCCAGTCCGAGCACAAGGTCCCGGGCGTTGCCGTAGCGGACGGTGTTGTTGCCGCCAGCGTTGGTCGCAAGCACGCCGCCGATCTGGGCCGAGCCCTCGGATGACATCGACAAGGGCAGTAGGCATCCGGCCTCGGACGCGGCTTCCTGCGCCGCCGCGAGCGTCACCCCCGCTTCGACGGTCAACGTCAGGTCAACTGCATCGACCGTGCGCACCTGGTGCATACGGGCGAGGCTCAGCACGATCTCGCTGCCATCGGCGGCCGGGGTAGCCCCCCCGACCATCGAGGTGTTGCCGCCCTGAGGTACGATCGGGACGCCGGCTTCCGCGCAGAGCCGAACCACCTGCGCCACTTCCTCCGTGCGCGCGGGACGCACCACGGCCGGGGTGCGGCCTCGATAGAGCCTACGCCAGTCCTCGGCGTACGGGCCTGTGTCGGACGGATTGGTCAACAGGCCAGGATCGCCGACCACGGCGTGAATGCCGGCGATCAACCGGTCGATGGCGGGGGGCGCGGCAGCCATAGGATTCGTCCTTTTCGGGGCCAAACCTAGGCCCGGGAGCGGCATTGTCCAGGGCCGCACCGTCGGAGTGGCTGTTTTCAGGCGTGTCCGGGCTGAGCAGTCCGCTGGGGACGCCCCCGCTCGTTGGGGCCACGCCCCGGTTGTGCTGCGCGGCCGCTGATCAGGTAGGCGAGACCGCCTCTGGCGACGCGTCTGCTTCGCGAGAAGCGGCCGCGATTTCAGCTCGCGCCGGCGCCGGGGATTGCGACATCTGCTCGTCCATCAGCTTGTATTCCGGCTGGAACCAGCGCTGGGCGATCAAGGTCGGCACCACAGCGCTGCCGATTACCGCGGTCACCAGGATCGTATACTGGGTCTGGTCGATGATGTGGTTGGTCATCCCGAACAGCGCGGCGATGGAGCCGAAGGTGAGGCCGGTGGACATCAACAGCGTGGTGTACATTCCCTCCCGCGGCACGAAACTGAACACCTGCGTCAGGGGCAGGATGCCGACGAACTTGGTCACCATCTTGATCGCCAGGAAGATCGCGATCAGCCCGGCCGAGGCGGCGACCGCGTGCACCTCCACCAGCGACCCGGCCTTCAGGAAATAGAACGGCGTCAGGATGCTGAACGCGATGATCCGCATCCGATGGGGCAACTCGCGGTCCTTCAGGAAGGTCGGCGCCAACACCATCCCGACCAGATAGGCAGGCAAAACCGCCTCGCTGCCGGCCACGCTCGCCAGACCGCCCAAAAGTAGCAGCACCAGGGTCACAAATTTGGTCTGGGGTTCGCTCACCCGTTCTCCGAGGGCCGCGAACAGCCGCGGCGCCACCTTCGGCAGGACGAACAGCGCCACGGCGGTGACGCCAGCGAACATCAACAGCTTAAGGCTGTAGTTGGCGAAGATCAGGCCCAGTGCCAGCACCGTGCCGAGATCGTTGATGAAGCAAGCGGCGAGGATGATCTTGCCGAGTTCGGTGCGGTTGAACCCGGTCTCGATCATCACCGCGTAAACCACGGCCACCGAGGTCGTGGATAGCGAGATGCCCGCGATCTGCGCCTGCGGCCAGGGCCAGCCGGCGACGAAACGGGCGAACAGCAGCACGCCGGCATAGGGCGCGAGAAAGCCCACGATGCCGATGCTCATGCTGGACCAGAAATGCTTGCGCATCACCCGCGGATCGATCTCCGCGCCCGCAAGGAAGGTGAGCATGATGGCGCCGAAACCGGCCAGGAAGTTGACCCAGGGTGCCAGCGGCAGCCCCACGGTGTTGCCGGCCACAGCGCCGACCAGGATCTCGATCAGCGCGACAGATATCGCAACCCAGATCGATAGCACTGAGGCGACCAGCGCGAGGCCGACCCACAGCGCCGAAGCAAGCCAGACATTGTCCATCAGCATCTTCTTCCCCCACCGAGCCGAGCCCCAGCGCGCAGACCCACGACGCAGCCAGTCCGGTGGCATGTGAAGAAGGCATTTGCCGACCCCGCCGCGTCCCGTCCGCGGTAGGGGTCATCAGCCCTGGCGGGCGGTTTTGGGGAACCCCATCCCCATGACAACGACTCGTAAGCAGGATAGGCGCGGCGCCCCGCGTCGTTCAACCGTGCAATTCAATGCCGCATGAATGCCGGCACATCGGCGTTCGATAGGATATGACGCGTCAGACCACCCAGAATCAGATCGCGCAACCGACTGTGCGCGTAGGCCCCCATCACCAGCATGTCTGCCGCCAGCTCATGGGCCTTCCCCAGCAGCGTCTGCCCGAAAGGGGCGCTGCCGATTGGCAGAACGTGCAGCTGGGCGTTTATGCCATGCTCGATAAACACTTTGGGGACTTCGCGGGCGGTCGCATGCTTTTCCGCGCCCTCGCGGACGCCCGTGACCAAGTGCACCGCTTCGGCGCGGCCGAGGAAACGCAGCGCTGGCATGACTGCCTTGATCGCCCGCTCGTCGTCCCGCCACGCAATCACCACGCGGTGGCCAAACGATCGAGCCCGCGTGGGTGGCACCACCAAAATCGGCCGCTCGGTCTGGAATAGCGCGGCCCGGAACGCCTCGCGCGTTTGCTTCGTATCGTCCGGACGGGGCTGCGCGATCACCACGATATCGGCGCGACGGCCGCGCAGATCCACGGCCTCGGCCAGGTCGCCGCCGGCGACGACGACTTCCATCGCGGGGCCAGGCTGCACTGGTCCATTCGTCCAGGTCTCGAAGGCAGGTCGCAGCGCCGGATCAGCCGCCAGTGCCTTGATCCGCGCGCTGCCCGTCAACGCGGCGAGGCACCCGGCTGCAGCCAGGAGCCCGGGCGCTGCTTCGGGGCGGTCAAGCACGACCAGGATCACGTCCGCCATGGCCGCTGCTCCTCAATGACGCAAAAGCACCGGCAGGTCCGCACGCTCCAGCAGATAGCGGGTCACACCGCCCACGATCAATTCGCGCACCGGCGTGTGGTAGAAGGCGCCGCAGACCAGCATGTCGGCGCCCAGCTCGTGGGTCCGTCGCAACAACGTCTCCCCGAACCCGCCGGGCGCGATCGGGAGAACGTGCAGTTCGGCGTCGATGCCGTGTTCGCGCAGAATCTCCGGGAAACCCGGTGGCGTGGCGCCTTCCCGCACGCCCGCCAGCACGAACACGCGTTCTGCTTGCGCCAAACAACGCAGACCCGCCAAAACCGCCCTGATGGCGCGCTTGTCGTCGCGCCAGGCGATCGCCACGCGTCGGCCAAACACGCCGGTGTGAGCCGGCGGCACGAGCAGCACAGGCCGATCGGTTTCGAACAGCGCCGCGTGGATGGTCTGGCGGTCGACAACCTGGTCGCGACCCCCGGGTCGTTTGAGCACGATGGTGTCGGCGCGCCGGCCCCATTCCGCTGCAAGTCCGTCCTCCAGGCCCTCAACGTCGAACCAGTTGGGGGAGATACCGGGCGGCGCGGTTTCCGCCCAGGCTTCGTAGACGGCCTTCAGCGCCACGATTCGGACCTGCTCGCTGGCCCTGATGCGGGCTTCGTGCGACCGCGTCATGACCTCTTCCGTCGGCATGATCGTTGCGTCGGGTGGCACGCGGACCGCCAGGACATTGATGCGGGCGCCGCCCATCAGGCTGCCAAAGCAACCGGCGGCGGCCAGCACATTTGGCGCCGAATCAGGGCGATCAACTATGGAGAGAATGACGCTTGTCATGACCATCGGCTCCGATGTTCGGCAGATGGACGAGGAGGTCATGATACTCCGGCGAGAAGAATGCCACCAGAGCGGAGCGGGCGCAGTCAATCCCGGGATCAGTTCCGGGAATCTATGGTCGCAGCGTGGTCCAAAAACCAGCCAACGCCCGCTCACGGGACCCCGCCACATGTGATGCCCACAGTTGGTGCGCACGACGGTCCGCCGATCGTCCCACCAGGTCTCAGCCGCGACCATGACGTGCCAGCCGGTGTCGGCGCCTGACTGCTGCAGGTGGCAGACATCCAGAGTGATGCTGTGTTCCGGCGCCATGTGGCTGTATCGGTAACGGTGACACTGGACATCGCCGATCCGCCATCGCATCGCCTCCGGGTCCGGCAGCGTGTCGGCGCGGATGAGTTGCCACGCGTACAGAAATTGCCGGTCACCGATCCGTCTCAAATGCGTGACACTCCACGACCAGGAATGAGGCGCGCGTCGCGTTGTCGGCCACCGCCTCGCTGACGTGCCATCGAAGCACGGTAGGCAGGCAATTGTCGGGAGTTTCGTTTCAAGATGACGATGGCGTTCACTCGGTTCTGGGGGCGGCCGGAGCCGGCAGCCCTTACGCGCTCTGGGCTGGATAGGCGTTTGGCGCGCCGACCAGCGCCAAAGTCCCCCGCTTCGATGCCCCAAGCTCTTCCCTGCTCACCGACCCGCGCCGCGCCGCATCCTGCTTGAGGGCAAACCGGCGCATATCCTCGGCGAGGCGTTCGAGCAGGCTCGCCTGGCGGCGGAGCAAAGCCCCAAGCGCCGGCGTGTCACCGAGCAAGGCGAGAATGGGCCCGAGATGCGGCAGGCAAAGCGCCGACACAGCGTCGGGCCCAGGCTCTCGTGTATTCCGAATCCGGGACGCCACCCGCGCTGTTGCCTGCGCTTCGACCGTAGCGGCAGCCTGGCAGACAGGACAGCGGCGAGCATCCGGAAGAATGCGTTCAACCGCCTCGCAGATACGTGCGGCCTGGTTCCCGCCTTCCGCAATGGCGCGCAAGCTCGCCGCCTGAGACTCCACCACCGAGGCAAAGCCGGAACAGACCTCCCGCGGGGCGGCGATCGCCTCGAATTGCCAGGTATGCGGGCCGCAAAGCCCATGACGGGCCGCGAGATCAGATTGCGCTGTCTGGTCGTGGCTTAGCCGGTTTTGGTAGTGCGCCAGAAAATTGAAGACAGCCTCCTCGACTTGAACGCAGACCTCGCACTGCGGAAGATTCGGGTCGATCGTCGTTTCGACGTTCGCAGGCTCCGCGGTGACCGACTCTCTTAGCTCGCTGGTCGACCCTGGCTCGGCGACCGCGATCGCGCGCCGAAGTACGTCCAGCCGCGCTGTGGCAGCCGCGGCCCCCGACCCGGCTAGCTCCGCGCTCATTCGGCTGCACATGGCCAGCAGGAACTCGCGCCGCTTGCCGGAGACCAGGAAGGCGATCAGCGCCTGCTCCAGCGCCCGCAATCCGCTCGCCGACACGCCGGCCGCATCGCCGACCAGCCTGGCCTGCAGCCCTTGGCGGGCGGAAACCGGGAAAACCGATGGCAGATCGTCGCCGAAGATCGCCTCAAGCTGCGCGGCAATGTGATCCAGAACCACGTTCCTGTCGTCCTGGCTCACGGCGTCCTGCTTGTTCACCACCAGAAAAACGCGCCGACCTTTGCCGCGCGCGGCCCGCAACACAGCTCCCTCCTCGGCTGACAGCGGGCTGTCGAAGCTGGTCACCAGCACGAACGCGTCCGCTTCAGGCAGGAAGGCTTCCGTTGTCCGGGTGTTCTCGGCGATCGAGGAGCCAAGTCCCGGCGTGTCCACGAAATGGAAGCCACGGCGCAGGATGGCGGCTGGAAGCTGCACTTCCGCGATCGAAACGCCGCGCTGGTTGCCGGGATTGCCGCGCTCCGTGATGTAATCGGGCAGCTGATCGAGCCGGATATCCGTGAACAGGCTGGTGCCCGGATAGTGCAGCGTCACCCGTTCCTCGCTGCCGTAGCCGACCGTGGTGATCACCGAGGTCAGCGGCACCACCCCCGTCGGCAGGCGGTCCATGCCGAGCAGCGCATTCATCAGCGAGGTCTTGCCGCGGCTGAAGCGGCCCACGACGACGAGGTTGAAGCGGTCCTCCGCAAGTCGACCGAACAACTCTCGCAGCTGCCCAGCCCGCCCCGCCTCATACGGCACCATCCGCAGAATTTCGGCCAGTTCAAACTTCACTCGCTCATAGTCGCGTAGGTTCATGACCGCTCCGATGGACTGGTCACCCGGCTGATGGACGGCCTCGACGATCAGCTCGCAGCCTTTCGGTCTCAGATTAGGCTGAGTTCGTCGTCCGGCTTGATCCTGCCTCGCCGCTCCGCTAGGGGCCATTCATGGCACAGGACATCCAAGCCGACGTGGTGATCGTCGGCGCAGGCCCGGTCGGGCTGTTCGCCGTTTTCGAGCTTGGCATGCTGAAACTCTCCAGCGTGCTGATCGACGCGCTGTCGGAGGTCGGGGGCCAGTGCACCGCGCTGTATCCCGAGAAGCCGATCTACGACATCCCTGCCCACCCGGCGATCCTGGCGAGCGACCTGGTCGAGCGGCTGGAGCAGCAGATTGCGCCGTTTCATGCCCCGCGGCTGCTCGGCCGCCGCGTTGAAGCGCTGACCGGGGAGGCCGGCGCGTTCACGGTGACCACCGACCACGGGGATACGGTGCGCGCCAAAGCCGTATTGGTGGCCGCCGGCGTCGGTGCGTTCGGCCCGAACCGGCCGCCCATCGAGGGGCTGGCTGGCTATGAGGCCACCGGCGGCGTTCAGTATTACGTACGGCGTCGGGAGGATCTCCGCGGCAAGCGTGTGGTGATCGCCGGCGGCGGGGATTCCGCCGTGGACTGGGCGCTCGCGCTGAAAGATATCGCTCAGGTCTCGGTCGTGCACCGCCGGCCGAAGTTCCGTGCCGCGCCGGAAAGCGCCGCCCAGCTCGATGCGGCCGCCGGGCGGGGTGAAATCGAAATGGTGATCCCCTATCAGCTTTCGGCGTTGCACGGCACGGACGGTGTGCTGGCCGAGGTGGAAGTGGCGACGCTTCAGGGTGAGACGCGCCGCATCCAGGCCGATGTGCTGCTGCCGTTCTTCGGGCTGTCGATGGATCTGGGGCCGATCGCAGCCTGGGGGTTGGGCTTGGACCGGCACCACGTGGCGGTCGATCCGGCAACCTGCCGGACGAACATTCCGGGTGTGTTCGCGATCGGTGATGTGGTGACCTATCCAGGCAAGCTTAAGCTGATCCTGCAGGGATTCAGCGAGGCGGCGGCGGCGGCGCATGCGGCGTTCGCGATCGTTCACCCCGACCAGGCGCTGCATTTCGAGTATTCCACGACAACCGGTGTACCGGCCGGCTGATCCTTTGGCCCGTTAGCCGAATAGGGCGCACCGTTGGCCGTCGCTTTCCGGTGGCGGCGAAACCCGCGATTTGCAAACCCGGCAGCAAGGCGTCAAATCCTTCTCATGTTCCGTCGCCGCACCGTGCTGCTTCTCGCGCTGATCCCACCGCTGGTCGCGACTGGCGTTCGCGCACAGCCGCCCTTCCAGCCCACGCCGCAGGACCTCGCCGATCTGCAGCGGGTGGAGGCCTACCTCAACGGGATACGCACCCTGAAGGCGCATTTCCTGCAGGTTGCCCCCGATGGAGGGATCTCGGAAGGCACGGTCTGGCTGGAGCGGCCCGGTCGCATGCGGTTCCAGTATGACCGTCCGAGCCCGCTGCTCCTGGTCGCCGGCCACGGCCTCGTGGTGTTCCGTGACTCGGCGCTGAATCAGACCACCAATATCCCGGTCGGTCGCACACCGCTCGGCATCCTGCTCGCGGAGCACATTGTGGTCACCGGCGAGGTCACGGTCACCGGGATCCAACGTCAGCCCGGCCAGATCCAGCTTACGCTGGTGCGGACCGCCAGCCCCTCGGAGGGCAGTCTGACGCTGGTGTTCGCCGATTCCCCGTTGACGCTGCGGCAATGGACCATCTTCGACGCGCAACGGCAGGAGACGCGGGTCTCGCTCTACAATGCCGAATTGGGTGGGACGTTCGATCAGCGCTTGTTCGACGTCGTCGGCCTGCAGGCCGCACCCGAGGGCGGCAACCGCTAGGCCGGCTTTTGATGCGCGGTTGGGGTGCGCCGGCAGCATGCCGGCCATCCGAGCGATTTGGCTTCATTTTGCCGCAACGATTGCCAATAATGCCAATCATGAGAGCGACGCGGAATGTGAAGCCGCTGGTTGGCATCAGTTGCTGTACGAAACAGTTCGGTGTGTTCGGCATGCCGAACCATGGGGCCTCGGACACTTACGTACGGGCCACCGACCAGGTGGTGGGTGCGGTGCCGGTGCTGATCCCTGCAAACGGGCCAATGGCGGATGTCCAGGCGCTGCTGGATCGGCTCGACGGCATTATCCTGACCGGTAGCCGCTCCAACGTGCATCCCAGCCTTTATGACGGACCGCCGCACGCCGCTGGGACCCCCGAGGACCCGGCGCGGGACGGCATGACCCTGCCGTTGATCCGCGCCGCGGTGGCTCGCGGCGTGCCGCTGCTGGCGATCTGCCGCGGCTTCCAGGAACTTAATGTCGCTCTCGGGGGCACGTTGCACCAGCGGCTGCAGGATCTGCCCGGCCGCATCGACCACTCGACGCCGACCCAGCCATCCGGCCGCGTCCGTCAGGGAAAGGCCCACATGGTTCGGCTCGTGCCAGGGAGCTGGATGCGCCAGGTGGCCCAGGCTGGTGCGATCGAGGTCAATTCGTTGCACAACCAGGGGATCGACGCGCTGGCGCCGGGTCTGTTGGAGGAGGCAACGGCACCGGACGGCACGATCGAGGCGGTGCGGGTCGCTCGATCCGTCGGGTTCGCCGTGGGAGTGCAATGGCACCCAGAATACGACTGGCCGACCGATCCGGTATCGCGTCGAATCTTTCAGGAATTTGGCGCGGCGGTCCGTGATTACGCTGATGGGGGCACGCTCGGGGCCAGAGCGGTTGCAGCGGAATGACGCCACGCAACCGCCATCATCGCCGTTGGATTCCGTCACAGCCCCTTGTCATATCGGCCCATTCGGACGATGTAGCGAACAAGCGGTCAGGACCATTCCGGTCCGCTTTCCCTCTGACCCCCTTGCCAGGCGCCCTGCCATGTTTATCGAGACCGAAGGAACGCCCAACCCCGCCACGCTGAAGTTCCTGCCGGGGCGCGAGGTTCTGGGCGCCGCGACAGCCGACTTCGCCTCCGCGTCGGTGGCCGAACGCAGCCCGCTGGCCACAGCGCTGTTCGATCTGCCGGGCGTGTCGCGCGTGTTCCTCGGCGGCGACTTCATCACCGTCACCAAGGCCGACACGCTGGACTGGCAAGCGCTGAAGCCGCGCGTGCTTGCGGTGATCATGGAGCATTTCGTCGCGGGTCGTTCGGTGATCGAAGGCGATGCCGACGCTCTGGACGAAGATATCGATCCGGCGGACGCCGAGATCGTCGAGCAGATCAAGGAATTGCTGGATACCCGCGTGCGCCCGGCGGTGGCCGGCGACGGCGGGGATATCGTCTTCCGGGGCTATCGGGACGGTATCGTTCGGCTTCACATGCAAGGCGCGTGCAGCGGGTGCCCGTCGTCCCGCGCCACGCTGAAGCATGGAATTGAGAACATGCTCCGCCACTATGTGCCGGAGGTCGTCGCAGTGGAGCAAGTGGAGCTGTGAGTGCGCCTCTCGATGAAGCGGCGCTCGATGCGCTGTTTCGCGAGGCGCGTACACACACCCAGTGGAAGGATGACCCCGTCTCCGACGACACACTTCATCGCGTCTATGACCTGCTGAAGTTGGGACCGACATCGGCGAATTCCTCGCCCGGGCGATTCCTTTTTTTGCGCGATCGGGCGTCCAAGGACTTGCTCCAGCCCACCTTGTCGGCGGGAAACGTCGAAAAGACCGTGGCGGCGCCGGTGACCGTGATCGTTGCCTACGACCCGACCTTCTACGTCCATCTACCGAAGCTGTTCCCCCACAACCCTGACGCGAAGTCCTGGTTCACCGGCAGCGAGTCGCTGGCGGCAACCACGGCTTTTCGGAACGGGACACTGCAGGGGGCGTATTTGATCCTCGCAGCGAGAGCGGTCGGGCTGGATGCCGGACCGATGTCGGGCTTCGACAATGCCAAGGTGGACGAGATTTTCCTGGCCGGTCGGGGCTGGCGCTCCAACTTCCTGGTCAATTTGGGTTACGGCGATCCGGCCGGGGTTCACGAGCGCAGCCCGCGGCTGGAATTCGAAGAAGCCTGCGTATTGCTGTAGCTAAAGCTCGTGTGCCGCATAACCGGGCGGCGGCTAAATTCAATGAAGGTACTCGCAGTCGATGCGGCGCTGGGCAGATGTTCCGTCACCCTCGTGGCCGACGGGGAGTTGGTGACCGGGCGGACACGCGATGGGGCGCGAGGCCACCCGGCGTTGCTGCCGGCCATGGTGCTTAATGTTCTGAGTGAGGCGGGCCTCGCCGCGACCTGTGTCGACCTCGTCGCGGTCACGGTCGGGCCAGGCAGTTTCACGGGCATCCGTGCAGGCCTCGCGCTGGCGCACGGCCTCGGCCTAGGCCTCGGCCTACCCGTCATCGGCGTGACCGTCGGCGAGGCGTTGGCTGATTCATTGGCGAGTATCGGCTCTCGGAGGGTCTGGTCCGCGATCGATAGCCGCCGCGGCCGCGTGTTCCTGGAGCGGGATGGAATCGTGACTGCATTCGTGCTGGATGAACTGCCCTTTCCCATGCGGCCGATCGCGGTGGCCGGCAACGCGGCCGTGGAGGTAGCGGCGAGGCTGGCAGCTCGGGGCGCGGATGTGATGCTGACGGACGCGCGTCTCCCCGTGGGCAGGCACATTGCTCGGGCGGCTGCCCAGCGCCACGCGGGAGCGCTACCACCGTTGGCCGCCGAGCCGCTGTATGTCGACCCGCCGGAAGCCCGGCTCCCGGCCGGCGGCTTGCGCCCGGCGCCATGCGGGTGAGCCGGACCGTCTTGCCGGCGTCGCTGTTGCATGTGCCGTTGCTGGCGACGATCCACCAGGCCGCTTTCCCGCCGGAGGAGATCTGGGATGCGGATGCCATCGGGCAGCAGCTCAACCTTCCCGGCAGCTTTGCCCTTGTCGAACCATCCGGGGGCATGCTGCTTGGCCGGGTGGCGACGGATGAGGCCGAGATACTGACGCTCGCCGTGGCGCCGTTGGCCCGCCGCCGAGGCGTGGCATTCGCTCTGCTGCGGGCCGGCATGACGGCGGCCAGCGAACGGGGCGCGGCGGCGCTGTTCCTGGAAGTCTCGACCGGCAACGCCCCGGCAAGGGCTTTGTATGCCGCCGCCGGTTTCGCCGAGGTTGGCCGCCGGACAGGCTATTATTCCAATGGCACGGACGCTCTCGTGCTGCGCATCGACACTTAGCCGCGCATCAGCAGCAGAGTGCTCACGCCGTCGGTGTCGGTTTCCAAGGCCAACACCCTGTGACCTAGCTCCCGCGCCGAGCGGGGTACGTTCCTGACCGGCTCTTCCCCCCGAAGCCGAACAAGCAGGACCTGTCCTGGTGCCAGGCCATCAAGGGCGAGCCGGGTGCGGACGAATGTCATCGGACAGATTTCGCCGGTGATGTCCAGCTCCCGGTCGGCGGCTGGCGTTTTTGTCATGAAAGTGACCGTTCTGTTCTTTTGATGTAAATATCTATTGCGAAACGGCCGGATGCTGACCTATAAGACTATCAGTCTTCCGGATCGAAAGGAATGAAAATGCCCGAGGCACCGGCAAACACCAACGTTCTTGGATTGACGGCCCAAATCGTCTCCGCACATGTGTCCAACAATTCGGTGCCGCCGGACTCTTTGCCTGCTCTGATCCAGGAGGTCTACAAGACTCTTGCCTATGTCGGCAAGGAGCCCGCTCAGCCGGAGCGGCCACAGCCTGCGGTTCCTGTCAAGAAGTCGGTCTTCGCTGACCATATCATCTGTCTCGAGGATGGGAGAAGGCTGAAGATGCTGAAGCGGCATCTCAAGACCGCCTACGGCTTGACACCGGAACAGTATCGTGATCGCTGGGGCCTGCCGCCCGACTACCCGATGTGGCGCCAGACTACGCGCAGCACCGGTCGTCGCTTGCCAAGCAGATAGGCCTCGGGACCAAACCGCGCTTGCCGGGCAGCCGCAAGTAGCGCGCCGTCGTCAGGATCTGTCGGGGTTCCTCTCGTGGATCTCCCGGTTTCGCGCCTAGAGGTTGCCAGTCTGGCTTAACCTCTCCCGTACGCCATCCGGCATCCCTTTGGGGCAGGCCCCCTTGGCCCTGGCAACGCAAGGCATTGGACAGGTCGGACCCTGATCGGCTACGCCGATACCCCAGCAAGCCGGACGGCTGGGTTTGATCGCAAGGGATCCGATGGAAACGCGCATCGAGCGCCTATGCGTCGAGCGGGGCCTGAAAATGACGGGCCAACGCCGGGTGATCGCCCGTGTGCTGTCGGAGGCAAGCGATCATCCCGACGTTGAGGAACTGTACCGCCGGGCGGCTGCGCTTGATTCGCATATCTCGATCGCTACGGTCTATCGCACCGTCCGCCTGTTTGAGGAAAAGGGTATCCTTGAGCGGCGGGATTTCGGCGGGGGCCGCGCCCGATACGAGCCTACCGAACATGGTCATCACTACCACCTGATCGACGTTGAGACCGGGAAGGTTGTCGAATTCGAGGATCCGGAGCACGAGCGCTTAATGCATACGATCGCCGCAAGGCTTGGATTCGACCTGGTTTCGCTGCGGCTTGAGCTATTCGGCCAGCGTCGCGACACGACCTCCCGTAGAGTTCGCGATGAAGAGTCTGGCATGGCCGTACCTGGGGCCGCGAACTCCGGTCCGGACCGGGCGCCCCGGTGACCGTCGACATGCCGCTCGTCGTTGGTCCGACGGAGGGTGCGCCGTTCCCGGAGTTGCGGGCGGGCAATCTCGGAGCCCGAATCGCCGTCTCCGCCAGCGAGATCGATGCGATACAGGCACTCCGTTATCGGGTTTTCTATGAGGAGATGGGTGCGAGCGCCTCACCTGGTGTGGCGGCGACGGGTCGCGACAGTGATCAATTCGATACTATAGCGGACCACTTGCTGGTGGTGGACCACGCCATCGGCCCTGGCCCTGAAGGCGTGATCGGCACCTATCGCCTGATCCAACGAGAAGGCGCTGCCAAGCTAGGCCGGTTCTACTCGGCTGATGAATACGACATTGGTTTGATCGAGCGTTTTCCAGGCCGCATACTTGAGCTTGGCCGGTCCTGCGTCGATGCCGCATACCGGAATCGCGCTGCCATGCAGCTTTTGTGGCGAGCCATCTCGGCCTACGTCTTCCATTACGGTATCGATCTAATGTTCGGGTGCGCCAGCCTGCCAGGCACGGACCCGGACGCCTTGGCGGTGGAACTGAGTTATCTCTTCTACCATCATCTTGCGCCGCCCGAGATTCGACCGCGAGCCCTGCCGAACCGCTACGTGGAAATGCGGCGGCTGCCGCCGGAGGCGATCGACGGCAGGCGTGCGCTTGTGGAACTGCCTCCATTGATCAAAGGCTACCTGCGGCTTGGCGGTTTCATCGGGGATGGTGCGGTGGTCGATCGGGAGTTCAACACCATCGATGTCGCGGTCGTGGTGAAGACCGATCTGGTGACCGACAAATACTACAAGCACTTTGAGCGTCAGCGGCGTGAGGACATGGACTGAAGACATAGGTATCGCGCACGTGAATCGAGCGATGGCGCTCTTGCGTTGGCGCGCATGATCGGTCGATTCCTGTCCATGATCGCGGGCTTGCGTGGCTGGCGTGCCGACTCGGCCGCGCTCGGCTTCGGTGCGTTGTCAGCGGCTGCTTTGCCTCCCGTGCATCTCCTGCCGGTGCTCCTGGTCTCGATACCGGCTCTGCTCGCTTTGCTGAATGGCGCACGCGGGCCGGCGTTGGCGGCGCGGCGTGGATTCTGGTTCGGGTTCGGTCATCACCTGATAGGCTTGTACTGGATCACCGAGGCAATCCTGATCGAGGCTGCCCGGTTTTGGTGGTTTGTGCCAATCGCCGTGCCGGCGCTGGCGGCGGTGCTGGCCAGCTTCATCGCCATTGCCTGCGCGGTAGCCCGCTGCGCGCCGGCGGGCTGGCGACGGGCGCTGGCGCTCGCCGGGGGCTGGGTGCTTGCCGACTTGGCGCGACAATTCCTCGCCACAGGATTCCCCTGGAACCTGTGGGGCAGCGTCTGGGAATTCCCCGGCGTGGTCGGGGACATCTTCATTCAGCCCGCGGCTTGGATCGGCGTGCACGGGCTGACGCTTCTGACGCTGTTGATTGTGGTGACGCCCGCGCTGGGGGTCCGCTGGCGGGTTGCCGGTGCGGCGCTGCTAGCCAGTTGGCTCGCATTTGGCGTGCTGCGCCTGAGCATGAAGCTGCCCGAGGCACCGGGGATTAACGTTGTCCTGGTGCAGGGCAATGTGGCCGAGGGCCAGAAGTGGGACAGGGCTCTTGTGGACGGGATTTTTGACCGGTACCTGACTCTCAGCGGGCAGGCTATCACCCAAGCCGGCGCCGGCCGCGGCGTGGTTGTCTGGCCGGAGACCGCCAGTCCATTCCAGCTTCAGGCCGACCCGTTGGCCCGACAGATGATCGTCACAACTGTGCGGGGTGCTCCGGCGTTGGTTGGCGCCGTTCGGTTTGATGCGGATGGAATCCCGCGCAACAGCCTGTTCGCCCTGACCGCAGGCGGCGAAGTGGCTGGAGTCTACGATAAAGCGCACCTGGTACCGTTCGGCGAGTATTCGCCGGACTGGTTCCCGTTCGGGTTGCAGGTTGCACCGGGTGGCGGCTTCGCCCGCGGCCCCGGGCCTCGGACGTTACACGTACCGGGCCTGCCGCCGGTCGGGCCGCTCATTTGCTACGAGGCGATCTTTCCAGGCCAGGTGGTCAACCGGGCGGACCGCCCAGCTTGGCTGGTCAATATCACCAACGATGCCTGGTTCGGCAATTCGACCGGACCGCGTCAGCATCTGGCCGCGGCGCGGCTGCGGGCGGTGGAGGAGGGGCTTCCGCTGTTGCGCTCGGCAAACACCGGCATCTCGGCCGGTTTCGATCCGCGAGGTCACGAGCTGGGACGACTCGGTATGAACGAGACGGGCTCATTGACGCTGTTGCTGCCGCCGGCGCTCCCGGCAACGCCGTTCGCCTGCTTCGGGCTGATCATTCCGGCCCTTTTCGCGGCCGGCATTCTCGGTTTGGCGTTTGTTGGGCGACGGAATGCAGCGGTAGGTTGACGGCACTGCCAGATTTTGTGTTCTTTTTTGGAACGCTGCCTGTCTACGATACCGGCTGCAAAGTTTTTATCCGTTAGTTGACAATTTTCGGTTGTGGCGGTAAACGCGCCACTAACGGATGAAGCCTGCGGTCGCGGAATGGACTGCTGCGGAGCGCCTGATATGCTGAAGATTGGCGAGGGGAAAGAGCAGATGGCACGGGCCGAACAGGTCGGCGGAGCCGATAAAGACGCCCGTCCGAGTCCGATCGATGTGCACGTAGGCTCCCGCATTCGTTTGCGCAGGACGTTGCTTGGGATGTCGCAGGAGCGACTTGGGGAGGCGCTTGGCCTCACCTTTCAGCAAGTGCAAAAATATGAGCGGGGGGTCAATCGCGTCGGCGCATCCCGGCTTTTTGATCTTTCGCGCGTGCTCGACGTTCCCATCAGCTTTTTCTTCGACGATATGCCGGACAGTGTGGCCAGCAACTACAGCGCGGGATCGGCACGCCGGGCGGCGGGTTTCTCTGAGTCGCACGATGGATTCGGCGATGACACGCTGAACCGGCGGGAGACGCTTGAACTCGTGCGCGCATATTACCGGATCACTGATCCGGCCGTACGAAAGCGCGTGTTCGATCTGATCAAGTCCATGGGGCCGGCGGAAAGCTGACGCCAATGCGAAATTTGCGGACGTGCTAGCCTAATCGATCGACCGCGTTCGGCTGGACACGTCGTCAGGACCGAATTTGGCGTGCAAAACAAGCAATCCTCCATGCCCGGCAAATCCAGCCCACCAAAAGAACCGACCGAATCCACGCCAATGACGCTCGCCCAGGTCCGCGGCTTCATCGGGGCGTTGGCTAAAGCCAACCCTGCGCCGAAGAGCGAGCTGTTATACGCGAATCCCTTCACCCTGCTGATCGCTGTTGTTCTATCGGCGCAGACCACCGATGCAGCCGTCAACCGCGCGACGCCGGGGCTTTTCGCCGACGCGTCAACCCCCGAGTCGATGATCCGACTCGGGGTCGATGGCGTGGCAAAGCATATCCGCTCCATCGGTCTCTGGCAGGGTAAGGCTCGCAACGTCGTCGAGCTGTCGCGTCAACTAATTGAAAGATACGGCGGCCAGGTTCCGCGTGAGCGAGAGTCGCTAGAGGCGCTGCCCGGCGTCGGCCGGAAGACGGCGAATGTCGTGATGAACGTGGCGTTCGGCGAAAGCACCATGGCCGTGGATACCCACATCTTCCGGCTTGCGAATCGGACGGGTCTGGCACCCGGCCGTACCCCCCGCGCCGTGGAAGATGCACTGATCGCGCGTGTGCCTCCCGAATTGCTGCGCAATGCTCATCATTGGCTGATTTTGCATGGCCGCTATGTGTGCAAGGCACGAAAACCGGAATGCTGGCGCTGCGTCGCCGAAGCCTGGTGCAATTACCAGGACAAGGCCCTGATTTCGAGGTGACGGTCGCGCTACGCCGCTTGCCGCAGTCCCTCGCGCCGGATTTGCACAACGCTGATGACGCCGATGACCTGCCGCAGATTGCCTTCCACCATGTGGACAAGGTCCGCCGGAACTGCTTCCAGCGCGATCTCAACGTGAACACGGTCGCCGGACCGATGTGACCACATGCGGTCTGGAGTCAGGTCACGGCGCGCGAAAGGCGCCAATAGACGGAGCAGCAAGCCAGGGCTGGCATCGGCTTCGAGCGCGAAACGGACCGCTACGCAGCTTTCCGCTGCTGGAAGGGGCGAATCAGACATAATGGAGGCTCCGAGACGGCGGGTGCGGTGGGCTATATTAAGCGGCCCGGCTGCTTAGGCAGCCGGGTGCGTAATTCGCGTGTCGCTCGTCCGAACGTTCATGGCCACAATCTATAGCGTCGGCCAGACCGGATAGCCAGGGCCGACAACGGTTCACGGCCAGACGATTTCTGGGATCCTTAGCAGCGGCATTTGGCGCAAGGACAGCGTGCGGGATTCGAGGGTCAGGGGGACCTCGACTTCAGCCGTGCCGTCATCCGCCGACGCGCGTGCCAGCAGCGAGAGCACAGCCTTGGCTGCGGTGGCCGTGGATCGGCTCAGGACGCCGTTTGCCGCCAGAGTGTCGAGCACGTCGGCATCGCCGGTCGCCCGGGCGATGCCGGTTCCTGTTGGCTGGAGGTGCTCATCGAGGGCGAACGTTCCGTCCGCCTGCAGCGCGAGACTGCCCCATTTCAAAGACGCTTGGTGCACCTCCAGCGAGCCGCCGCCTTCCCGCCAGGCGTGAGCCCGCGCGGTCAGTCCGCGTGCGGGGGCCAGCGGGCCAGTCAACCCGGCTTCCAGCCGCATCTGCTCGATGTGCGATCCCAGCGGCGATCGTTGCCTGGGCGGCAATCCGACCGCCGCCGCGGCGAGCAAAACCGTCATCGTCGTCTCGCCAGCTGGCGCCCCTGCCTTCGCGACGCCGTGCACACTTAATGTTCCGATCGTCAGGCCGCTCGCCGCGTTCGATTCGCCTTGTATGCCGAACCGAAGATTGCTTGCATCGAGGTCAACCGAGTGTCCGCGCGCGTCCGGCTCCAGCGGTAGCCAGGCGCGCAACCTGTCGGCCGTGAAGGGAATGTCGGGTCCCTTCCCGAG
>Ga0302320_10005866_pt1 | contig 27403 bp, 19 predicted proteins | sample Bog_T0_3_FD_202130 | JGI IMG/M metagenome (GOLD analysis project Ga0302320, IMG submission 202130) | Peat permafrost microbial communities from Stordalen Mire near Abisko, Sweden - Bog_T0_3 | ecosystem: Environmental > Terrestrial > Soil > Wetlands > Peat | place: Sweden: Abisko, Stordalen Mire...
GGCGCACCGCCGCCGGATCGGCGCCGGCGCGCGCCGCAAAATGCAGCGCCTCGGCGACCGCCACCATTGTGCCGCCGACGATGATCTGGTTGGCGAGCTTGGTGGTATGCCCGTCGCCGCTGCCCCCTACCCGATTGACGTTCTTGCCCATCGACTCGAACAGCGGCTTGATTCGGTCGTACGCCGCCTGCGGGCCGCCCACCATGATGGCGAGCGTGGCGTTCTGGGCGCCGACGTCGCCGCCAGAGACCGGCGCGTCGAGATAGTCGCAGCCGAGCGCGTTGATTTTTGGGGCGAACTCCCGGGTCCCGAACGGCGAGGTCGAGCTCATGTCGACCACGGTCTTGCCCGGGGAGAGACCGCTGGCGACGCCCTCCGGTCCGAACAGTACGTTCTCGACGTCGGGCGTTCGCGGCACCATGATGATGACCACCTCGGCGTTGCGCGCGACCTCCGCCGATGTAGCGCACACCTTGCCGCCGGCCGTGACGAGCTGCTGCGGAATCTTGCCGACATCGCGGAGATAGAGCGTGTGGCCGGCCTCGATGAGATGACCGGCCATGGGCGCTCCCATGGCTCCCAGACCGATGAATCCGACTTGCATGGCCAATGACCTCGTTGAGTGGCGCCGATGAATTCCGTCGCGGTTTACGCGCGGACGAGACCCGCCGTTTGGGTCACGCCGTTTTCGCCGGCTTCTTCACCACGGCAAGCCGTTTGAACTCGGGCGACTTCTTGTAGAACGCGTCGAGCGGGTAGCAGCCCGAGACGATGCCGTTTCGCGGCGCCGTGGTGCAGTCGCTGAAGGTGCGGCACAGGAGCTTCTTCTTCATGCCGCGGCCGGACAGGATGTCGAGCGGCAATTCCGGATAGGACAGCACCATGCGGCCCAGTCCGACCACGTCGACCCAGCCCTTGCGCACCACCGCCTGGGCGACGTTCGGGAAGAACTCCTGCAGATAGGTGTAGCCACTGCCCATGAAGCAGAAGTCCGGGAACGCCAGCTTGAGATCGCGCACCACCCCGATATGGCGCATGACGCCGACGAAAGGATCTTCCGGCGGATGGTAGCCGTCGGAGGGCGGGTAGAGCGCCGGACGGATGTAATGGGGATTGTAGTAGGGGCTGGCGAGGCTCACATTGATGAACCGGACGTCGAGCTTGCGCATGATTTCCAGCAGCGCCTTGGGTTCGGTGAGGTCGTATTCGAGCGGATTGGCCGGATTGGCGCCGAAGGCGTGGACGTAGGGCGCGCTGAACTCTTCCGGAATCCCCGGACCGAGCTCGCCCGGCTCCGAAAGCGCCGGATCCGGCTTGTACGGCACGGTGTCGATCGCGCTCAAGCGCACGCCAATGCGCAGGCCCGGCGCTTCGGCGCGAATGCCTTCGACGATCTCGCGCAAGAAGCGCGTGCGGTTTTCCAGACTGCCGCCATAGGGGCCGGGCCGCGTGACCGCGCTCAGGAACTCGTGACCGAGATAGCCGTGACAATGCTTGACGTCGACGAAGTCGAACCCGCATTGCTGCGCGCGTTTAGCGGCGACAACGTAGTCTTCGATCAGGCGCTTGATCTCGTCATCGCTGATGACCGGACGGTCCGGCGGATAGCCGAACTTCCGGTCGAGGATCGGATGGTTGTACGCGATGATCGACTCGAAGCGCTTGTTGTCGTGCGGCTTGCAGAAGCGCCCGGAGTGCGTGAGTTGCAGGCCGATCACCAGGCCGCTATCGTCGCCGGTCGCCTCTCTGTGCGCCTTGACAAGGATCTCGCGCAGCTCGGCGATGCCGCTCTGGGTATGATCCGCCATATACAGTTGCTTCGGGTTGGCGCGACCATCGAAGCGTACGGCGCAGGCTTCGCCGCCCCAGATCAGCTTGCCGCCGCTCTGACCGAAATGCCGCCACCGTCGTTGGGTATTCTCGGTCGGCCGGCCGTCCGTCGCGCAATCCCAGCCTTCCATCGGGTGTATGCCGAGCCGATGCCCGATCGACATGCCGTCGAATTCCAGCGGCGCGCCCAACGGCGACGCCGGACCGCTCATGACAATGTCGTCACAGGGCATGTCGAGGCCCAGCGTCGTCATATAGTCGCGGAAGCCGGCCACGCCATCGAGGGAACCGACCTTGGGGTAATCACCGAATTTCATATGACCTCCGACGAGCTCTACAGGGCTGTGCCATGGGATGTTTTGCGTTCAGCGCAATCGGACATAATCGAGGATCACCTCGACCGCGTGGGCACGGCGGGCCGTCAACTCAACTGTGTCCATCAGCTCACGGCCGAACGCCGTCGACAGCGTCGCCGCATTGGAGAAGTAGAAGTAACTCAACCCGGCGATCGAAATGTACAGCTGAAGCGGGTCGATGCCGGGCTTCACCAGTCCCTTCTTCTCTCCTGCCTCCAGGACGGCATGCAGGACGATATCGAGGGAATTCTGCATCTCGCGCAGCCGCCGCGAACGCTTCAGAAACGTCGCTTTCTGCATGTTCTCTCCGGCGAGGAGGCGAATCATACGCGGGTGATCTCGGTAATAGTCGAACTTGAACTCGACCAGCCGGCGAATGGCGTCCAGCGGTTCGAGATTGGCGAGATTCAACCCGTTCTCGGCTTGGCGCATCTCGCCATAGGCGCGCTCCAGCACAGCGACATACAGGTCTTCCTTGGAGCCGAAATAGTAATAAAGCATGCGCTTGTTGGCGCCCGCCTGCTCGGCGATCGCATCGACGCGAGCGCCGGCAAGGCCCTTGTCGGCGAACTCGTCCTCGCCGGCGGCAAGAATGGTCAGCTGCGTGCGTTCCGCATCGCGAACCGGCGTTAGCGACGCCTTGGACTTTGCCGTCGGCGCCGACGGGCGCGTCTTGGCGGCGGTGGCGAGCTTCTTCACGATTGCTCCCCTGACATGAAGCGCGCGAGGCGCGCCGACCGCGCCGGCCGACGGTTGGCGGCGATCGTATCGGCAAGCTTCATCGGCTGTGGAAGGAAGATCCGCGCGTCCATGAGCCTGAGCGCCGGCGAGATCTCCGGATGAAATTCCATTTGGGCGAGAATGTCCCGTTCGAGCTCCACCCCGGGGGCGACCTCGATCAGTTCCAGCCGTCCGGCCTCATTGCGGCGAAACACCGCCCGCTCGGTTACGAACAGGGTGCGTTGGCCGTTCTCATGGGCGAGCGAACCGGAATAGGTCAACTGCTGCACCGATCGGACGAACTTCTTTTCGCGGCCTTCGCGCACGATGCGCGTTTGTCCGTCGCGCCAATCGATATCGATCCCGCCGCTGGTGAAGGTGGCGCTGAACACCATTGTCTGGGCGTTCTGGCTGATATTGATGAAACCGCCGGGACCGACGATCTTGTCGCCGAACCGGCTGACATTGACGTTGCAGTGCTCGTCGACCTGGGCGAACGACAGAAACGCCAGTTCGAGGCCGCCGCCGTCGTAGAAATCGAACTGGTAGGGCTGATCGACCATCGCCTGGTAGTTACGCGCGGCGCCGGGCTCGGCGCCAGTCGCCGGGGCGCCGCCGATCAGGCCCTGTTCGTTGGTCAGCACGACGTCGTCGAGCGCACCCTCCTCCGCCGCGATCGACGCAATGCCGGTCGAGATTCCCGAGCCGAGATTGCAGATCGCGCCGGTGAACAATTCGAGACTGGCGCGACGGGCGATGACCTTGCGGATTGAAAACGGCAAAGCGCCAATCTGCGACAGCGGAACCCTCAGTTCGCCCGCATAGGCGGGATCGTGAACCGTAAAATAGGTCTGCATCTGATCGGGTTCGACGACGATGAGATCGACCAGCATGCCGGGAATCTTGACCTGCTTGGGCGGCAGCGTGCCGCGCAGCGCCATCCTTTTGACCTGCACGATGACGATGCCGCCGGCGCGCCGCGTCGCCTGCGCCATCGAGATCATCTCGCCGAACACCGCTTCGTGCTCCATCGTCACGTTGCCGTCTTCATCGGCGGTGGTGCCGCGCAATAACGCGATGTCGACGCGGAACGGCTTGAAGAACAGGCATTCGCGGCCGCCGACGTTGACCAGTTCGACCAGATCCTCCTTGGCGAGTTCGCTTTGCCGCCCGCCGCCATGACGCGGATCGACGAACGTCCGCAAGCCCACATGGGTGACGAGACCGGGCCGTCCCGCCGCCATTTCGCGCGTCAATTGCGACAAACATCCCTGCGGCAGGGTATAGGCCTCGATCTCGTTCGCGGCCGCCATGCGCTCGACCGGCGGCGAGTCGACCAGGGTGCCGCACACCACGCGCTTCAGAAGTCCGGGATGAGCGAGATGCCCTATGCCGCGATGGGCGCGGTCGCCCAGTCCGACGGGATGCACGGTGGTCAGCATTCGCGGCTCGCCCTCGGCGCGGAAGCGGCTTCCGATCGCGCCGATCAGCGCGTCAGGCACCGAGTGGCCGGCGCCCGAACCGCCGATCAGCAGTGTGTCGCCGCTCTCGACCAGCTTGGCGGCTTCATCCGCCGTGACGACCCGCACTGCCATCTCAGTCTCCAGCCATGTTCTCATCGATCGGACGCTCGACGCGACCTTCGACACCCCGCCGCGCCTGCCGACCCGCATCCGGAAACATGCGGGTGAAGGGACGCGCTCAGAAGGCGGCGCGAGCCGCCGAGAAGCGCCCCTCAAGCCGCCCGCCGAGCGAAACCGATCAGGAGAAACCTAGCTCCTCAGGACGCGGCGGCTTGTAAGTATCTAGTTAGTTATATGCCGTTTCCGGCGCCGATGTCAACGTTTCTGACGCGGCGCCTGCCCTTCGTTGCGCCGCGCGAATCGCTTCGCGAGTCATCCCCGCCAAGCGATCAGCGATTTGAAAGAACCGGTGATCGCGCCGATCACCCGATGCACGGCGGCGTTGAACGCGGGTATGTAGAGCAGCATGGTGAAGATGGTGATGGTCGCAAAGAAGATGCAGATCGGTCGGGCGAAGAACGGCAGCAGGCTCCCGTCGGTGAGCACCAGACCGCGTCGCAGGCTCTTGTCGAGTAGATTGCCGAGCACAATCCCCAGCACGAACGGGGCCATCGGGTAGCCCTTGCGGCGCAGGAAGAAGGCGCCGATGCCGATTGCCAGCATGGCGTAGACATCGAACAGCCGCCACGCCGTCGCATAGGCGCCGACCACCGACATCAGGAAGATGATCGGCATCAGCACGCTGTGCTTCACCCGCAGCACGAGGAGCAGCGGGCGCACGAGAAAAAGGCCGAAGATGAGAATGGAGATCGTCGCGAGCGTCGTCATCGCAACCATCTGGTAGGCGAACATCGGATGCTCGACCATCAACATCGGGCCGGGCTGGATGCCGTGGATGATGATGGCGGCCATCAGCACCGCGGACGGCGCGGAGCCGGGCACGCCGAGCGCCAGCATCGGGATCATGTGGCCGGGGATCGACGACATGTCGCCCGTCTCGGCGGACATCAGGCCGTCGATCGACCCCTTGCCGAACAACTCGGGTTCCTTGGTGGTCGCCTTAGCGGCGGCGTACGACATCCAGGCGCCGGAATCCTCGCCCACCCCCGGCATCAGGCCGGTGAGCACGCCGATCGCCCCGGAACGCACCACTGTGCGCCAATAGCGGGCGACCTCGTCGAACCGCGGCCGGATCGAATCCTTCATTTCCACCAGCTTGCGCTCGACCGGATCGGCCAGCCGGGTGAGCACTTCGGCAAAACCGAACGCGCCGATCAGCGCCGGAATGAGGGAGATGCCGCCGGACAGAGCGGGTATGTCGAAAGTGAAGCGATCGTAAGCGTAGATGCCTTCCTGTCCGATCTGCGAGACGAATAGGCCGAACGCGCCCATGAGCCAGCCTTTGAGCGGATCGTCGCCGACCAGGGTGCCTGACATCGTTACGCCGAACAGCGCGAGCCAGAAGAATTCCTGGGCGCCGAACGACAGCGCGACCCGGGCGAGCAGCGGGGTAAAGGCGGCGAGGCAGACGACACCGAACAGCGTGCCGCAAAACGCGCCCGAAGTCGCGATGCCGATCGCGCGTCCGGCCTCGCCGCGCAGCGCGAGCGCGTGTCCGTCGGCGCACGACGCCGCATTCGCCGCCGTTCCCGGAATGTTGAGCAGGATCGCCGAGCGCGAACCGCCGTACAGCGTGCCGACATACGAGCACACGAGAATCAGAATGGCGTCATGTGCGTTCATCTTGACAGTGAGCGTCGTCAGCAGCGCAATGCACAGCGTGGCGGAGAGGCCGGGCAGGCAACCCACGAGAATTCCCGTCAGGGCGCCGGCCATGCCGAGGGCGATCGACGTCGGACTCATCAGCAGCGCCAGATACGCCTGACCCAAAGAAGCTAAACCGTCGAGCATGGCGAGATCCGTTGATTCTTCAGGGAAGATAGACGAGGAAGATCTTCTGGAAGACGACGGTGACGCCGAACCCGGCGCACAGCCCGATCACGATCGAGATCACGACGCCGCGCCACACCTGGTTGACGGCGCGCCGCTGTTGATACTGCAGCACTATGATCGTCGCCGACACGAAAACCGTTGCCGCGAGCCAGAACGGCAGCCCGTGGCCGACCAGCAGGACGCTGAAGGCGAGGCACAGCCCAAGGACCAGGAGGAAGCGTTTTCGCTCGGCCGGCGTCATCCGGGTCGCCCGTGGCGCGCCCACCGCGAGCGCGCCGCGCCGCCAAGAGCGCGCCAGCATCAGGCCGGCAAAGAACATGATGGCGACGCCAAGGAAGAACGGCAACAGACCCGGGACGGCGTAGGGGGGAACGTCCTGGTTTTCGAGGCGGTCCATCCGCCACGCCCCGATCGAGACGGCGAAGCCGAACGCGATCCAGGCGAGCGCGGCGAAGAAGTCCGACCGCGGTGTTACGAGGCCGCCAGCGGGATGCGCAGGGACGGCCGAACCGGGATTGTCAATGGAAGGTTGCATCTCGTGACGAGACCACTGTGTCGAGCCGCAAGGCGGCGTTACCCTTCTCCCGCTTGCGGGAGAAGGTGGCGCGAAGCGCCGGACGAGGGCGTAGTACGCGCCCTCACCCCGGCCCTCTCCCGCAAGCGGGAGAGGGGGCCACGATCGCCGAAGGCATCCGCTAACGACTGTTGCGGGACATGCTCCGGCGAAGGCTCACGGCCTCGGAATGCCGATGGTGTCCGGCGAGACTTTCGCCTTGTTGCTATCGGCCATCAGCCAAGCGTTCGCCTGGATCGCCGGGAACACCGCTTTCTGCGCCGCGTCACCGGAGAGCGGCGAGAACAGGGCTCCGCGCGTCGCCGCGTATTTCTTGATCGCCTCGCTCTTGCTGATGTTTTGCGCCCACAGCTTCTGCATTGTCTCGACCACCTCGTCAGGCACGCCCTTCGGGATGAAAATGCCGAAGTAGTTGGCCGGCGCGGTGAAGCCGGGGATGTCATTCGACAGCGGCGGGATGACGCCGTAGCCCTCGATCTCCAGCGGCTGGTTGCTGACGACAACCAGCGGACGCACTTTCTTGCCGCGGATCATGTCGACCTGCTCGACCGCCGATTGGGCAGTGACGTCGGTTTCACCTGCCACGACCGAGATGACCGCCGGCGTGCCGCCATCATACGAAACGTGGCGGTACTTGACCCCGGTCGCCTTGGCGATGGCTTCCATCGCGTTGTGACCGGTCGACGTGACGCCGGCGGTGGCGACCGATATCTGGCCCGGCTTCGCCTTCATCGCGTCGATCAGTTCCTTCGCGGTCTTGTAGGGCGAATTCGCGCCAACGCTCAACACCTGGATGTTGGCCACGTTGGTGAAGACGTTCCAGTCGGTGATTCGCGTATTGAGCAGGCCCAGCGTCTCGTATACGCCGAGATCCTGCGCCGCGCCGGCGGTCCAGGTGTAACCATCCTTGGGAGCCTCCAGCGCGCTTCGGGTTCCGAGTGCGCCGGAGGCGCCGGGTTGGTTGACGATCACGATCGTCTGCCCGAGCAGCGGCTCGAGTTCCGCCGCAGTCAAGCGCGTGATCTGGTCGGTAGATCCGCCGGCCGCCCACGGCACGATCAGATTGATCGGACGTGTCGGCTTCCAGTCGGCAGCCAGCGTCGGCGCAGCGGCGGCGACTGCGAGGGCGGAGAAGAAGAGCAGTTTCAAGGCGCCAAGAGGTTTCATGCGATTTCCTCCGGATGAATCTTTACGACGACAGCGCACGGACGCCGCTCCGGCCATCAGGGATATGCCGTAGTGAGCAGCAGCGCTAACGCTCCTCTTATAACTAACTAGATACTTACACAAGTCCGCATTGGTGCGGCCTGTTGGCGCTGCCGCGTGCGGCATCGCCGAGAGTCTGGGATGTGAGCCGATCGCCGCCGGGCGGAGCATGGCGACATCGGCCAATTCGACAGGCTTCGCCGGCGCGGTCGGCTGTGCCGGTTCGGCCTGCACGGCCGGCGCCTCCTGCGGGGTCCGCCTTCGGCAGGTCCAGGATCGGCAGGCACGGGATCGTTTCAGCGCCGCCCGCGGAGGGCGACGGCGAACTAGACCGATCGCGCCTGCAATCCCTCTTTGAACTGCATGACGGCGCGATAGGCGAGGACGATCGTGTTCGCCCGCCACGGCAGCGAGCCGGGCGACCAGTTTGCCGCTTGATTGCGGGAGCGAGCCGACCCAGAACGCCGAAGGGCCGCTGCAGACGCGCAGCGGATGCGAATGTGAACCCGCCGCCCCGCCACACTCTCGCTCCCACGGCGCGAGTCGTTCCATCGATTATTGCGCTTGACAGCGATTTAACTATCTAGTTACATAATTGGCAGAAATGAAATCCGGACCTTGCGATGCTGTGTATCGTCGACGTCAGACGGCGGGGGTCCACGTCACGGACCGACGAGGATGGCTGATCGTATGTGAGTGAGACTTCAGGCAGGTCCGCGGTCGGCGCCGGGGCCCACAATGCTTACGTCTTTCCCATCCTCATATCTGCGCCACCGCGATCACTCCGGGGTCGTTGCTCGTCCTCGCGGCAAGAGACTGCGGAAGAACTCGTTTTTCGAGGTAACCCATGTACGACATCACTCAGGCGCCCATGACGGCAAGTCTCGAACTTGGTTTCGGCGTCCCGTTCGACGCGCTCTACAGCCGGGAAGGCTTGGCGGCTCTCGATGATCACTTCACCAGCTTCCTGCGACGGCGCGAGGCCGAATTGCACGATCGGCTGCTGGCGGCGCGAGCGAAGCCGGACTCCCTGGGCGCCAAGGCCGAATCTGAGCTGATCGTCGACCTGGCGCCAGCATTGGATGACTTCGTCGCCGAACTGTTCGGCATCGTCGCCGAGGTTGGCGCGCAGCGCGCGAGCGATCGCGCACTGGCGCCGATATATGCGGTCAAACGCCTGTTCGTGCAGCGCCGCGCCGCAAAGAAATTCGGCCCCGAGCAGGCCGCGACCTTCGACGGGGCGTCGTTGCGACGGCGCCTCGAAGCCCTTTGGGGCGGCGAGTTGACGGAGCTGCGTTTCGCCAAACAGGTCGAGTCCTGGATGGGCGCCGAAGCCGAGCACGCCGAGGCGCTCGATATCGCGGCGCGCTACGCCGCCTGGGCGACCCACAGCGACGACGGAAAGCGCGAACACGCAGCGGGCGTGCTGTTCAAGATTCCGCACAAGGTCGAGCCCGAACATCTGGTCCCGACCGAAACCGAGGTCGTCAACGGGGTTCCGTCGCTGTGCTTCACGCAATCCCAACTACGCCAGCGCGAAGGCTTCGCGCTGACCGACGCCGGCGCCGACATCGCAGGCGCGCTCGATCACGCCAACTATTGCATCTGGTGTCACAACCAGGGCAAGGACAGCTGTTCCAAGGGCATGCGAGAAAAGACCGGCGCGTTCAAACGCACGGCGTTCGGCGTCGTCCAGGCCGGTTGTCCGCTGGAAGAAAAGATCTCCGAGATGAATCTGGTCATCTCCGAGGGGCGCACGCTCGGCGCCCTCGCCGTCGTCGTCATCGACAATCCGATGTGCGCCGCGACCGGCCACCGCATCTGTAACGACTGCATGAAGTCGTGCATCTACCAGAAGCAGGAGCCGGTCGATATTCCGCAGGTCGAAACGCGTGTGCTCAAGAACGTCTTGGCGCTGCCGTGGGGGTTCGAAATCTACAGCCTGCTGACGCGCTGGAATCCGCTCAACCTGCGCCGCCCGACCCCGCGACCGGCGACCGGCCGGAAAGTTCTGGTCGTCGGCCTCGGCCCGGCCGGCTTCACCCTCGCCCATCATCTGATCAATGACGGGCACACGGTGGTGGCCATCGACGGACTCAAGATCGAGCCGCTCGATCCTGAGATTTCCGGCGTCGATGTGCGCGGCGCGCGCCATCCGTTCCGCCCGATCGCGAACGTCGACGACCTGCGCGAGCCGCTGGGCCAGCGCGTGATGGCCGGGTTCGGCGGCGTCGCGGAATACGGCATCACGGTGCGCTGGGACAAGAATTTTCTCAAGATGATCCGACTGTTGCTGGAGCGGCGGTCCGAATTCAAACTGTTCGGCGGCGTGCGGTTCGGCGGCGCGCTGACTATCGACAGCGCTTTCGCGCTCGGCTTCGACCACATCGCGCTGTGCGCCGGCGCCGGCAGGCCGACGATCGTGCCGATGAAGAACGGACTCGCGCCCGGCGTGCGCCAAGCCTCCGACTTCCTGATGGCGCTCCAGTTGACGGGCGCCGCCAAGACCGACAGCCTCGCCAATCTGCTGGTGCGCCTGCCCGTCGTCGTCATCGGCGGCGGCCTGACCGCGGTCGATACGGCAACCGAATCGCTCGCCTATTACCCGCTGCAGGTCGAGAAGTTCCTTGTCCGCTACGAGGCGCTGGTCTCCGAATCCGGCGAGACGGCGGTGCGTGCGGCCTGGGGCGAAAAGGACCGCGAGGTCGCCGACGAGTTCCTCGCCCATGCCCTGGCGATCCGCGCCGAGCGGGACGCCGCGGCGCGCGAAGGCCGTCCTTTGCGTCTGGTCGAGATGCTGCGCGGATGGGGCGGCGCGACCATCGTCTATCGGCGCCGACTGATCGAGTCGCCGAGCTACACCTTGAACCACGAGGAAGTGACCAAGGCGATGGAAGAAGGCATCCGCTTCGCCGAACAGTTGGCGCCGGACGAAGTGCTGCTGGACGAGCGCGGTCACGCCCGCGCGCTGCGGGTGCGGACGCCCGCGGGAGACGGAACCGGGCCGACGGAGCTGGAAATCCCGGCCCGCACGATCCTGGTCGCCGCCGGAACCCAGCCCAATACCGTGCTCGGCCGTGAGAACCCGGACCAGATCTGGCTCGACGGCAAATATTTTCAGGCGTTCGACGAACGCGGCGCGCGAGTCACCCCCCAACGCGTCACCAAGCCGGCCTCGGTCGACGTGCTGATGAACCTGCAGCCGGACGGCCGCGCCATCAGCTTTTTCGGCGACCTGCATCCCTCCTTCGCCGGCAACGTCGTCAAAGCGATGGCCAGCGCCAAGCAGGGCTATCCGGTAATCACACGCCGGCTGGCGGCGCACACGCCGGCCTCGGACGTGACCCCGGCGGCGCTGTTCGCCCGTCTCGACGACGAACTTCGCGCCACCGTGCACGAAGTCACCCGCCTGACTCCCAACATCATCGAAGTGGTGGTGCGCGCGCCGTTGGCGGCGCGCGCCTTCCAGCCGGGCCAGTTCTACCGGCTGCAGAACTTCGAGACGCTGGCGCGCCGCGCCGACGACACGCGACTTGCCATGGAGGGCCTGGCGCTGACCGGCGCCTGGGTTGACCGCGATAAAGGCCTGCTGGCGACCATCGTGCTGGAGATGGGCGGCTCGTCCGATCTATGCGCCCATTTGCAGCCCGGCGAGTCGGTGGTGCTGATGGGGCCGACCGGACACGAGACCGAGATCCGCGGCGGCGAAACCGTGCTTCTGATCGGCGGCGGACTGGGCAACGCCGTGCTGTTCTCGATCGGCCAGGCGTTTCGTGCCCAAGGCAGCCGGGTGATCTATTTCGCCGGCTACAAGCGCGTGATCGACCGCTACAAGGTCGGCGAAATCGAGCGCGCCGCCGACGCCATCGTGTGGTGCTGCGACGAAGCGCCCGGATTTGCGCCCGAGCGGCCGCAGGACCGCGCGTTCGTCGGCAATATGGTCGCAGCGCTCGACGCTTACGGATCGGGAGCGCTCGGCGCGCCCGCGATTCCGCTCACCGCCGTCGACCGCGTGGTCGCCATCGGCTCCGACGGCATGATGGCGGCGGTCGCACGCGCGCGTCACGGTATTCTGGCGCCGCACCTGCGGCCCGGCCACAAGGCGATCGGGTCGATCAACTCCCCGATGCAGTGCATGATGAAGGAGATCTGCGCGCAGTGCCTGCAGGCGCACCGCGATCCGGAAACCGGCCTCGAAAGCGTGGTGTTCTCCTGCTTCGACCAGGATCAGGACCTAGACCGCGTCGATTTTGCCAGCCTGCGCGGACGGCTGAGCCAGAACAGCGTGCAGGAAAAACTGACGCGGTTGTGGATCGATCGTTCGCTGCGGCGGCTCGGCCTGCGCCAGCGGGTGTCACACAGTTGCCAAGACCTGAAGATGAGCTGACCCTGTTTCCCCAGCGAACGAGTCAGGCCGCCGGTCAATCGCCGGAGCGGGACATTTCGTACCCGAGAGCAGCAAGGGCGAAAAGGGATGAAAATCGATACTGAACTGCATCCGGCCGATCTGCTGCCGGCGATCCGCGGCATGTGGGAGGCCTCCGCCGCCAAGATCGACTCGATCGATCGCACGATGGACCGCACCAAGGGCGCGCCGGTGCACACCGTCGCAGGTCGCTACCAGCCGCGCGGCTGGACCGACTGGACTCAAGGGTTCGAGTTCGGCAGCGCCGTGCTGCAGTTCGACGCGACGGGCGAGCGGCGCTTCCTGGATATGGCGATCACGCGCATCAAGACCGAAATGCCCGCCCACATCACTCATTTCGGCGTGCACGACCACGGATTCAATCAGATTTCGACCTACGGCAACCTGCGCCGCCTGATGCTCGAGGGACGCATTCCACACGATGCTTGGCAGCTGGAATATCTCGAGCTCGCGCTCAAATGCTCCGGCGCCGTGCAGGCGCGCCGCTGGACCGAGCTCGCGGGCGGCCTCGGCTATGTCCAGTCGTTCAACGGTCCGCATTCGCTGTTCATCGACACCATGCGGACGCTGCGGGTCATGGCGCTCGCCCACAAGCTCGGCCACGTGATGAAAGGCGAAGGCGACGAGGTCATCTCGATGCTCGGCCGCCTCGTCGCCCATGCGCGCGCCACTGCGAAATACAGCGTGTTCTATGGCGAGGGGCGTGACATCTACGACGTGCGCGGCCGAACCGCCCACGAGGCGATCTTCAACGTGGCGAACGGCGCGTTCCGCTGCGTCGGCACGCAACAGGGCTATTCGGGCTTTTCCACCTGGATGCGGGGTTTGAGCTGGGCCGTGACGGGTTATGCCGAACTGCTCGAGTTCATCGAAACCACGCCGGAAGCGGACCTCGCCCCGTTTGGCGGTAAGGCCGAGATCGTCGCCATGATGGAGCGCGCCGCCGCGGCGACCTGCGACTTCTACATCGACCACACCGCGACGGACGGCATTCCCTACTGGGACACCGGCGCGCCGGGACTGCGCGACTTGAACGACATCTTTGGCGACATCTACGCGCGCGAGTCCGAGCCGGAAAACGACATCGAGCCAGTCGATTCCTCGGCGGCGGCGATTGCCGCTCAGGGCCTGCTGCGATTCGGCGCCTGGCGGGCGGCTACCGGGCGCAGTAACGCCGAGCGCTACGCCCAGGCGGGGCTCACGGTGCTGCGAACGCTGCTCTCCGACCGCTACCTGAGCCGAGATCCGAACCACCAGGGCCTCGTGCTGCACAGCCAGTACCATCGCCCGAATGGCTGGGACTATGCGCCGCCGGGCCGTAAGAACCCTTGCGGCGAGGCGACCATGTGGGGCGACTACCACATGCGCGAGCTCGCCCTCTATGTGCAACGCCGGGCCGAGAACGGCCCCTATCCCTCCTTCTTCGGACCCTGAAGGGACTATCGATGAATCACCGAAGCGGACGGCGTGTGGTTATGGTCACCGGGGGGCGGCGCGGCATCGGCCTCGGCGTCGCCGAGGACTTGGCGGCGGCCGGATTCGACGTCGCCATCACCGGCACGCGTGACGACGACGTCGCCAAAGCGGCCGTCGCAAAGCTCACCGCCCATGGGATCGACGCCGCCTTCGTGGCCGGCGACGTCGGCGACGTCGGCGATCACGCCCGCGTCATCGACACGGCCGAGGCTGTGCTCGGGCCGATCGACGTCCTGGTCTCCAATGCCGGGATCGCGCCGCCGCAGCGACTCGATTTGATGGAAACTACGCCAGCCAATTTCGACATTGTGCTCGGAGTCAACTTGCGCGGGGCGTTCTTCCTCGCCCGGGCGGTCGCCAAGCGCATGCTCGCGCGCGGTCGCGACGACAAACGCGCCCTGATCTTCATCAGCTCGTGCTCGGCCGAAATGGTCTCGACGAACCGTATCGAGTACTGCATCTCCAAGGCCGGGCTCGCGATGGCGATCAAAGGCTTCGCGGTCCGGCTCGCGGCCGACGGAATCGCGGTTTTCGAGGTGCGTCCGGGCATCATCCGCACCGACATGACCGCGGGCGTCGAGGCGAAATATGACGCGCTGATCGCGCAGGGCCTCGTGCCTGCCCAGCGCTGGGGCGAACCGGCCGATGTCGCCGCCGCGGTCACCGCGCTCGCCCGGGGCGATCTCGCCTACTCCACCGGCAGCGTCATCGATGTGGGCGGGGGGCTCCCGATCAGCCGCCTGTGACGCTCGGGTCGAGCGCCGCCAACTCCCTTGGAGCAAATAGCATGAGTAAAGTTACCGTCGGCATCATTGGTTGCGGTTTCGTCGCCGAACTGCATATGCACGCCTATCGGCGCGTCTACGGCGTCGATGTCGAGGTGTTGAGCGTGGCGGCGCGTGGCGAACACGTCGCCGCCTTCGCCAGCAAATACGCGATACCCGAATCGAGCCGCGATTTTCGCACGCTCCTCGCAGATCCTCGCATCGACGTCATTGATATTTGCACCCCGCCCGCAGCGCACGCGCCGATGATCGTCGCGGCGATGGAGGCCGGAAAGCACGTAATCTGCGAAAAGCCGTTTACCGGCTATTTCGGTCGTCCCGACGACAAGACGCCGATCGGACGCGAGGTTTCCAAAGCGCTGATGTACGAGCGCGTGATCGAGGAAATGGAAGCCACAGTCGCCGCGATCCGGCGCACCGGGCGTCTGTTCATGTACGCCGAGGATTGGGTCTACGCGCCGGCAATCACCAAGACCGCGAGTATCTTGCGCGCCACCGGCGACAAGATCCTGTTCATGAAAGCCGAAGAAAGCCATAGCGGCTCGCACGCCGCACATGCGGCGCAATGGTCGGCGAGCGGCGGCGGCGCTCTCATCCGCCAGGGATGCCACCCGCTCTCCGCGGCGCTGTATCTGAAGCAAGTGGAAGCCTCGGCGCGAGGCGAATCGGTAACGGTTTCGAGCGTCGTCGCCGATGTCGGAAATTTGACGGCGCGGCTGAAGGCGACGGAACGCCCGATGATCAAGTCCAACCCGGTCGACGTCGAGGACTGGGGCATGCTGAGCCTGACATTCAGCGATGGCGCCAAGGCGACGATCTTCGCCGGGGATATGGTGCTCGGCGGCGTCCGCAATCTTGTGGAGACTTACACGAGCGGCGGCGTGCTGATGGCGAACATCGCGCCCAACACGCACCTGACCAGCTTCATGACGGACGAGGCAAAGCTGAAGGACGTGTACATCACCGAGAAGGTCGAACCGAAGGTTGGCTGGCAATTCGTCTGCATCGAGGAGGAATGGACGCGAGGCTATGTCCAGGAAATCCAGGACTTCATGGAGTGCGCCGCCACGGGGCGCCAACCGCTGTCGGGGCTCGACCTCGCCTTCGAGGCCATCAAGGTCCACTATGCGGCTTACTGGTCCGCGGAAGCCGGCCGTCGAATTTCGTTGTGACGACATCAAACAAGACAGGGCGACATAAATAAGGAAACGCGGACTTCCCCCTCATTCGTGCTCGTCCCGGATGGCGCCGAGGCTGGCGTCAACCAAATCCTACACCCCCTCTTGAGCCGAAATGAGGGGGCTCGGCGATCCCCTTTCAGCTTCCGCTTTGGGCCGACGGCTAAACGGACTTCGCGTGATCGGCCGTCGTGGTCGCAACAACCCGACTCAATTGACGTCGCTGACAGCGACCAGCTTCGGCTTTGGCCGGAACTGGTTGGGGAACAACCTGCCGAGGTTGTCGACCTTGGGGGCGTCGTTGTAAACGATATAGGGGCTGTCGGGATTGAGCGTCGCGTAGTTTTGGTGATACGATTCGGCGGGATAGAAGCTTCCCAAAGCCTCGACGCGCGTGACGATGGGCGCGGCGAAAGCCTTCGCGGCGCCGAGTTGGGCGATATAGGCCTCGGCGGCGCGCTTCTGCTCGTCGCTTTCATAGAAGATCTCGGAGCGATATTGCGTGCCGGAGTCCGGACCCTGGAAATTCAGCTCTGTCGGGTTGTGAGCGACCGAGAAATAGATTTTCAGGATGGTTCCGTAGCTGACGACATGCGGATCAAATGTGACTTCGACGGATTCGGCGTGCCCCGTTCGTCCCGTGCTCACCTGCGCGTAGGCGGCGGTCTCTTTGTCTCCACCGGCATAGCCGGAGACCGCCTCCTTCACGCCGTTCACGTGCTGAAATACTGCCTGCACGCCCCAGAAGCAGCCGCCGGCCAGCACGACTTTCTCGACGGCGGGAACGGACCCGGCCGTTTCGGCGGCCAAGGGCGGCGGGAGCGCGACCGCCGGCTCGGCGGAACTCGCGCGCTCCACGGTGATGGCGAAGGCGCCGAGGACCGCGATGGCGACGACCGCGGCGCCAAAAGTCCCCGCGACAGACTTTGCATCGAACATGGCTCTGCTCCTGTTTCGTAAAAGGGGGAAATTTCGACGGCCTACGTCGGTTCAGGCGGACGTCGGCGTGAACTTCAGCGCATGCCATAGCGAAGTCCGGTCGGCTGTGGGCCGTCGCTGCAGACAGGCCCAAGATGGCCGTCGGAACGACTGTACGCAACGGCGTCCCTCGTCATGCCTAACGTTTTGTCCTCCGACGGCTTCACGGCATTGTCGATCGGCGCCCAAAAACTCGGCCAACCCGTGCCGCTGTCAAACCTCGTCTCGGAGAAGAAATTCGGCAGGTCGCAGCCAGCGCAAGACAACACGCCGGCGCGGGTTTCGTGCAGCCATGGGCTGGTAAATGGTCGCTCGGCGCCAGCCTGTCGCAGGACTGCGTATCGGTCCGCCGTCAGCAGCTTGCGCCACTCGGCGTCGCTGTGGGCGACCATGTCCCCGGCCGCGAAAGCCATCGGGGCCCAGCTCAATCCCACCACCGAAGCCAACAGCGCGGACGAACTGCTGGCAGGAAAATTTCGACGGTTCAGCATGGCGCGCCTCATCGCAATTCCGGCCGAAAGGTTCGGCCGTCGCTTAGAGGTACGTTGCGACCCGCTGTTTTGTTTCAAGACGAACGCGCCGTACGGGAATTTTTGTCGAGAATGCGCGTGGCGGGGATATGCAGCTTCTCCGCCAATTCGCCGACGCGCGGACCGTTGAAGATGACGTCGGGTTTGACCAGTTCGATGATCTCGAAGAATTCGAATTCGTCGCCGTCGTCGACGCAGCAGGCGCCGACCTCGGCGCGAGATCGTCTTCAACCGATTTGGTCCAATACCGGAGGCGCGGGCCGCCGGTCCAGACCACCATCGTCGCGCCGCGCGCCGCTCGGGATCGAGCCGGCTCGGGCGTCTTGAGGCAGCGTTGACGCAATTCGCGCTCGAGCAGCTTGCCGCTCGGGTTGCGCGGAAGCTGTCGACGAAGATCACGCTCTTGGGCGCCTTGAAGCGAGCCATCGACTGCGCGCAATGATCGAGCACCGCCTCTGCCGTCTGCGTCTCCCGGTCCTTGACGACGATCACCGCGGTCACCGCCTCCGCCCAGCGCGGGTCGGGCAAGCCGACCACGGCCACTTCGTCGACCTGCGGCAGGCGATAGATCGTCTCCTCGACCTCCCGGCTGGCGACGTTCTCGCCGCCGGTCTTGATCATGTCCTTCACGCGGTCGACGACGGCGACGTAGCCTTCCTCGTCGACGGTTGCGAGATCGCCGCTGTGAAACCAGCCGCCGGCGAAGGCGGCGGCGGCCTTTTCGGGGTTGTGGTAATGGCCCGTCATCAAATGCGGCGAGCGATGGACGATTTCGCCGATCTCGCCCGGCGCGACGTCTTTCATGTCATACGTCACGACGCGCGTCTCGACATTGAGCGCGGGCTTGCCGGCCGATCCCGCCTTGCGCAACTGGTCTTCCGGCTTCAGCACCGTGGCGAGCGGCGCGATCTCAGTCTGGCCATAGAAATTCCACAGCCGCACCTGCGGCAGGCGGCGCTGCATCGCGAGCAGCACTTCGACCGGCATGATCGAGGCGCCGTAATATCCTTTGCGCAAACTCGAAAGATCCGTGCGATCGAACGCCGGCGAGCGCAGCATGGCGATCCAGATGGTCGGCGGCGCGAAGAACGAAGTGACGCGATGCGCGGCGATCCGCGAAAGGATCAGATCGGCGGTGGGCTTGCCGATGACGAGGTTGGTCGCGCCGAGATAGATGGCCGGGCCGAGGAACGCGTCGAGTTGGGCGCAATGATAGAGCGGCATCGCGTGCAGCGCGAGATCTTCGGCCTCCATGTGTCGGCAACCGTCCTCTCGCCCGTCGAAGGGCTTTGTGGTATCGTACGCTCATGAATTTCGTTTCGCCCGATAAGCCCGTTCCTGAATCCATTGTCGCAAGTCTCGCCCGCAGCGAGGCGCAGATTGCGGCGGGGCAGACCGTGCCGTTGGAGCCGGTGCTCGACCGGCTCCGTTTGAGCATTGCGCGGATGCAGGCTGAGGCCGAGGGCGAGAAACCCGACGCGCCTGCGGCCAGAAGCCCAACTCGACGCGCTGATTGCCCATTATGAAGCGCTGGGGCGTGTTGAGGCGTCTATCAATCTCCTCAATGCCCTCGAACGGGCGAAGGCGCGAATCTCGGAGACGCCGGATGCGGGTTTACCCGCGCCGCGTCCCTATCCTGCGCTTGCCAAAGCTGGCCGCCGCTGGGTCGTCGAACACAGCTATTGGATTCCCTGCAGCTTGACGACGCCGCCGGTCATTTCTGGTGTCTTCTATGCGATGGCCGACATTCCCAACCGTCTTTGAGGTTTACCGCGACGCGGTTGCATTCGATTTCCGGGCCTGCGACAGGCCCGGGCCTGAACTTCCTCAACGCTGATTAAGCGTCTTCACGGACCAACAGCGGCGGCGCCCTCGCCGCCGCGCTTTCGTCGCTCCGACAACCCGTCCGATCGTTTTCGTTCGCCGACGAAACCCGCGGCCACAAAGCCCCGGTCGCGCAGGCTGCGGGCAAAATCGCGCGCGTTGAAGATCAGCGTGAGGAGAATCATCAAGCCCGCCGCGGCGGCTGGCAGGCCGGTCGGATGGGCGCAGAGCGAGTCGGGCAGTCGTGGGGTCAGCGCCACGGCTGCGCGGCAGAGGGCCGCGAGCGGCGCCGCGAACAGCCCGGCGAATTCCCAGATCAGCGCCGCGTTCGCGAGCGCGAGAAGCAAGACGAGCAGCGCGAAACCGCGACGCAGGGCCAACACGAGATCGAAAACCTTGATCAGCGCGACGATGAGGGCGCAACCCGCGAGCGCGGCGACGATCAAGTCTCGAGGGAAGGCGAGACTCGCCCATTTTATCGCCGTGTCGAACCTCGTCAGTGCGAACGCCGAGGCCGCTGCGAGCAGCACGACATTCAAATTCAACTCGTCCGGAAACTTGCAACGCAACCACAGATCGTTGAAACGCGCGACGCCGTCGAGCACGAAAGTAACGAGCGCGCCGCCGATGAAGCCGCCGGCATGGGCGAGATGATCGATATTCGAGAATTTCAGCGCCAGCGCGAGGTTGAACGCGAGGTTGACGAACAGGAACGAAGGCGACGCCTGCGGCTTGCGCAGCACCCAGAGCGCGGTGAGGCTGCCCAGCAACCCGAACAGCCCACCCGAAGCGCCCACGCTGACGAAGTGACCCTGATGTCCCCAGTAGGACGCGGCGCCGGCCGCGAGGACGGAGGCGACGTAGATCACCAGGAAATTCGACGATTTCAGCCTCGCCTCGAGGAAAGGGCCGAGCATGGCGAGCGAAATCAGGTTGGTGAGCAGGTGCAGCAGATCGGCGTGCAGCAACGCATAGGCGAAGAAGCGATAGAACTCGCCGCGCGCGACCGCGCCATCATAGAGCGCGCCGTAAGAGAGCAGCACGGGCGTCGGAATATCGCCGGCGGATACGGAACGGAAGCTGAGCGCGAAGGCCGTCACCTCGGCGATGACCAGCGATATGACGACAACGCGCGGCGGCTTGACGAAAACGAAGCGAGAGGCGCGAATCATCCGAGGGCCCGCCGTGGAGAAATGCGGGCTCGATTATCCCAGAAAGCCAAGCGGCGGAAGCGGCTGGCGCCGCGTCCCGAGCGGCGCGAGGGCTTACGGCGCCGCCCCGTCTCTTCCGATTTGTTCCGACCCCCAACCATCCGAATTCATCGGGCGTTTCAACGCAATCCCAGCCTTCTTTGATGATTTCTCGCAATGCGCGTCATGTCGCCGTCTACCATCGGCGCCGCCGACCAGCGCGCTCGGCGACCTCAGCGGATCGCCGCGTCAACGAAGAATAGTCGGGTGGCTTCATCTGCTGGGAACGACATGTCGATTCTGAGTTCTTGAAGGGTGATGTCCTGGGGCAGACCGAAAGTGGTATAGGTGCTGAACAGCTTCAGTCGCGTTCCGGATACTTTCAATTCCAGTGACGCTAAAGGCTCGAGGGGACCTTCATGGCCCAAGATTTCCTGGCGCGAATCGCCGGCCGATTCCTTTTCACATTCATCGAGCAATTTGCAGGATGCGGAACCTGGGTTCGCAACGGCGTCTCTCCGCAATCTTCCAAGGAGCGCCTCGCGCGTCTGCGACCAATTCAATATGCAAGGCCTCAGCCCCTCTCTCGAGAACATGAGCTGCATAAAATTCACGACAGAATTGGCGGAGGTCCTCGGCCCGAGACGGGCGGCTCCGCAGTTGGCGATGAGACCGCTGGCGGCTTGGTTGATCATGACGATGTTCCATGACGCATCCGTCACAATGGCCGGGTAGGGTTCGTGGTGAGCTAGAATCATTTCCAGAGCGGCGCGGGCGCCGCGCATTTCAGTCAAGTCCAAGGGGCGCTCAGGGTAGACGGGGGCATACCCCGCCGATATAAGCAGGTCGTTGCGGGCGCGAAGGGGAAGGTCCAGCCCACCCGCGAGTCTGAGGATCATATCTCGGCTGGGACGCGTCCGCCCCAGTTCGACAAAACTCAAGTGCTTCTGGGAAACGTCAATAGCCAACGCCAAATCGAGTTGGCTCAAACGCCTTCGGGCGCGCCACTCGGTCAGGATCGCGCCGCAGTCGCTCTTCATCCCCCGATCATAGCGGAACTCGCCGATCACACAACTACCTCGAAGGTAGTTGTAGCCTCCTGTGCGGGTTCCTAGTCTCTGCCGCGCTACCCTGCGGTGGCGCGCCTGGCTCAGGAGAGAGCGGATGATCAAACCCAGAATATTGGTTTCCGGCGCCACCGGAAAAACCGGCGCGGCAACGGTCGCGCAGCTCCTGGCAAAGGGCTTTCCGGTGCGGGCGCTCGCGCGACGCCGGGATTCGCGGAGCGAACAGCTACGCAATCTCGGCGCGGAGGTCGTGAGCGGTTCCCTCGAGGATCTGGAGGACCTGAGCGCCGCCATGACCGACGTCAAGCGTGCGTACTTCTGTCCGCCACTGGAGCCGGGAACGCTGCGACGCGCGACATTGTTCGCCGAGTCGGCGCGGGAAGCCAGATTGGAAAGCGTCGTCGCATTGAGCCAATGGCTGGCTGACCCGCAGCATCCTGCGATTCATTCCCGCGAAAAGTGGCTCAGTGACCGCGTATTCCAGTGGACGCCACATCTGAACGTCACCACGATCAATCCGGGTTTTTTCGCCGACAACTATATGGCCGCGCTGGAGCCCATCGCACATTTCGGACTCATGGCGATGCCGCTTGGTCAAGGCCTGAATGCGCCGCCGTCAAATGAAGATGTAGCGCGCGTCGTCGTTGGCGCGCTGATCGATCCGGAGCCGCATATTGGTAAAACCTACCGACCCACAGGGCCGCGTCTGCTTTCGCCCGACGAAATCGCGGGGACAATCGGCAGGGCGCTTCGTCGTGAAGTAAAATATCGCGACGTTCCAATCAATTTGTTCCTGAAAGTCGCCAAGTCGCTTGGAATTTCTGATTTCGTCATCGAGGAACTTTATTGGTTCCTCAAGGAGTATCAACGCAATGCGTTTGGCGTCGGCGCGCCGACCCGAGCGGTGTTCGAGGTGGGCGGCGCCGAGCCGGAGCCGTTCGAACAAACGGTTAGACGCTATGTGGCGCAATCCGGTCTTTCCAAGCGAACAATTGGTTCGCATCTCACGGCCGTCAAAAACCTGATCTCCGGGTTGCTAACTCCGGCGCCTGTTCCGACCTCGATCGCGCGGCGACTGCAACTTCCGGGTCCAAATCATCCCTCGTTTGCCGCTGACAGCGTTCAATGGCGCGCGACGCATTTGGGGAACGCCGTCGGGGTAGATTGAACCCACGAGAGCGAGACACGGCTTTACGGTGTTGCGCCCGGATTTTTCCAGTTGATCCGGTCTCCGAACAATCCGGGATCGACAAGCGCACCGCCGCGATCCCCGACGTTTGCAGCCTCAACCTGACGAAGGATTGTCTTCCAGTAAATTGCGGCTCCGATCAACCCGAATGCAGTCGGACTGAGTCTGATCATGCCAATGCGCCATGGCCTGAAGGCGATGCGCTTCAAACTCTCGCGCTGTTTGAGCGTGTTCCTCAGCCCGCGCCAGCTCCCGCTCGAGCCACAATTCCAGCGGTTCCCCTTGAATTATGCGAGGGACGCCAATCTGTTCGAGAGAGCTTACCACCACTGCTTCCTCCTATTTCTTACACGTTAACTTCAAATTAAGGCTATTTTAGAAGCGTCGTCGCGGCGATCGGCGCCCGGCGAGGTCAATAAACAGTCAGGTTCGGTAAGTCTGAGCGGGCTGCAAATCTTGACTGATCTTCTGCGTCGCTGTCGGGTTTACGGTGACGCGCTCGCCTCATCTGATTCGAACCGGCTCCCGAACCATTGGGACTCCACGGTCGCAGCGCCACAAAGCCGCTCACGCATGAGCCTCGGACTTACGGAAGCGCGCCCGTCTTTTCCGATTTGCGCCGCAACGTGCAATCGATAGGGCGTACCGTAACGGGGAAAGCGTCGGCGGCGAGGCGCCGCCGCTCCGATCGTGTCGGTCGAACGCGGCGCAAACGGGATTCCGCTTTTTGGCGCCCAAAGCCTTGAAATCGGAGAAACGGCGAACGGATTTGACGCGCGCTGGCCGCGGACGCCCGCCTCGGCTAAAACGGGAGCGAGAGGGGCGCCGGCGGCCGTTCCAGCGCCGCTGTCGCTGATAGCGGCGGCCGGGGAGATCGAGGGGAAGGGCATGTGACCGGAAACCGCGCTCGCCGATTTTCCCTTCCTGCGCTTGCGGAATTCCGCAAACGCTTCGCGTTGGCTTGGGGTGCGCGAAGCGCAGATGCGGGATTCTCGGCGCGCGGTTCTGCGGTGGAAACAACCCCTCTCCCCCGACCCCTCTCCCGTCGAATGTTTCGTAAGCGAAACATGGGAGGAAGAGGGGAGGATTTCGAGCGCCGCCTGTTCGCGACCCTCGCTGCGCTCATCGTCGTCTTCGGCCTCGGCCTGCCCGGCGCGTGGTCGGCGTTCCGCCAGTCGCTTCCCGCCCTCGACCTCGCCCCCTCGCGCGAGGGCTCGACGCTGGTGGTCGACCGCGACGGGCGGTTGCTGCGGCCGTTCATTCTGCCCGATGGGCGCTGGCGGCTCCCGGCGCGGCCGGGACAGGTCGACCCCCGTTATTTGCAGATGCTGTTCGCCTATGAAGACGCGCGGTTCTGGGAGCATTCGGGCGTCGACGGCCGGGCGCTCGTGCGCGCGGCGTGGCAATGGGCGACGCGGTTGCACATCGTGTCGGGGGGATCGACGCTGTCGATGCAGGTGGCGCGGCTCATCGAGCCGCGAGAGGAGCGGTCGCTGCTCGCCAAACTCAAACAGATCGCGCGCGCCGAGGAGATCGAACGCCGCGTCGGCAAGGACGGCGTGCTCCAGCGCTATCTGACCAGCGCCCCGTTCGGCGGCAATCTGGAGGGCGTGCGCGCCGCCTCGCTCGCCTATTTCGGCAAGGAGCCGGTCAAGCTGACCCTCGCCGAAGCCGCGCTGCTGGTCGCGCTGCCGCAGGCGCCCGAATGGCGGCGTCCCGACAAATACCCGGAGGCGGCGCGCCGGGCGCGGGCGCTGGTGCTGCAACGGGCCTGGCGTCGCGGCGTGCTCAACGCCGACGAACTGGCGGAGGCGTTGCGCGAGTCGATTCCCACCACGCGCCGCGATTTCCCCGCGCTCGCCGCCCACGCCGCCGAGCAGGCGGTCGCCGCGGAGCCGGGCGCGAGTTCGATCCGCCTGTCGATCGACGCCCGCTTGCAGGCGAAACTCGAGACCCTGGCCAAGGAGAGCGCCGAGCGGCTGGGGCCGAAGCTGTCGGTCGCCGTCGTCGCCATCGACAATTCCAGCGGCGAGGTCCGCGCCCGCGTCGGCGCCGCCGACTATCTCGACGCCTCGCGCGACGGCGCCATCGACATGTCGCGCAGCCCGCGTTCCCCCGGCTCGGCGCTGAAACCTTTCATCTATGCGCTCGCCTTCGAGCAGGGGATCGCCCATCCCGAGACCGTGCTCTACGACCGCCCGGCGCGCTACGGCGCCTGGGCCCCGGAGAATTTCGACCAGGGGTTTCAGGGTACGGTGACCGCGCGCAAGGCGTTGCAGCAATCGCTCAACTTACCCGCCGTCGCCGTGCTCGCCGACGTCGGGCCGGACTCGTTCCTCGCCCGGCTGCACGGCGCGGGCGCGACCATCGCAATGCCGAAGGACGCGCCGGTCGGGCTCGCGGTGGGCCTCGGCGGCTTAGGGATCTCGCTGATCGACCTGACGCGGCTCTATTCGGGCTTTGCGCGCGGCGGCGAGGCCCCCGCGCTCATCGAGCGCCTGGACGGGCCGCCGATGATCGGCGCGCGGCGCGTCACCGATCCTGTCGCCGCCTTCTATATCCAAGACATCCTGCGTGGCGCGCCGCCGCCGCCCAACGCGCTGAGCGGCCGCATCGCCTTCAAGACCGGCACGTCCTATGGCTTCCGCGACGCGCTGGCGGTCGGTTTCGACCGGGGGATGACGATCGGGGTCTGGGTCGGGCGGCCCGACAACGGGCCGACGCCGGGGCTGATCGGCCGACAGGCGGCCGCGCCGATCCTGTTCGAGGCGTTCCAGCGGCTGGGACGCGAGGTCGAGCCGATCCCGGCGCCCAAGGGCGTGCTGCGGGTGGCGCTGAATTCGGAACTGCCGCCGCCGTTGCGCCATCTGCGCCGCGACGCCCAGCGCTCGCCGCATGGACCGACGGCGGCGGTGAAGATCGCCTATCCCCCGGACGGGGCGCGCATCGATCTCGGCTTGGCCGAGGGCGCCCATGCGCGGCTGAGCCTGAAGGCGCTGGGCGGGGCGACGCCGCTCATCTGGTTCGTCAACGGCGAACCCATCGCCGAACGAGACGCAGGCCGGCAGGCCGCCTGGACCCCCGACGGCGCGGGTTTCGCCCGCGTATCGGTGATGGACGCGACGGGCGCGGTGGATTCGGTGCGGATCCGGCTGGAGTGACAGCCGTTCAGCGGTCGTAGCGCTGGAAGAACGTCGCGCCGAGACTGGTGACCGGCGTCTCGCGGGTGTCGGAGAAATAGCGGTTGTCCGAGCCTACGTTGGGGACCGCGCCCGGGAACAGATCGGGCTTGGCGCTCTTTGCGGCGAAGTAATGGACGTGCGCGGGACGCTTCGGCTTTAGCTCATGGGCGACCGACGGCGCCGCGAAAGCGGCGAGGGCCACGGCCGACACGATCAGGCCGGCGATGCGAAACTTCATGCGAATCTCCAAGCGCGAAGCGCCGCGCCGTTTCACTTTGAACGTGATGGGCGCCTAACACAACGTCACGCCGAGCGCGAGAGCTTTCCCGACGCCGACCGAGACATTTCCGCCACAGGGGGAAGCGGCTTTGCGCGGCGCGCGGGTTCGGTGCTAGGAGCCGGGCCTGAAATCACCGTGGAGCGCAACGACCGCATGGTCCCCGCCTCTCTCACCTTCGCCGGCGGCCTGCTGATGGGATTGGCCAGCAGCCTGCATTGCGCGGGCATGTGCGGCGCCATCGCCTCCAGCCTGCTCATCGCCTTCGACCGCGATGCGGGCGCGGCGGCGCGGTTGCGCACGCATTTTTCCGCCCAGGCCGGGCGCGTCCTCGTCTATGTCGCCGCCGGCGCGCTGCTCGGCGGCGCCGGGGCGGCGCTCTACAGTCAGTTCGACCACGCCTCGGCTTACCTCGCGCTGCGCTGGGCCGGCGCCGTCGCGCTAGGCTGGATCGGCCTCTCCGTCGCCGGCTTCGCCCCGTCGTTCGCGGCGATCGACCGCTACACCGCGCCGATCACGATGCGGTTGCACCGCGCCAAATACGCCGCCGGCGCCAGCGACGGCGGCGCCTTCGTCTCCGGCCTGATCTGGGGTTTCCTGCCCTGCGGCATGGTCTACGGCGCGCTGTTCTACGCGATGCTGTCGGGCACGGCGCTCGGCGGGGCTGAAGTGATGGCCGGCTTCGGCCTGGGCACGCTGCCCTCGGTGACGGCCGTGGCGCTGGGCATGGCAGGTTTCCGGCGGCTGGGCCACATCGCGGCGCTGCGCATCGGCGTCGGGCTGACGATCATGGCGCTGGCGGCGGTGAGCGTGGCGATTCCGGCGGCGACGATCGCGGCGCTCTGCGGGTTGCCGATGTGAGGGGCGCGACGGCGTCAGCGCGCCGTTATATCCGTCCGCGTAAAATCGTCACCCTTGAACAACAGCGGTTCGCGACGGACTTTGGCGAGCGCGTAGGCGAAACAGTCGCCGAAATCGAGTTGCGCCGGGTGGCCGCTTCCCTTGCCGAAATCGCGATAGGCGGCGCGCGCGATGTCGGCCTGCTCGCGCGTGACCGGCTCGATTTCGATGTCCGCCTCGGCGATCGCCTCGTCGAGGCGCCGACTGGCGACAGGGTCCCGCGCGCCATCGATCACGAT
>Ga0302320_10005867_pt1 | contig 27403 bp, 18 predicted proteins | sample Bog_T0_3_FD_202130 | JGI IMG/M metagenome (GOLD analysis project Ga0302320, IMG submission 202130) | Peat permafrost microbial communities from Stordalen Mire near Abisko, Sweden - Bog_T0_3 | ecosystem: Environmental > Terrestrial > Soil > Wetlands > Peat | place: Sweden: Abisko, Stordalen Mire...
GCGACAAGAAAATCCGAAGAGGTCTTCACACGCCGGCTGATGAACAGGCCCAGCGCCATGAGAAAGACGGAATAGCAAAGCAGCGCGCCGAGATAGAGGGTCATGGGGCACCCTCTACGCCGAGCAGCTGCATCGCGGCGAGCGCCATCACCTTTGCCGAGTTCACCACATCTTCCACGCGGCAGTACTCGTCGGGCAGATGCGCCTGGTTGAGGATGCCGGGGCCGTAGGCGATGCACTGGGCCACGTTGCCGGTGCGGACGACATGCTTTTGATCGTAGGTTCCGGGGCTGACAGTAAACCTCGGCGTTCGGCCGAGTACCGTCTCCACGCATTCTTTGACCGCGCTCACTAGTTGGCAGTGCTCGTCGGTCTGCACGGGATGCACGATCATCATGTCTTCCATGTTGTACTTGAACTCGGGATCTTTCTTTTGCAGTTCCGCGAGCAGTGCTTGAATTTCGCCGCGCACATCTTCAAAATTTTCTTCCGAGATAAAGCGGCGGTCGAAAATTGCGCCGGAGCGGTCTGCTACGCAGGGAGTCTGTACACCTATCTCCGGCTGGCCGCCAAAGACCGAGTTTACATTGATGCTTGCATAGCGCGACCCCGGAGGTTCGACCGGCGCTGCGGTCTTGCGCCGGGCGAGTTCCGGCTTGAGCTCATGGGTGACGGTGTGAAGAAAATCCGCCATGTGATCGATGGCGCTCACGCCGAAGTGCGGCATGCAGCCATGCGCAATGCGCCCTTCCGTGGTGACCTTGAACCAGTAGACGCCGCGATGGCCGAGACAGACCCGGTCGCCGTCGGTAGGTTCGGTGATGATGACGAAATCGGTTTTATCTTTGCCGATCCAGCCCTTTTGGGCCATGTAAGCCACGCCGGCAAAGCCGCCGCTCTCCTCGTCCACGCTGCCGCTCTGCTCCACAGTGCCGGCCAGCTTAACACCTGCGCGACGCATCGCCTCGACGGCGAAGATGGATGCGGCAATGCCTGACTTCTGGTCAGACGACCCACGGCCGTAGAGCTTGCCGTCTTTGAGCAGTGCGCCGAATGGGTCAACCGTCCAGCCTGCGCCTACGGGCACCACATCAAAGTGGCCGTTGAAATGAAGATTGGGCCGGGGTACGGAGCCTTCCATGCGACCCAGGATGTTCGTGCGCGGATGGTCCTTGGTATGTTCCGCAAGGCCTTCGGCTGTGATGTAGTGGGTTTCGTAACCAAACTTTTTCAACTGCCGGCCGAGGAGCTGCGCGCCTTCGACGTAGCATTCTCCAGGAGGATTCACGGTCGGCACGCGGATCAGGTCTTGAAGAAACTCAATCATCTCGTCCGCGATCTCTTCGACGCTTCGTGAGACGCGATCCTGAACTTTCAATGACAAGGCATGAGCAGCCATCGAGGAACCTCAGCCGGGGCTGTGAGAGTTATCCGCGGAGCCCGAATGGGCAAGCCGCGGAATGGATGTATCTTATCGTGGCCGCCCGTTCACGAGCAGAGTGAGCGGCCACGCAGACTGCTCGTTAAAAGGAAGCTTTCGCCGCCAATTGGATTATTCGCTGGTCGCTGCCGATGGTGCTAGTAATGATTCCGTAGGTAGAGGCGGTGCCAAAGGTTCCGCCGGGGTTGGAGAAGTGCGCTTCGTTGAAGATATTGAAGACTTCAAAGCGGAACTCGACTTTATAGCGCTCGTTCAGGCTGAGTGACTTGAACAAGGAGGCATCGGTCGAGTTGAAGCCCGGCCCGAGCACGGAGTTGCGCCCCTCGTTGCCGCTGAAGCTGTTGTTGACCAGCGTTGCGGCGCCGGATGCGATCGTCGGCAAGGCGAAGCAAGTGGTATTGAAGAACTGCGTGATATTGTGCTGCGCGCCGGAGTTCGGGTTGCAGGTTTTATTGGGGCGGAAGGTGAGAGACTGCGCCGTGGTGGTTGAATTGACAACCGAGAACGGGCTTCCCGATTGAACCTGGAAGATGGTGTTGAAGTTCCAACCGCCCAACACCAGCCGTTCCGCCGCCGGACGGCCATCGAAAGATGGAAAGACGTATTGCAGGCTCAAGACGAAACGGTTTCGAGCGTCGTAGAGGGATGGGCCTTTCTCAGCCGCTACCGCGGCATTGACAGACGCCTGGTTGCCAATGGTTACAGGGGTGACCGGACGAGAGTCGCTGCCGATGTTCAGGCCCGAGGCGTTGTCAATGGAGTGGCTCCACGTATAAGACGCCGTGCCTTGGATGTGATGGTAGTTGCGCAGTTGCAAGTTTGCCTGCAAGGAGTTGTACCAGGAGTTGCCGGCCGAGAATGTGGGCCGGGTAAGCGCGAAGGACGGGAAGGGAGAGCCCACATAGCCATTCGCCTTGTAATAGTTTGCGCCGTTGGTTGTGGAACCCGTGGCAACATACTGCGTGGGATTGACTTCAATGAAGATTGGAATGTAAACACCCTTGGAACCAACGTAGCCGACCTCGAAGCCGATATCGTTGCTCACCTGCCGCTGCACGCTCAGGTTGTACTGCTGAATTCGCGGCGACTTGTAGGTGTTGGGCAACTGCCATCCAATATATGTCAAGCCCGGAGGGAAGCCCGGGGCGCCAGCCGGGACATAGTTGTAGGGGTTTGCGAACCATCCGCTGGTGGCGCTGGCTGCGGCAAACGTCGTGAAAGAGATCTGTTGCAGGGGCTGGAACGGCGGTGCCAGCGTTCCATCCTGAAAGAAGGTGCCCTGGCCGGGAACTGTGTCGTAGAACAGGCCCCAGGCCCCGCGAACGCTCGTTCTGCCATCCTTGAATGGATCGTAGATGACGCCCAGGCGCGGAGCGAAGTTGGTGGTATCGGCAAAGTAGGTTGCCCGCGGAATCCCCTTGTCCCCGGGATACACAAGGCCAACCGGCGCAGTCGGTTGAACTGTTGACTGCTGGCCCGGAACCAAAGCAGCAAGGTGGTTGCTCTGTTCGACAAAAGGAAGGTTGAGCTCGTAGCGCAGGCCGTATTGCAGGGTTAGATTCTTTCTGACGCGATACTCATCCTGCCCGTAGAAGCCGTAGGTTTGCGACGAGCCATTGAGAGCCGGGTTGCCGGAGCCCTGCTGGAAGGTTGCCGGCAGGCCGAGCAGAAAATCGGAGAGACCGTTCTTCGTCCAGTTGGTGGTGAATGTAAAGTTGCCGTTTGGACGATTGATGTAAAGCAGATTAATCGTATCCAGTTCGTACTCTCCGCCGAACTTGAACTGATGCTTGCCGTGAATCCAGGTAAAGTCATCCGTTACGCTTGTCACTCCATTGGCGCGGTAGGCAAAAGGCTGTTGCGCGTCGCCTGACGAAAACGAACCGCTGATGGTATCGTTCGGCAATCCCGCCGCTGTGGCATTGGTGCCTGCAAATTGATAGCCCAAGGATGTGAGGCTCAACCCGCTGGTCTTGTTTGGAATCCCATGAATATGCTGATAGACGAATCGGCCGACGTTGATCATATGGCTGTTGATGGTCCAGGTATCGGAGCCCATGTAATCGGTAGGCGTAATCAGCTGCACGTTGCCCTTGGGAGCAAAGTTCGAGGGGCTGGTCGGACTGAAAAGATTCTGGTGAGCGTACATGAACCGGCCCAGGATGGCATGGTTGCGGAACTTCCAGTCGCCGCGGAAACCGAACTGGTTGCGGTTATCGATGTTTGGCGGAGCGGCCTTGTATTGACCCTGTAGCGCCCCATTCGGAGAGGCGGGAATGTATGTGGACAGAATGGCTGTGCTGATCGCGCTGATGCGGGTGGGATTGAATGCATTGGGAGTCCCGTTGTAGCAGGCCACTGTGCCCGTCAGCGGATCGATGATTGCGCCTGTGGTTGAGGTTGTAACACTGGTACAGGTAGAGCCAGCTGGGAGTAGTTCCGAGAAGTTGCCGCCTCTTTCCTGCGTGCCCGGAACCAGTACATTGAGTGTGTTCGCCGTGCCATCGTTCAGCCGGAAACCCTCATAGAAGCCGGAGATGAAGAGTTTGTCCCGGATAATTGGGCCCTGAGCAGCGCCGCCGAACTGATTTTGCAGGTAAGCTGGCTTCTTGGGGATGGATGCAACCGTGGCAAAGAAGTTTCTTGCCGCGAAGCTTCCTTCGCGATTGAAATCCCATATGTCGCCGTGGAATTTGTTCGAGCCGGATTTAGTGACCACGTTGACCACCGAACCCGCGTTGCGCCCGTACTCGGCTTCATACGAGTGGGACATGATCTTGAACTCTTCGATCGCATCCGGCGGCGGGCGCATGACAAAGCCGCTGTTGAAGGAGTCGTTGTTCGGCGCGCCATCCATCAAAAAGCTATTCGATTGATTGCGCATTCCGTTCACGTTGTAGCTGCCCGTTGAGTCGCCAAAGCCGCCGATGGTCGCGTTGCCCCCTGCGCCGCCAAGTCCGCTTGGAGCTGCCACAACGCCGGGAATCAGCGTGCCGAGCTGGGCAAAGTTGCGCCCGTTCAAGGGCAGATCCACAACGCTCTCTTCATTGACCACGTTGCCGAGCGTGGCATTGGAGGTTTCTATCAATGGCGCTGCCCCGGTTACAATGACTTCCTGGCTGGTGGCGCCGATCTCCAATTTGATGTCAAGATGCGTTGTTCCGTTGACCTGCACCTCGACGTTCTGCACCAGGCTGGTTTTGAAGCCAACAACGCTGGTCCGCACCTGGTAGGTGCCGGGCGCTACCAACGGGAACAGATACGCCCCATCGCCGCCTGAGGTCGCCGTCCGAACCTGCGCGGTGGCTGCACTGGTCAGCTCCACTTTGGCTTTTGGGATGACGCTGCCGGTGGGGTCGGCAACTACGCCCGCGAGCTGGCCTGTGGCTTGCGCGGCAGATTTGCCCGGCATGACGCAGGTCACAACCGCGAGCAGGCAGAGCAACAAGGCCTTCGCAAGCCGTTGCGGGTGAATGGCGATTGAGCGTGAAGCGATGGGATTCAACGGTCTATTCAACATGGCATCTCCTATGGGCAATTTGGGTCAACTGCATTTATTCACTTGTAGACGGCATCTGAGATTGTTACCCGAAGCAAGAACTGACAAACTCCATGAACGCGACGGATACGGACCGAATGAGAAGCGCCGATGACTTAAGTCCGAAAAAAACAGGGGCGTGGGGGAAAGGACATGTATTGGCCACAATCTACATGAGAACGCGAGCCCCGTCAACAGGCTGTATACCGATTGTGGGAAAAATGTGACACCTCTATCGACTTTGATCGACTGCGAGCCGCCAACATCTCAGCACGCGGCATTTGACAATGACCCAAGTTGCTGATAGACCTTGTGTTAGCGTCATGGAAACGATCGGCGAACCGCTCTACCAAAAACTCAGGCAAGATATCGTGGAGTGCGTACTCACTCCGGGTAAGTCCTTCTCAGAGGCCGAGTTAGGCCGTCTTTACAAGGCCAGCCGCAGCCCTGTTCGCGAAGCCTGCCGGCGTTTGGAGGCTGAGGGGCTGGTTCGGATAACGCCGTTTCGCGGCTATGCGATTGCACCGCTGTCGGTCTCCGAGTTTCACGACCTGCAGGAGATGCAACTGATCTTTGAGCCCGCAGCCGCGGCGCTGGCCGCTGAACGCGCCAACGCTCAGGAACTGGTAGAGATGCGCGAGCTGGCCAAGTACGAGTACAGGGTGGGAGACAAGCAAAGCTACCGCGAGTTCCTGCGCACCAACCTGCAATTGCACTGCCTCATCGCCGAGTCCACGCGCAACCGACGGCTCTTTGACGTGGTGGGAAACATTCATATCCGGCTGATGCGTTTCTTTTATCTCGGCCTCTCGTTTGAGCCTTACGGACCTACTCTGGTAGCCGAGCACATCCGGATTGTGGACGCGATCTGCTACCGCGACAAAGAAGCTGCGCGCCAAAACGCTACCGAGCACATTACCAAGGCCATCGAGCGCAGCGCCAGTGTGCTGATGGGAGCGATCCGCTTTGGGGAGGCGGTCTTTGAGGCCGCGCCAGACAGCAATCACGCGCCGTTGCGGCTTGGCGCTGCCGTTCGGCGGGTTTGATTTTCTTCTTCGAAAATTGCGGCCTGAGCGGTTCCTTGGATGAATGCGTATCTGTTTCATTCCCGATACCACTTCTTTCCGCCATCGTTGTAGAATCCGCTCAAAGACCGCCCGTGAGAGGTGAGTGATGCAATCGTTCCCATGCTTCATGCAAGTTATCTTTACTGCAGCCATTGGCTCTGCTTTGGCATCCGCGCAGATGACCATGCCGATGCCGTCCGCGGACAACCGCCCGGTTACGCTCGTCGCGGGCCTGGGCAATGCGCACCATGTTATACGCACCACCAGCCCGGAGGCGCAGAAGTTCTTCGATCAGGGGATGAACTTTCTGTGGGCGTTCAATCACGACGAGGCACGGCGGTCCTTTCAAAAGGCTGCCGATCTCGATCCGAAAGCTGCCATGCCTTTGTGGGGCGTGGCGCTCGCCGTGGGCCCGAACTACAACGACATCGACATTGGTCATGCTCGCGAGCAGCTGGCCTACGACGCTATAAACAGGGCAAAGCAGCTTGCCTCGGGCGGTCCGGCAATTGAAGCCGACTACGTGGATGCCCTCTCTGCCCGTTATGCAGAGGACACGCATCACGATCTCAAAGTTCAGGGCGAACGATACGCCAAAGCGATGGAGGCGCTGGTAGCAAAGCATCCGGACGATCTGGACGCAGCAACGCTTTACGCCGAGAGCTTGATGGACCTTCATCCCTGGCAGCTTTGGACTGCGGATGGCAAGCCGGTGGAGGGCACTGAGACGATCCTGAGTACGCTCCAGTCCGTAATTCTGCGGGACCCAAATCATGTAGGCGCAAATCATTTTTACATTCACGCGGTGGAAGCCTCGCCTGATCCATCTGTCGCTCTGGCCAGCGCGGAGCGGCTGGAGACGCTAGCGCCCGCCGCGGGCCATCTGGTGCACATGCCGGCGCACATCTACGAGCGTGTGGGCAACTTCGACGGCTCGGCAGAGGCGAATCAACATGCGATGGCCGCTGATGAGGCATACGAAAATGCCGAGCATCTTACCGGTGTCGCGAACATGTACGACACGATGTACCTGACCCACAACATCCACTTTTTAGCGGCAGCGTGCATGATGGAGGGCCGCGCTGCATGTGCGATAGACGCGGCGAATCGGCTGGTGGCTCATGTGGAGCCCGAGGTGCCCACCAACAAGGGGATCGAATGGTACATGCCCACGCAGCCCTGGGTACTTACACGGTTTGAGCGCTGGGAGGACATTGTTAAGTCGCCCGCGCCGCCGAGCGACTTGTTTGTACTCGGCTCAATGTGGCACTATGCGCGCGGTGCTGCGTTTACGGCACTCAAGCAGCCGGCGAAAGCCGCCGCTGAGCGCAAAGCCCTGGCGGATGCAATGCAGAATTTGCCCAAAGACATTTCGCCGGACTTTAACAACTCCGCAAAATCCGTTTTCGAATTGAGCCTTACTGCGCTGGATGCGCGCATGGCCGAGGCCAGCGGAAATCGCGAGCAGGCCATCGCCCTCTGGAAGAAGGCGGTCGCGCTGCTCGACACATTTGCTTACAATGAGCCAGCCGACTGGTATTACCCCGTGCGCGAGTCTCTTGGCGGCGCGCTGCTGCGCAACAATCAGGCCACGGAAGCGGAGGCTGTCTTCCGCCGCGACCTTGTGCTGAACCCCAACAGCGGCCGCTCTCTCTATGGCCTGTGGCAGAGCCTGCTGATGCAGCACCGCGACTCAGACGCAGCATTGGTGAAGGCGCAGTTTGAAACTGCATGGGCACACGCAGACTTTAAGTTGACGCCAGCTGATCTTTAAGTGCGCTCAGGAAAATACAATCGATCACAAGTCAGGGCTCCGATTTTTACAGTCCCCAGTTCACATAGATTGGATTGGTGAGCGTCATGGGCGCGCCCTCGGCATCATCCAACTCCGCGCGCACCCAGTGCCGCTTTCCATCCGACTTCCACGTATATGAAGAAACCGAATTGCCCATCTCAGCCAGCGCCGCAGGTAGCGAGTCCACATCGTTGCCATCGACCAGCAGCCGCAGCTTGCCTGCCAGCCCCGCGCCTACACTTATCTTGAAAACGACGCTGCTTCCACTAGCCGCCTTAATCTGGTCGCCCATCATCGCTTCGCCAGCGGTAAGAAGCAGCGGAGTTCCGTTGGGGCCGGTGGCCATGACGTACACATGGCCAGCCTTCACGCCTTCCAAAATCGCGGGCTGCGACAGCTCCCTTGCGTAGACCACTGTCGTCGGAATTCCCACTCCATCGTGCAGCGGCAGTTGTTCACCGGCCCGGTGATCATCGCCACCGCCCACACCCGTTGGCCGCAGGCCCTTGGCCAGTTGCGCCTCCCAGAATGGCACGCCGTTGCCGGCGGGCGGCTTAAACCACGAACCGTTTTCGTGATAGCCGTTGATGATCTCGATCGCATCCACCTTGCTGAAATCGGTCTGTGGCGCCCAGCCCCACCCGCAACCAGGACACCCACGGTCCCACGGCCAATAAGCATGATTGATGCTCACCAGCGCATGCAGTTTGTGTGCCTGGTCAAAGAAATCGTTCACAGTGAATCCTTTGTCCGCAACGCGGTAATCCAGAAAACCTTCCGTGCCCCAAACGTTCGCGTGCCCCTTCACTGTCGTAATTTCCTCGGAGGGAATCATCAGCATCTTGTCGTAGTAGAGTTGGTCATGCAGAATCTCGTTAAAGGTGGACTGCGAATTGTGATCCGTCACCGCAAGGAAATCCAGCCCCTGCGCCGCTGCGGCCGCAAACAAGCGCGACGGTGGGCAAGGCACATTCGCGCCCAACTGGCTCTTGCACATTCCATCCGTGCGGCCGGTGTGAGAGTGCATGTCGCCCCTGTACCATCCGGCAGCTTTATTCAGCACCGGATAAGTCTCCGGATCGATCCGCGGCGAAAGATGAATTCGAACTGTGAAAGTTCCCTGCGACCCTGGCGCAATGTAGTTGTAGCCGATTGCGATGTGCCAGACTCCAGCCACGATTGGCCCCGGAAGATACGGCCCCGTTGCGTCGACTGCGGATATGGTGAACGCCGTGCGGCCCTCTCCGCGGTAGCGCTCGGGATCGAATATACCCGCCGTAAGGTACATGCCTTGGGCCATGCCCGGTGACTCGAGCTTCACGTTCATGCGCTGAATGCCTGCGGGCACAGAGAAGGCAAGCATCTCATGCGTAAAGTACTTCGCGGGCGTAATCTCGCCGTGCAAAACAATGTCGATGTCCTTCGCTGCCTCGCTCGCCTGCGCTTGCGCCTTCCCTGCAATTGCGCAGAGTCCCAGCGCACAGATCAGTATTTCCATTCGCATGTTGAGTGCTCCTTCGACCGCATTTACACAGAAGCATACAGCAGTCTCCAAATCCAGCGCGATGCTCTGGAACCAGAGTTCGTCGATTGGCAAATGCATGCAGATGCGTTAGAGTCAATGACTGTCGGCATCAGCGCATTCCGCCGCGTAATTCATTCGCGGAATTCGCCGGTAGCAACAACCCATCCAACAAAAAAGGGAGAAAGCCATTGTTCGACTATAGTAAGTTGTTCGATCTCACCGGAAAAAAGGCGCTCGTAGTTGGCGCGGGCAGCGGAATCGGCGAAGCGGCGGCATGCGGTTTGGCCGCGCATGGCGCGCATGTTCTGTGTGGAGACCTCAATGTTGAGGCAGCGCAAAGAGTCGCCGCCGAAATTGTTGCCGCGGGCGGGAATGCCGAAGCGCTGGCCTTCGATATGCGCGATGGCGCTGCGGTTATCAAAGCCGTAGCAGCGCTGCCCGATCTCGATGTCCTGGTCAGCACGCCGGCTATCAACGTACGGAAGCGGCTGCTCGACATGACGGAAGAGGAGTTTGATCGGGTGATGAGCCTCAACCTCAAGGGCACCTTTCGCTTAATCACCGCCGCGGGGCGCAACATGAAAGAGCGCGGCAAGGGCAGTATCATCGCCTTCGCCAGCATTCGCGCCATTACTGTCGAGCCCGGCCAGGGAGTGTATGCGGCCACCAAGGCCGGCGTGCTGCAGATGTGCCGCACCTTGGCCGCGGAACTCGCTCCGTATGGCGTGCGCGTAAACGCCATCGGACCCGGCGTGGTGGACACGCCGCTCACCGCGCCTATCGCCGCCAATAAAGAGTGGTACGACGCATACGCTCAGAAATCCGCGCTGGGGCGATGGGCGAAACCGCATGAGATGGCAGGCGCTGTGGTCTACCTTGCTTCGGAAGCAGGCTCATTCGTTACCGGGACGCTGACGATTGTCGACGGCGGCTGGACCGCAATCGATGGCCGCTTTACACCACCACTTTAGACCACTTCATGCACATGGGTATCATGCCCAAATAACCACGATTCCGGGAGAGAGTCACTTGATTGCTCGGCGGATGGGATATGCATTTGTAACCATGCTCTTCATGCCTTTTGATGTACAGGCGCAAAGAACTGTGGCCGCTCCGGCAGGGATTGCACATATCGCTGTGCGGGCGAGCGATGTGGAGCGCGAAGTCAGTTTCCTGGCCAAGCTGGGCTTCGAAGAAGCCTTTGCAAACACAGCGAATGGCCAGACAACACAGGCTTTCGTCAAGGTGAACGACCGGCAGTTTATCGAGGTGTATCCGCAAAGCGCGGCGGGGGAAGCGCCGGGACCGCTGGGCATGATGCACGTCTGCTACGAAGCCGCGGACTTGAGGGTTCTGTTTGATGGATACACTGCTTCAGGATTGAACCCCTCATCGTGGCGCAAGGCCGGGGCTGGAAATTTGCTTTTTAATCTTGCCGATCCCGATGGCCGCGTGACTGAATTTACGCAGTACATGCCGGGCTCGCGGCAGATGAACGACGTGGGTCAGCATTTGGGGAAGGCACGAGTTGCCGGAAAGATCATTGGCTTTGAAATGCCGGTGGGAGATGAGAAGTCGGCACTGCAATTTTACGAATCGATGGGATTTGCGCGGCTGATAGATGGAAAAAATCTAACGTTCGGTCTGGCGGGGAATCCGCAGGTCCGGATTGTATTTTTGACGGGCCAGAAGAATGCGCGCCCTGAACTGCTGTTTTCAACGGACGACGCACGGGCGGCCGCCAATCAACTACTCGCCAACGGGTTGAAGCACAAGCAGAACGGGAATAAGTTGGTGGTGCGCGACCCGGACGGCAATGCGTTTGTGATTATCGAGCCCGGCAAAAAACGCGCGCCGAGTGTTATTCATTAAGTATCCGCACGGCGCCGGCCTGCAAGTTGGATGTCGAATTGTCCGTGTCTCTACCGGAGAATCTCGATAGGCGCGGGATCCATGTCAGCGTAGTCCTGATTTTCGCCGCCCATGCCCCAGCAGAAACTGTAAGCACGCGTTCCAACTCCGGCGTGGATCGACCAGCCCGGCGACACCACGGCATCTTTATCGGCAAGGATCAAGTGTCGGGTTTCTTTGGGTGGCCCCATCAAATGAATCACGCGGGCTGATGGGCCCACATTGAAGTAACAGTAGATCTCCGACCGGCGCATGTGCGTGTGCGGCGGCATCGTGTTCCAGTTGCTGCCCGGCGCAAGATGCGTTACACCCATGACCAACTGAGAACTGCGCGCGCCTTCAAGATGAATGTACTTATAGATTGTCCTCTTGTTACAGGTCTCGATGGTTCCAAGTTCCGCCGGCAGTGCGTCTTCCTTGCGTACCAGCGTGACAGGGTAACTGGCATGCGCTGGATAACTGAGCAAGTAGTAAATGGCCGGCGAGTTCGCGTCAGCAGAGGTGAAGCTGATGTCCGCGTGACCGCGCCCGATGTAGAGCACATCGAGGTTGCGCAGCTCATAGCTGGTCCCGTCAACGAGCACAGTGCCACCGCCGCCGATGTTGAGCACGCCCAGCTCACGACGTTCGGTGAAAAACTTTGCGCGAAGTTCGGGTTCGTTGGGCAAAGCGAGCGACTCACCGAGTGGCGCAGCCATTCCCACTACCGCGCGATCCAGGTCGACATAGTCGAGGTGCAGCTTGCCCGGCTCATACAAATCGTTCAGCACAAATGCTTCGCGCAATTCTTCGGTTGTCATGCGCGGATAGCGAACCGGATCGGCGGTCAATAGCGTCTTCATCTTTCCTCCGTACACTTGCAATTGTCGCAGCACCCGCCTGTCACGCGTTCATGCGGACAGATTACTCTTTCGGAAATTCATGCGGGTTCCAGTTGTCGGTGCCGCGTAGAAATGCCTCCGGCGCTTATTCTCTCGCGTCTTGCGGAGTCAGGAAGTGCGTATGCGGATCGCGCTGGCCGTGATGCGCGCCCGGGCCCATCGAGTTGAACTCAGCGTAGTAGACAGTCTCAATCGAATGAGTCTCGCCGGGGTGCCACTCCCGCCAACCCGCCGGATCAATATGAGCGCCCATCTTTGTGTCGAGGAAAATTACCTTGGCATAGGAACGCCAGGGGCGACCCAGATAGACCGTGCCTTTCAGATCCGGGTTCGCGGTGAGCCTGCTGTGCGCAATGACAAAGCCCGAATCCTGCTCCGGATAGTGCCTGGCCTGCGCGGTAATGTAGCCGCCGGAGTGCGCCGTAGAGTGAATCTCGCAGCGATCGTAGACTGCCTTGCTGTCTCCCAAGAGAAAATCCACATTGCCGGCTACGTAGCAATCGGAAAAATACTGGCGCGTGACGATGCTGTTTTCTCCGTCGGGTGCGCAGTTGCGCGTGCCGGTGTAGACCGTGTCGTGGTTACCGACGTCGGTGCCACCGCCGACCGACATGCCATGCCCGGTGTAAAAGTGACTATGGAGTATCGAAATGTTGGAGGATGGGCCACCTTTGCCTAACTTGACTGCCGCATCGTCGTCGCCGGTGTGAATGTTGGAGTAAGCGATGGTTACGTTACGGCAGGAGCTTGGATCGATGCCGTCCGTATCGCGCGCCGTCTTGGGCGTCATGATGTTCATGCCCCAGGCCGTAAAGCCGTTGGTTTCGCTCACGTTGACGTGATAGTTGGGCGAGTTGCGCAGGGTGATGCTGTACAGAGTGAAATTGTCGGCATGGCGCAGCCAGATGAGCGAGAACACGCTCTGCGATTTGTCGAGCACCTTGGCCTGATGCGCCAGATCCCACCAGGTTACTTTTTGCCCAAGCAGCATGGCGCCGTCGCGGCCGTCGATGGAGCCGTCTCCCATGATGCCGCTGTTCACCGCGCCGTCGCCGGTGATAGTGGCTTGCACTTGTGGCCGCGCTCGAGAGGTTTGCCGCGACTGTAGGGCGACAGATCGTAGACGCGGGAATCGCGCGATGCAACCAGCGCAGTATCTTTATCAACAACCAGCGTGACGTTGGAGCGGAGAGTGAGCGGGCCGGCAAGAAAAATATTCCTAACTCCGTTGGACCGCAAGACGACCGCATGGCCCGCTTCACAGTGGTCGAGCGCTTGCTGAATACGCGCCGTGTCGAGCTTGCGCTCATCGCTGGCAGCGATGACGCCCCTCGGCGCTGAGATTGCGGCTGAGAGGGTCATGCATGACGAAGGGATATGGGGTTCGCTTACAGGGCGTGTGTCTTGAGCCAGCAGGGTGAAAGCAGGAATCAGAGCGAAGGATGCTAGAGAAATCTGAAGAGTTTTAAAATACATCGTGTGCCTCATTGCGGAGCGTTTCCAGCAGTCTCGGTATCCGTGGTCTCGTGCCGCGAGAACTGACCGTAAAAGCCGCTCCATAAACTTTCCTTTCTTACTTCGCATTCGGAAGGGACGTGGACTGTTCCGCTGCTTCGGTCTCACTGGCAGCCAGAAGAAATGCGCCGATGCCTTTGGGATCGTTGGTGACAACTTTCTCACCGACGTAATATTCATACGTACCGTCGCGGTAGGGATCGCCACCGAGGCCGGCCGCGCCGACTGTTCCTGTTAGAGATACGTCACCACCGGGACCAGTGTGTATGAATTCGCTCAGGATGCCCTTGAATGCGCGTTGCGCATCAGGCTGATAGCGCGGAGGCAGGTAGCCAAGCCGCACGCCCTTCTGGAGCGCATACACAAACATGCAGGAAGCGGAGGACTCGAGGAAGTTGCCCTTGGCGCCGGGCTTGTCCATCACCTGCCACCAGACGCCTGTCTGGCGATCTTGATAACGGAGAACCGCAGCAGCGTACCGGTTGAGTTGCACAAGCAGAACCTTGCGGCCGGGATCGCTCGCGGGAAGATAGTCGAGCGTGTCGACGAGCGCCATCATGTACCAGCCCATGGCCCGCGCCCAGAACTGCGACGAAAGCCCGGTCTGCGGATCCGCCCACCGCTCTTTCTTTGACTCGTCCCAGCCGTGGAAGAGGAGGCCCGTCTTTGGATCGCGCGCGTGCGTATCAATCAATTGAAATTGGTGAACGATGTCGGCGAAGGCTTCTCGATGATGAAATGTTTTTGCGTACTCGGCATAAAACGGCTCGGCCATGTAGAGGCCGTCAAGCCACATCTGGTTTGGGTAGCGCTGCTTGTGTGAAAAGCCGCCGGAAGCGTTGCGCGGCTGATGCTGCAACTGGTCGTAGAGCAATGCCGCGGCCTTGGAGTAGCGTGCATCCTTCGTGTTGGCGTAGAGCAACAGAAGCTGGCGGCCGAGCAAGATGTTGTCGAGCTCATAGTCTTCGAGCTTCCGGGTTGGGATAGATCCATCGGCTGTAACGAACTGATCGACGGATGCCTGAATGTAGCGCATATATTGCGGATTTGAGGTGCCGCGCCAGACGCCGTCCATGCCCTCAAGCAGTGTGCCCAACTCATAATTCCATTTCCAGGGCGCAGTTGGGGCCACGAAGCGCCCATCGGGCCAGCGAGCCATGGCGGCGTTGGCGGCACGGACGGACCACCGTTGCTGCTGGCTGTGCATGGCGACGGGGGCAAGAACCGCCAACAGTGCAGTTGCGAAACACAAGTTGTGCTGACGTTTCATTTGGTTTCCTGATGCTCTTTCTGCCAGCTATCGAATCGATCCAGCGCTTCTTTGGGATCGTACGTGTACCAGCCGTAGCCGTTTCTGCGTTCGGCGGAGATTTCGTTTACGTCGTCGTGGATGCTTTTGTCGCGATCGCCAAAGATGGGCGTGTCTGCTCCGGCTAAATAGTATCTTGCCCAGAGAGGTCCGGCACCCGCATGTACGGTTAAGTTGCGGCCGTTCGGAGTCGGTCCCCAACTCTGGCCATAGATCGCAGTTTTATGTATCCACTCAATTCCCGCTTTTATTGCCAGGAGTTGCTCGGCGGTTGGTTTGGGCAGATCGTTCATCAGCAGCAGCAAGATTGCTGTGCTTTCCGCGGGGCAGGGATCGGGTGGTTCGTAGTCGCGCGCCGATGTGGGCTCAAGGGTGAGCGGGTCGTACTGCTGCGCCCATATGCTGCGCTTGCCGTTGTTCGTCAACTGCGTTTTGAGAACACACGCAAGGCCGCGCGCAAAACTTTGCGCGGCGCGTGGGCGAAGGCTGGCGGGCACGAATGCGAAATCGCCCTGGCCCTGGGAAGCGTTGTGCATCAGCTCCATCACCTGAGTCATGGCGTCGTCGTTGTAGGTGATGGCGTCGTGATAGCCGCCTTCAAGCGGCCACACCTGCGGCCAGCCGCCGTTGGGATACTGCGCGGCGAGCAGATAGTTGATGCCGCGAAGAAAGGATGCGCGCCAGGAAGGCTCGCGAGTTGCGCCCGCCGCGGTAATGACGCGCGCCAGAAAGTTGAGTTCTGTCGTAGTGGCATCGTTGTCGATGGTGCCGATATAGTTCCAGTCGGGCTCGGCAGGTGTATCGAAATCATCCGTGCTTAGAAACCGGGAAAGGTTGTCCGGGCCGCAGCGTTCGCCGGGTTGGCGCGCGTGCTTGCTCATGTCGAGGTTCTTTCCCCAGCCGCCTGCCGGCGTTTGAAACGACAGAATGATGTCGGCGATGTGTTGAGCGTCGGTGCTTGCGTACCAGGCGGCATCGCGATGGAGAGGAATGCTGCGGGCGGAGGAACTGTGCGGCGGCTCGATAGGAGTGGTGATTCCGGCGCGCTTTAGCTCGTACCTGAAGGCGGCTTTGTCGGCCTGACGCTGGAGTTGAGACCGGCGCAGATAGGCGAGCCAAGCGGCGAGTTGCGTGGCGGGAAGTCGTGCGATGCGTTCGGCAGTGAGTGACTGTGCGGGTGGATTGGTGCCAATAATCGAGGCACTCGCTGACTGATCCCTGATCACGTTAAAGATCACGAGCAACAGTAGAACGCGAACTCCAGGGAATCTGGTCAGAAATCGGGGCTTGACTGGCATGGTACCTCGGTCCTATGGACTGAGCAAGGGGATCGTGAGTTTGGTTTGGAAATGAAAGAGGCTGCCCGTTTGGGGCAGCCTCTTTCGGTTGGAGTAGTCGTAGTCTAGAACTCGATGCGTGCCGAGAACTGAGCGGCCTTGCGGTTGGCGGAGCCGTTGCTTGTTACCTGTCCGAAGCTGGCGTTGCCCCAGGCCGCGCTGGCAACTGCGAACAAGGTGTGGTTGGTGACGTTGTACCAGTCGGCGCGGAAGTCGAGCTTGGTGGCTTCCGTGATGGGCAGATGAAAGGCGCGCACCATGCCCAGGTCGAGTTGGTAGTTGTCCGGACTGTAGAGGTTGTAGGCACCGGTGCGCGGCGAGTTGCCGAAGAAATAATTCGGAGTCGCGACGAAGGCGCTTGAGTTGATGTAAGACTGAGCAGCGGTGTTGTAATTGGCCCAGGTTGCACCCTTGCCCCATTTGCCGTTCTGGCGCGCTGAGCCGGTGAATGCTGTATTCAACGTGGGCGGGCAGAAGCTGGAGCTTGGAAGCGCCGGGTTGGTTGGGCAGGATGATGAGGTGATCATGATGGGGGAACCGGAGTAATACTGGAAGATTCCGGAGAAGGCGAATCCGCCCAGAATGGCGCGTTCTGCGGGATTACCTGCAAGCATGGTCTGGCCAAAGGGCGCCTTCCAGACAGCCGTGGCCACAAAGTGGCTGGGCTGGTTGCTGGTGGAGACATTGCGCTCAATACGGTCTGCCGGATACGAGGCCGTGAGATTGCCGTTGATAGTTCCGGCGGGGATGGCATAACCGGAGCGGAAGTAGCCGGCATCGTCGATGGCGCGGGAGAAGGTGTAGTTAACGGTGGATGTAATTCCATGCCACGCGCGCGCACTGATGAGCGCCTGGATCGCATGATAGTTGGAATTGCCAATGTACTGACCGAAGTTGTCCGTGACGGTCTGGAACGGGAACGGCTTGAGAAGAGTTGAAAGTGGCTGCCCAGTGGTGTACTTGCTCAGCCCAGTACAGGGAAGGGCGTACGTTGTGCAGTCGGATGTAACGGTTGTGGCAGTGGTTCCCGTATCAGCCAGCCGAGCACCCAGAGTGAGGTATTTCGGATCAAGTCCATCGGACCAGTAGCCTCGACCGCTGCCGTTGTCAGTCTGCAGGAAGTGACCCTGCGAACCGACATAAGTCAATGTAAGCGCGATGCCGTTGAGCAACTGACGCTGAATGCCAAAGCTCCAGTTGATGTACTCTGGAGCGCGACCGCCGAGGTAGGGATCGTCATAAGTCATCGACGATGGCGTGCCAGTGAAGCCGGTTACGTTGGTGTAACCCGTGCCGTAAGACGGGCCCGATGCCGCTCCGGTTGCGCCGCTGTAAGTGGGAATGACGCCATTGGTTCCAGTCAGCGGAATGGTGCTTACGAGCGAACCGTTGACCGAAAACGAAGGAGCGGCTGAGAAGCCCAGCGTGCCGATGCTGGTGTTGAGGCCGCCCACAGCATTCCCGTGCGTGAACATGACGCCATAGCTGGCGCGCACCACGGTTTTGGTGTTCAGTTGGTATGCAGCGCCCAGGCGCGGTCCCCAGTTGCTCTTGTAGTTGCCAACCGGCGTCTTGCAGTTGCAGTTGTTGGTTCCAAAGCCTGTGTATGCCAGAGCACCGGGCAGGCCGGTGGTGGGGTTGGTGAGATAGGGGTTGAAGAAGCTCTCCGCATTGTGAACTTCCGTAACGGTGGGATAAAAGTCGTAGCGGAGGCCGACGTCAAGCGTGAGCTTGTTGTTCACCTTCCAGTTATCCTGGATGTAGGGCGAGATGGCGCGGAAGCGCGCGCCGAACTCCTGCTGCAGGTATTGCGTGAAGCTGCCCTTGTCGATTTGGCCGATGAGGAAGCTGGCGTAGGAAAGGCCGGTTCCGGTTACCGCGGTAAAGGCATTGTTCAACTGCGAGGTTTCCGTGACGGCGGTGGCGAGCGTGATCGGAGTCGATCCGCCGTTGGTGGCGTTGTTCACGTTATAAAGCAGCCAGGCAATCTGGCCGCCGAAGGTGAATGCGTGCTTGCCATGGTTCCACTGCGCATTGTCAAGCAGCGTATAGTTTTCCGCGATCGTCGAGTTCTCCGTGGTGCCATTCCAACCTGTCGGCGCGTCGGTTCCCGCGAAAGTGACGATGGGAAACACGTTCGTAGCTTGCCCTGTAGGAAGTCCCGACATGCCCACGGTCGTGGCCGAATACTTGCTGTTGTCGGCGGGATTAAATGTGGGACCGTTGTAACGCGCATATCCGTACTTGAACTGGTTGATCAGGTTGGGCGTGAAGACGTGAGTCTCTTCAAAGGTCCAAACCGCGGTCTTGGGCGCATAGGCCTGGCCGTAGTTATACGGAACCGGGCCAACATTGCGCCCGGAAGTGGACTGACCGACGGGAACCGAACTGGCCTGGCGTCCCACGGCGCCGACTACCGAAATCGTGTCGCGCGAATTGATGACATAGTCGATGCGAGATGTGGTTGACCAGTTGACGAGTCCCGTTGCATTTGGAGCGATGTAGTTATTTTGCAGAGCCGAGCCAATGGCTGCGGCGGGAATCTTGGATAAGTAGCTCTGCATATTGAGCGCTACGGTCGACATCGAGCTGGGCGGAATCACATTCGCGTTTCCGAGGTAGCTGAATTGATTGCGGCAAGGCTTGCCGACGCCAGCAGGATTTGTCGCGGCGCAGGCAGCTTCGGTGCTGGGGTCGTAGATGTTGACGCCGGTTGCCCTGAAATCGCCCGTCATCTCGGCCGCTGTGGGAAACGTTATGGGAGTGGGCGTGGCGCTGGCATAGCGGAAGCCGTTGTAATTGGTGAAGAAGAAGAGCTTGTTCTTGAGCGAGCCGAAGGGAATGAGCGGTCCCGCCAGGTTGATGCCGAACTCGTTGCTGTACTCAACGGGCTTGACGGGTCTGCCTGTAGCCGGATTCGGCGCTTTGGCAAAGAAGCCCCACGTATCGAGAACGGTATTGCGGAAGAACTCATAAACGGCGCCGTGCAGGTTGGACTTGCCCTGCTTGATCGAATAGTTCATGACGCCCTGGCCCTCATAGACGGCTGAGTAGCCATTGGTTTGTAGCTGGAACTGGTCGATGGCGTCGACCGAGATTGCGGTCCAAACATAGCGCGGGTCGCCGTTGCCGCCGGCGCGAACAAAGGGAATGCCATCGACGTAAACGTCGGAGACTGCGCCGCGGCTGCCGGAGCCGTTGACGACGCCGGTGTTGGTGGTGGCGTTGCCGTTGGTCTCATTGCCCTGCACGCCCGGCATCAGGTAAACAAAGTCCGTGGCGCGGCGCTGATCGGCGGAGCCGTATGCGCCCATCTCGATAGGCAACTCGGAGTAGCTCTCCTGCTCCATTGTGGTGCCCAGCGTTGCGTTGGAGGTTTCAATCTGCGGCGGCTCGGCGGTCACCGTGACTTCCTGGCTCTGCGCGCCTACCTGAAGAGCGGGGTTGTAGGTCACCGATTCCATAGCGTTCACATGGATATTTTGCTGGATGAGCTTTACAAAGCCGGTCACGGATGTGGAGACCGTGTAGATGCCCGGATCCAGGTTGGCCAGGGTGAAATCACCTGCGCCGGTGGAGAGCGTGGAAGAGGTGATGCCATTGCCGGTGTTAGTGGCCGTGACGGTTGCGTTTGGAATCACGGCGCCGGTCTGGTCTGCTACGGTTCCTGTGATTGCGCCCTTGCCGGTGAGCTGCGCGCTCAGTGGCGCTGCGGTGAGGAGAACTGCGAGCGCTGCTATTACCGACAGTCCGAGCAGGCTGCAAAAGCCCTTGGCTGCCATGCGCCTGAATGTGGATTGAATCATCGTCATTGAATTGCCTCCGCGAAGTGCTTGAACGAATATGGATATAGACTGACCCCGCATTTGGTTCAAATGCCAAATCGTGAAGTCGTGGTCTGACCACATTCTGATGCGGAACAAGTGTTATATAACCACTGTTGAGTTGTCAATAGGGCTGCCTGCCAAAGAAGGTCGCGATCATTACCCTGGGATACTCTGTTCATAAATGGCACAGAACATTGATGAAGTGATGGACACGCGAAGGTTGGCTGTTGAAGTGCGCGCTTAGGCTGGAAACGCAGCCGCCTGTGAATGCGGCTGCTTTGCCCTGCTCAGAAGCTGCCTTCCTGCTGATTTGCGAACAGATTTTCGATGGGAGTTACGGTTGGGCCTCTGATCAGACTTCCCGCCGGATATTCGGTCTGACTTCCGCTCCAGCTTCTGGGCATCGCGGGCCTGGCACAGGTGCTGTTCCATCAGGGAACGTGCCTCAACGGGGTGATGGGCGCGGATGGCGCGGTAAATCTCGCGATGCATCTCAGCAGACTCGCGGAGGTTGGTGGAGTTCTCGACGGTCTTGCGGCGGTTCTCATAGATGGCGGAAGTAATGGTCTCAATCACGGCGGCCAGGATGGGGTTGCCGGAGGCCTGAGAGATGGTGCGATGGAAGAGGACATCGTGGATCAGGTACTCGGACGGCGCTTCGATAGAGGCGAACATCTCCGCAACTTGCTCCGACATTGCGGCATGATGCTCTTCTTTTCCGCGCTCCGCGGCCAACGCCGCCACCTGACTTTCGAGGATGATGCGGGCCTCGAACATCTGCCAGTCCTGAAATCCATGCAGCGCGCCGATGAGCGAGAGCGAGGACTTGCCAAACTCCGGAGGTCCGTCTGCAACAAACGTGCCAACGCCGTGGCGGACCTTCATGATTCCCATGGCGGCCAGGTAGCCGATGCCGGTGCGCAGACTGGCGCGGCTGATCTTGAGCGAGCGGGCAAACTCGCGCTCCGGGGGGATTTTGTCGCCCGGCTGCAGGGTTCCGTTCTCGATCAGCGAACGAATGTGGTCGACCACATGCATGGTGCGCTGCGAATCGTTCTCGTTGTTCTTGGTGCGCGCCATGAGTTCGATCACCGTATTTCAGAGAAGCTGAAGAATGTAAGACGAGAGTAACACTGTTTTGCGGTGAGTTCCAAATAAACCGCTTCAAGCGGGAGGTGGCGGACACGGCAATTCGCATGTATACTTGTGGTCTGACCACGATACTTGAAAATGGTTCCGTCTCTTTGAGGGGCAAGATGAACGGCACATTAATCGATCCCGACCGCCTTTTCCCGGCCGACCCAGATACGCGGGCTATCGCCAGATCCTTGTATCAGGAGGTGGCGGGCCTGCCGATTGTGAGCCCGCACGGCCATACGCAGGCTGGCTGGTTTGCACGCAACGAGCCGTTTCCAGACCCGGCTACATTGTTTGTCCAGCCCGACCATTACGTCTTCCGCATGTTGTACAGCCAGGGCGTGTCGATGGACGATCTCGGATTCGGGCAGTCGAAGATCCGCGAGCCGCGCAAGATGTGGCGGCTGTTTGCCAGCCATTACTATCTGTTTCGCGGCACGCCGACGCGGATGTGGCTCGATTACGCCTTCTCGACGCTGTTTGGCTTGGAGAATCGGCTTTCGGAAAAAACTGCCGACGAGTATTTCGATGTCATCAGCGAAAAATTGCTCACGCCGGAGTTTTTGCCGCGAGCCTTGTTTGACCGGTTCAAGCTGGAGGTGCTTGCCACGACCGATTCCCCGCTGGACTCGTTGGCCGATCACCAGACGATTCGCGACTCCGGCTGGAAGGCCCGGATCGTCCCCACATTCCGGCCCGATCCGGTGGTGGATCCCGAGTTTGACGGCTTTCAAGTGCGCATTGCCGAGATGGGCAAGAAGACCGGCGAAGACACCTCCACGTGGGGCGGGTATTTGAAGGCGCTGGCCAAGGGGAGGGAGCGGTTCCGCGCCCTGGGTTGCACGGCGACTGACCACGGGCATCCGACGGCGCAGACGGCGGATTTGTCTTCGAGCGAGGCCGCGGCGCTGTTTGGCAAAGTTCTGGGCGGAAAATCGGATGCCGCGGAGCAGGAACTGTTTCGCGCCCAGATGCTGACGGAGATGGCGCGGATGAGCGTCGAAGACGGACTGGTGATGCAGATTCATCCCGGTGCCGTGCGCAATCACAATCGATATGTGTATGAGCGCTACGGCCGCGATATGGGCGCCGATATTCCCAGCGCGACTAACTATGTACAAGCTCTGCGGCCACTGCTGGACAAATTCGGCAGCGAGACGGGCTTGACAATCATCCTGTTTACGCTCGATGAGACTACATATAGTCGTGAACTTGCGCCGCTGGCTGGCCATTATCCGTGCCTGCGGCTTGGGCCTCCGTGGTGGTTTCATGACAGCCCTGAGGGCATGATGCGTTTTCGCGAGCAAGCAACCGAGACGGCGGGCTTCTACAATACGGTGGGATTCAACGACGACACGCGAGCGTTTCTTTCGATACCAGCCAGGCATGATGTGGCGCGGCGCGTGGATTGCGCGTTTCTGGCCCGCCTGGTTGCCGAGCGCCGGCTGGACGAAGACGAGGCCCTTGAAGTCGCTCGTGAATTAACATACGGATTGGTAAAACGGGCATACAAGTTTTAGTGGATTGAAAGAGGAAGGATCGGCGTTTATCATGTCGCCGTTGACTGAGACCAACCGATGTCGAAGACAGAAATCGTCGATGAGAGGCGCGGATTGCGCATTGGCAGCGTACGTTGGTCTATCTGCGCCATGCTCTTTGCTGCTACGACCATCAACTACATGGATCGGCAGGTATTGTCGCTGCTGAAGCCGACGCTGATGCAGAGCGTGGCCAACCACGGCATCGGCCTGACGGAAGAAAGCTATGGAACCGTTGTAGCATTCTTTACGCTTTTCTATGCGCTGGGCCAACTTGGCGCGGGGCGCTTTGTCGACAAAGTCGGTACGCGTGTCGGCTATATGGTCATTATGGCTATCTGGAGCGTCTCCGCCATGGGCCATGCATTGGTGAACACGGTTCTAGAACTTGGCATTGCGCGTTCCTTCCTTGGCATTGGCGAATCCGGCAACTTCCCTGCCGCCAACAAAGTGAACGCCGAGTGGTTCCCGCAGAGGGAGCGCTCGTTTTCTTTCGGTATCTTCAACTGTGGCGCCAACGTCGGCGTGATTCTAGCCACAATCCTGGTGCCCCTTGCTACCTACAGTTTCGGCTGGCATGCCGCATTTTTGGTCACCGGATTTTTCTCGGCATCCTGGATACTGCTCTGGTTCCTCAAATACCACAAACCCGCCGACCATCCCGCGCTCTCCACTGCCGAGCATGCATACATCCATCAGGATTCTAAGGACCAGCATGACAAGCCCGCTCCCTCCATGCCATGGGGCCGGTTATTCGGCTTTCGCCAGACCTGGGCCTATGCCATTCCCAAATTTCTTACCGATCCGATCTGGTGGTTTTATCTTTACTGGCTGCCGGGCTACTTCAGCGACAAATTTCATCTGAGCCTGGTGGGCCTGGGGCTGCCCATCCTCATTGTGTACAACGCCTCGGCCGTAGGCAGCATCTACGGAGGCTACCTGCCTGCATCTTTTATTCGCATGGGAGCAACGCCCGAGCGAGCGCGGCTAGCGGCGATGCTGCTTTGCGCGTGCCTTGTCGCTCCCGTTTTCCTTATCAACTATTTGCATGGCGACGAATCTTCCAAGTGGGCTGCCATCGGGCTGCTCAGTCTGGCAGCAGCAGCCCATCAGGGCTGGTCGGCGAATCTGTTTACTACCGCCTCGGATATGTTTCCGCGCAGCGCAGTGGGTTCTGTTACAGGCATCGGAACCATGGCCGGAGCGGTCGGCGGCTTTCTCTTTGCAAAGTTTGCCGGACACGTTCTGCAAATATCGAGTAGCTACTCGATCCTCTTCATCATTGCCTCCAGCGTGTATCTCGCCTCGCTGCTCATCAACATAGCGCTCGCTCCAGGATTGAAAAAAGTGGAGATCACGGCATGAGCCTTTACTGCGCGCAAGGAAGCATCGATTCCGATCTGACTCCGCACCTGCAGGACCTGCTCACGGAGGCGCTGGCCAAACTGGGCCCGCGCGCGAAAGTGCTGGTTGTGCCGCCGGACCAGAGCCGCGAGCACTCCCGCGCCGGAGTTCTCACGCGCTATGCATGGGAGCACTACGGTGACAAGCTGAAGGCCGTGCTGCCGGCAATCGGCACCCATACGCCCATGCGCCGTGAACAGATTGAGCGCATGTTTCGAGGGGTACCGGTAGAACTGTTTCACGATCATAACTGGCGTACGGATGTGGAGACACTGGGCGAGATTCCTGCTGAATATATTCGCGAACAGTCGGAGGGCAAGCTCGAGTACGCATGGCCGGCGCAGGTGAACAGGCTGATCGCGCATGGCTGCTTCGATTTGATTCTTTCGATTGGGCAGGTTGTGCCGCATGAAGTCATCGGCATGGCGAACTATACGAAGAACATTCTGGTCGGCACCGGCGGGCGCGAGGGGATTAACCGCAGCCACTATCTGGGCGCTGTGTACGGCATGGAGCGCATCATGGGCCGGGCTGTAAGCCCGGTGCGGAATGTATTGAATTTGGCCGCCGAGCGCTTCCTCAAACATCTGCCTATTGTCTATGCGCACACGGTTGTGGGAAGGGACGACGATGGCGGGCTCGCAGTGCGTGGGCTGTTTATCGGCGACGATGACGAGTGCTTTTCGCGCGCGGCGGAGTTGAGCCTCAAGGTGAACTTCGAGATGGTGGGAGAGCCCATTCGTAAGGCCGTCGTCTATCTTGACCCATACGAATTTCACTCGACATGGATCGGCAACAAGGCCGTCTATCGCACGCGCATGGCGCTGGCCGATGGAGCCGAGCTCATCATTCTCGCGCCGGGAGTGCGCGAGTTTGGCGAAGACAAAGGGATCGACGCGCTGATTCGAAAATACGGTTACCACGGCACGCCAAAAACACTGGAAGCGGTCCGCCAAAATCCGGACCTGGCCTCGGACCTGAGCGCCGCCGCGCATCTGATCCACGCTTCTTCGGAAGATCGATTCAAGATTACCTGGTGCCCAGGTTTTCTCACCCGCGAAGAGGTGGAAGGCGTGGGATACAACTATGGCGATCTTCAATCCATGCTTGACCGCTACGATTTACGAACGTTGAACCATGGAATCAACCGCGTTCATGGCGAAGAGATCTTCTTCATCTCAAACCCCGGGCTGGGCCTGTGGGCGCATTCCAGCCGCTTTTGACGAGAATTTTGAAAAGGATAGAAACATGGCAAATTTGAAGCTGAACAAATACTCGATCGGAACCGGAGACCGTTTTGCGCATCAGGCCCAGGCGCAACTGCAGGCCTGTGTGCAGGCTCTTGCCGATGGCGTTGAGCTGATCCCGGTATGGAACAAATCGAACCGCGAACATTTGATCATTGGCTCGGAGCCGATCTCGGTACGCAAAGCGGCTGACGCCGCAGTCAAGGCGCTCGGCTGGACGCTGCCCTACTTCTGCGATGCCGACCACATCAACACCGCTACCGTTGAGCGCTTTATGAGCGCCTGCGACTTTTTTACGCTGGATGTGGCCGACTTCATTGGCCAGCCCGCTGACGCAGCGGATATTGATGCCTTCGTCAGCCGTCACCCCGAGCTGCTGGGCAATATCGCGCTCGATGGCGTCGACGAACCAATCGCTATCGGTCGTGAAGATTTGCACTCTGCCGCGCAAAAGTTTTTGGCCGCGGTCAAACATGCAGGCGAGGTCTATCGAAAGATTGAGGCCGCCAAGGGCAAAGGCAATTTCATTCCGGAAGTCTCGATGGACGAGACGGATCGAGCGCAGACTCCTGCCGAGTTGCTCATTATCCTTGCCGCGATTGCAGACGAGGGCATTCCTGTGCAAACCATCGCTCCCAAGTTCAGCGGACGTTTCAACAAGGGCGTGGACTACGCGGGCGACGTGGCGCAATTCGAGCGCGAGTTTGCGCTTGACGTCGCTGCCATCGCTCATGCGGTGCAGCAGTATGGCTTGCCGGACAATCTCAAGCTCAGCGTCCACTCGGGCAGCGACAAGTTCTCCATCTATCCTGCGATACACACGACGATGAAACGGTTTAACTCCGGAGTGCACTTGAAGACTGCGGGTACAACCTGGCTGGAAGAGATTATTGGACTGGCCGAAGCAGGCGGCGCGGGCTTGGATCTTGCAAAAGAGGTATATGCGCAGGCTCTCGAGCATCGCGATGAGCTGTGCGCGCCTTACGCGACTGTGATCGACATTGATCCCCGGAAACTGCCATCGGCCAGCGAGGTGAATGGCTGGACATCGCAGCAGTACACCTCCGCTCTGCGCCATATTGAAGGCGACCCGGCCTACAATGACAGCTTTCGCCAACTGCTGCACGTTGGGTTTAAGGTAGCGGCCAAGATGGGCAACCGTTATCTCCACCTGCTGGAAGCCAACGAGGCCGTTATTGCAAAGAACGTTACGGAGAATCTGTATCAGCGGCACATTGTGCCGGTATTTTTTGGGGAAGAAGGCGTAACTGGCGGGAACTATGAAATTGATTGAGGAAAGCGCGGTTTACTCATGAGTTCAGATCTTTTCAGTTTGCATGGCAAGGTTGCAGTTGTTACTGGCGGCACATCCGGCATTGGCCGTGCGCTCAGTCTTGGCCTTGCCGGGGCAGGCGCGGATGTAATTGTCACGGCACGACGGCAGCAGCAGGTGGATGAAACCGCTGCGGCAATCGAAGCTCTGGGCCGCAAAACGCTTCGCATGGCATCGGATGTCAGTGAGCGCGACGGGCTTGAGAAACTTCTCGAGGCCGTTCTCGCAGCGTTCGGCAAGGCAGACATCCTGGTCAACTGCGCCGGCATCATCAAGCGCGCGCCAACGCTCGACTTTGCCGAGGAAGAGTGGACGAACATACTCAACATCAATCTGACCGGAACGCTGCGCGCCTGTCAGGTCTTCGGGCGGCACATGCTCGAGCGCGGCAGCGGACGGATTATCAACATCGCATCGCTAAACAGCTACGTTGCTCTATCAGAAGTTGCAGCGTACGCGGCCAGCAAGGCCGGCGTGGCCTCGCTTACGCGTTCGCTGGCTGTTGAGTGGTCAAAGCGCGGCGTAACCGTGAATGCTGTTGCGCCCGGAGTTTTCCGCACCGATCTCAACTCGACATTTCTCGATGGAACGGCGCGCG
>Ga0302320_10005868_pt1 | contig 27401 bp, 18 predicted proteins | sample Bog_T0_3_FD_202130 | JGI IMG/M metagenome (GOLD analysis project Ga0302320, IMG submission 202130) | Peat permafrost microbial communities from Stordalen Mire near Abisko, Sweden - Bog_T0_3 | ecosystem: Environmental > Terrestrial > Soil > Wetlands > Peat | place: Sweden: Abisko, Stordalen Mire...
GCTCTGGAAAAGGCTGGGCTTATACCCGCCTCCAGCGCGGTCGCCGTCGCGACCCATATACCCCAGGGGTTCCCCAAGGCGGCATAACCGCCTCAGGCATCAACCTGATTTATGCAACAAAGCCGAACGGTTCGAGCATCTTAAGGGAAATGCGACATTTTGTCGTATCCAAGGCGGATCCCACAAGATGGTGTATATTCCTTAATAAAGCATGCCACCACGAGATGTCGTTTTGAGACATCAAGAGGTGATTTTACCAAACATGGTAAAGTTCGGTGCCGCTGTCAGCCCTTTGACACCACGAGATGTCTGATCCTGCAGCACTAACGGGCTTATTGAGACTGAACGAAACCCACAAGATGTCGGATTTTTTCCGATGCCCATAATTCGTGTCCCATTTTACGCTCAGCAGTGACGTCCGCCGCAGCGCAAAATTAGACATGTTGTGGGTCAGGAAAAAACGTCTGTGACAATTAAACGACCGGTTTTTTTCAACACCTGCGCCGTGTCCAAGAGAGGGTAGCTTTGGGCGCCCAATCCCAAAGAGGAGAGTGGCTGCAATCATCTCCTCTTGACATCCCACAGGTAACGGGGCTCCCTCTCCACTATGCAACCCACAGGAGAGGGAACGGCCAATTCTAAATCCGAGATTCTTCAAGGAACGCTCGACCTCATGGTGCTCAAGACGCTCGATGCTATGGGGCCCCTGCACGGCTATGGGATCGCCCGACGTATTGAGCAGATCAGTGAGGAAGCACTGAACGTGAACCAAGGAACCATTTATCTCTGCCTTGTCCGGCTTTTGCAAAAAAAGTGGATTGAGGCGAAATGGGGTACCTCTGAGAATAATCGTAAAGCAAGATTCTATTCGATTTCTAAGGCGGGGCAAAAACAGCTTGTCGCAGAAACCGAAAACTGGCGGCGTGTCGCGGGAGTAATCGGAAACCTTCTTCAGCTAGAGGGAGTAAAATAGTGCCATGGTTGCCCTATTGCACAGGACCATAGCTAGGATTGCTGCTGTTTTTCGAGGTGGCGCTCTAGACCGCGAGCTCAATGCCGAAGTCGAGGCTCACCTAGGTATGCTCGCCGAAGAATATATTCGCCGGGGTGCCTCTCCTGAGGAAGCCAAACGTCTCGCGCGGATAGAATTTGGAGGCATCGATCAGTTGCATGAGACTCACCGCGAGGTCCGAGGCCTTCCATTCGTCGACGTACTCCTTCAGGATCTGCGCTACACATTTCGATCCTTGCGGCACAATGCAGGATTCGCGGTATTCACGATCCTGATCATCGGTTTGGGGGTGGGTGCCAGTGCAACGATCTTCAGCGTCGTAAACACGCTGCTGCTCCGCCCGCTGCCTTTTGCAAATTCGAGACAGCTCGTTTGGATCGCCAATCGGTCGGACGACGGGCTTTCAGAGTGGAGCACACAGGCTGATCACTACTTGGATCTGCGCGCTCAGAACCGATCCTTCTCCGATCTTGCCGCATATTTCTCATTTTATAGTCCAGGCGATGCCAAGCTGAAGGGAAACAGGGAGACGGAACGACTGAACAGCCTGCGGGTTTCACAGAATCTCTTTTCCTTTCTTGGTGTTCACCCATTCCTGGGCCGGACGTTCACTGACGAAGAAGCCAGATCAAGATGGAACAACCCCGGCGCCGTCATTCTGAGCTATGGCTTCTGGAGGCGACACTTTGCGGCTGCACCAGGAGTCATTGGTCAAACTGTAACCTTGAACGACGTGCCCGTAACCATTGTCGGCGTGCTGCCCCGATCTTTTGACTTCGAGGGGGTATTTGTACCAGGAAACCATTTCGACGTTTATCTCCCGATGCCAATGACCCCGGAGACGAATGCCTGGGGCAATTTGTTGGCCGTTGTCGGGAGGCTAAAGCCGGGCGTAACAATCGACGGCGCTCGGACGGAGATTGGGGCCCTCGCAAAGCAGATCGAAAGCCAGCATCCAGAACGAAACACGTTCCGCCCCCTCTTGACTGCACTGGACGAGCACGTAGTTGGCCGCCTACGGCGGGCGGTGGTCGTTTTGGCTTGGGCCGTAGGGATCGTGATGTTGCTCGTCTGCGCGAATGTGGCGAATCTCCAAATGGCGCGCGGAGCTGCACGGCAAAAGGAGATGGCAGTACGGGTCGCGGTAGGGGCGGGTCGACGTCGCTTGGTCCGCCAGTTGTTAACCGAAAGTTTAGCCCTATCGTGCTGCGGTGGTTTGCTGGGGATATTCCTTGCGATAGCAGGCACGCGCGTATTGTCCGGACTCGGAGCCTTCAACATTCCTCTCTTGTCAGGTATAAGGGTGGACTCCGCGTCCCTCATCTTTTCTCTGATACTCGCGGTCCTAACGGGCTTGGGCTTTGGCTTAGCACCAGCGCTTCAGGTTCCGTTCAACACCGTCCACGAATCTTTGAAGGGCTCGAGTCGAGGGTCGAGCGGCACAAAACGGCACGCCTGGATTCGGAACGCCCTTGTGGTCTCGGAGATCGTCCTTGCCTGCATGCTTCTTGTCGGGGCTGGGCTACTCACAAGGAGCTTTATTAATGTGTTGCAGTTAAATCTCGGATTTCACGCCGACCGAGCCGCAGCGATGCGCGTTGACCACAGCGCGAGCTATTCAACCCGAGCTGAGCGCGATAACCTTTTTGTGCAGATACTGGACCGGACGCGATCATTGCCAGGGGTCAGCAGTGCGGGCCTGACTGATGTGCTGCCGCTTGCGGGAGACAGAAGCTGGGCGGTCTCGGCTAGGGGGAAGAGCTATGCCCCGGGTCATTATCCAGAAGGCTTTATCCGGATTGTCAGTGACGGGTACTTTCAGGCGATGGGCGTCCCCTTGGTCGCCGGACGCACCCTCACCGACCACGACAATAGCTCGAGCGAGCCTGTGGTCGTGGTGAATGAAACTCTTGCGCGCACCATATGGCCCCACCAGGACCCGATCGGCCAGGTATTGATGTGCGAAGGCAGCGGCAGCCCGGGCCGAACGGTGATAGGAGTTGTGGCTGATGTTCGCCATCGTGGAATTGAGCAGGATTCGGGGTGCGAGCTGTATATCCCAATGCGACAATCCGACGACGTCGACGCAGTCTATTTGGTTGTCCGCACGACCCTTCCTGCCTCCGCGCTTGCCGCTACAATTCGAACAGCACTGCATCCGATCACTCCAGATTTGAGTTCAAATGAATTCCTGACGGTCCAGGAACTAGTAGATAAGGCTGTCTCGCCTAGGCGCTTTGTCGTGGCTCTCATTGCAGGATTCTCTTCCTTCGCGCTAATCCTCGCCGCGTTGGGAATCTACGCCGTTATTTCGTATTCAGTGAACCAACGCACGACGGAACTTGGGGTTCGCATGGCCCTTGGCGCCACCGTCGGAAACCTTCAAAGCCAAGTCATCGCTCAGACCCTCAGATTAGCCGGTATAGGAATGGTGGTCGGCTCCATTGCCGCTGGGCTCCTTTCCAAGGCACTCGAAAGTCTGCTTTTTGGAGTGAAGGCGACGGATCCGACAACATTCCTTGGAATGGTATTCGTTCTCACGGTTGTGGCGTGCTTGGCCGGCTATCTGCCTGCACTGCGCATATCAAAGATTGACCCAATGTCTGCCCTTCGCGCGGCCTAGCGATCCTCGTGCATTCGTGGCAAAGGTAGATGACTGGTGTCAGAATGCGTCCCGGCGACAATTAGACCTCGCCGCCAGGAAACATCCTGTCGTTGACGAGAATGTGGGGTCAATGCGGCTCCCGAAAGTCCCACCAGCGGTAAAATATCCATTCGAAAAAGAACCCAGGACGGATCGTCGCAGTATATTTGAGGGTGTCGACGGCCGAACGAAAAACAGAGCCGCAAGAGGATCAAGTGATCGAATTTTGTCGAAAGAGGGGATGGCGGCCCCCCCGGTTTTTAGAGACTTAGCCCGCGGCGCTTCACGTCAAAGACCTGGTCTCGATTCGTTGTTGTCATTCGTCAGGGCAGGCAGCGTGAGTCAAGTGGGGACCTACAAGTTGGATCGGCTGGGACGAAGCCTAACTCACTTTGGGGCAATGGTTGGCGAATTCCAAATACGGAATGTAGCCTTGATCTGTACGAGCCGAGGGATCGACTCGTCACGACCCAATCCCGTGGCTCAACTTCAGCTTGGGTGCTAATGGCTGTGGCAGAATTCGAAAGGGCCCCTATTAAGGAGCGAACGATAGCGGGCCTCGCGGTAGCCAGGAAGCTTGGGAAGCGACTCTGACGCCCGCTTCTATCCCCGAGGAAGATAGGACATATACTTCGCATTTCACAGTGTCCCGGAGTCAGGATAAGAGAGACCGCCCGGAGAACATCAGTCTAGCCAAGTACGTTTCGCGAGTGGTTGTCCGGTCGCGCCGGCAACTGTGGCAATGGGAACCCAATGTGCCCAAAACCACCCACAAGATGGCGAATTTTGCTCAGTAAAGCCGGACACCACAAGGTGTCGCACCCGTTTAGGCACCACAAGATGTCGGGTTGCGACATCGTGAGGCAATTTTACCACAAAGAAGGCTTGCATTTTGGTGCACATCACCGTTCATATGAACCCCGTTCAACTGATCCTTCCTAGTACGACCCTCAACATCCGCCCCGCCATGGACCAGGCCAACAAGATCATCTACGTCGAGTTCCATGCCTCCGACCTCGAGAGGACGAAGGCATTTTTCGAAAAAACATTCGGCTGGCAGTTCACCGACTACGGCCCCGACTACACCTCCTTCACCGACGGCCAGATCGCGGGGGGCTTCGCCCGCTCCGAAAAGCGCGCGTCGCAGGCCGCGGGCAGCGCCCTCGTGGTCCTGTTCCACCCCCGGCTCGAGGAGACCCTCCGGCGGGTCACCGACCACGGCGGCAAGATAACCCAGGAGATCTTCTCCTATCCCGGCGGCCGGCGCTTCCACTTCACGGAGCCGAGCGGCAACGAGCTGTCGGTGTGCTCCGATCCCTGAATATCATGATGACCGAAAGACAGGAACAGATACTCGACTTCATCCGGCAGTTCCAGCGGGAGAACGGCGTACCGCCCTCCTCGCGCGAGATCCAGCGCAAGTTCCGGTTCAGCAGCCAGACGACCGTGATCGGGCACCTGAGGGCCCTCGCCAACAAGGGGCAGATCGAGCAGCTGGCGGGGCGCACCTGGGGGCTCAAGGCCTCCGCCGTCCAGGCTCAGCTCTTCGAGATATCCGTCTTTGGCTCCATACCGGCGGGGCTTCCCGCGATGCAGGAGCAGACCCCCGAGGAGACCCTGGCCATAGACCCCACGATCTTCGGCGTCCGCCGCACGGGGCCCCACCGGGTCTGGGCGCTCCACGTCCACGGGGACTCGATGGTGGACGCCCACATCATGGACGGCGACTTGGTCATCCTAGAGCGGCGTGAGCCACGCGAGGGGGACATCATCGCGGCCCTGGTGGACGAGACCACGACGACCCTGAAGCGGCTCATCCACCTGCGCGGCCGACCGGTCCTCCGGGCGGCGAACAAGCGCTACCGCGACATCGTGCCCGAGCGGCAGCTGGAGTCGCAGGGCGTGCTGGTGGGCCTGATCCGCCGGGGCGCCGCCTCCTGAATAGATCGTGATGAGCGCAGGTGTCCCGCTCCCCTCAAACCGTCTCCGCGCTGCGGTCGCTTCTCTCCGCCCGCTTTCCGGAAAAGGCCCGGAAGCCGTGCGGCGGCGTGCCGGTCTCGGTAGGCCCGATCGATGACGCCCTGGGCGGCGGGCTGCCCGCCGGCCGCCTGACGGAGCTTATCTCCCCGGCCGCGAGCGGGGGAGGGCAGACCGTGATCGCGAGGCTGCTCGCGGCCACCCAGGCGGCACGCCAGCGGATGGCCTTGGTGGACGGGTCCGACGGCTTTGCACCCGGGGCCGTGCCCGGGGAGATGCTGCGCCACCTCGTGTGGGTGCGCTGCCGGGAGCCGGGGGAGGCCTTTGCCGCCGCCGATATCCTGGTCCGCGACGGCAACTACGCCGTGGTGGTCGTCGACCTGCGGGGCTGCGCCGAGCGCCTGCTCCGCAGGACCCCGGCCTCCACCTGGTACCGCCTCCAGCGCGCGGCCGAGGCGAGCTCCGTCGCGGTCCTTGTGCAGACGGAGTTGCTCCTGGTGCCTGCCGTCCCGTGGCGGCTCATCCTGGGAGGCCCCCTCTCGCTGGCTGATGCCGAGGCAACGCGGGAGGACGTGGCCGGGCGGCTCTCGGTCCGCGCCGAGCGCGGCGCTGTCCCTGTCGCCAAGGAAATGGTGGGATGAACTACGCCGTCCTCTCCGTTCCCGACTTTGCGCTGCACGCCCTCAGGAGGAGCGACCCTTCCCTTGTGGGGCGCGCGTTCGCGCTGGTGTCCGGCGAGGGCCGGAAGGCCCGGGTGAGCGAGGCCTCGGACGAGGCGCGCGGGGTCGCCCCGGGGCTTGCGGCGACGCTTGCGATGTCGCGGTGCCCGGGGATCACGCTCCGGCAGCGCGACCCCGGGGCGGAGGTCGAGGCCCACAGGCTCCTCATCGCCGCCGCGTTCACGCTTGCGCCGCGCGTCGAGTCGACCGGGTCGGGCTGCTGCACGGTGGACCTTCGGGGCGCGGATCCCGTGCGCACGGAGGCGCTCATGCGCCTGCGCGCCGCGGAGCTCGCCGCCTCGGGGCTCCCCCCGAGGATCGGCGCCGGAGCGACGCCGCTCCTGGCCGCCTATGCTGCGCGGTGCGCGGAGCCCGTCCTCGTCGTGTCGGACCCAGCCGGGTTCCTGGCACCCCTGCCGCTCTCCTTCGCCGCGCCGACGGCCGAGCAGGAGGCTATCCTCAAGGGGTGGGGCATAACGACCCTGGGGGGCCTGACCGCGCTCCCCAAGGCGGAGGTTGGGAGGCGGATGGGCTCGGAGGGGGCGCTCCTTTGGGAGCGCGCCTCCGGCGAGTCGACCCGCGTCCTGCGCCTGGTGGAGCCCGCCCGGAGCTTCGCTGCGGAGTGGGGCTACGATCCCCCGGTCGAGTCGACCGAGCCGCTCCTCTTCAAGATGCGGCGCTTCGCCGAGCGGATCGCCCTCGAGCTCCGGGGCTCGGGCTTTGTCGCGGAGAAGCTCTCGCTCACCCTCCTCCTCGAGGACGAGACGGACCACCGCAGGGAATTCCGGCTGCCGGAGCCTGGAGCCGACGTGGAGGGGTGGCTGCGCATCCTCGGGGGCCACCTGGCGACGGTGCGGACCAAGGCGCGGGTGGCGGGCGTGCGGCTTGTGGCTGCGCCGGCCCGGCCCCCGCAGAAGCAGGAGGGGCTCTTTGACACGGGGCTCAGGGACCCCGCCTCCTTCTGGGAGAACCTTGCGCGCGTCGCGGCGATCGTCGGCGACGACCGGGTCGGAACCCCCGTGCCGCTCGACACGCACCGGCCTGACGCCTTCCTGATGGAGCGGCCGGCGGAGTCGGTCGAGCCCCCCCATGCGGCGCCGGTCCATCCCCCCTACGGGCCCACGCTGCGCCGGTTCCGGCCGCCCTGGCCCGTCTCCGTCGCCTGCGAGGCGGGCGCCCCGGCGCGGCTCGAGGGGGGCCGCCTCGGCGGCCGGGTGAGCGCGGCGCTCGGGCCGTGGCGCGCGCAGGGCGAGTGGTGGAAGCCCGGGGCGTGGGCCCTCGAGACCTGGCACGTCGAATTGGCGGAGGGCGGCGTCTACCAGATCGCCTGCTCGGAGGGCTCCTGGCGGGTCGAGGGGATGCTGGACTAGGGCGCGGCCAGGGAGCCCCAAGGCATGTCGTACGTCGAACTCCATGCGCGCAGCGCGTTCTCGTTCCTGCGCGCGGGCTCCCTGCCCGAGTCCCTGGTGGCCGAGGCCTCCCGCCTGGAGATGCCCGCCCTTGCGCTCTGCGACCGCGACGGGGTGTACGGCGCCGTGAGGCTCCACATGTCGGGCAAGGAGGCCGGCGTGCGGGCGCTCGTCGGGTCGGAGCTCACGATGGAGGACGGGAGCGTGGTGCCGGTCCTGGTTGCGACGCGCGCGGGCTATCGGGGCCTGTGCGGCCTTTTGACGACGGCCCACCTGAGGGCGGAGAAGGGAGAGGGGCGCGTCGCCTGGTCCGAGCTGGCCGAGGCGCACGAGGGGCTCGCGGCGCTCACGGGCGACGAGGAGGGTCCCGTCCGGCGCGCCTGGCTTGCGGGCGGCCCTGGCGCCGCCGCGGAGGCGGGGTCGCGGCTCCTCGCGATCTTCGGCCGGGAGAACCTCCACGTGGAGATCCAGCGCCACCGGGTCCCGGGCGAGGAGCGCGGGAACCGCTTCCTGGTGGACTGGGCCCGCGCCCAGGGCCTTCCGCTTCTTGCCACAAACGGCGTCCTCCATGCGACGCCCGCCGACGGGGGCGTGGTCGACGCCTTCACCTGCCTGCGCCACCACACGACGCTCGACGGCGCCGGGCGGCTCCTCTCCTTCAACCGCGAGCGCCACATGAAGGGGCAGCGTGAGATGGCCGAACTCTTCCGCGACCTGCCCGAGGCCGTCATGAACACGGGCCTGCTCGCCGGGCGGATCGAGTTCACGCTCTCGAACCTGGGCTACCGCTTCCCGGACCACCCCGTGCCGGCGGGCGAGTCGCAGGACTCCTTCCTGCGGAAGATGACGCTCTTCGGGGCGCAGCAGCGCTACGGGAGCGTGGTCGGCCGGGTGCGCAGCCAGCTCGAGCGCGAGCTCGCGCTGATCGCCAAGCTCGGCTTCAGCGGGTACTTCCTGATCGTCTGGGACCTCTGCTCCTTTGCGCGCGAGCGCGGGTCCCTCGTGCAGGGCAGGGGGAGCGCGGCCAACAGCGCGGTGTGCTATTCCCTCGGGATCACCGCCGTCGACCCTATCGAGAGCAAGCTCCTCTTCGAGCGCTTCCTCTCGGAGGGGCGGACCGACTGGCCCGACATCGACCTGGACCTGCCGAGCGGCGAGAGGCGTGAGGAGCTGATCCAGGAGGTGTACCGCCGCTACGGCAGGCGTGGCGCCGCGATGACGGCCAACGTGATCACCTACCGCGGAAGGAGCACGATCAGGGAGGTGGGCAAGGTCTTCGGCTTCCCGGACGACGCGCTCGACCGGTTTTCGAGCCTGTTCCACGGCGGCGACCTGCCGCAGACGCTCAAGCTGGGCGAGCAGCTGCGCATGGCGGGGGTCCCCGACTCGCACCCCAGGCTCGCCGCCCTCGTGGACACCTGCAGGCGGGTGCGGGGCCTTCCCCGGCACCTGGGGCAGCACTCGGGCGGCATGGTGCTCTCCGCGGGCAACCTGGACCAGTTCGTGCCGCTTGAGAGCGCGCGGATGCCGGGCCGCTCGGTCCTCCAGTGGGACAAGAACGACATCGAGGACATGGGAATGCTCAAGGTGGACCTCCTGGGCCTGGGCATGATGGCCGCGCTCCAGGACGCCGTGGAGATCTGCGCCCGGCGCGGAAAGCCGATCGACCTGGCGCGCCTGCCCAAGGACGACCCCGCCGTGTTCCGGATGCTCCAGGAGGCCGACACGATCGGCATCTTCCAGGTGGAGAGCCGCGCGCAGATGTCGACGCTGCCGCGGATGAAGCCCGAGAACTTCTACGACCTGGCCGTGGAGGTCGCGATCATACGGCCCGGGCCGATCCAGGGGGACGCCGTGAACCCCTACCTGAAGCGGCGCGCCGGCGAGGAGCCCGTCACGTATCCCGACGAGCGCGCCAGGCCGATCCTTGAGCGGACGCTCGGGGTCGTGCTCTTCCAGGAGCAGATCCTGCGGCTCGCCATGGAGCTCGGCGGCTTCACGGCGGCCGAGGCCGACGAGCTCCGCAGGGCCATAGGGTTCACCCGCTCCCAGGAGCGCCTCGACCGGATGAAGGCGAGGCTCGAGGTCGCGTTCAGGGCGAACGGCGTCGGGGAGCCGGCGATCGCCTACCTGATCAAGTCGCTCGCGTCCTTCGCCCTGTACGGCTTCCCCGAGTCCCACGCGATCAGCTTCGCGCTCATTGCGTACTCGAGCGCATGGCTGAAGGTCCACCACCCGGGCGCGTTCTACGCCTCCCTCCTGAACTGCCAGCCGATGGGGTTCTACTCGCCGGCGAGCCTGATCCAGGACGGGCGGCGCCACGGGGTCTCCTTCCTGCCGGTCTGCGTCCAGTCTTCCGACGCGAAGTCCAGGGTCGACGCGGACGCGACCGTGCGCCTGGGCCTGGAGAGCGTGCGGGGCGTCCGGCGGGCGTCGCTCGCCTCGCTCCTTGGAGCCCGCGCGTCGCGGCCGTTCGCGTCGCTCGCCGACTTCATGCAGCGCACGGAGTTCAGCGCCGCCGAGCGGAGGGCGCTTGCCGGGGCGGGGGCCCTTAACGCGCTCGCCGGCCACAGGAGGTCGGCGCTCTGGCAGGTCGAGGCCTTCCACGGCGAGGACGACCTCTTCCGGCACGCGGCCGACACGGGGGAGGAGGCGCTCTCGCCGCTCGAGCGGATGACGCTCCTTGAGCGCCTCCACGCCGACTACACGCACCTCTCCCTGACCACGGGCGCCCATCCGATGCGGCTTGCCCGCCCGCTCCTCCCGGGGGTGCGGACCGCCGGGGAGCTGAAGGATGTCCCCGCAGGCGAGCGCGTGAAGATCTGCGGATCCGTCATCACGCGCCAGCGGCCCGGTACGGCAAAGGGGTTCTGCTTCATCACGCTCGAGGACGAGACGGGGCTCGCGAACGCGATCGTGCGGCCGCGCCTCTTCGAGGAGGCGCGGCTTGTGATCAACCTCGAGCCCGCGCTTGTCATCACCGGCAGGCTCCAGAACGAGAAGGGCGTGATCCACATCATGGCAGAGGACATCGCGGGCATGCCGGAGCTGGGGCTCCCCGAGCAGGCCTCGCACGACTTCCACTGAAGGCTGCGACCCGCCGCACGACCCCCAAAACGTCCCCTTGACGTTGGCTTGGCGTTCCTGTCGCGTCCCCTGGGTCGCAACCTTGTGACTTTACCGCTACCCCGGGCTGCATCCCCTGGACTTACCGGAACGTAGATTCTCCTGATGAACCGCCGACTCCTGGCCGCAGCACTCCTTGCCCTAGCCTCACCCCGCGCTCATGCGGAGGGGGCAATCGCCTGGCAGCCGTGGTCCGACGCAGCCTTTGCTAAGGCCAGGCAGGAGCACCGCTTCGTGATCCTGGACCTTGAGGCCGTGTGGTGCCACTGGTGCCACGTCATGGACGAGACGACCTACCGGGATCCCAAGGTCATCGCCCTCATGGGCTCCCGCTACGTGGCCGTCCGGGTTGACCAGGACTCGCGCCCCGACCTTGCCAACCGCTACGAGGATTATGGCTGGCCCGCGACGATCGTGTTTGCAGCCGACGGCAGCGAGATCGTGCGCCGCCGGGGGTACCTCGATCCCGCGGAGATGGCCTCCATGCTCCAGGAGATCATCGACGATCCCTCGCCAGGCCCCTCGGTGACGCGCGATAGGGGCGCGGGCGCTGCCGCCGCGGCGCTTCCTGGGGATGCCGCGGTCGCCGAGGGGAGGAAGCGCGTCCTTTCGGGCTACGACCGCGTAGTGGGGGGCTGGAGCGACGGGCACCGTTTCCTTGATGCCGACAATGTGGAGTACTGCCTCCGGCTGGCGGGCCGCGGGGACACCGAGGCGGCCCTAATTGCCCGCGACATGCTCCGCCTCCAGCGCCAGCTCTTCGACCCGGCCTGGGGCGGCGTCTACCAGTACTCGGCGGAGGGCGACTGGATGCACCCCCATTTCGAGAAGATCATGTCGATCCAGGCCGAAAACCTGAGGGTCTATGCGCTCGCCGAGGCGCAGTGGCCCGGCTGGGGATACGGCGCGGCGGCCAACGACGTCGTCCGTTTCCTGAGAGGGTTCCTTCGGGATCCCGACGGGGCGTTCTACACGAGCCAGGACGCGGACTTGGTGCCGGGCGAACACGCCGCCGACTACTTCGCCCTGGACGACGGTGCGAGGCGGGCGCGCGGGATACCCCGGGTGGACAGGCATTCCTACTCCCGCGAGAACGGGTGGGCGATCTCGGCCCTGTGCGCGCTTCACGGGGCAACGGGCGATCCGTCGGCCCTGGCCGACGCCGAGCGCGCGGCGTCCTGGGTGGTGGCCAACCGTTCATTGCAGGGTGGGGGGTTCCGGCACGACGGAGCCGACGCCGCAGGACCTTTTCTTGGGGACACGCTCTCGATGGGGAGCGCCTTCCTTGCGCTTTACCAGGCCACCGGGGATGGCGCGTGGCTCTCGCATGCCGAGCAGGCCGTGGACTTCATCCGCATCCATTTCGGGCGCGGCGGGGAACCCGGGTTTGCGTCGTCCGACACGACCGTTTCGGCCATTCCCGTCCCGCGGCCCCAGTTTGACGAGAACGTGGGCCTAGCCCGGTTTGCCAACCTTCTCGGGCGGGCCTCGGGCCGACCCTCGGATCATGCGCTTGCCGAGTCGGCGCTCTCGTGGGCCAGGTTGCCCGCGAACGGGGCCCACCGGGGCCCCTACTTAGGGGGTCTCCTCCTCGCAATCGAGGAGCTTCGGGCGGAGCCGCTTCATGTGACGGTGGTCGGCGGGAGAACGGACCCCGTGGCGCTTTCCCTGCGCGCCGAGGCCTTGCGCGCGCCCACATCCTTTAAGCTCGTGGAGTTCTGGGACCGGAGCCTGGGGCCGCCGCCCCGGGGCGAGTCGATCTTTCCCGAGCTCGGTCGGCCGGCCGCGTACCTCTGCGCCAACGGGGCCTGCTCGGCGCCGCTCCCCGATGCGGCTGCGCTCGCGAGGCGCCTCTCAAAGGTCCTGGCGCCTCCAGAGGGACCGTAGGGGCAAAGGGGCCCCCTTGGCCCCACTATGGAATCGCGCGCGCGCCTCCGGATCGTTCTCATTGCGGCATGAACCCCATCCGAGCCCTTGCCGCGCTGTGCCTTGTCGTTTCGGGAACCTCCATGGCGTCGGCCGACGGCGAGGCGGCGGTGGCGCTCCCGCGGAGCACGCCCGAGGCGCAGGGCGTCTCATCCACGGCGATTCTAAAATTCGTGGAGGCCGCCGAGCAGAAGGTGGATGCGCTCCACGGGTTCGTGCTCGTCAGGCACGGAAAGGTCGTGGCCGAGGGCTGGTGGGCCCCCTATGCGGCAGAGGAGCCCCATATGCTTTTTTCGCTCAGCAAGAGCTTCACCTCCACGGCGGTGGGGTTGGCCATCTCCGAGGGGAAGCTAAGCCTCACGGACCCGGTGCTTAAGTTCTTTCCCGAGTTGGCGCCCACGGATCCGAGCAAGAACCTGTGCGCCATGAGGGTGAAGGACCTGCTCAGGATGTCTTCGGGCCAGGCGGCCGAGGACATCAACAAGTTCCCGTTCGGGACGGACCAGGACCTCGTGAAGGTGTTCCTCGCGATGCCCGTTCCCTTCAAGCCGGGGACGCACTTCGTCTACAACACCGAGGCCACGTACATGCTCTCGGCGATCGTCCAGAAGGTCACCGGCCAGACGGTCCTCGACTACCTGAGGCCGCGGATCTTCGAGCCCCTGGGAATCCGGAATCCGACCTGGGACGCGAGCGCCCAGGGGATCTCGCTTGGCGGCTTTGGGCTCAGCATCCGCACCGAGGACATCGCGCGCTTTGGCCAGCTCTACCTCCAGAAGGGCAAATGGCAGGGCAGGCAGCTGGTGCCGGAGTCGTGGGTGGAGGAAGCCACCTCGCTTCAGACCTCAAACGGGAGCAGCCCCGACAGCGACTGGGACCAGGGCTACGGCTACCAGTTCTGGCGCTGCCGGCACGGATTCTACCGCGGTGACGGGGCATTCGGCCAGCTCTGCATCGTCATGCCGGAATACGACGCTGTCCTGGCCGTCAATGCGGGCACGGGCGACATGCAGCTCGAGATGAACACCGTCTGGGATAACGTGATCCCGGCCTTCAACGCTGCTCCGCTCCCCGAGGATCCGGAGGGGGACAAGAAGCTCGCGGACAAGCTTGCGGGACTAAGGCTCCCCGCACAGGCGGGTGGGGCGACATCACCCCTTTCCGCAAAGGTTGCCGGAAGGCACTACCTGTTCCCATCAAACCCGTCGGGCATCGAGTCCCTGACTTACGAACCCGGCAAGGAGGGGTCGGGCGACGCCTTCGTGATCCGCATTGCGGGCGCCGACCAGCGCGTCGTGTGTGGCAACGGGACGTGGACAAAGGGCCTGTTCAAGGCGGGTCCGGGCGAGCCGACCCCCATCGCCGCGAGCGGCGCGTGGACGGGTGACGATACTTACACCGCCGTCCTATGTCTCTACCGTTCTCCGTTCATCGATACCCACCGGTTGCGTTTCACGGGGGACACGGTCGAGCTTACGACGCATACGAACGTGGCCATGGGCGGAAACAAGGATGTCGTCCTTGTGGGCAAGGCCCAGCCCTAGGCCGGATTCTCCTACTTGTGAGCCCCTGGGGTGATCTGGAAACCGAGATAGGCCTGGTAACCGGAGGGCCCCGACACGACGGGGCCTGCGGACGCCAGGATGTGGTTCGTTTCGCTCAGGTCCCACACGACTCCCACGTTTACCCGGGTATTCGACTCTGACCCCACCTGCATCGCGGTCTCGTGGAACACTTCGACCCCGATCGCCAAACTGGGCAGGACCTGCCTCTGGACCATCCACCCGAGGAACACCCAGTTGCGGTTCCCAGCCCCCGGATTGATCCAGTAGCCTCCTCCCCCGTAGGTGGTCCAGTCCCCGATGCTCTTCTGCAGCCAGAGGGGCAGGTAGAGCTGGGCATGCCCGGTGCCGAGCCCGCGCGCACCGTCTCCCGTCGGGACCTCGACGGTGGGATAGATTGCGAACTGGGGGTGGTCCGGGGTTTCCTCGATGAACCGGTACTTGATGCCGATCTCGGTGTCGCCGTAGCCCACCTGGAGCCCCTGGCCCGAAGGGGCGTCAAAAAACACGGGCAAAATGATGTGAAGGTGGACGTCCGGCGCTATCCCGAAGTTCTCCTCATAGCTAATGAGCGTGCCGCTTGAGTCTCCCGGTGTGCGAACGAGCTGGGAAGCCAAGTAGATCTCGGTGTGCTGGTAGTCGACCGGCTCCGGGTCATCGGTGAAGTAGGGGGCCCCCGCGCGGGCGCCCGCCGCGGCGACCGCAAGGGCAAGAGAGCTGAGGAGCGTCCGAAAGGGATTCATGGCTTCGAAGGGGACTACCACGGGGCCCATTCACCGCAACCCCAACTGAAGCGTGGGTGCTAGGCGCCCCTGAAAATCGCGATCGCGTCGTGAAATGCGTCCGGCAGGCCGAAGATGTCCAGGCTCGTGATCAGGATGCAGGAGGCCCAGCCGGCGTAGAGCAGGAAGGGGCCGATCCGCCCGTCGCCCATGTACTTCCTGGAGCCCGCAAAGCAGAGGAGCGGGACCATCGCCAGGGGCAGCTGGATCGCGAGGACCACCTGGCTCAGGGTCAGGAGCTCGGTCATGCTGCGGTCCCCCTTGAGAGCGATCAGGACCACGGCCGGCAGGATGGCGCACAGGCGGGTGATCAGGCGCCTGATCCAGGGAGGAATCCGCCAGTTCATGAAGCCCTCCATGACGACCTGTCCCGCGAGGGTCCCGGTGATCGTGCTGCTCTGGCCGCTTGCAAGGAGAGCCACGGCAAAGAGGACGCTCGCGGCAATCTTCCCCACGAGAGGCGCCAGCGTCACATAGGCGATCTGGATCCAGTCCGAATCGGGGGTGAAGGCGATCACCTGGCCCGATGGCAGGGCGACGTCCCGGTGCCCGTAGAAAACGACGGCCGCGAGCACCAGGATCGCGGCGTTTACAAAGAATGCGGTCGTGAGGGCGACCGTGGTGTCGATCGTGTTGTAGCGCACCGCCTGCTTTACCGACAGGCGGTCGCCCCGGATCTGCCGGGTCTGCACGAGGGCCGAGTGCAGGTAGAGATTGTGCGGCATCACGGTCGCCCCGATGATCCCTATCGCCAGGTAGACCAGGTCCTTCTGGTGGACGAAGGAGACCAGGTCGGGGGCGAGGAGACCCCTTGCCATCTCGTGAAACTCGGGATGGGTCTGGGGCAGCACGAATATCTCGATGTAGTAGCAGATCCCGATAGTCCCCACGAGGACCAGGACCACCGCCTCGATCATCCTCATGCCGAACCTCTGGAGCGAGAGCAGGACCAGCACGTCGAACGATGTGATGATCACCGCGACCAGGAGCGAGATGGACGGGAAGAGCAGGTGGAGCGCCACGGCACTCCCGAGCACCTCCGCAAGGTCACACGCGGCGATGGCCAGCTCGCAGCTCAGGTAGTTCGGCCAGCGGGTCCAGGCCGGAAGGAACTCGCGGCAGCATTGGGCCAGGTCCTTGCGCGTCACGATCCCGAGGCGCGCCGCGATGATCTGGAGGAAGATCGCCATGAGGCTCGAGAGCCCAATCACCCAAAGGAGGGTGTACTTGAACTGGGCGCCGGCCTGGAGGTCGGTGGCCCAGTTGCCCGGGTCCATGTAGCCCACGCTCACCAGGAGCGCCGGGCCGGCAAAAGCCAGGTATTGCCGCCAGGGCCGTGCCGCCGCGGAGGGCAGGACGACGCTGCGGTGGAATCCCTCGAGGGAAACGCTCCCCTTTGGGGGTTCGGGCCTCGGCTTGGGCTCCGCAAGCGATTGATTGCCAGAATTTTTGATTGCGATTTATAGAAATAATCTCTTTGATGAGTCAAAGACAAAATACGTTTGTTTTCAAAGACTTCTTCACTTCCCTAAAGCGATGCCGACGAGCACGGTCGAAAACTACCTGAAGGCCATCCTCGTCCGCTCAGACGACGAGGACGGGGTGGTTGCGACCGGGGCGCTCGCCGAGGCGCTCGGCCTGACCCCGGGCACGATCACCACGATGGTCAAGTCGATGGCGTCGCGGGGCCTCCTTGAACACCAGCCCCGGGAAGGCGTCCGGCTCACCCCCGAGGGGCGTGCCCTGGCCCTTGCCGTCGTGCGCAAGCACCGGCTCGTCGAAACCTTCCTTGTCGAGGTCCTGCGGATGGACTGGAAGGAGGTGCACGAGGAGGCCGAGGCGCTCGAGCATGCGATCTCCGACCGTGTCCTGCTGCGCATCGATGCCCTCCTCGGCCATCCCGTGAGCGATCCGCACGGGGACCCCATACCCAGCCGCAAGTCACCGGTGCTCGGCCAAACCAAGGGTGTCACGCTTGCGAGCTGCGAGCCGCTGAAGGCGCTTCGCGTGGAGCGCATCCTGGACCAGAGTTCCCCGTTCCTTGAGTTCATCCAGCGGACGGGCCTGATGCCCGGCGCTCGCGTCCGCGTGAAGGAACGCGACCGCGCGAGCGGCGTGGTCCGCTGCGACCTGAAGGAAGGCGAGGCGACGCTGGGGCTCCCCGAGGCGGCCAAGATTGAGGTCAAGGTTGGCTAGGGCTGCGCCAACGCCTCGCAGCCGAAGATTCGCAGGCACGACCGGCAGGTCTGCCAACGCCCTTCTGGTTGGGCGCGCCCACGCGGGGCTGATTTTCCCCACGGGTTGCGGTTGCGTATAACAATCGCTTGATCGGCGGGCGAAGGCGGTCAACCCGTAGAAATTCACGACCTATTTTCCTTTAGCGGGTTACGATTCCAATGAAGGGCATGGCATTTTCCATGCGGGTAGGGGCCACGCCAGAGTTCACACCTCCCATTAAAATGCCCCACTCCAAAATCCGGTTGGCGCCATCGATGCCCCTGTGGCTTCTTCTGCCGATTCTCCTCCTTGGCGGCGGATCCCTCCGCGCGGAGCCCGAGGCGCGCGCCCAGAAGCCTGTTATCCTGGACACCGTCGTCGTCGACGCCGCCAAAACCCATACGCTCTTCATGGGCGCCGACATCTCCATCAACCTCGACAAGGACTTCTACCCGGTTCGGGACGTCGCGGGAACCTCCTGGGTCGTTGACATCAACGGCAAGGACAAGGTCGTCTCGGCGAAGAAGGGCCCCCTCAACCTGAAGATCACGCCCACGCTCAAGCTGACCGAGGTGGGGGCCACAATCGTGGGATTCAAGAAGGAGGCCGCGTATTCTTACCGGAACGACCCGAGCGTCCTCATCACGCAGGGCCTCTCCCGGGCGATGGTTGCCAATACCATTGTCCAGAACGCAGCCAGCGATGCCCAGGCTCGTGCCGATACAATTTCCAACAATGCGCTTGGCGGGGCGGCGTTCCTGGCGCAGGCGGACACCCAATTCGGCTCAGCCGCGCTCATGCCGAGCAAGATTAGCGGCGGCTTGGGCAGTTTTATCATTCCCGGACATGATCCGACTGGAAATTTTGCGGATCCAACGGCCTTCATGCATGACGATGCGAGGGTCTCGGCCGAGCAGCTCAGCTCGGCCCTGGTGTCTCAAGCCCAACTGCAGACCGAGAACGGCCTCGAGCCTGGAGGGCGCCTCGTGACACGGGGATTGGATGCTTTGAATGTGGATTTTGACATCTCCTCGGCGAAGCCGCTGGGCAATCCCTACATCGTGACGATGGCCCGGATCAGGACCCCGGGGAGCAAGCCCGGGATGGTTCAGAACCATGTCTACGCGCGGGCGCTCGACCCGATTGACAAGAGCTACAGCCACGTGGCTTTCACCGAGGAGGGATTCCCGCCCGAATACGAGCTCCTGAGTTTCCAGGTGCACATCTACAACCGCGGGGTCGAGATCGCGACAAACCTCGCGGCCAATCGCGTGGAGCTGACCCGCGAGGAGGCCTTCGAGTACGTGAGGATGGAGTATGTGAGCGCGCACAAGGGCGACACGCTCCCTGCCGCGCCCGCGATGGGGCGGCTGCCCGCGGAACTCCCCACGCGGCTGGCAGCGGGCAAGTACGCGGGCACCTTCTTCGTCCAGGTCTCCAAGGATGGCATCGGCCACGACGCCTTCGATGACCGCTTCTGCACTCGGAGGATCGACGACCCTTTCCTGGTCGCAGTCGTCAGGGGCCTTCGTTTCAAGCCCGCGCTCTCGTCCGGCGTCCCGGTTGATAGCGTGGCCGCGGTGAACCTGTCGCAGCTCCAATTCTGACCCGTACTTCAAAGCCTCCCCAGGCGGAAGCCGGTAGGACTGCGCCACGTCCTGCTCCTGCCCACTGGTTGCCTTGGTCCAATGGGGATTGTGCGGCGAGAGGCGCATTGGGTGCTTCCAACCATGATTGGGGTCCCGGCCGAACTTGGCCCGGATCGGAACGGGACGCAAGATGCTTGGTTCAAATAGCTTAGGGCAGAGGCGTCCCGGGGTGGCATGGCCCATGCAAATTGGATCGCCTCCCTTTCCGTTTCCCGACGGGTGACACTGTGATGCTTGGTTTTAGATGAACCCCGAATCCCAAGAAACGCCGCCTGCGGCACCCCGCACCATGAAATCTTATCCCACGTTACCTCGTTTCAGGGCACCCTTGATTTGCTTCGTCCTCGTTTCCGCGCTTTGGTCGGTGACCGGCGTCCTCGCGCAGACCCCCTCCTACACGTTTACAACCCTCGCGGGTTTAGCGGGATCCGAAGGGTATACGGACGGGACGGGCGCCTCGTCCCGGTTCTCAGTCACGCAGGGCCTTGCCGTCGACGGCAACGGGAACATCTACGTCGCAGATGCCGCCAATGACGTCATCCGGAAGATTACGCCAGCCGGTGTTGTGAGTACGCTCATCACCGCGCCGATGATCAACGCAGCCCTACAAGCCAGCGGGTCTGCGGGCGGCGGATTCTACACCCCGGGTGCGCTTGCCGTCGACACCAAGGGGAACCTCTATTTCGTGAACGGGAATCAAATCTGGGAGATGACGACGGCCGGCGCCTTGGCGCCCATTGCCGGGAACGGCCAGTCGGGAAGCCAGGACGGCCCGGCGTACCAGGCTGAGTTCTACAGCCCGCAGGGCCTTGCTGTGGACAAAGCGGGCAATGTTTACATCGCCGACGCGGGCAATTCCACGGTCCGGATGATCTCGTCCGCCGGCGCGGTCACCACGGTCGCGGGCGTGGCCAAAGTGTACGGCACTACTGACGGAACCGGCTCCGCGGCGCGGTTCTCGCAGCCTTCCGGGGTCGTCGTTGACTCAAGCGGCAATCTTTACGTCACGGATGCGGGCACCAGCTTCACAATCCGCAAGATTACGAGCGGGGGCGTCGTCACGACGCTTGCCGGAACCCCCGGCGCCTTTGGAAATGTCGACGGCACGGGAGCCGCTGCGGTGTTCGGCTACCAGAACGGCATTGCCATCGACGCGAGCGGCAACCTCTTTGTCACGCAGGGTGACGACGTGATACGGGAAATCACGAGCGCCGGGGCCGTCACCACCATTGCGGGGACACCCGGCACCACGGGCTCCACGGACGGGACGGGAGCCAAGGCCCTCTTCAATGACCCGTACGGCATCGCCGTGGACGCGAGCGGCAACGTATTCGTTTCGGACAGCCGCAACTACACCGTCCGCGAGCGGTATGCGGCCGCAATCTCGGCCCCCTCGATCGGGACCGAGCCCGCCAGCCAATCGGCGGCGATCGGGGGCTCGGCCACCTTCACCGTCGCGGCGGCGGGTGTGCCCGCGCCGTCCTACCAGTGGCTCCTCAACGGGTCGGCGATTCCGTGGGCTACCAACCCCACGCTCACTATACCGGACGTGCAGGCCACGAATCTTGGAAGCTACACGGTCACGGTGGCCAACAGCTCCGGGTCCGTGACCTCCGCCGGGGCCACGCTCTCGAGCCCCGGAGTCGCGCCAGTCGTGCCCGCGCCGTCGCCCGCCCGCCTCGTCAACATCTCGAGCCGCGCAAGCGTGTCGACCGGCGCCGACGCGATGATCGCCGGCTTCGTCGTGTCGGGCCCCGCGAACTCCACGGAGCAGGTGTTGATTCGGGGCGTGGGGCCTTCCCTCATCCCGTTCGGCATCCCGGCGGCCCTGCAGCAGCCCGTCCTCACGCTGTTCGATTCCAAGGGCAACCAGATCGCCACCAATTCCGGGTGGGATTTCAACTCCAACGTTTTCCAAATCATCGCGGCGGAATACACGACGGGTGCGTTCGCCCTTAACTACACCTCCAATGATTCGGTGCTTCTCGTTAGCCTGGCACCCGGGAGCTATACGGCCCAGGTGTCGAGCGCGGACGGCTCCACGGGTGTTGCACTGGCCGAGATTTACGAGGTTTCCAGCATTAACGCTGAAATCACCAACATCTCGACCCGGGCGTTTGTCGGGACCGGCTCGTCGGTCGAGATAGCGGGAATCGTGGTGGGTGGTGAACAGTCCGAAAAGCTGCTCGTGCGCGCCGTGGGGCCCACCCTCTCCCAGTACGGGGTCTCGGGCCCGCTGGCCCAGACCTCGCTCAGCCTGGTGGATTCCGCCGGGAACCAGGTGGCGACGAACACGGGCTGGTCCACCGGCTCCAATTCGGCGGCGGTCTCTTCCGCGACGACGGCCGCCGGCGCGTTCCCGCTGCCCCAGGGGAGCGCGGACAGTGCGCTCCTCGTGACGTTGGCGCCCGGATCCTACACGGCCGTGGTCTCCGGGGTCGGTACTTCAACCGGCATCGCGCTTGTCGAGGTGTACGCGGTGCCCTGAAATAGGCCCGGTTTCCCATTAAGGCCGGCATTGAGCTCGGGGTGCCGTCGCGGGTTTGGGCGGGACTGCGCAACCGGCCGCCGGCGCGGTTTCGGCAATCGGGTCAATCCTGGTGGGCCATCGTGACTTGGAAAACGGTGCCGCTTGGCCCCGTGGAGAGCAGCACGATCTCTGCCCCGATCTGCCGGGCCACGAGCCTGCTGATCGCCAGTCCAAGCCCTGATTTCCCCGGCCTGCCGGAGCGTCCGGGCTTGAAAAGGTGCTTCTGGAGGGCCTCAGGGATGCCCGACCCCTCGTCGCTTACCGTCAGAACCACGGCCCAGCCCGCATCGGCAAGTGCCACGGCGACCTTGCGTCCCGGGCCGGTCGCCGTGATCGCGTTCTGCACGAGGTTGCTCGCAATCAGGCAAAGGAGGCTTCCCCGATGGCTGTCGATCTGCGTCCCGAATCCGCTTCCCACCTCAAGGACGACTCCCTTTTCGGATGCGATCGCTGCATTCCGGTCCCGGATCGTGGCGGCGAGATCCTTCCCCGTGAGTTCGTAGCTGGTGTTCGCGCCCACGTCGCCGAGGAGGGCGACGGTGTCCCGGATCATGGTCTGCAGGCGCTCGGTGTAGCCGGCGGCGGATTCCCAGGCGGTGCCCGGCGACCCCGCCCCATGGCTGGCGACGACCGCGCTCAAGCCTTCGACGGAACCCTGCAGGCCGTGGATGAGGTGTGAGGTGATCTGGCCCAGGGCGGAGGCCTTTGCGGCGAAGGTGAGCTCGAAGTTTGCGCGGGCAAGCCTCTCGTTGCGCTCCGCGATGGCTCTCTGCGCGCGCTGCAGGGTCAGGGAGGCCGCTGCGACCACGGCCGCGACGAGGACGATTCCCACCAGCAGGATCACGTCGGTCTGGCGGTTGATGCGCTCGTCGATGAGCGCCAGCTCCTGAGAGAGGGGCCTGGCGTCGATATAGTAGCGCACGAATCCCTTGATCGTGGAGGGCGCCGGGCCGGCAAGGGGCAGGAGCACCTCCAGGACGGGCGCCTGCCGTTGGTCCTGGGACACGCCCGTGAAATACTGGTCGAGGGGAAATGAAGGGTGGTACCGGCTTATGGGGTTTCCTCTCTGGAGCTTGAGGTAGTCGTCGGTCGGCAACTCCACGAAAAGCTGCGAGGTCGGCACATACTCGATCGTGTTCCCATCCCGGTCAAAGACCGCGACGGCGAGCATGCCCCGCTGCCGGGCGCTCTTGAGGAGCGCCGTCAGGGGGCTTGTGGTGCCGGCGCCTCCCGCCTCCTCGGTTTCCGAGATCTGCTCAAGCGCCACCGGGTACAGCACCGCCGCGTCCCTCTCGATGATCTTAAGGTGGATCTCGTCGCGCAGGTCGGACCGAAGCCAAACGACGAGCGTGGAGAAGATTCCCGCGAGAAGGACGCCCGCGCCTATGGCCGCGTAGGGGAAACCCGGCGTCGACCGGGGGCGTGGGGCCGTCTTGGGCTCTCCCGGCATCAATCGACCCTCTTGCCTGCAGGCAACGGCAGGCCGAGCTGCTCGACACCCGCGTCAAACAGGACCCTGCGCTGCCCGGGTGATAGCCCTGGCATGACAACGGCCGACTGGAGGTCCATGTACCGGTCCCACTGCTCCTGTTGCTGCCTTGCGTCCTCGAAATCCTTGAGCAGGTCGTTCACAGATTTTCGGTCGGAGGGCCCCTTGGTAGCGCGGACAAAGTCGGCCAGGCTCTCGCGTATTCCCTCCTCCTCCCTGTTGAGCGCGGAAATCAGGTCGCTCTGAAGGCGGTCAAAATCCGCGACCGACACCCGGAGGTTCGACTGCTGGATCTCGGTCTGGTTCTTGCCGTCGTGGAGCCAAGCCTGGACGGTGGAGTCCTCGGCCTTCGCCACGGGGCCCGGCGCCGCCGGCGCGACGGTCGGGCTTGGCGCCACAAGAAGGGCTCTGAGCGTCTTGAGCAGCTCGACCTTGTGGCGCCTGTAGTCGGCGATGCGCGCGGCCAGATCGGGCGGCAGCGACGGCGGGGGTGGGGGGCCCCTGAGGCTAGGAAGAGATTCCAAATCGTGTCGGATCACCTCGGCCTCCGCTTCCAGCCTCGAATACCGGGCCGACTGTGCGGAAGAGAGCCTGGCGAGGGCGTCCCTTCGGTCGCGCGTACCGAAATCGGAGGATTCATGGAGCTTGTTTCGAAGTTCGGCTTTGAGCAACGCCCTCTCGGACAGGAACGTATCGATCCTTTGGATTGCTGCGGGATCGAGCCCGGGGGGGATCAGGATGCGCGACGGCCCGGGAGAAAACGGTATAAGGCGCGACCCGGACGCCTGGAGGGCCTGCGGGGACTCGAGCTCCATCGCGGCCTCCAGGAGCAGGTGACGCCCGTCCAGGGAGAGCCCGTCCTGATAGAATGCGGCGACACGGAGGGCCTGCGCCTCGCGTGCGGCAGCCTCGGCTCCGGAGGGAACCTCCCCGGCCGCGGCGATCTGGACGGATGCGGCATCGGGTTGGTCGGGGGCGTCAAGCGGCATCCCGAAAACACCGGTGCCCCGCAAGTCCAGGCGCAGCTGCTCCGCATCCGCCTCAAGCGCCTCGATCTTCGGATCCTGCTCTTGGGCGAGGGCCGCAAGCTGGCGATGGCGCGTCTCCTCATCGCCGTCTTTCATCGCGAGGATCGCCGCCCGGAGCTGGTTCTGGATGGCGGTTTTCCGGTCGCGGTAGGCGACGATGCGGGCACGCATGGGCCGCGAAAGGTCGTCCGAGGCGAGTCTGGCGCCCAGTTCGGCGTAAAAGATCTCCCCGACGAACGCGAAAAGTTCCTGGGGCGCGGGCGGGCCTTGCTCTATCGGAGCCAGGATGGGGATCTCCGAGTCGAGCGGCGGGGCGACCGGGGGAAGGAAGAAAACCTGCGCGCGCCTATGGGCCGGAGCGGGCGGCTCCCGGGAGTTCATGTAATGCGACGAGGACTCGTTCATGAACCGCACGCGGTCGAACTTGTCGCGGGCCCTCCAGGGAAGCTCGACGTTTCCGCCGTTCTGCAGATCGTTCTGCGCGTCGGATATGACTCCTTGGGCGTATCCGGCGCCCCAGCAAAACAAAGCGGCAAGGGCGGCAGCGGCAATGCGCCTCCGGCGTTCGGAACGCTTGGGTGGGGTGTGCATCTGTTGGGGCTCCTAGGCCTTGGAATCCCTGTCCTTTAGGCGGTACCTGAGGAATTCGCGCGTGACTCCGAGGCGCCGCGCGGTCGCCGATATATTGTGGTCAGTCTCCCTTAGGACCTCGCCGATCAGGTCCTCCACCATCGAGTCGATCGTGAAGCCCTGTTCGGGGACACGCCAAGCCGGGTTTCGCCACGCGGAAGTGGGCGCAGGGACGTCGTTGCCCAGGCTCTCGAAATTCAGCTGTGTTCCCCGGGAAAAGATCAGCTCGCGCTCGATCACATGGGCCAATTCCCTCGCGTTCCCGGGCCAGCGCTGGGCCAGCATCCGGGATTCGCCCTGGGGCGAGATCGACAGGCCCCTGAGGCGATGGCGGCGCGCTATGCGCTCGAGAAGATGCCGGGCAAGGTCGAGGACGTCCGTCCCGCGGTCCCTGAGCGGGGGAAGCTCGATACGGATAAGGTGCAGCCTGTGGTAAAGGTCCTCCCTGAAGTCGCCGCTCGCTACAAGGTCCCCGAGCGGCTGGTTGGAAGCCGCGATCAGCCGCACATCCACCCGGATTTCCTTCGAGGCACCCAGCCGCCGAATGGCCCGGTCCTCAACGGCCGAGAGCACCTTTGCCTGCGTGGACGGGGACAACGTGGCTATGTCGTCCAGCAGCAGCGTGCCATGGTCGGCGGCCTCGAATAGCCCGATCCGCGCGGTCCGTGCATCGGTGAATGCGCCCCGCTCGTGGCCGAAGAGCTCCGACTCCGCGAGCATCTCGGGAAGCGCCGCGCAGTTCACACGGATGAAGGGGCGCTGCGCCCTGGGCCCCTGGCGGTGGATCCAGGCCGCTAGCATGCTCTTTCCCGTTCCGGTTTCCCCCTCGATCAGAAGGGGAGGAAGGTCGCGCTCGATGCGCCGGTCGGAAGCGAGCACCATGTCGAGCTTGGCCCGGACGCCCTCAAGGCTCGACCCGAAGTGCAGGTCCTCGCCATTGCCGGACGCATGCTCGCTTGCGCGAAACTCGTCCCTGCGAGCGCTGCCGCGCTTGTCGCGGCAGCGCATGAAGGCTATCGGAAGCTCGGCCGGCTCGAAGGGCTTGGAAAGATAGTCACCAGCGCCCATACGCATGGCCTCGACGGCCTCCTTCACGCCCCCAAACGCGGTCATCACGACGACGCCGGTGTTTTCCGAGAACGCGCCCTCGCGAAGGAGCTCGAGGGCGTCGCCGTCAGGCAGGTGAAGGTCGACGAGCGCAAAGTCAAACTGCAGGTCCGATAGCGCCTGACGGGCCTCCGTGATGTCGGCGACTTCAGTGACCTCGGCTCCCAGGCTGCGCAAGTGGGCAGCCAGGCGCCTGCGCAGGACCAAGTCATCCTCGAGCAGCAAGACTTCACTTCCCGAGGGCGGCTCCGTGTTTGCTGCCATACGATGCAATGCGAGCGATGAAGAAGACCGCATCAACATTATTCGAAGGACGGTGACCCGCGGACGACTATCCATTGTTGGTTGGCTACATCCAACGGCTGCCATGGAGGTCCGTGCCGTTCGGGTGACCGCAACCAAACCGACGCGGGAGCCGATCCGTGCTGCTCCTCGGAATCGCCGCTAAACGCGTTGCTTAAATGTGTTATGATGGTATTGCCGTGAATGGCATGGTGCGTGCAAAGTCGCAGCCTGCTTCCCCTTTCAGGTCAGAGACTTTTCCCCAGCTTTGACGCCTTTCCACACATTTTCGTTGTGCACCGAGGTCCTGCGCCAAGCCGCGCTCCTTGGATGAACCGTATGCGCCGGGCGTCCGCCGAGCCCGGCATTCCACACCGTACGCCCCCGAAATAAAACATGAGACGACACCGATTGAGCTCCCTCCTTGGACTTGGACCGATCCTGATGGCAACGAGGCTCTGCGCCGCCGATTCCGACGCCCTCGACACCGGGGAAAAGGCGGCACGAGAGTGGGTCAACGTGCGGATGGAGACCACCCGTATCGAGTCCGAATGGGCCTCCGAGAGGCCGCTTCTTGAATCGACCGTGAACGCGCTCAAGGAGCGCGCAGACCTCCTCGAGGAGAAGCGTGACAGCCTGAAGGCGAAGACCGCGAAGGACCGTGAGGACCTCGAGGCGATGAGAGCGAAGAATATCTCGGCAGCGGACGACCTTAAGGCTGCGGGGTCCCGCCTCGAGGCCCTGACATCGAGATTGGTCGAGATCCGCCCGATGCTCCCGCCGAGGCTGTCGGAGGCGCTCGAGCTGCCCTACAAGAGCCTCGCAAACCCCGCCATCGGCGCTGGCGACCGCATGCAGCTTGTGATGACGATGCTCAACCGCTGCGCGGTGTTCAACCACACGGTCACGTGCGGCGAGGAGGTCCTCACAATCGACGGCGAGCAGGGCACAAAGTCCCTGGAGGTGATCTACTGGGGATTGAGCCACGCCTACGCGCTCGACCGTGCAGCTGGCAAGGTGTGGTACGGTTCGCCTGGCCCGAAGGGTTGGCAGTGGGAATCGCGCCAGGATGCCGTGCGGCCGGTCTCGGAGCTCATAGCCGTCTATAATGACAAGGCGGATCCCGACTTTGTGGCCGTCCCGGCCACGCTTAGCCAGCACGGTGCGGAAACTGCCAACAAATAGGCCCGAATGAAAACCCGGCTCCTCTTCACCCTGGCCACGGCAATCCTAGTCACGGCGACACCGATCCGCGCCGAAACGTTCGACGAGGCGACCCAGCGGGCGGCCGCCGACTACGGCGAGCGCCTGC
>Ga0302320_10005870_pt1 | contig 27392 bp, 19 predicted proteins | sample Bog_T0_3_FD_202130 | JGI IMG/M metagenome (GOLD analysis project Ga0302320, IMG submission 202130) | Peat permafrost microbial communities from Stordalen Mire near Abisko, Sweden - Bog_T0_3 | ecosystem: Environmental > Terrestrial > Soil > Wetlands > Peat | place: Sweden: Abisko, Stordalen Mire...
GCAATCAGAGGGGCGGTGGCCGATCTACAGGACAGGCTCAACTCGCGTTGGCCTAAGGGACGGACGGCCTGACCGCCGAAACGTGAAATCATCCTCACGCCTCTGAACGCAACATACAAGGGACGGGAAACCGCTTCCCTGGAGGCCTTTCCCCATGGTCATTCGTCCATTCTCAATTGCCGCGTTAGTGGCCACAGCGGTGACAGCCTGCGCGCAGGCTCCTGCCGATCTGTCTCCATCCGCTCAGAGCCAGTTGCCTGCTCTCACTGAGACCTACAAGCATCTGCATCGCAATCCCGAGCTCTCGCGCCGCGAGCAGCAGACCTCTGCCTTTCTCGCCGCCGAGCTGCGCAAGCTGGGCTATACGGTTACCGAGCACGTGGGCAAATATGAAGACGGCGCGCAGGCCTTCGGCGTGGTCGCCGTGCTGGAGAACGGCGCAGGCCCACGGCTGCTGATCCGTACGGACATGGATGCGCTGCCGGTTGAAGAGAAGACCGGCCTGGACTACGCCAGCACGGTGAAGACCACCAACGCCCAGGGCCAGAGTGTGGGCGTAATGCACGCCTGCGGCCACGACCTGCACATGACCGTCTTGCTGGGCGCTGCCCGCCAACTCGCCGCCCGCAAGGCGCAGTGGCACGGAACGCTGATGCTGATTGGCCAGCCCGCCGAAGAGGTGGTGCAGGGCGCCGCGGCCATGCTGGCCGATCATCTGTATGACCGATTCGGCACGCCGGACTTTGTGGTCTCGGAGCACGACTCGCCCGAAGTGCCGGCCGGCTCGGTCGCGCTCAAGGGCGGACCGCTGCTGGCCAGCGCCACCACGATCAATGTGGTGATGCGCGGCATCGGCGGGCACGGCTCACGGCCCGAGGCGGGCAAGGATCCGATTGTTCTGGCCGCCGAGTTTGTTCTGGTGGCGCAGACCATCGTGAGCCGGCAGATCGATCCGCAGCAGCCGGCCGTGCTCACTGTGGGCACCATCCACGGCGGGACGAAGAACAACATTATTCCGGATGAAGTAACGATGGGTCTCACACTGCGCACGTATTCCATGGCCGAGCGCGATCAGATTGTTGCCGATGTGCGCCGCACGGCGAACGGTCTCGCTGAAGCGTATGGCATTCCCGCCGACCGCATGCCGGTGGTGACGCTGGGCGAGAGCACGCCGCCCACACTGAACGATGCGGTGCTCAATGAGCGCCTGCGCGCCTCTGCCATTGCAGCGCTCGGCAAAGACCGGGTTCTCGATGCCCGCGCCATCATGGGCAGCGAAGATGTTGGCCTGTTCTCGCTCGACGGCAGGATTCCCGCGGTGATGTACTGGCTTGGCGCGGCCGATCCGGAGAAACTCGCGGTGAGCCAAAAATCGGGCATGCCGCTGCCGGGACTGCACTCGGCGCTGTTTGCCCCGGAGTATGCGCCGGCCATCACCGCCGGTGTGAGTGCGATGACGGCCATGGCGCTCGACTTGCTGAAGTGAGCGGGCGGCTTACTTCGCCGGATCCACCAGCGCCCCATAGACAACCGCGTGGCTGGTGTATTCCAGATGGTGGTTATCCGGGCTGCCCATGCGCTGAATCATGGTCACGAAAACCACGTCGTTTGTGGGGTCCACCCAGAACCACGTTCCCGCCGCGCCATCCCAGAGAAACGTGCCCTTGCCATCGGGGAGGTTCGCCTCCGGCGGATCGTAGACCACCGCGCAGTTGATGCCGTAGCCGAAGCCCGGCCGCATCACGTGCATGCCTCCGCCATACGCGCCGGTGAGCAGGTTCGGCGGCAGGTGATTCGAGGTCATCTGCCGCACCGTTGCGGGGGCAAGAATCCGCTTGCCGTTCAGCTCGCCACCGTTGGCCAGCATCTGGGCAAAGCGGTAGTAGTCCTCGGCCGTTGACACCATGCCTCCGCCACCCGAAGGCATGCTAGGCTCGGTCGTGAAGTCCACGGGCAAGCCGCTGCCTCCGCCATCCACCGCCAGGTTCCCTTGCGCGTCAGGCCGGTAGTTGGTCACAAAGCGGCCGCGCTTCTCTGCCGGAACATAAAAGCCCGCATCCTTCATGCCCAGCGGTTTGAAGATGTGGTCGCGCATGAAGTCAGGCAGCGTCTGGCCGGAGAGCTTCTCGACGATGTAGCCTTCAATGTCCATGGAAACGCTGTAGACCCATTGCGTGCCGGGCTGGTAGAGCAGCGGAATCTTCGCCAGCTTATCCACCATGGCCTGAAGATTCTGTGATTGCAGAACCTTCGCGTCGCGATAGAGCGCATCCATCGGCGTGGTACCGAACCCATAGGTGAACCCGGCCGAGTGGCTCATCAGCTCGCGCATCGTGGGCGCGTGGTCCGGATCGACAAGAATCATCTTGCCATCCGCATCCATGCCCTTGAAGACTTTCAAATGCGCAAACTCGGGAATGAATTTGGAGATGGGATCGGACGGCAGCCACTTGCCCTGCTCGTACAGAATCATCATGGCTACGCCGGTGACTGGCTTGGTCATGGAGTAGTCGCGGAAGATTGCGTCCTTCGTCATCGCCGCGCCACTGGCAATATCACGCTGGCCGCCACTGCGAAACTCCACCACTTTGCCGTGCCGCGCCAGGATGCTCACAAACCCCGGGATCTGCTTCTTGTCCACCTCTTCTTGCAGCAGCGCGTGCAACCGCTCCAGGCGCTCCGATGAAATACCAACCGGCTCCGGCTTCACTACCGCCTGACTCACCGCCGGATTAGCGGGTTGCAACGTCGCCGGCTTTTGCGTCTGCGCTTGAACTCCGCACCGTCCCAACAGCAATCCCGCGACAACAAACCCGACTCGCATGATTCTCATTGCAATCTCCTCGCCGCACTGTGCGGCAAATGCATTCGCATCCTATTTTTGCGGATCAACGAGCGCCTGATAGACAACCGACCGGCTCTGGTACTCAAGATTCCAGGTCATTGGTCCGCCGCCCATGCGCTGAATCATGCCCACAAACACCACATCGTTGGTGGGGTCAACCCAGAACCAGGTTCCGGCTGCGCCGTCCCAGAAGAAGGTGTCCTTGCCTTCAGGCAGGTTGGCCGTCGGCGGATCGAAGACAACCGCGCAGTTATACCCGTAGCCAAAGCCGGGCCGCAACACCTGCAACCCGATGCTGTATTGGCCGGTAAGCAACTCGACGGGCACATGGTTTGAGCCCATCAGCTTTACCGTCGCCGGCGCCAGGATGCGCTTGCCGTTGAGCACGCCGCCGTTGCCCAGCATCTGCGCAAAGCGGTAGTAGTCCTCGGCCGTCGACACTAGTCCGCCGCCGCCTGAGGGCATGGTTGGCTCGATCGTAAAATCTTTTGCCGGAATCACGCCGCTTGGCTTCGCCGTCAGGCCGCCCTTGGGGTCAACCCAGTAGACCGATGCAAAGCGATTCACCTCTTCCGGTGGCACATGAAACCCCGCGTCCTTCATCCCCAGAGGCTTGAAGATCTCGTCGCGCATGAAAGCCGCCAGCGGTTTACCCGAGAGCTTCTCCACAATGTAGCCCTCGATGTCCATCGAGACCGAATAAGTCCATCCCTTGCCCGGCTCATAGGCCAGCGGCAGCCTGGCCATCTTGTCGATGAACTCCTGCAGGTCCTTTGAGGAAAGAGGGCTTACGTCGCGGTACATCTTGTCCACCGGCGTGTTGCCGAAGATGCCATACGTGAAACCAGCTGTATGGCTCATCAGCTCGCGCATCGTGGGCGCATGCTCCGGGTCGGCAAGAATCATCTTGCCGTCGGCATCCATGCCCTTGTAAACCTTCAGGTGGGCAAACTCGGGGATAAACTTCGCGATCGGATCGGAGGGCAGCCACTTGCCTTCCTCATACAGAATCATCATGGCCACGCCGGTCACCGGCTTGGTCATGGAGTAATCGCGGAAGATCGCATCCTTTGTCATGGGCGCGGCTGCCGCAACGTCGCGCATGCCATAGGCGCGATAGTCCACCACCTTGCCGTGCCGCGCCAGGATGGTCACCACGCCGGCCACTTGCTGCTGCTCCACAGCCTGGTGCATCAGCGTGTGCAGCCGCTCCAAACGCTCGCTGGAGAAGCCGACCGTCTCCGGCTTCACCTCAGGCAACCCCACGGCCGCATGCGCCTGGGGTTGCGGCTTTCCTTGTTGGGCTGTCGCAAACTGAAGAGTGCAGGCAAACAGAAGTGCGGCAAGCACCGCGCGCGCTGCCGGCTTACGCCAATTCGATCTCATGGGATTTCCTCGCAGCGAAGAAACGATCGACCCTCCGCCTGGCCGCAACCTTTATACCAAGCGGATTGGCCTGCGGCAATGGAAGATCGGAGCTGACCCGAATCGAGGCCATCGAGCGCGAGGCGCCGCCCGCCGTGCGCGCAGCACCTAGTAGATTGCCTTGAGCGAGAACTGGATCTGGCGCGAGGTGCCTGCGGTCTTCGCAATCTGGCCAAAACCGGTGCCGTTGAGAATATTCTGCGGCAAACCCATGTTGACGATGTTGAACAGATTGAAGAACTCGGCGCGGTACTGCAGGTCAATGCGTTCGGCTCCGCTCTTGCGCTGGCCAAAGGGAGTGTCCTTGATCATCGCAAAGTCGAAGTTATACAAAGCCGGCCCGCGGAAGGTGTCGCGGCCAAGTGTGCCAAAGACGCCCTGGTTCGGCCCCGTCCCCCCTGCCACATGAATCGGGACAAGAAAGAAATCCGAGGCGTTGTTGGCGCCCTCGCCAAAATAATCCTGGCGGTTTGCGCGCGCCGTGGAGAGATGCGGCCGGGCAATCTGATTCGGTCGGTCCACGCCCATCGAGCCGGCGCCGGTCTGCTGAATGCCGGAGTAAATCGTGAACGGCAACCCGGAGTTGATGCTTGAAATGCTCAACAGTTCCCAGCCTGCCGTCAGCTTCTTGCTCACAGGGCGAAGAAAGTTCACTCCGTCCAGGTGCAGGTCCTGGGCCACGCTCAGGCCAAAACCGTGGGTTACATCGAAGGTAGAAGGCCCTTTTTCCGGGCGGTTGTCAAAAGGGTTCTGCGAAACACCCGTGGTCATTGCGCCCGCGGAACCCATGTTCCCGAAAATCTCGCTGGTATCATCCAGTGACTTACTCCATGTATAACTCGCCTGAAGTCCAGGGCCGCCGTGGCCTGCCGACCCGGAAAGCGAAGTTTGCAGCGCGTGATAAGTCGAGTGCGCGTTGGCTATCATCAGGTTCTCCACGCCAAATCCGCCGGTAACATTCCCGTTGCTGTCAAAAGTCGTGAGCGGCGCAAAGGCTGCGGTAGCTCCCGGAAAGGCATTGGGAAACTCCAGGCGCGGCAGGCGGACGGCGGCCGTTCCCACGTAATTCGCATCCGCGGTCAGATTGCCGACCTTGCGCTCCACGCCCGCCGTCCAGGTGTAAAGCCTTGCGTTGGTGAACGAGCGGTCAATGCCGGCCAGGTTCAAATCGCTCACCACGTGGCCCGCTGTCAGCGCGGCAATATCCTGCTCGTAGCGATTCACATCCAACACTGTGTTGGGCGCAACGTCTTTGGTTTTGCCCGAGGCGAAGATATTCACACCGTCCGGGGTATAGTCCGGCGGTAACTGCGATGGCGTAATCTGGAATCCGTAGGGGATAGGCGCATTGGTGGCCGACTGGAGCCGCGGCGTCGCCGCAAAGGGCAAAGTGCCGGTCAGCATATTATCCATCCATATGTTCGGCTGGATGATGGTGATGCCGCCGCCCGCGTGTGCTGATAACTTGCCGGTAACTTGCCATGTCGCCTGCACGCGCGGACCCCATCCGCGCCAATCGGTCCTGTAAGCCGGCTGGGGGTTGATCACGAACTCCTGCTTGCCGTTGACAGTCATGAACCCCGCCGTCCGCTTGGCTCGTTCACTGATGGGCGTATACAGCTCCCAGCGCAACCCATAATCGAGAGTCAGGCGCGGCGTCATCTTCCAGGAGTCTTCGGCATAAGCGGAAACATTGTTGCGGTTCACTGCGGCCGGGCCAATGTGTTGGCCGCTCGACATGAAACTGGGCGCTATCGAGACCGTGTAAACAAACGGACTGCCGGTGAGAAAGCTGGACAGCGTATCCGGCAGCGGATCGCCGGGATCAATGTTGTGGTTGCCGCTTGCCGACGAGATCGCTTCCCGGGCATACGCCGTGCCGGCGCCAAAGTCGTATTCGCCGTTGGGGCTCAGGCCCCAGTACGTGGAATCGCGATTCATGCGGACTTCGAAGCCCGCCTTGAAGGCGTGCCGAGCCCTGGTGAACGCTACATTCTGACGGCCCTGGAAGAGATTGCCGTACTCCTGCATCACCGACCCACCGGCAGTATTGAAACCTTCAAACAGCCCATCGTTGAACTTGACCGCCGGGTCAGTGTGGTTGGGCGTGGGGAAGCCGGGCGTGGAGCGCTCGATGCTGATGGAGGACTCCAGCGTCAACCGCGGCGAAACGGTGCGCGTGTACGTGCCCACCACGTTGCGCTGCCGGTCCATGTACTCAACGCCGAATGAGGGGTCGATGGCCGTCTGGTCGGGATTGGTCGTGGGTCCGGTGAGATCGTCCATGACGAAGCGCGCAAAGAACTGGTCTTTGCCGCTGAACTTGTGATCGAGGCGCAGCGAAAACTGATTGGCATTCGTGGTCACCTCCGATGCGGTGGCGTAAGTGCGCGCGCCATACGCTCCCGTGGGCAGGTTGGGCAATGGATAGCGCGCCAGAACCGCCGCAACCCCTGGGTCAATTGGAACCGTAAGCGTATCGGTGACGCCGCCGGGGTAGGTCACCGTGTCCAATCCCTTGCGTTCTGCCGCAGTCGGTACCGGCATTACCTGGGTGGTGCCAAGCACCTGGCGGAATCCCTGATACTGCGTGAAGTAGTAGGTCTTCTTGCGCCCGTCATAAAGGCCGGGGATGTACACCGGCCCGCCGTTCGTCAATCCAAACTCATTGCGCCGGAAGGGCGGAATCCTGCCCGGGTAGGCCACCGTCGCGTGATCGAAGTAGTTGCGCGCGTCAAAAGCGGAGTTACGGACAAACTCAAACGCCGAACCGTGAAAGCCGCTGGCGCCGGAGCGGGTGCGAATGTTGGTGAATCCCGCCGCGCCGCGCCCAATCTCCGCCGGCATCCAGCCCGAGCTGGAATCGATTCCCTCCACCGCATCCACATTGAAGTTTGAAAACGTTGCGCCGCCCATCTCCGGGTCGCTGATGTCGGCGCCGTCCATGGCGAAGACGGCCTCAACCCCGCGCTGCCCATTGATGGCGAACTGCGCGGTAAAATTAGCGGAGCCGTTGCTGTCGGTCATGGTGCCCGCGGCCAACAGCAGCAGCGTGCTGAAGTCGCGCTTGTTGAGCGGCAGCTCACTCACCGCCTGGCTGCTCAACTGTTCGCCGCCGGTTCCGGTCTGGCCTTTCAGCTCGCCTACTGTGAACTCGCCGCGGCCAGACAAGGTAATCAAAACCGCGGGCGCGCCCGCAACCAGGTCAATCGGCTGCGCAAATTCACCCTTGCGGCCATGGATCTCGACAAACAGACGGTACTGTCCCGGGGGGAGCGTCGCCAGCCGGAACTGCCCATCGGCTCCAGTCGTCACTTGCTCAGAAGCGCCCTTGGCGGCAAGCCGGACCTTCGCCCCCGCAATCGGAGCGCCGCCGGGGTTGCGCAGCACTCCGTGCCAAACCGCTCCGGTTGCCTGTTGACTCCACGCTCCCGGCGCCGCTAAAACCAACGCCGCAAGCATCAGGCTCCTCAGTGCCAGCTTCATCCTGTTCGTTCTGCCGCCCACCGCCGCGCACTCGTTTCCGAGCCTGAATTCCACGTGATTTCTACTTTCGTTGTAGTTTGCGCGCGGCTTCAAAGGGCGTCTGGAGACGGCGCGATCGTACCTTCCGCGTTCGATTGGATTATAGTCCTTGACGTAAACGTCTTCATCACGCCTGAACTTCTCCACAACGCAACATTAGCCGCAGCTTAAACTAACTGCAAGCCTATGGCTGCTTCGGAATCCAACCTCGACACCATCGCCGCCATCTCCACGCCGCCCGGCCGCGGCGGCATCGGCATTGTGCGCCTGAGCGGTCCACAGGCTGCCCAAATCGCCGTCGACTTGGTGCGCCTGCGTCCTCCCCTTGAGCCAGGCCGCGCCCGCCTGGCCGATGTGCTCGACGAATCGGCCGCAATCGATTCCGGCCGCATCGACGAAGCCCTGGTCACCTTCTTTGCCGCGCCCCATTCCTATACAGGTGACGATCTCGTTGAAATCTCAGCGCACGGCTCGCCCGTAGTGCTGGAACTGCTGCTCCGCCGCGCCCTTGAGGCCGGTGCCCGCCTGGCCGAGCCCGGCGAATTCACGCAGCGCGCCTTTCTCGGTGGCCGGCTCGACCTCACACAGGCTGAAGCCGTCCGCGACCTGATTGAAGCGCAGACCCTCACCCAGGCCCGACAGGCCGCCGGCCAGCTTGGCGGTGCGCTCAGCCGCCGCGTGCAGCCGGTCAAGAACTTACTCGTGGAGTTGATTGCCCTGCTTGAAGCCGGCATCGACTTTGCCGAAGACGATGTGGACGTGACCACGCAAGCCGAGATCGCCCACCGCATCGATGAGCTCACGCCACCGCTCACGGCCCTGGCAGCCTCTTTCACCCGCGGCCGCATCGTGCACGATGGGCTGACCCTGGCCATCGTCGGGCGGCCCAACGCCGGCAAAAGCTCGCTCTTCAATGCGCTGGTCGAACGCGATCGCGCCATAGTGACGGCAACTCCCGGCACCACCCGCGACACGGTCTCTGAGCGCATCTCGCTCGACGGCATTCCCCTGGAGCTGGTCGACACGGCCGGCCTGCGCGGAAGCCTCGGCGAGAAACTGGAAGAGGCCGAGCAACTGGGCATCGTCCGCAGCCGCGAGGCCCTCGCCGACGCAGCGCTGGTCCTGGTCGTGCTCGACCAAACCCAGCCGCTCAACGATGAAGAACGCGATTTGCTGGTGTCGCTCGCAGGCCGCCCCGCGCTGGCCGTACTCAACAAGTGCGACCTCGTCTCCGCCCACACATCCCCGCCGCAGTGCGGCTCGCTGCCCACCGTCACAACCTCGGCTCTCACCGGCGAAGGCATTCCCGCGCTGCGCGACCGCATCCTCACCCTCGCCACCGGCGGAGCCGCCTCCGAGCCCGGCATGTTGACCAGCCTGCGCCACCACCAAAGCATCACCACAGCCTTGGCCGCCCTGGCCGATGCCGCGCACGCCAACGCAACCGCCATCCCCCATGAGATGATCCTCATCGATCTCTACCGAGCTCTCTGGGCTCTGGACTCTCTGACCGGCCAAACCACCCCGGACGACATCCTGAATTTGATCTTCGCAACCTTCTGCATCGGAAAATGAAGTTCAGACAAGGGAGCCCTCCCTGCTTGTCTCCTATCTGAGCGCTTTCTAACGCACATCGACTGAAAACCTACCCGGCAAATGCATCCTTCGCCGATGAAGTGAACGTGTGCCGGAATGCGCCGCCATCGCTCCGATCGGGCTGACCACCGAAGACTGAGCGCTTCCGGTTGCCAAGTCCGAAACAGAACAAAATTCGCAATGGAACCGCCGCCGGCTTTCTCGCGTGCGGGCTACCGGCAATGGAGATGAGTGTGCCGATAACAATGAACAAGCACGAGGCACGAAACGACATGGTTCTTGAGGGCGCTGTCGATATCTCTGTGGCCGCGGAGTTGAAACAGTCGCTGCTTGAAGCGCTCGGCGCGGGCAAGGACCTGCACATCTCATTGGCTGCCGTGACTGAGCTGGACGTGACCGCCGTGCAGTTGCTGTGGGCTGCCGCGCGCGAAGCAAAAGCGCAGGGCGTGGCCTTCGTCCTGGATGAGCCGGCTTCGCCGGCACTCGCGCGCACGCTGGCAGACAGCGGATTTGCGGAGCTTGCCCTCGCAGCGGCAGGCAGGTGAAGTAACCAGCCATGGCTCAGTCAGTCTTAGGGAACACCGATCTGTTCAAGCAAAGCTTCCGGGAAGAGGCGCGCGAGATTCTCGTCGAGCTGGAAGCGGCGCTGCTTGAGCTGAATGGCAATCCCGGCGACCAGGAGCTGGTGGGCCGCGTCTTCCGCGGACTGCACACCATCAAGGGCTCCGGCGCCATGTTCGGCTTTGAGCAGTTGGCTGCCTTCACCCACAACCTTGAAACAGCGTTCGACGAAGTGCGCAACGGGCGGCTCGCCATCACGGCCGAGCTGATCGATCTGACGCTCTCGGCGCTGGACCAGATCCGGTCCATGCTGGAGGAAGGCGCAGCCGGCGCGCCTAGCGCCGACCCCGCGCGCTGCGAACAGATTCTCGTGCAGGTGCGGCAACTGGCCGGACAGCCCGCCACCTCGCCCGTTGCCCCTCGCGCCGTCGAGAAAACTCCAGCCGGCGCGGCGTCCAGCGGCGCTTTTGCCGGTCCTCTGCGCGAGTGGCATATCCACTTTGCGCCAGGACCCTCGATGCTGCTCAACGGAACCAACCCACTGCTGCTCTTGCGCGAACTGCGCGAGCTGGGCGGGCTCTCGGTGAAGGCATCGATGGCCTCGGTTCCGCCCCTGCGCGAGCTGGACCCCGAGCGCTGCTACGTCACATGGGAGATGGTTCTTGCCACTGCGGCCGGCAAAGACGCCCTCCGCGATGTCTTCATCTTTGTCGAAGACGGCTGCGAGCTCACCCTTGCGCCGGCCGCGGAACCGGCGGTCCCTTCAATCGCCGACCTGACCGCCGCGGCGCTGACTGAGCCGCGCTCCGCCTCCGCCGGCCGCCGCACCACCGACAGGCCCGACAACGCCACCAGCTTGCGCGTTCCCGCGGCCAAGCTGGACCAGTTTGTCGACCTGGTGGGCGAGCTGGTCACCGTGCAGGCCCGGCTCAGCGAGCTTGCCGGCCGCCGCGACGATCTCGAGATTGCCGAAGTCTCTGAAGAGATTGAGCGGCTGACCTCGGCGCTGCGTGAGAACTCGATGAATATCCGCATGCTGCCGATTCGGGCGACATTCGAGAAGTTTCGCCGCCTCGTTCACGACCTGGCCCGCGACCTGGGCAAGAATGTCGAGCTGGCCATCGAAGGCGCCGAGACCGAGCTGGACAAGACGGTGATCGAGCAACTCGGGGATCCGCTCATGCACCTGATCCGCAACAGCATGGACCACGGCATCGAGCCGCCCGCTGTGCGCCAGACGCGCGCCAAGCGGCCCACGGCAACCATTCATCTTTCCGCGCGCCACTCCGGCGCCAGCGTGCTCATCGCGGTCGCCGACGACGGCGGCGGCATCGATGCCGCCGCGGTCCGTGCCCGCGCCGTTGAAAAGGGCCTCATCGCCCCCGGTGCCGAACTGACAGAATCGGAGATCTATGCCCTGCTCTTTCAGCCCGGCTTTTCGACCGCGAAACAGGTCACCGATGTCTCCGGCCGCGGCGTGGGCATGGACGTGGTGCGGCAAAAGGTAGACAGCCTGCGCGGAACCATCGACGTAGTCAGCAAGCCCGGCGCGGGCACCAGCGTGACGCTGCGCCTGCCGCTGACGCTGGCGATCATTGACGGCCTGCTGGTCAGCGTGGGCGACGCCAGCTTTGTGTTGCCGCTGGCCAATACCCTGGAGTGCGTCGAGCTGACCCGCGACGACATTGCCCGCGCCAACGGCAAGCACGTTGCCAATGTGCGCGGCGAAGTGGTGCCCTACATCCGGCTGCGCGACCACTTCCACATCCACGCCGCACGGCCCGATCTGGAGCAGATCATGATCGTCGAAACCGAGGACGGCCGCTACGGCCTCGTGGTTGACAAGGTGCTGGGCGATTGCCAGACCGTCATCAAAAACCTGGGCCGCTTCTACCGCCATGTGCAGGTTGTCTCCGGAGCCACCATTCTGGGCAACGGCACGGTAGCGCTGATCCTCGATCCCTGCCGCCTGGTTCAGGACGCGATGCGCCTCCAGGCTGAGGGCCGGCGCGCCCGCGCCGCGCCACCCGGAAACCCTCTCCGGCAGAAGGATCAGCCGGGGGGCAGAGCTCATTAGAAATTCGTCGGCGCTGGCTCGAAGGCCAGTGCCCGTCCTCAACCATTCAACCTGCGGAGTTTCGTGCTCTTCGTGTTTCGGGCCTACCGGCGGACGGATGAACGGATGGATGAGAGCGAATTCCAGAGAAACAAGGAGCGGATTCAATGGCAACTACTTTGGTAAGTGAGGGCCGCAAGCTGCATGGCGCCGGAAACGGCAACGGCAACGGCCGCAGCAGAAACGGACAGGACGCGCACGACGTTGCAGCCGACGCCGCTCACGCGGCAGAAGACGAGGCGTTGCTCGTCCTGGAAGAGATTGTGCGCCTGGCAGACGCGTCGAAGGAGGGGCGTCTGGCCGAGCGCGGCCGGGCAACCCAGTTCAACGGCGTCCATCGCGAGATCGTCCAGGGCGTCAACGAGATGCTGGATGCGCTTGCCGCGCCGCTGAAGGTGGCGACGAACTACGTGGAGCGCATCGGCAAAGGCGATATTCCGCCGCTGATTACCGAGGCCTACAAAGGGGACTTCAACGGCATCAAAGATGGGCTGAACAGCTGCATCGACTCGCTCGGCTACTTCATTGCGGAGATGAAGCATATGTCGGAGGAGCACAGCAAGGGCGACATTGACGTCGCCATTCCCGCCGACAAGTTCGAAGGCTCTTACAAGGTGATGGCGCAAGGCGTGAACGATATGGTCGCCGGGCATATCGCGGTGAAGAAGAAGGCGATGGCTTGTATCGCCGAGTTCGGCAAAGGGAACCTGGATGCTCCGCTGGAGCAATTCCCCGGCAAGAAGGCATTCATCAACGAAAACATCGAGCGGCTGCGCGTGAACCTCAAGGAGTTTATCGCGCAGATGAAGCATATGTCGGAGGAGCACAGCAAGGGCGACATCGACGTCGCCATTCCCTCCGACAAGTTCGAGGGCTCTTACAAGGTGATGGCGCAAGGCGTGAACGATATGGTTGCCGGGCACATTGCGGTGAAAAAGAAGGCGATGGCCTGCATTGCGGAGTTTGGCAAGGGCAACTTTGACGCCCCGCTGGAGCAGTTCCCCGGCAAAAAGGCATTCATCAACGACAACATCGAGCGGCTGCGGGTCAACCTGAAGGCGCTGGTCGCCGATGCGGGAATGCTGGTGAAGGCAGCTGTGGAGGGCAAGCTGGCCACGCGCGCCGACGCCGGCAAGCACCAGGGCGACTACGGCAAGATTGTGCAGGGTGTGAACGAAACACTGGATGCTGTCATCGGCCCGCTCAATGTTGCCGCCGATTACGTGGATCAGATCTCGCGCGGCGCCATTCCCGCCAAGATCACCGATACCTACAACGGCGACTTCAACACCATCAAGAACAACCTCAACACCTGCATCGATGCGGTCAATGCGCTGGTTGCCGATGCCGGCCTGCTCTCCAAGGCAGCGGTTGAAGGCCGGCTGGCCACGCGCGCCGACGCCAGCAAGCACCAGGGCGACTACCGCAGGATCGTGCAAGGCGTGGACGATTGCCTGGACGCAGTGATCGGGCCTTTGAACGTTGCGGCCAACTACGTGGACCGCATCGCCAAGGGCGACATTCCGGCCAGGATCACCGATACCTATAACGGCGACTTCAACACCCTCAAAAACAACCTCAACACCTGCATCGACGCGGTGAACGCGCTGGTCGCCGATGCCGGCATGCTGGTGAAGGCCGCGGTGGACGGCAAGCTGGCCACGCGTGCCGATGCCAGCAGGCACCAGGGCGACTATCGCAAGATCGTCCAAGGCGTGGATGACACGCTCGACGCGGTCATCGGCCCGCTTAACGTGGCTGCCAACTACGTGGATCGCATCAGCCGGGGCGATATTCCTCCACGCATCACCGACACCTACAACGGCGACTTCAACACGCTGAAGAACAACCTGAACACCTGCATCGATGCGGTCAACGCGCTGGTTAGCGACGCAGGCATGCTCGTGAAAGCGGCGGTGGACGGCAAGCTGGCCACGCGCGCCGACGCCGGCAAGCATCAGGGCGACTTCCGCAGCATTGTGCAGGGCGTCAACGAAACCCTCGACGCGGTCATCGGCCCTCTGAACGTGGCCGCCAACTACGTTGACCGCATCAGCAAGGGTGACAATCCTCCGCCGATCACCGACACCTACAACGGCGACTTCAACCTGATCAAGAACAACCTGAATACGCTGGTTGCCGCGATGAACGATATCACCGCGGCTGCCGATGAGGTGGCCAACGGCAACCTCACCGTCGAACTGCGCCAGCGCTCTCCACAAGACAAGCTGATGCAGGCTCTCTCTGCGATGGTCTCCGGCCTCACGCGCACGGTCTCCGACATCCGCACGATTGCCGGCGAGGTGGCGGCTGCCAGCCAGTCCATCTCCACGGCTTCCATCCAGGTGTCGAAGGGCGCCAGCGCGCAGGCGGCGGCTGCGGAAGAAGCCTCTTCTTCGATGGAAGAGATGGTTTCGAACATCAAGCAGAATGCCGACAACGCGCAACAGACGGACAAGATCGCCAACAAGAGCGCCAAGGATGCGCAGGAGAGTGGCAAGTCGGTCCTGGAAGCTGTCGCTGCAATGAAGGAGATCGCCAACAAGATCTCCATCATTGAGGAGATTGCCCGCCAGACCAACCTGCTGGCCCTGAACGCGGCCATTGAAGCGGCCCGCGCCGGCGAACACGGCAAGGGCTTTGCCGTGGTTGCCGCCGAGGTCCGCAAGCTGGCCGAGCGCAGCCAGAAGGCGGCCGGTGAGATCAACCAGCTCTCCGGAACCACCTTGAAGGTCAGCGAGAAATCCGGCGAGATGCTGGAGAAGCTGGTGCCCGATATCCAGCGCACCGCCGAACTGGTGCAGGAGATCACTGCTGCCAGCAAGGAGCAGGATACCGGCGCTGAGCAGATCAACAAGGCTCTGCAGCAACTGGAGCAGGTGATCCAGCAGAACGCCTCGGCCTCAGAAGAGATGGCCTCGACCACCGAAGAGCTGACCGGCCAGTCCGATCAGCTGGTGAGCGCGCTCTCGTTCTTCCACACCGGGGACGAGGGCGGCGGACCGGCCCGCAAGGGTGCGGGTTCGAAGGCCACGCGGCCGGTTCAGGCTGCGCCGGCCCATGGGGCAAGGCCCAATGCCCATGCGGCCTCCGGCGCAAAACCGGCGGCGCGCGGCGGCGTCAATCTGCATCTCAAAGACAAGCACGATGACCTCGATGGCGAGTTTGAGCGGTACTGACCGAACGGGCGCGGGCCGCGATCCAGCTCGCGCTCCTGTCTTCAAGGGAAAGGAGTTTCAGCATGAGCGTTACGGAAATCACGGAGACACGGCAGTACCTCACCTTCAAGCTCGGCAACGAGATCTTCGCCACCGATGTGGCCAAGGTAAGAGAGGTGCTTGACCTGACCCAAATCACTGCCATCCCGCGCACGCCTGACTTTATGGCCGGGGTGATCAACCTGCGCGGCAGCGTGGTCCCGGTCGTCGATCTCAGGCTGTGCTTTGAGATGTCGAAGACCGAGAGCACGCGCAACACCTGCATTGTTGTCGTTGAGGTTCTGCTCGACAACGAATCCACCATCATCGGCGCGCTGGCCGATTCGGTTGAAGAGGTCATCGATCTGGAGCCGGATCAGATTCAGCCGGCGCCGCGGATCGGCACGCAGATTCGCACGGATTTCATCAAGGGCATGGGCAAGCGCGATACCCAGTTCATCATGATTCTGGATATTGATCGCGTTTTCTCTGCCGATGAACTGACGGCGATCCACCAGCAGGAGGCAAGCAGGCAGTTGGTCGAAGTGGCTGCCTGAACCCTGCTGAGCTCACAATCTGCCGGGCAAGGCCCCGTTCTTCGCCCTGCCCGGCGCAACCCGGCGTTGTCAAGGAACCGCAAAGGGACGATGGGGCGCGCGAACGCGCCCCATTCACATCATGAGCACACGGGACGAATCCATCTCCAGCCGCGACTATGCGCGCCTTTGCGATCTGATCTACGCCGAGGCCGGCATTCATCTCGGAAACGACAAGAAGACCATGCTCGAGGTGCGCATCAAGCGGCGGCTGAAGGAGCTGAGCTTCACATCGTACGGCCAGTACTGCGACTATCTCTTCGGCCACCAGGGCCTCAAAGACGAGATTGTTCCGCTTATCGATGTGGTCACCACCAACAAAACCGATTTCTTCCGCGAGCCGAAACACTTCGATTTTCTCGTCGCCCAGGCGCTGCCCGAATTGACCGGGCAAAACGCCTACGGCCGGCCGCTCGTCGTCTGGAGCGCCGGCTGCTCTACCGGCGAGGAGCCGTACACCCTGGCCATCGTGCTCAGCGAGTACGCGCTCACCCATCCCGGCTTTCGCTTCAAGATTCTGGCCACGGACATCTCGACCACCGTGCTGGCGCGGGCCGAGCGCGGTGTCTACTCCGACGAAGTGGTGGCCCCGGTTGCGACGCCGCTCAAGCGCAAGTACTTCATGCGCGGCCGCGAGCCCGGCTCCAGCCGCGTGCGCGTGGTTCCTGAGCTGCGCCGGCTCATCGAGTTCCGGCGGCTCAACTTCATGGATGCCGACTACGGACTCTCCGAGCGCGCCGACGCCATCTTCTGCCGCAACGTCATCATCTACTTTGACCGGCCCACGCAGGAGCGCATTCTGGGCAAGCTCGCCCGCCACCTTGTTCCGCGCGGCTACTTGTTCGTTGGCCACGCCGAGACCCTCCACGATATGCATCTGCCGCTGACGCCGGTGGCCCCCGCTCTCTACAGGAGGGACGATGCCGCAGCTTGAGCCCACTTCTGCCGAGGTCCCGGTCGAGGTTTACGTCCAGCCGGGCGAGTCCCACCTGGTCACCGAGCCCTCCATTCTGCGCACGGTGCTTGGCTCCTGTGTGGGTGTGGCCTTCTGGGCTCCTCAACATGGCGCAGCCGCGCTCTGCCATCCCATGCTGCCGCGGCTTCCGGTAAAGAACCGCGCCGCTCTCAGCCTGGCCGCAAGCCGGCGCTACGTCGACTTTGCCATTCGCGATCTGGCACGCCGCTTTGACAAGCTGGGTGCCTGCCGCGCCGGCATCCAGGTCAAGCTTTTTGGCGGTGGCGATGTGCTGCTGGTTTCAAACGACGCCACCCGGCCCACCGTGGGCAAGCTCAACTATGAGATGGCCATCAAAGTCTTGCGCGACGAGGGCTTTGACGTGGTTGCGTCCAGCCTGGGCGGAACCTCAGGCCTTCACATTCAGTTCAATTCCGTCACCGGAGAGGTGCTGCTCCGGCGGCTCAACTAGCCCGGCGTGGACCGTGCCGGTGGGGAACCGGGGCATTCGAGGGAAGCAAGCAGAGAGGCGGCGGTTGTGGCAACTCAGAAGATCCGCGTGTTGATTGTGGACGACTCCGCCGTCGTGCGCCAGACGCTGCGCGACGTGCTCTCCTCCGATCCCGAGATCGAAGTCATCGCCACAGCCAGCGACCCTTTCGTTGCCGCCGACCGCATCGCCGAGCAGGTGCCTGATGTCATCACCCTCGACATCGAGATGCCGCGCATGGACGGGCTCACCTTCCTGAAAAAGCTCATGAGCCAGCATCCCATCCCCGTCGTCATCTGCTCCAGCCTGGCCGACGAGGGCGCGCAGAGTACTTTCAAGGCCCTCGAGTACGGCGCTGTCGAAATCATCACCAAGCCGCGCCTGGGCACCAAGCAGTTCCTTGAGGACTCATGCGTCACCATCTGCAACACCGTGAAGGCCGCGGCCGCAGCCCGCCTGCGCACCCTCAAGCCCAGCCACACCGTCGAGCCCAAGCTCAACGCCGACTGCATCCTCTCGCCTGCCACCCACGCCATGGCCGAAACCACTGAGAAGGTCGTCGTCATTGGCGCCTCCACCGGCGGCACCGAGGCCCTCAAAACCGTTCTCGAAATGCTCCCCGCCGATACCCCCGGCATCGTCATCGTCCAGCATATGCCGGAGCTTTTCACCCGCGCCTTTGCCAACCGTCTCAACAGCCTCTGCGCCATCACCGTGAAAGAGGCCGAGTCCAATGACACAGTGATTCGCGGCCGCGCCCTCATCGCTCCCGGCAACCACCACCTGCTGCTCAAGCGCTCCGGCGCTCGCTATTACGTCGAGATCAAAGACGGGCCCCTGGTCTGCCGTCATCGCCCCTCCGTTGACGTCCTCTTCCGCTCCGCCGCCCGCTATGCCGGCCGCAACGCCGTCGGCATCATCCTCACCGGCATGGGCGACGATGGCGCTCGCGGAATGCTCGAGATGAAGCAGGCCGGCGCAGCCACCATCGCCCAGGACGAAGCCACCTGCGTCGTCTTCGGCATGCCCAAGGAAGCCATCAAACTCAACGGCGTCGACAAAGTGTTGCCGCTCGAATCTGTCGCAGGAGCCATGCTGACCCTTGCGCGTTAGTTCAGGCCCGCGCCCCAGCCGCTTCCATCAGGATGCAGAACGCCTGTGCCTCGGTCGAGGTCCCCGGCCGGTCAAACTCCGGCGCGCTGCACGCTCCCTGGACAAAGCCGAACCCATCCATCTTCGCCCGAGCCGCGGCCCGCAGCCTGTCTGCCTTTACCCGGTAATCCGCCGGCAGCCAGCCAGCGGCAAGCCCTTCATATGTCGCGTAGGCCAGCATCTGCGCCAGGTCCGTCTCCACAAACGTGCCCGGATCGTCCACCACGTCGTGAAACAGTCCATCGGTCCGCTGGTGCGCCAGGCACCCATCCACAATCTCCCGCGTATACCCGGCCAGCCGCTCGCGGTCCGCGCGCCGCTCGGCAGGCAGGCTTCGAATCACCCGCGCCAACCCCGCTGCCGCCCAGCCATTGCCGCCGCCCCAGCAGTTCGCGTCTTTCCACTGCCCCTTGCCCTCGTCCCAGATGTGCGCCAGCATCTTCTTTTTGGGATTCCACAGCCGCTTGCGGAAGCCTTCGATCTGCACGAGCGCCTCGTCATAGAATCCCATCGCCGCCAGAAACGGCGGCGCGCCGTTGAAGCCGTCTGACCACATCTCAGGCCCCTCGAAGACGTGATAAAGAATCCCATCCGCAGAGCGCGGAGCCTTCACGCGAATCCACTTGAGCAGCCCGGCCACCGCGGCCTTCATCTGCGGGTCGCCGGTCCACTCGGCCGCCTTGGCATAGGCCGCCCCGCCCATCGCCGGGTCGGTCACCCCTCCCGCAATCACCACCCCCAGCCGCCCGTCCCGCGCTCGCTGCACCATCGCCGCCTTGGTCAGCAGAATCACGGCCTCGCGGTCCCCCGCCTCCAGCAGCGCCTGGGCCAGAATTCCCTGCTCCCAGTCCCGCCGCTCCATGGCCATCGCCGCTGCTTTGGCTTTGGCAATCCGGCGCGCGCTTTCTGAGGCATGGTTGACCGAAGGCGTTTCCGCTGTCCCACGCACTGGCTGGGCCGTTACGCCTTGAACACCCAGCGCCGTTGCCGCCTGCAGAAACCTCCGCCGATCCATATCCGTTCCTCGTGCCTACTTCCCGCTGGTCAGGTTGCGAATGATCTCTACTTCCCGCTGCCGGTAAGGCCGGCCGTCGGCATAGAAGACATCGTGAAACCACACCGTCGGCTGGTCGCTCACATAGGGCCGCTGCCACGAGTCCCAGGGCAGATATGTCTGGCTCTTGCCCTGCACCAAGCCCCAGTTGATAGCGCCCACGCGGTACGTGTGAGCGATGGGCAGAATCGTATCGAAGGTGCTGCCCGCCCCGCGCGCCATGTACTCGGTGCAAATGATTGGCCGGCGAAACTGCTGTAACTGCCTCAGCTTCTGCTCGAACTCCTCCGGCCAGCCGTAGTTGTGAAAGCTGATCACGTCGGACTGCCCAATCTGGATGCGGGCCAGCGGCGGCATGGCTTCAAGCGAGCTCCAGTCGCCGTGCCACAGGCCGCTGGTCAATGGCTGCGCCGGCTGCTGCGCCCGCGCCCACGCAAACACCTGCGGCAACAACCCCAGAATGATCTGGTTCTTGTTGCGCGGGTCGCCCTTGGCATACGACGAATCATTGCCGTTGTCCGGCTCGTTCCACAGGTCCCAGGCCAAGATGCGCTTGTCGCCGGCAAACGCGCCCACCACGCCCTTGACGTAACTCTCCAAATGCGGAACCTGCGCGGGGTCGGCCAGCACGTCGGCCCCCGGCGCCTGCACCCAGCCCGAGTTGTGCACCCCGGGAATCGGCGGGCGCTGCGGCCCCAGCTTTGGGTGCGGATCCCAGCAGGAGTCGAACAGCACAAATACCGGCCGGATATGATGCCGCGCCGCAATCGTCAGAAACTGGTCCATCCGCTGCTTGAATCCCTGGGGATCCTGCTCCCACAGCAGGTTGTGCAGAAACACCCGCATGGTGTTCATGCCGATGCCTTCGGCCCAGCCCAGTTCGCGATCGATGGTGGCCGCGTCAAAGCTGTCGGCCTGCCACATCTCCAGCTCGTTGATCGCCGTAGACGGCAGAAAGTTGGCGCCCACCGGCCACGGCTGCGCGGCATACCACGCATTGGCCTGCGCCTCGGTCCAGCGTTGCTGCGCGGGGGCAACCTGCATGCAGGCAACCAGCACTACCAGCCAGCCGCAGCCCTTCAAAACAGAGCGGTTCATTCGAGCTCCTTTGCTGTGAAAGAGAATTCTACTCGGCTGGCGCTGTGCGGATTGTGCCGGCCGCTATTTCTGGCCGCTTCCGCGACAATCAGCGGCGGGATTAGTATGGTTCGGGGAAAGAAATGCCGGGGTGCCCGGCCTCCAACGAATATTTTGATTGAAACGGCTCTCTCGCACGGCGGGGAGAGAACAGGTGCGCGATTCAAACAGGAGAACAAATGGTTACGCGACGGGAGTTTCTCGACACACTTGCAGTCGGCGCGGCGGGCATGGCAGTCACCTCCACCGCAAAGAGCTACGGCCAGATCATGGGCTCCAACGAACGCCTCAACTTTGCCGTCATCGGCCTCAACAGCCGCGCCTACGCGCATCTCTCCAGCCTGAAAGCCAACCAGGCCACTGCCCGCATCGCCCACGTCTGCGACGTCGAGACCAACATCCTGGCCAAATACGCCGCCGACACAGAGAAAGAGCTCGGCTACGCTCCAGCCACCGCCCAGGACTTCCGCAAGGTTCTCGAACTCAAGGATGTAGACGCCATCACCATCGCCACTCCCGACCACTGGCATGCGCCCATGGCCATCCTCGGCCTGGAGGCGGGAAAGCACGTCTACGTTGAAAAGCCCTGCAGCCACAACCCCGCTGAAGGCGCACTGCTCGTCAAGGCGCAGCAGAAATACGGCAAGCTGGTGCAGATGGGCACCCAGCAGCGCTCCTCCGCCTTCGCCATCGAGATCATTGACAAGATTCACAACGGCATCGTCGGTCGGCCCTACTTTGCCAAGTGCTGGTATAACAACACCCGCAAATCCATCGGCATTGGCAAGCCGGCGCCGGTTCCCGCCACGCTCGACTGGGATCTCTGGCAGGGCCCAGCCCCGCGCCAGCCTTACAAAGACAACGTGCAGCCCTACAACTGGCACTGGTTCAAGATCTGGGGCACCGGCGAGACCCTCAACAACGGCACCCACGAAGTGGATATCTGCCGCTGGGCCCTCGGAGTCGATTACCCCAATCGTGTCACCGCCTCCGGCGGCCGCTACCACTACAAAGACGATTGGCAGTTCTACGACACCCTCATCACCAACTACGAATACGACGACAAGCTCATCGCCTGGGAGTGTACCTGCTGCCAGGGCATGCGCTACTTCAACCGCGGCCGCGGCACGCTGATCGAGGGCACCGACGGCACCGTGCTCATGGATCGCGACGGCTACGAGATTTACGACCTCAAGGGCAAAAAGACCAGCGAGTACCGCGTCCCCCGCGAAGGCGCAACCTCCACCGCTGACCTGGTCGGCGCTGACTCCATGACCGACGCCCACTTTGCCAACTTCATCGCCGGCATCAAGACCGGCGAAAAGCTCCACTCCCCGGTTGCCGTCGGCAACGTCGCCGTCACCATGTTGCAGCTCTCCAACATCGCCTGGGAAGTGAATCGCGAGCTCAGTCTCGATCCCAAGGACGGCAAGATCAAGAACGACACCGAGGCCATGAAGCTCTGGGGCCGCGACTACCAGAAAGGATGGGAACCGAAGATATGAACACCGCAATCTCCCGCCGCAACTTTGTCCGCTCCGGCGCGCTGCTCACCGCCGCCGGTCTTCTGCCCACGGCACGCCCCGCCTTCGCCGGCCTCACCCAGGCCGTCACCGGCGACACGCCCATCCGCCTCGGCATCGCCAGTTACACCTTCCGCAACTTCACGCGCGCCCAGATGATTCCCTGGCTTAAGCAGCTCAACGTGACCGGCTTGAATACCAAAGACACCAAGGATCATCTGCCCATGGCCCCCGAGGCTGAGGCGCAAGCCGTGGCCGACTACGCCGCCGCCGGCATCAAGCTCCACGCCGCCGGAGCCGTCTACTTTCCCAAAGATGAAGACGACGACATCCGCGCCAAATTCGAGTACTGCAAGCGCGCCGGCATCGGCGTCATCGTCGCCGGCGACCCAACGCCCGCAACTCTGCCGCGCCTTGAGAAGTTCGTCAAGCAGTACGACATCAAGATCGCCATCCACAACCACGGGCCGGAAGACAAGATCTGGCCGTCGCCCCTCGACGTGCTCAAGGCCGTCAAGGGCATGGACCCGCGCATGGGCTGCTGCATTGACGTGGGCCACTGCGTCCGCGCCGGCACAGACGTTGTCGAGGCCATCCACAAAGTCGGTCCGCGCCTCCACAACATGCACATGAAAGACCTCACCGACTTCACCGCCAAAGAGAGCCAGGTCGCGGTCGGCGAAGGCATCATGCCCATCCGCGGCATCTTTGAAGCGCTCATCAAGACGAAGTATCAGGGCTGGGTTGACCTTGAGTACGAGATCCACGGCGACGACCCCTTGCCCGGCGTAACCGAGAGCTTCGCCTACATGCGCGGCGTGCTGGCGGGGATGGGGTACGCCACGCACAGCTAAAGAAGGCGCGGCAAAACCCGCGCCCTCTTTTCAACAAAGCCCAGCGCCAGGAAAAGGCGCCTTTGAGCTACCGTCCGCGGCTCGCCTTGCGCGCGCCCTCGAACTCGTCGCCCGCGAGCCACTCCACGGGTTTGGGTTGCGCGCTGGCCAGCCAGCCCAGCACAAATCCAAACTGCGCCAGCTTGGCGTTACCGCGGAAGTCCCAATCCGCTCGATACTCGTCACTCGGCTGGTGGTAGTGGTGAGCCACATAGTCCTCGTCCTGCGCGCGGCCCCACGCCTCATCGTGGCCCTCGAACAGCTCGCCCTGATCCACCGAGAATGCGGGAATTCCCACCCGCGCCAGCGAGAAATGGTCTGAGCGAAAGTAGTGTCCGGCCAAGGGCGTCGGATCGGGTTCCAGCGCCAGGTCAAACGCCTTCGCAACCCGCACCACCGTCCGCCAAAAGTCGAGCCGCTCCGCTCCGCCCAGGTTCACGCTGCGCGGAACGCCGATGGGCAGCAGCATGTCGTAGTTCAGATCGAGTGCAATCTCTCCGGCCGGAACCGGTGGATGCATGCCCAGGAACTGCGAACCCAGCAGCCCCTGCTCCTCGGCCGTCACGGCAGAAAAATAAACCGCATGCGGCGGCCGCACCGGCGATTGCGCAAACGCCCGCGCCATCTCCAGCAGAATCCCGCAGCCGGTGCCGTTGTCAGCGGCGCCGTTGTAAATCCCGTCGCCTTTCGCGTCCGGATCGATCCCCAGATGGTCGTAGTGCGCGGTATAGAGCACAGCCTGGTTGGCCGCGCTCGCTCCCTCCACCCGGCCGATGACATTCGCGCTCACATAGTGGCGCACACGGCTCTCAACATGCGCACGCAGCCTGACCGAAAGTTCAACGGCATGGAATGCCTTGCCCGCCTGATCGATCGCTTTGTCCAGATCACCCAGGCCGGCCAGCGTAAACAGCCGCTGCGCCGTGTCGTGCTGAATCCACGCCGCCGCGCGCAGGGTCGCGTCCGGGTCGCCTTCGAGGTAGCTCTTCTCAATTGCCTGCGAGTTGCGGACCACCTCCCAGCCATAACTCGCCAAATCCGTCCGGTGAATAATCAGCACGCCCACCGCGCCGTGCCGCGCCGCCTCTTCATACTTGTAGGTCCAGCGCCCGTAGTAGGTGAGCGCCTTGCCCTTGAAGAACTTGTCGTCGTTGGAGGGCGGCTCGTTCACAATCATCAGCGCGATCTTGCCCTTCAGGTCGATCACCTTGCCGTCCGCGCCCACGTAGTCGTCCCAGCCGTACTCCGGCGCGCGAATCCCGTAGCCCACAAACACAATCGGCGCATCCAGATCGGCCGTCGCCTGCCCGGTCTGGTCCTTCGACACAATCTCCGCGCCGTAAGCCAGATCCACGGCCTGCCCGCTCGCCGGCACAAAAGAGAACTTTGTCTTGTCCTCAATGGTGTGCACAGCGATCAGCGGAACCCGCTGGAAATAGCTGCCGTTGTCGCCCGCCGGTTTCACCCCGTCAAGCGCAAATTGGGTGGCAATGTACTCGGCCGCCAGCTCCGCGCCGCGCTTGCCGGGCCCGCGCCCCTCCAGCAGATCCAGAGAAAGAAACCGCACATGCGCACGAATCCGCTCCGGATCAATCGAGGCAGCCGCAGCGCGCGCACCCGCCGGCAGCCCTGCGATCGCCGGAACCGGCGGCCTCAAAGGTTGCTGCGCGTGCGCCAGACCACAAGCCAAAATCCCGGCAGCCACGGCTCCAAGAACTCGCTTCATTTCCATTCGCTCTCCCCCGATGTTGCGGATGTTCAGACTACTTCCGCGTCGCGACGCGGATCAATCGCGTCCAGTGGCGCGGTTGGCAGCAGGTGCGCGCGGCTCAGCACTTTGCGAGCCAGCCCAGTGAGCGCCATTCCAGCCGCCTCTACCAGCGGAACCCAGCGCCGCTCCCCGCCGCGGGCAAGCATCTTCTCCGCATCGTCTTCAAATACCGTCCGAATCCGCACATAGTAGTTCACGTGCATGATCGCGTGCCGCACCGTCATCCGCAGCTCATCGGCAGGCACCGCAGCCTCGGTCAGCGCCGGCAGCTCCCACAGCCCGGGCATCACGGTCAGCGTCGCGGGCCGCTGCTCCAGCAGAACCTCGCGATGATACGGCCCATCCTCCCGCCCCATGCGCACTGAGAGCGCGTGCGCCACCTCGCGGCTTTGCATCTTGGGCCGAGCCGCCGTCTTGTGTTCCCCGCGCGTCGCGCAATCGGCGGCAATCGGGCACATCAGGCATTGCGGATTGCGCGGCAGGCATACCGTCGCTCCCAGCTCCATCATCGCCTGGTTGAAATCCCCGGGCTGCTCCCGGTCAAGCAGTTGCCCAGCCAGTGCTTCAACCTTTCGCCGCAGCGCCGCCCCGCCCCCGCTGCGGCTGCCTGCCTCCCAACCCGCCAGCCGGCACAGCACTCGCTCCACGTTGCCGTCTACCACGGCCACCGGCTCGCCATGCGCAATGCTGGCAATCGCCGCCGCCGTATACGCGCCAATGCCCGGCAGCATGCGCAGCTCCTCCGCCGTCACCGGCAGGTTGCCACGAGAATGATCGGCCACAAACTGCGCCGCCTTGTGCAACATGCGCGCCCGCCGGTAGTAGCCCAGCCCGCTCCACAGCGCCAGAACCTCCTGCTCGTCCGCCAGCGCCAGCGACACCAGCGTGGGAAACCGCTCCAGAAACGCCTGATAGCGCTCCACCACCACGGCCACGCGCGTCTGTTGCAGCATGATCTCCGAAACCCAGATGGCATAGGGATCCTGGTTCTGCCGCCAGGGCAGGTCTCGCCGGCTGTGCGCATACCAGTCCAACAGGGCGAGCCGCAGTTGCGCCGTCTTTTCCAGGTCCCAGCCCTGCTTGGCCATGGGCTCAGCTTAAGCTATTCGACCCCCGGTTGCGTTCTTTGCGCATTGTGCAATTCTGGCTACCCATCCGCCCCGGCGAGACGGTAACATTCACGCAGAGGTGTCTTTCCCGCGGAAGCCATTTCCTGCATTGACCAGGCAGGTTCCCTATCGGAATCAATCCCCCGCGCCGGCCCGTATGGCGGTCATGAAGAGTTACTCTCCGTGGTAACGTAACGAATACACCCCCCTCGCGAACAGCCACTCCGGGGATGGTACTTGAGTGAGTTCCAGTTCGCAGGCCAGCACGGCGGCAGCTATCAGCCATAGCCTGTTTCAAGAATTTTGCACTTGTTCTTCAGGAGGATTCTTTGATCAAGCGAACCGCGCTCTTTCTTGCCGGAGCCCTGCTGGCCGGGCCCCTGGCGCTGACGGCTCAAACCAGCTTTCCGCCCCAGCAAACCAACCCGCAACCGGTTCCCGCCCAATCCCCTTCGCAAATCAGAACCCAGGCCATAGGGATGGCGCCTCGCAAGGTCGATCAGCCGCTACCGCCTTTCTCGCGCATTGGCATCAGCGGAGGAATCTCTACGCTCGGCGGCCAGGCCCAGGTGGCCACCAACATCAACAATATGTTGAATCTGCGCGGCATCGGTAATTATTTTTCCCACTCCACCAACTTCACCGTCAACGGCTTCAACACAACCGCCTCCATCCGCCTGGCCTCTGCCGGCCTCCTGCTTGACATTTTTCCCTTCCGCAACGGCTTCCGCATCAGCACAGGCGCTCTCATCTTTAACGGCAATCGCGCCGCGGGCGCGGTCGCAGTACCCAGCGGCACCAGCTTCAAGCTCAACGGCTACACCTTCTACTCAGCCAACGCAAGTTCCATCAGCGGCGCCACGCCCATCGGCGGAACCGCCACTCTCGGACTGCACAGCATAAGGCCCTCCTATGTCATCTCAACCGGGTGGGACAACATGATTCCCCGAAATGGCAAGCATTGGTCTTTCCCGGTTGAGGTTGGCGCGGCCTTCATCGGAACCCCCGCCCTGGCCGTCAATCTCAATGGATGGGTCTGCCTCGACCAGGCGCAGACCGCCTGCTACAACTTTCCCACAGATCCCGCTGCCGCCACCGCTCGAGCAGACCTGCAAACCCAGGTCACCAAATGGCAAAACGACTTGGCGCCGATCAAGGTCTATCCCATCCTCACGTTTGGTGTCGCTTACAACTTCAGAATCCGTTAAAGCGGAACCAGAGTCGATGCGTCCCGATACCACGACACGCAAGTCGACGCGACCACAAGGAGCGGCGACCCTGCACAGAACTCAACAGGATTCAGTGACTCTGGTTTCGCCCTAGCCTGCATATCTCACAGGCGGATTGTCGATTTGGGTGAGCTTGGGAGCGGAAATAGTTGGAAAGGCCGTCTTTTCTGTGTCATAACTACGTTGTCGAGACGGGTTATGGCTGCGGAAAGGGCGGC